>Ga0180302_10001445_pt1 | contig 11275 bp, 14 predicted proteins | sample GuaBasSediGuay17_FD_121794 | JGI IMG/M metagenome (GOLD analysis project Ga0180302, IMG submission 121794) | Subseafloor sediment microbial communities from Guaymas Basin, Gulf of California, Mexico - Guay17, Core 4571-4, 12-15 cm | ecosystem: Environmental > Aquatic > Marine > Hydrothermal... | reverse complement strand
CTTTAAGCTCCAATTAAAGGCGTTAGAAAACCTAGTCAGATACGGCGTTGAATGCCATCCAGCAGCGATGATCTCCTTCTCGACCAAGGAGAGCCTCGAGAAATTGATGAGGAGGTTGGGTGAAATAGATCGAGGATTGGTGGAGGAGTTTGAGGTTGAGGAGCTGATACTATACCCCCATGTCGTCGATAGATTAAGGAAATACGGCCTGAGGTATTTTACGGGATATAGGCCGGATCGGATCCCACCGGATCAGATATAGTTCTCAGCGCACGGCCTCCTCAGCTTTCTCAGCAAGCTTAACCTTTGGGCAGTAGGGATCTGGGCCGTCGAAGGTCTTATACGCTAGATAGGATCTGGCATAGCATCCAGCCATGCAGATATCCTTTAGCTCGCACGAGCTACACGGCTCCCTAAGCCTAGGATTCATCACCTTCTCCACATACTCGCTTCTGAAATATTCTTCAAGAGCCTTCCTAAATCCCATTCGGACGTTCCCGATAGTTATATCCAGCACGTCGCAGAGGAGCAGATTTCCTGCAGGATCTATATCCAGAACCTTGCCCCTCCTACAATCTGCCCAGGTTGAGACGAATCGTGGATCTATGAATAGCTTCGCGGGGACGTAGCACCAGACCGTCATCCAATAGCCGATATCCTTTGCGGCATGTTCCGCCGACTTCAAAGCCTTTACAAGCTCTTCGGGATCTGGGATTATCTCGAAGCCGGCTCTTCCAACAGGCATTATCGGTATCATGCATGCACTATCAGCCCCCATAGATTCTGCTAGTCTAACATATTCGCCGGTCTCATGATAGTTCAGCTTAGAGATAGCCATGACCGTTGAAAATTCGATTCCCTCCCTCCTCAGGATCTCGGCACCCCTCATTAACGGATCCCACGTCCCGCGACCCCTAATACGCTCATGAACCCCCCTCGATGCTCCATCTATGCTAAGGAAGACGTAGACATCATATCTCTTCAAGAGCTGCGCATTTTTCTCATTTAATAGGGTGCCGTTAGTATTAACGCTGCATTCAAGGCCGCATTCATGGATCTTCCTTAGGCATGGCTCAAGGTCTTCGGATATTAGAGGTTCCCCGCCGGTCAAGCCTACGTAGTATACGCCGCATTCCGCAAGCTCTTCAATAAGCTTGAGCTTCTGCTCTAGAGAAAGCTCCCTTAATGCGAGGAACCTGCTAGCATAGCAGTGGATGCAGCTTAGATTACATCTGCTATTCATAAGCCAGATAACCGCTTGAGGATTCATAATATCGGAACCCCGCCTCGGAGAAGATGGTCAAAACGATCCTAAGCCTGACACCGGGTTAAAGCTAGCCTCTGGAGTATTTATATCTAAAAGCTTCGACGAAACCTTTCCTTAAATCTGGGCTTGGAAACCTTGGAGATGGCTGATGATTAGAGCTTATAAGACTCAGGTGATTAGACCATTCGATCCCTGGAGGGGGAGGTTATGCACCTGTCCTCCCAAGTTTTCCTTCGATCCATATACCGGCTGTGAGCATGGCTGCCTCTATTGCTATGCTTCATCCTATATTCGGAGGTTTTATGAATGTAGGCCGAAAAGGGATCTGGTTAAGATCGTTAGGAGGGATTTGGGGAAGCTTCCGAGAAATGCTCTCATCTCTATGTCGAATAGCTCTGATCCATATACGCCTATGGAGTCTCGTATGATGCTTACTAGGAGATGTCTCCAAGAATTTCTCAGCAGACCTGATCTGCGATTACTCGTGATAACTAAGAGCGATCTCGTGGCGAGGGATGCTGATCTTTTGGGAGGGATTAGGAGTGCTGTAACAATTACGATAACGACTCTAGATCATGACCTCGCTAGGAGGCTTGAGCCGAATGCTCCCCCGCCATCCCGGAGGCTGGATGCTCTTGAAAAGCTTAGTCGGGCTGGAATACCTGTCGGCGTTAGGCCTGTTCCGATAATCCCCTTCCTAAACGATGGGGATATAGAGCGGCTTCTAAAAGAGGTTAAGAATGCTGGCGCAATCCATGTAACCTCTAGCACGTTTAAGCCTAGGCTTGATGGCTGGAGGAGGATGGAGCAAGCTTTCCCGGAAGCCTGTAGAAAATTGAAGCCTCTCTATTTCGAGCAGGGCGAGCGGATTGGGAGAAGCTATTATCTGCCGAGGGCTTTGAGGTTCAGGCTTATAAAGAGGGTTTATGAGGAGTGTAGGAGGCTAGGGTTAAGCTTCGCATGCTGTAGGGAGGGCTTCCCCGAGCTTAATACCGCTGGGAGCTGCGATGGCAGCCACCTGATACCAGCCGCCCCTATCCGAGAATCGAGAGGATTACTGCCTTAGCTGTATGAAGCCTATTCTCAGCCTGATCCCAGACGGCTGATCTATCGCTATCCATGACCTTATCAGTAACCTCTTCTCCACGTTTAGCCGGAAGTGGATGCATGAAGATCGCATCTGGTTTAGCTTTCTTAAACAGGTCTTCGGTTACCTGATATCTCGGTATGAATGTTTTAAGCCTCTCATCCCTCTCAGCCTCCATCCCCATGCTAACGAACGTATCGGTCATAACCACGTCCGCACCCTCGACAGCCTTCTCCGGATCCTCGGTTAGCTCTATCCTAGACCCGCTCTCCGAAGCATTCTCCTCAGCCCACTTCAGGTAATCCTTATTCGGCTCATAGCCCTTCGGGCATGCGATCGAGATGTGGAGGCCGAGCTTCGTAGCCCCTATCAGGGTGGAGTTGCAGACGTTATTTCCATCGCCTATCCACGCTATCTTGACTCCGGAAAGCCTTCCAAACCTCTCCCAGATCGTAAGCAGGTCTGCTAGGGTCTGGAGCGGGTGATCTAGATCCGAGAGCGCGTTTATAACGGGCTTATCGGACCATTTGGCGAGCTCGACCAGATCATCATGCCTCCTAACTCTGGCGGTTATTAGATCGACGTAGCGCGAGAGGACTCTAGCGGTATCCGCTATGGTCTCTCCACGCCCAAGCTGAAGCTCGTCAAACCTAAGATATATCGGGTTTCCTCCAAGCTCGCTTACGGCCACGTCGAGGGATACCCTAGTCCGGGTAGAAGGCTTCTCAAAGATCATCGCGACGCTCCTACCAGCCAGCCTTCCACGAAACATGCTCCTATCCTTCTTAAGCTCAGCCGAGAGCTTGAGAAGACCCAGAATCTCCTCTCTATTCAAATCCTGTAGGGTTAGGAGATCTCTACCGCGTAAAGACTCTACGATCATCAGGTTAGAGGATTCCGCCATGTTAATATAACTTGTGGAAATCGCGGCGGCTTAAAGAATTCTCATCTTCTGGAAGGTCTCCTCCTCGGAGGTCTAGGCTTCTTCGAAGGCTTCTTTTTCACGGGCGGTTTCTTATACTTCTCCCTAATCTCCTTAAGCCTCTTCTCAAGCTTCTCTCTAAGCTCTGCTCCGCGATCCTCTCTCGTAAAGTAGTCTATCTTTGCCGCGATAGCTATGATCGCCGCTAACGCTCTAGCGATCTTGCCTCTAAGATGCTTTGGAGATCCATGAACTAAGGGGCTCTGGAATAGTATTCCATGCTTTGGAGCACCTCTACCGGTCCTAAAGAATCTGAATAATGCCTTCTCCGCTCCTAGGACTTGGATCGTGCTTGCTGGAAGCCTTGCAAGCTTCTCTAATCCTCCCGCCATCGAGATCAGCTTAGCTCCTAGGATCGGGCCTGCGGTCGCCGAGATGTTCGGCGCCTCGGCGGACATAAGCTCCTCGATATATCTCTCCTGCTCCCTCCTCAGCTTGATGAGCCTCAGCCCCTCCCTAGCCACCTCCTTAACCTGCTCTTCATCCTCCGGGCTTAGATCGGCTCCCACAGATCTCTCAGCCCTCTCCATAACCTCTCTAGCCTTCTTCGGCCCGATAATCTCTCTAAGCCTCTCCTCGTCGAAGTTCTTCCTCGACCCAAATTCCGCAACGATCCTCATATAATCCTCTAGATCATCTACGATCTCGGCGAGCTCCGGGAAGTGTAGGCCATACCACTCCCTACACCTGGTGTAGAACATGTTTATCTGCTTATCTAGGTCTTCTAGGACGTGGACTGCGTGGACTATCATCATATCCCTTCTAGCGACGGCTTCCTTCAGCTCCTCGGCTACGATTCGGTCTAAGACCTGCTTGACCTCGCTCCTATACTCCTCTATGCTGGCCGCGAACCCCTTTCTCACGAATAGCTCTTCTAGATCGATAGCTCTATCGAGTTCGGAGAACCTAACCTCTCGATTCTCTCTGGCCAGCGCCTCGATTATCGTCGAAGGTGATACCATAACGTCCTTGAAGCCGTTCGCGGTTAGGCTTGAAAGCATGGCCTTAACCTCATCTACCAGCTCCCCTTTCAGGATCTTGGAAAACCTCTCGGATCTAGCCTGAACATCCTTTGGAAATGGCTTAAAATCCTGAACCTCGCTATCCGCCAACGCTAAGACTCCCAGCGGATTGACTATGAGCATCGCTGCCTTACTGCTCATGACCCATATCTTATGAATGTCTAATCTAATTAGAGTTTCGCCCGCCCTCCGAAACCAATCCCATAGGGGAGTATATCCGACATGGTTAGGAGGCCATAGGGAAATTCCTCAACCCTCTCGGCGATGCTTAGAATCACGGATGCTGTGCCGAGGTCTCCGGGGGTTCCGCTACTCCTCCACGTTATCGAATACTCCTCACCCCTAATCACTATCTCCTCGTAATCTGATGAGCCTGCGGCTGCCTCGAACTCGATCCTAATCCTCTCGACGTCATCCGCATAGCCTATCCCGTATCCCCTTATACCTCTAACCCTCCCCTTCTCGATAACGTGATCCCCGCATCGAATAGCCTCCTCGGCTATCAGGGGTTCCTGCATTTCAATTATCTTCGTAAGATTCAGCCCGGCTGCATCGGCTATCAAGCAAACAGACTCAGCATATCCAACATGGCCTGAATATCTTCCAGATCTTAGCCCGGACTCGAACTCCCCGGGATCAAGCCCTAGCCCGATCTTCCTCCTAAAAGACTCCCTCCTCGCCAACGCATTCAGGCTCCGCTTAGCCCTAACCTCCACTACCCTCGGAACGGATGCGGATATGATGATCGCGAGAGAGTCTAGAAGAAATCCGGGATTTATCCCAGCGCCTATAACGGTCGCGCCACGGGTCCTCGCAAGCTTATCAAGCCTCCTAGCCAGAACCGGATACCGGTAGAATGGATATGCGAGGGTCTCGCAGGTCGAGACTATAGACTTGCCAAATCTCAAAACCTCGCAGATTTGATCATATACCATGTGCAGGTAGGAGCCTGTAGCATGCAGGACTAGATCGCATTCCTTTAACGCCTCCTCGACATTACTCGTAACCCTAACCCCGATCCTATCCTCGCCTATCAGCTCTCCAACATCTCTCCCCAGAAGCATGGGATCGATATCTATCGCGCCAACAACCTCATGACCACGCTTGATAGCAACCCTAGCCAGCAGCCTCCCAATCTCTCCAAAACCATATACCGCGAGCCGTAAGCCCATGAAAGTGATGGAGTAGCCGCAATATCTTACCGTTACGATGATGATCATAAGCTTAATAGCCAGCCATTCTAAAGCGATGCTGTGAGCGGGAAAGAGCTTCTCCAAGTAATCTACAGGAGGAGAAGCATTAGAAGCTTTCAGAGAAAGCCCATACCAAAAGACGTGCTCAACGCTATCCTCGAAGCCGGCAGGCTAGCCCCATCAGCTCATAACCGCCAGCCATGGCATTTCATAGTCGTAACAAAGCCGGAGCTAAAGAGGAAGCTGATCTTCTCAAGCTGGAATAGCTTCATGGAGGATGCTGGAGCGATAATCGTAGGCTGCGGCTATGCTGGAGAAAAATGGGCCGTCGTAGACGTGGCAATAGCCTTGGAAAACATGGTGATCGCTGCCGAAGCCCTAGGACTAGGCTCATGCTGGATAGGCTATTTCACGGAGAGCGAGGTCAAGAAGGCTCTAAAAATCCCGGAAAACCTGAAAGTGGTCGCGATGATCGCGATAGGCTATCCAGCCGAGAAGCCCGAACCGCCGCCGAAGAAAAGCCTCGAGGAAATAGTCCATTACGAGACCTTCGAATCCTAGCATCCGAGAAGACTGCGCAAATCTATAAAAGATGCCTTAACACCTTCAGGTGAGGACCATGCCAAGCCACGGCTCGATAACCAAGGCTGGAAAGGTTCGATCACAAACCCCGAAGATCGAGGCTAAGCCTAGGAAGAGCATAATCCCGAGGCTTAGGAATAGATATAACTTCACTAAGAGGGTGCTCGAGGCAGGCCAGGAGACCGCCTAATCTCCAGACTATTCTCTCAGACATACCTTAAATAGACCGTTCATTTTCATGCATAGGAGTAGCTAGGTGTATAACGCATGAGGCTAACCACAGGTAAAGTCGAGCTGGTGAGAGAGGATGGCTAAGGTTTCAGCCCAGCCTAGAAAACAGAGGAAGAGGCTCTATAACGCCCCCCTCCACAAGCTATCAAAACTCATGTCAGCCCATCTCTCACCCGAGCTTAGAGAGAAATATGGGCGTAGATCATTCCCGGTAAGAGTAGGAGATAGGGTAAGGATCATGAGAGGAGAGTTCAAGGGCGTGGAAGGCAAGATTACCAAGGTGGATAGGGAGAGGCAGATGGTCTATATCGAGAACGTTACGATCAAGAAGGTTGATGGAACGACAGTCCAGAGGCCGATCCACGTCTCGAACATAATGATCACAGAGCTAAACCTAGACGACGAATATAGGAAGAGAGCGCTGGTAAGAGGTAAGGAGGTGGAGGCTTAATGGGCCATCTAAAAAGGCTTGCAGCACCACCGCACCTAAAGATCTCGGTCAAGGAGGCGGTCTTCACCGTATGCCCATCACCCGGCCCCCATCCAAAATACGAATGCATACCACTCCTCCTAATAGTCCGAGACTACCTCAAATACGCGGAGAGAGCCGAGGAGGCTAGGAAGATAATCAAGGCGGGCAAGATCCTAGTAGATGGAAGACCGATAAAAGACTACAAATTCCCGGTCGGCCTAATGGACGTAATCTCGATACCCGAGACCGGAGAAAACTTCAGAATCCTCCCAATCTATAGACGAGGACTAGACCTGGTGGAGATACCGGAAGAAGAATCGGGATTCAAGCTAGGCAAGATCATAAGGAAAATGCATATCCCGGGAGGATACATCCAGATAACACTCCACGACGGCAGAAACATAAGATTCGAAGACGTTGACGAAGGCAGAAAGCTCTACACAAAAGACACCCTAAAAATCTCGATCCCAAGCCAGACGATCCTAGGCCACCTCAAGCTCGAGGAAGGAAAATACGGGCTCCTAATCAAAGGCCCCAAACAAGGTCTCCATGGAAAGATAATAGAAATCCGGAAGGGCGTCGTCTATCCAGCTAAACCCCTCGTGAAACTCCAAACCCAGCAGGGAGAGGTAATATCTATACTCGACTACGTAATGGTCATAGGTGAGGAGGAGCCATGGATCAAGCTACCACAGTAGAAGTCGAGAAGGTCGAGAGGAAAGCCGAGGAGAAGAAGGAGAACCCGATGAGGAGGATTAGGATAGAGAAGGTTGTCATAAACTCCTGCATCGGAGCGAACACGCCGAGACTGGAGAGAGCGGCGAAGATAATCGAGATGCTAACAGGCCAGAAACCCGAATTCAGAAAGGCGAAGAAGACGATCAAGGGGTTCGGGATCTATAGAGGCCAGCCAATAGCGGTAAGAGTAACCCTAAGAAAGCAGAAGGCGGTAGAATTCCTAGAAAAAGCCCTAAAAGCCGTAAACAACACTCTAAAAGCATCAAGCTTCGATGAAAACGGAAACTTCTCCTTCGGAATAAAAGAGCATCTAGACATACCCGGAACAAAATACGATCCAGAGCTGGGGATAATCGGGATGGACGTCTGCGTTCACCTCTCTCGACCAGGGCTAAGGGTAGCCCTAAGAAAGAGAGCGAGAAGCAAGATAGGCCCAAGCCATAAGATAACCCGAGAAGAAGCTATGGAATTCGTAAAGAATACCTTCGGGGTCAGGATAATCGAGGAGGAATAATCAAACCTTAAATTATCCCAGAAAAGCTATCCAAACGGAAATGGCAAAGCATAAGCCGCCGAAAGAGCGGAAATTCGGAAAAGGAGTAGTCAGATGCAGGCGATGCGGAACAACAGTAGGAGTCATCAGAAAATACAACCTCTACATATGCAGAAGATGCATAAACGAAATAGGACCGCTACTAGGCTTTAAAGTGTATGAATGAAATAAGCCCACTAATAAGGCATTATTAGCATTTATCTGATTTCCACCCTAATAGGCTCCTCCAGCGGGTGAAGCACGTTTACCTCTCCAGGTAATGTTTTCAGGAAGGTTGCCGGCAATTCTGGATTCGGCTCCAGATATAATGCGACATGTATAGCCATCGACTGCCAATTCATATCCGGCCCGCATACTCCATCGCACCAGAAGGATCTATACTTTACCTTAATCTCATCATCTCCAAGAATTAGTGCTGGGCCGACCGTATTTGCGTGGCTGGGAACTCCCCACTGATTACTGCCAAAGCTATGGAGAGCATTCTGGTAGATTGTTGATGCATCTAGTTCTATCGCCTTTAACATCCTAATCCTCTTCCACTTATCCAAATCTCCATTCGCCCAGCGCTTAGAAGTAAAGGCTTCCCTATCAACGAATGCGAAATGCAACCCCCAGCCGATGCCGCCGTATACAACGTCAATAACACCTCCACCATCAATTATTATATCTGGTATCTTATCGACCAGCTCGTAAGTCGGGAACAGTATATCTTTCCACGGCATCCTTATCTCTTCCTTCAGCCTGCTCCAAAAGTTTGTATAAATCGTATATTGAAAGCTTCTAGGATCATCCACCGTAGGAGTCCTCCCCTCTGGATCCGAATATTCATCCATCATCACTATATGGACATGTCTAAGATTAAACCCATCAAGCACCTCGCTTACAGCATTCAAATTATTCGCCAATATCCTCCATTGAGGAACCGGCCCCGTCGGAGCTATCATCCAAAAGTCTCTTTTCTCCAGAAATGATTCAATAATCCTTTTAGTCATATCCATAGCGAACGCCGCATAAAATTCTTCAGAATTTCTCCAAACTCTTACCTTAAAATCCGGATGGGGATCCAGAGGAGGATCCACACCTATTCTCTTCTTTTGAATTTCCCGAATCCTATCCACAGGTATTTTTGGCAACCATCTAGATGGCTTAGGGGACCATGTGGTATTCATAAAAATCATTTTTGAGGGAATCCATATATCTTTTTCTAGCGATCTCCTTTATAACTAAGATGATAAGGGCTAGGAATGATGTACGGATTCATCTAATTTCTCTTTTAGCTCGTTTGCTGGTCGGGGCTCTGGATTCTTTGAGCATCAAGATGCTCCTAAAGTCTATGATCCTCCATCTATAGATCCATAATCACAATTTGGCGGGAGGCGATGTTGAAGAATTCACCGAACTAGAATTAAAACACCTTCTTACAGCATCTTATAGGGTCCGAAAGAAGCATTAAACTGGTTTGCAGAGAGGATTTACAAGTATCTCAGAGATAAGGGATATAAGACGTTGTGGGAGCCGAATCTCTAGCAAAAATAGAAATTCGCTAACCCTTTTTCTTTTAATCTTTAATCTTATTCACCACATGCTTGGCAAGACTATCTTGTTCGTGTTTTTCAGGGCTTCGAAGGTTGCTCCTGCGAAGGAGAGTGTTGTTCTGGTTTCTCCATAGGTTCTCGTCCATACGTCTTCGACTCCTGCTAGTTCTAGGACTATTCTTGCTGCTTCTCCAGCAACTATCCCGAGTCCTCTTGGTCCTGGTATGAGCTCTATTCTTACGCTTCCGCGTTTGCCTTCAACTTTCGTCGGCAGGCTGTGGGGCGCTCCGCAGGCGCATTCCCAGCTTCCGCATCCCCTTCTAACGGGTATGATGTTTAGCTTTGCATTTTTTACAGCTTTCTCTATGGCCGAGACTACGTGGACGGCTTTCCCGGTTCCTAGACCTACGTATCCATCTCGATTGCCGACTATCGCTATTGCCCTGAATCTGGATCTTTCTCCTGCTGCGGTCTGCTTCTGAACTAGGTTTATGTCGAGTACCTCCTGCTCTAGTCCGGGTAGAAGGTAGTCTACTATCTCGACCTCGGTTATCCTTAGGTTGTTTGCGAAGATCTCCGCTATTGATGTGATCTTGCCCTCCTTAACCATCCTACCCACTTTAGTTCTAGGAACCCAGTCTTCTAGGCTCATTTCCCGCTCAGCTCCTCTAGAATCCTATTCTTAACTTCTTCAAAATGAGCTTCAAGATTCGTGTATATCGTCTCATCCATCTTTGAGAATTGGATCGTGGGGTTCTCGGATCTGCGTAGCATCCGATAGTATTCCGTTATATGCTTTCCTTTAATCCTATCTTCGCTTGGGAGCTTCTCCTCTCCGAGGGGTATTTCTACGCCAGCATCTCTGAAGCCTAGGGCTGCTGCGAAGACTCTTGCCCCCTTGCTTGGTCTTTGAAGCCCTATGTCTAGAATCGCTTTCTCGACCTTATCCTTAACCATTAATCCCGCTAGTAGGCCTGTGAGGTAGGCTGCTGGAGTATTCTTTAGGCTCGCCTTCCAGCCATATTCCCTAAGCTTCTTAGAGGTTACGGTTAGTATGGTCTCGTCTCCGCCAAGCTTAGGCTTAATGACTTGGACGATTATATATCGATTGGTTTTTCTGACGACGAGGCGTGGGAGGCCGGATTTTACAAGCTTTAGCCTCTGCCTATAATCCGTGAGGCCTTCGCGCCTTCTCCTCGGGGGCATCCGCTTTAAGAGGCTCATAGTAGCGGCCTCCTGATCAGCTTATTCTGCTCTAGATACTCCATCATAGCTGCTACAGACTTGAAGCTACCCGCCTTCACCATTCGATAAATCTTCCTATAGATCGTCTTCGTTATAAGCCCCCGATCTCTAAGCTCTCTAAGCTTCTTCCTCTGCGCTCTCACCCTCATCATCCACTGCTCCTTCCTCGAGATCCTGCTATACTTCTTGCCCTTCCTACTTCCAGGCCCTCTCTTCTTCCGCTTTCTAGCTCTAACCCTTGCTCTGCTAACGCCTTTCTTCTGCTCCTTATAGATCACGCCATCCTTTATGAGCCTCCGGATATCCTCCCTCGTGATCGCCTCGGAGACTTCCTCAAGCTTCTCCGGATCTATCTTGACCCTATGAAT
>Ga0180302_10001444_pt1 | contig 11278 bp, 7 predicted proteins | sample GuaBasSediGuay17_FD_121794 | JGI IMG/M metagenome (GOLD analysis project Ga0180302, IMG submission 121794) | Subseafloor sediment microbial communities from Guaymas Basin, Gulf of California, Mexico - Guay17, Core 4571-4, 12-15 cm | ecosystem: Environmental > Aquatic > Marine > Hydrothermal... | reverse complement strand
CCCCTGTATGTTCCACGTGAAGTTATTGCCTCGACAAACCTGCCAAGTTTTACCTCGACAACCTCTTCATTTTCCCTTATATCTGCATAGTTTCTAGCATGGTTTACCATCATCTCAACAAGTGCCCTTCCACCAACTCTTGTAAGTCCCGGATAGTTTTCAATGGTCGGTGTGAGCGCTACAAGACCGCCAGCAGTGCCCTTTTCAACTACAACTGTTCTTAGTCCTACCCTCCCGCCATAAATCTCTGCGGCCAGTCCTGCATGTCCACCCCCCACGATTATTAGGTCGTACTCTGCCACAACACCCCCTGCCTCTTCTTCAACGCCCTCCACAACCTCCTCCGAGGGCTGAAGGGTCAATAATTGCATTATGAAAAACCCCTCATGATGCACTCCTATCGCTAGTGTTATTCCATTAACAACGGTGTGGGGCACAGCACCAACATTATATTCCTGGCACAAATCCGGATTCTCCATACACTCAACCATCTCAGCCTTAATAAGTTCGGGTCTTTCTATAGCAGCAGCGAACGCATGCACAACCTGCCCTGGGCAGTACGGGCAAGATGGTGTAACAAAGACCATTATGTGCCAATCATCTCTGAGTTTTTTAAGGATATCTCTGCTCTTTTGCGAGAGGTCGGAGACTCTTTTACTCACTCTGACAATAGTCTCTATAAAACTTCTTCCTTCCTCTCCAGCAGGTGCTCCTGTGTATCGTATGTTGTAAAGGTCAGGCTGTATAAGCACTGTCGGGCTGCGCACAACCCCATACTTTGAGGAGTGCTCAGAGGGTATATCATACATTCTCACCCTTATTTTGCTGTTTATCTCTACAAGCTCCGCCACAAACTTTCGCGTGAGTTCATTGTACGCGTTATTTGCACCTTTTTTTGTGAAAAGAATGATGTCCACATTTTTGTCAAGAGCCTTAAACCTCTCCCTTAGGTATTTCCCAGTCTCGGGGGGTATGAGTTTATCCCTCATGTTTCGCATAAAAAGGTAGAATTGTTAAAAATTTTATCCCAGAATATGTAAAAACGCTCATATTGCCAGAGCACTCAACCCCGAATTGTTATCTTCACACATCTATCCTCTATTATATTATCAGCATCTCGAAGCAAAAGGTAGGCACTGACTTTATCACTGCCCGATGAACCGTTAAGCGCTCCGTAAACGGTGAGCGTGCATCTCCCACCACCATCAAGGGCGACCGTTATATCTCCTCCCGCCACAGAGCATGATGCATTATCGCACCTTGCCCAGAGTGTGATGTTTTGCGATATTAATGCAGGATTTTTCTCAAACTGGACAACAAGGACAAGCCTAGTGTTTCCCGTGTTTTCTATCGTTATGTTTGCAAAATCTCCACTTCTAAGTTCCAAGCTGTATGCTTCCTTTCCGTTGATAATTACCCGATAATCGTGCACGCTCTCTATAACCGATATTGGCACAGGAACAAAGCATAGGAATATCAATGACAATCCAAGGGCACCTGCTGCAAACCTTTTTTTATCAAGTTCACTTATATCATTCAGCGGTGGCGGATGGCGCAGCCCAAGAAACATCACAAGCACTGCGAATATGAACCACCCAATGTAATTGTAGTACACGGAAAGTGCAATAAGCACCCCTATGCACGCATAGCTCAGGTACTTGGCCTTTGCCCTAAGTATCGCCCTTGCAACGTGCCCTCCATCTAATTGCCCTATAGGCATGAGATTGATTGCCGTTACTATGAACCCTGCCCACGCGGCGAACATTGTAGGGTGTATCATAACATCCTGCCTCAGCGGTAGAAAATGTGTGAGTATAGAGTACATTAGTGGCATTCTAACAAGGTAAACGTGCGCCTCTCCAATGTTTGGCGGGACAGGTCTGGCATATATATTACTCAGGTGTATTCCTAGGAGTGCTACGGGTATGGCTACAAGAAACCCAGTTATCGGGCCAGCAATTCCTATATCAAGGAGTGCTTTCCTGTCTGGTATGGGCTCTTTCATGCTTATGAATGCCCCCATAGTGCCAAGAGGAGGGGGAAAGGGTATAAAGAATGGTAGTGTGGCATCCACGTTATGCTTCTTGGACACCATGTAATGACCAAGTTCGTGTGAGCCAAGTATAAGCAATAGTGGTGCGGAGAAGTATATAAGACCATAAATAACGTTTTTTGCGGTAAACAGCCGTGATGCGTTAACGTACGAGGACCACAGCATTGTTCCAGCGATTCCTGTTGTTATTATCGTGAGGATTAGCATGATAAGGTTTATTTTCACCCCCCTGCTCCCCTTTTTTCTCATTCTCATAACGTATATCATGTATTCTCCCTTTTCTTTCTTTATCATGGGCAGGTATCCTATATCCCTCAGCCTTATTCTCAGACTCTCAAACCTGCGGTCTAGGTCATCGAATACCTGAACAAAAAACACGAATGCATCTGCAGATACTAGGCTATTATACACAGGGAAATCATACGAAACCAAAGCCCTTACTTTTTCCAGTTCCTCGTTTACCACTCCATTTCCAAACATGTGCATGGGATATTTGCAACAAGCCTATATAATGTTTGCATATATGGCGTGCAAAGCACAACTGTATGGCTAAGAATTGTGAGCCAAGAAAGAGGGGAATACCATGGAATATTTCATCCCTGGGGATAAATTTCCCGCAGTATCTCTAACGGGAAACTACTGTGCGCTGAGTTGCGAGCACTGCATGGGCAAGTATCTAAGGGGCATGCACCACGTACGCAATGACAACGATCTCATAAAACTGGCGCGTTTATTAGAAGAAAAAGGCGCACATGGCATGCTGATAAGTGGTGGCTGTGACCCCAGCGGCAGGGTGCCCCTCAGCAAATACAGAAGACCTCTGAAAGAAATAAAGAAAAGTACTTCTCTGATAATAGCGGCGCATCCTGGCTTTATTTCCGCCATAGACATTCAGCCAATAGTAGATTTGATTGATGTGCTATTCTTTGACGTTGTGGGCGATGATAGAATCTTCAGGGAGATTTATCATTTGCCGTTTGATATAGGCTTCATGGAGGATATGATAAGGGTGGTCAGCGATTCTGGCATTAGATACATATCCCCTCACATAACCTTCGGGCTTTACTGGGGCAGGGAGAGTGGGGAAAGGACGGCGTTACGTATGCTTGCAGGTATGCGTTTCAACAGCCTAATAATAAATGCAGTCCTGAGCACTCCAGGGACTGCTTTTTCTCGTATAAGTCTGGATAGGGAGGGTTTTATTGATTTCGTGGTAACCGCTCGCCGCTTTTTCCGCAGCAAAAGAATAATCCTAGGGTGCATGAGACCACGGGATTTTGAGTTGGAGGACGCTGTAGCCCCTTACGTTGATGGTATTGCAATGCCCACGCTATGCGTGAGAAAAAAGTATCCTGGCACTATTCGCGCAATATGTTGCGGTATTCCTCCCGAGATTTATCAAAACATGAAAAATTAATCATGGAAGAATACAGCCTTTTCGCAATCAATAAATTGCGCCATTAGTGACCTTTGTACCTTTATTTAGGCTAATTCCCCTGCCTATAACAGAGTTTTCAACAACCACATCGTCACCAATGTTAGAATCCCCGCAAATCACGCTTTCAATTACTGTGCAGTTATCTCCAATTGTGCTGTTGAATATTATGGAGCGCTTTATAGTGCATTTTGCTCCTATGCTACTTTTACCATATACGCTACACTCCTCCACAACACATTTATCGCCCAAAATTACATCGTGCTCCAAGTAATTTCCATCTGCCCGTCCGGTGCGCTTTGCCATGTGAGCAGATGCCATTATCAGGTCTGAGGGTCTACCAATATCTTTCCAGTACCCAGAAAGTTTGATGCCAAACATCTTGTACCCTTTATTAAGAAGAATGGGGAACAGGTTTTTTGAAAAGTCAAAAAAGGTATCAGGAGGCACTTCCTTCATAACTTCAGGCTCGATAACGTATATCCCAGCGTTCACTGTTGCGCCACCCTCTAGCAACCTTTTTGGTACCTCCGACGGTTTTGGTTTCTCCATAAAACCCCTTATCCTGCCATTATCATCCAAATCTACCACACCAAACTCCCACGGTTTGTCCACATGGGCAAGAGCCATTGTGACGTCTGCCCCTTTGTCAGCATGAAAGTCATATATTGCCTTAAAGTCCACATCTGCCACCACATCACCACTGGCCACGATGAATGTATCATCCACAAGACCCATGACCTTTTTCACGCCACCTGCAGTTCCGAGGGGTGGGTCTTCAACAGAGTAAACGATGTTCATGCCGTGAACTTGCCCACCTACATGTTTTGCAATGGAATCAAAATAATAGCACGTTGTTATTATTACTCTTCCTACACCCCCCTTAGCTAATGAGGAGAGAACATAATCTATGCATGGCTTTCCAGCCACGGGGATAAGAGGCTTGGGAATGTAGTATGTGATGGGTCTGAGCCTCGTCCCTTCACCTCCAGCCATCAGGACTGCTGTGAGCACGTTATTCACCCGCCTATTGTTATCTTTCCCTTCTTGAGCAACTCCTTTATATTGTCATCAACAACCTTCTCAATCTTCTCCTCGTCCATCAACGCCTCTCTTACCCTCCTGTTTAACTCGTCTACCATCTCCCTCATTTTCTCGTATTCCTCACGTTTAGCCCTCTTTATCTCCATAATCTTAGCCCTCATCTCCATCGCTCGCTTGTGGTAGTAGTCAGCCTTCTCTCTAAGTTCTCTGTATTTATCGTTGAGTTTGTTTACCTCCACTATCAGGTGTGATACTTCATGCAGTATTTTTTCTATTCTTTCTGCCCTCTCCCTGACCTTCTCGTAGTACTCCACAACCCTCTTGTGCGCCTCCTCCGCCTCTTTGAACAAGGAATCAATTTGTTGGTCAATCTCTCCCATTTTTGCGTCAATCTCCATCTTTTCCCTATTGAGTTCAATAAGTTCGTTCAATCTGCGCATAAGCGATTTTATTCTCTCTATCAGAGCCTTTTCCTCCTCCAAGGTGGTGGCTGTTGTTTCCTGCCTGTACTCTAACTCCCTAATCCTTTCGGAAATCCTGTCCATTTCATCCTCGATGTTTTTTGGAAGTTTTTTCAAATTTTTTCTCTTGAAGTCTATGAGTTCTCTCGCCCTCCTCCTGCAGTCATCCCTAATCTTTTTGTATTTTCTAACCTCCTCCGCAAAATGAGCCTTTTCCTCCCTCAATTTTTTAATCTCCTGAAGCAGTTCACGCTTTTTCGCATTTATCTCGTTTCTCTCCTCCCTTATTAGCCTTGCCGCCTCATTATACTGATTCCTTGTCTGGATAAGTGCCCTATACTTCTTTTCCGCACCTTCAATCTCGTTTATTTTCCTCTTCGGCATTTTTCCCCAGCCCCCAACCATTACACGATTTCTGTGCTCTCCACCAGTTTGTTGTCCTTGAAAAGGCTAACGATAACACAGCAATCCCCTGTTTCGGGCAGGTCTACGTCTGCATGTATAGTGTAGGTATTCCCAGGCTCCATGCTATCAGCGTAAATGCTCACAGAATCTATGCAACTCTTATGGGAATACGATTGAACAACAACCTTGACCTCGCCACTGCTCTTGAATTCATAGGCGTTATACAGCGAGATTGTCAAGTTTGCTCTCTTGTCTATGCCCTTGTAGTAAATTTTGCTACTAACCCCCTTAATATAAATATCGTGCTTGGACTTCACAATCTCTGATGCCACTACTGCCCCTTTTTTATACCCAAGAATCCTTATCTCTGTTGTATTCTCATCCTTTATCTTCACACACGCACTAACACTTCCAACAACATCGTAAATTTCCTTTCTAGCGTACAAATCGCCTCCCCAGAAAGCCTCTATAACCACCATATCACACCTTTCCGAAACATTGAAACTTATCGTAGCAAAACCATTATCATATACAACCTTTTCCACAACTATAGCAACCTCTTCCTGCAAGGTGGCGGGGGGTACAACCTGCGGATAAAGAATAGCGAGCGTGAATATAGAGCCTGTGGCAATAACAAGTCCCAAGATACCTGATGCCTGCCACCTCGGGTAGTTCATGAGGGCCTTTATCTTCTTCATCTTATCCTCAATCTTATCATCTCCCATGGCAATAAGTTTCATTTTGTACAGTCCTCTGATGGGCACTGAGTAGCCCAGCCCCACTGCACATGCAAGTATTAAAACGGCAATTTTTGGCTCGAGCCCAATAACCTCCGCCCTACTACTTGCCCAGAATCCAAGACCTAGGAGGAGCACGAACAGCCCGGCAAACATCATGATAAGCGCAAACCTTATGGTGGGCAAAAGCCCCCATCTTACGGCGGGAGTGCACATACCACCCTCCTTGTCCTCAAGATAGTCAGCCGTCTGATTGGTCAGAGCAATGCCGTAGTGGGCGAAAGAAAATCCAACTATCACCATATACATCTCTGGTGTTATATTTGTTGTAAGGATTGAATACAAGAAGATGAACGGAAGCATGAAAGCCGATAGAAGAAGGGCAATAACGTGTAGTGTGCCTCTTACCTTGAAATGGAAGGGCTTCACAGAATATCCTATGCCAAAAAATATACCAATAGCCACGAGCACTGGTAGGTAAATATTGCCCGTGATATATGCTAGATGAAGCGAAAGCAAGAAGGCAGCAATAACTTGGAGTAGTGTGAGCAATCTTAGAGTACCTATTCCCATACTCTCAGCGGCATACGCTACATAAGTTTTGCATTTCTTGTCCACGTCAATGTCTGTGGAGGCGTTTATTATGAATCCTGAAAAATACAAAAGAGCAAAGACAGCCACACCCTCCATATACGTGATTATTGGAATATCGGCAATAGACGTAAATGTCAGGAATATTGGAACCAATAAAGCGGGCAATTCTGCAGGCAAATACTCCCAACGAGCAACCTTGGTGTAATGTGCTATTTTCACTCCTCGTACCTCCCGAGTGGTGTGGACAAACAAATACAGCATCACGACTATCGTTAATACCTATATAATTATTTTCCCCATACGTACAAATGACGATTGGAAGGAGCAAAAATATACGGCAAATGTCAGGTATAAACCTTATAAAGGCGACCATGATTAGGGAAAGCAATGAATGTTAGAGGCTTGAGGATAGCATCCCAGATATTCTTTTTCATGCTTTCCTGGATGGGCATAGTCATTGGGATGACGGGTCTGATATACCCTTACTTTTTTTGCGTTGCATGCCCCTACGCCTTTGCTGCATGCCCGATAGGAATGCTGGAGTGGGCTTTTATTCCCGTGTATAATGCTCTCATAATTTTGCTCTACCTCATATCTTTTATACTGCTAATGGGCGTAATATTCGGAAGGGCGTTCTGCGGTTGGGCATGCCCTGTGGGTTTAATCATGGATATCATGTACAGAATACGCCCATTTTTCTTCTTTTTATCCCCATTGTATAAGAAAGGGTTGAGGATTGCTGAAAAAATGCCCAGTATACCGAACCCAAAGTACTATAAGTACATGATTCTTATACTGATACCAGTAACATCATTTATAGGTCATAAAATGGCCTTCACGAGAATAGACCCCGTAGGCTTTATCTTTGCATCAATACCACAGACAGTGATAGGGGGTTACAGGCCTACAGTTTGGTACTGGGTTAAACTTTTCCTCTTTCTTTTGGTAATGGCTGGTGCGCTGAGCGTAAGGCGTTCATTCTGTAGGTTTGTATGCCCTCTCGGCGCCCTCTATGCGCCAATGAACAAGATAAGCATGACTAGGATAACAGTGGACGAAAATAAATGCGTAAGGTGTATGATGTGCAGAAAAGCATGTCCAATGGGTGTAAACATTCCAGAGAGCAAAAGGAGTGCAGAATGCATACTGTGCGGAAGATGCGTTGATGCCTGCAACTTCGACGCTATACACATAACTTTTTTGGACAAAAGGGTAATCTAATTGAACAAGAATATTTGCCTAAAGGTTGCTCTCTATTTTTTCCCTGTAAGCATTTATGTCCTCAATAAGTGGCGCTATAGATGCATTTGATCTTGTTCTTACCGCCATCAACGCCCTTGCACCAACATCAAAAATGAGAAGCTTGCAATGTTTCATATTTACAACAATGAACTCCAATTTATCTTTAACCTCAGAACTTGCACTTTCGGCAGCTCCGAGTATTATTGCATTCATTGCAACATATGTCTCAATATGAGCATCTGGTGGCACATTGCCTGCTATATGCATCCCACTCCTAGATATCACAGTAGCGTCTATTACATCCTCATTCTGGGCTCGTAGGGCATTAAGTGCATCTTCAATAGCCCCTATGTTAGCCATCAGTCATCCCTCGAAACCCAAAATATTACACCATTATTAAACCTTTTGTATATCACCAATGCACACCTTCCAGCGCCAAATACAAGGCTTGCTTCTCGTCTAAAGCGCAGAAAGCGCTACTCCTCTTCCACCACGTAATACCCTACCCGTATTCCTCGTCTAACTTTCTTAATAACTCCCATTTCAAGCAACCTCTCCATCTGATAGTGCACAGCAGGAGGCGAAACTCCAAGAAGTTTGGCAACATCCTTCTGTGAAGCGCCCGGTAACTGCCTTAGTATGTTTATTATTCTTTCCTGTATTGCCGTTTTCCGCCTAAAGCCGTTATCTGGTATTTTCACAGTTGCTGGGTAGAATCTTCTGTATTTTCCATCAACAACCGATTTTATAAGCCCGTTTCTCTCAAGAACGGTAAGATGGTATGAGAGAGAACCGTTAGACAGGCCTAGAGCCTCCTTAATTGCATTGTAGTGCTCTCCAGGATTCGCCAGCAGATATCCGTAAATCTTACCTCTGACATAATAATCGAGCACAGTGCTTTTATGTATTCTGGAGTACAGCGGAAGAACCAATGAGGAAACTAGTGCCCACTTAAGCGGTTCAATTGATGTGAAAAGTGCGAAACCAAGAGAGGTGAGTGCCACAAGACCAAGTGCGATTACTACCATGCTTGCGCTTATTATCGCTGCACCACCCCTCTCAGCGAGTGGTGATGGTGCATACAGCACATACCCGTTATAATTGCCATAGTCCATATCCTTCTCCACAGTCCTCGTTCCATCGTTTACCGCAGTGTGTACGTAGCAGTCGTTGAATGTGTATTCATGAACAGCACCCTGCGCTATATGTGCATTTGTTATGCTGAAAACAGCATGGGAGTTCCGTGCAATGATATCATAGCTCTTATCCCTTTCAGTCTCGTAGACCACTGAAGAACCGCTAACGCGTACCTTATCCACCTCTCCTCCTATTATTGTGCTGCTTATTTTTACAATTTCCTCATCGCTCATAACAATGCAGACGCTGTACTCACCAGCGCCATCGCCAACAACACTGCACGTTATATTATCATCGGCAGGTGCGTAATAAACCTCAAAGTCTGCAATATTGTAGGCGATACTAGCATTTCCATTCTCAAAGGCTACACCATCATTGGCGTATGTTACTCCGCCACTTCCGTCCACAACAATCATGTGGGTGGGACATTCGAGGATTATAGCAATAGAGTTTGAAGACTTGAGATACTCCAGCGCTAGTGGGTTGTTAGTTACATAGTTCTCAGGCGATCCGCTCAAGAAGTATACAACGCACTCATCTTTAGCCATGGCACCATGCTCGTCAACCACGTAAAGTACAGTCTTATGAGCGCTTAAGTCTGAGTAAACCTTTGTGACCACACACCCATAAAACTCTGTGCCATCGTCAAACACCCAGTGATATGTTAGATTATCGCCATCATCGTCATAGGATTTACTTGCATCGTACGTTACTATACCCATCCTGGCAAAAACGTTGGAGAGCAAAACCTCTCCCATATAGGCATTCTTTCCAAAAACAAAGTGCTCGGTGTACACAACACCATGGTATTCAAAGGTTAGTTTTACGGGATTTGAGCACCCTTTAGCCTCAAGCGCAAAGTATGTCAGCATGATGATATAGTCCTGAGTGTAGTTGAGCGAAACGGATGTGCGGGCGGTATTTGGCTTGCCTGTTGTTCTCACAACATAAATCTCATCAATGACCTCTCTGCTCTTATTCATGATTTTGAGGCTCACAGAACTGCCTGGTGTTCCTGCAATGGACACCGAGATATTAATATAATCTGCCATATAATACGTTGTTATGGAAGCTGTGGGCGGATCGTTGACATTTATCACCGTTATATTGAACGATTCGTATGAGCAAGCAGTTCCATCCGTTGCCCCAACAACAACCCTCCATGTTCCAACATCTTTTTGCTCCGGCGTCCATTTTATAATACCCCCGCCCCCAATCATCATGCCCTCAGGCCCCTCATCAATCCAGTAAGTTATTTCATCGCCATCCTCATCGAAGGCTAGAACCTGATACGTAAAGTTGGAATCCTCATAAACTTCTTGATCATCTATTGGCGAAATAACGGGTGCATCGTTTACGTTCAACACTGTAAGGGTGAAATTGTGGAAATCATAGGAACCGTGCACATCAAACACGCTTATATTGACCCAGTAAGTCCCAACATCGTGCTGTAATGGGACGCCATATAGTGTGTGAGAATAAATATCAAAGTTCAGCCATGAGGCGTTTGTGAGGAATGACCATGCCGAGATGTCATTGTCCTCATCATACGCGCTGTATTGCACCCTGTACTCAGAATCCTCATAAGCCGTAGTGACATCAGAGGTTAAGATTATCGGTGGATCATTTGCGTTTACGACGCTGAGGATGAAATTGTGATAACTCAAACCTCCTAGACCATCCGCCACGGATATATTGACCCAGTATTGGCTGACATCGGATTGGGTTGGTGTGCCTGATAGTTCGCCTGTTGTTGGGTTAATGGAGAGCCATGAAGCGTTAGAGATCAGGTGCCATGTAAGTGTGTCGCCATCTTCGTCGTATGCATTGTAGTCTACGTAGTATAATTGGTCTTCGTAGGCGATTGTGGTATCGTTTGTGGTGATGATTGGTGCATCGTTGACGTTGATGACGGTGAGTGTGAAGTTATGGAAGTCATATCCGTCGTTGTTGTCGGAAACTGATATATTGACCCAGTATTGGCCGACATCGTATTGAGTTGGTGTGCCGTATAGTTCGCCTGTTGTTGGGTTAATGGAGAGCCATGAAGCGTTAGTGTTCAGGTGCCATGTAAGGGGATCGCCATCTTCGTCGTATGCGTTGTAGTCCACGTAGTAAAGTGAGTCCTCATAAGCGAAGGTTGAATCGTTTGTGGTGATGATTGGTGCAT
>Ga0180302_10001442_pt1 | contig 11289 bp, 11 predicted proteins | sample GuaBasSediGuay17_FD_121794 | JGI IMG/M metagenome (GOLD analysis project Ga0180302, IMG submission 121794) | Subseafloor sediment microbial communities from Guaymas Basin, Gulf of California, Mexico - Guay17, Core 4571-4, 12-15 cm | ecosystem: Environmental > Aquatic > Marine > Hydrothermal... | reverse complement strand
GTATATTACCGACTGATCCGCTCGAAAGGTGAGGAAGTGGCCGATGCCTTCTGGAGGGAGTTCAGGAGGATGCCCATTAGGCTGGTGGGGGTTAGCCGATCCTTAACCTTGATGGCCGCCGGGTTGAAGGGGAGGTATCCGATAGCCTATGCCGATGCCTTCGCGGCGGCGACTGCGAAGGTCGAAGGATGCCCCCTCCTGACGGGCGATCCGGAGTTCGAAGCCCTCAAAGGGGTGATAGAGATCGAATGGCTCAGGTGATCGAGGGCCTCACACTTGAGGGCGACGGCTGGGATACGGCTTTGAGGGAACTACCCTGTGATGATCCCCGGTCGGAAGCGGGAACCCTTGACAGATTCCGGGATCTGCTTTATCCTAGTCGCCGTCGATCCAGTGATCGGGAAAAGAGGGGGAAGGAGATGAGCTTGAAAGCCGGGGCATACAGGGTGAACATCACCCCTCCGGTCGGCTTCCCCATGGCGGGATACAGCGGCAGGACGAAGGGGAGCGAATGGGTGGACGACGAGCTTTTCGGGAAGGCGCTGGTTTTGGACGACGGGGAGACCCAGGTCGCCATCGTGACGACCGATCTCATCGGCCCGCCCCCCGAGCTCGTGGCCGAGGTGAGGGGGATGGTCGAGCGTAAGACGGGGATACCGGCGGGGAACGTCATGCTCTGCTCATCCCACACCCATTTCGGCCCGGCCCTCAAAAGGCTTAGCTACCTGCCCGATGAGGCGCAGGAGGAGTTTCACGAGAGCTACGTCCAAAACCTAGCCCGCCTGCTGGCCGGCGCCGTCTACATGGCGTACCAGAGCAGAAGGGATGCGAGGATCGGCTGGGGCGTGGGTAAAGCGCCTCAGCTCGTCTTCAACAGGAGGACGAAGCGGCCCGATGGGAAGGTCGTTATGTCCTGGAGGCCTCCGAAGCCCGAGGAGGCGAAAGAGCTGAGCTTCGGCCCGACCGACCCGGACGTGGGCGTCCTGAGGGTCGACGGTTCCGACGGGCGACCCATAGCCTCGATGATCGCCTTCGCCTGCCACCCCGTCTGCGGCGTCGACAGGCTCTACGCCATCTCGGCCGATTACCCGGGCTACGCAATGGGGGTCGTGGAGAGGATCAGAGGAGGGGTATGCATGTTCGCGCTGGGATGCGCCGGGAACATCGTCCCCATACAGCGGGAGGGGGAGTCCCGGAGGTGGATCGGCACCGCCCTGGGCGCCGAGGCGCTGAAGGTCATGCAGGGGCTGGAGATGAGGGAGGATGTGAAGCTGAGGGTTCTGAGGAGATCGATCGAACTCCCCTTGAAGCGGCTTCCCTCCCCGGAGGAGGCGCGGAGGGAGGTCGAGGAGCTGGAGCGGAGGTTGGCCGAGCTCGAACGGGAGGGGGCGCCGCCCGAGGAGATAAGCGCCCTGCGGGGGAGGCTCGTAAAGGCCAGAAACGCCCTCCGGCTCGCCCGGGAGACGAAGGGCGAGGAGACGGTCGAAACCGAGATACAGGCTATCCGAATAGGCGATCTGATCCTCGCCTGCTTGCCGGGCGAGGTGTTCGTCGAGATAGGGCTTTCGATCAAGGAGAGGCATAGGAGCGTCTTCGTCCTGAGCCTGTGCAACGACTCGCTGAGCTACGTCCCCACGGCCTCGGCCTACGACGAAGGGGGTTACGAGCCCGAGTGGACGAAGCTGGAAAGGGGGACGGGCGAGAAGCTGCTGGATGAGATGATGAAACTTTTGGAGGGAATCGGGGGGTGAAAACATGGGGGCGATCCTGTTGTGGAGATCGTGATCCACAAAAAGGGCTATGAGCAGAAGGTCATCCCGATCTCGGAGTTCGTCCCGGGGAAAACCATCGAGGTGCTTTTAAAACCCCTGCGCTTCAGCAGGAGGGGGGAATGATCAAGGTCATGAGCTTCAACCTGAGGTATGGGACGGCGGAGGACGGGGAGAACTCGTGGGAGAACCGAAAAGGGGTGTTGATCGAAACGCTGAGGAGGTATAGACCCGATCTCATCGGAACCCAGGAGGGGCTTAAATTCCAGCTGGAATACATCGCCAAGAAGCTGCCGGGATACAGGTTCTTCGGGGTCAGCAGGTTGGGGTCGGACGAGGACGAGTTCAACGCGATCGTCTACAACTCCCACAGGTTGAGGATCATCGAGGGCGGGAACTTCTGGCTCTCCGAGACGCCCCATCTGCCGGGGAGCAGGTCGTGGGGCAGCAGCCTCCCCAGGATGGCCACATGGGCGCTTTTCGAGACGGCCGACGGGAGACAGTTTTATCACTTCAACACCCACCTCGACCACCGGAGCGAGGAGGCGCGTAGAAGGGGGGCGATGCTGATATGGAGGGAGATCAGATCGAAGGGGGATCTGCCGGTCGTCCTGACGGGCGATTTCAACACGACGCCCGACAGCTGGACGTGGAGGTTCCTGACGGGGAAGGCCGAAGCCTATGGGGAGAGGGGTGAGCTGCGCGACGCCCGGCTCATCGCCGACCGAAAAGGGCCGGAGGTGAGGATCACCTACCACGGCTTCAAAGGGGAGGAGGCCGAGAGAGAGCTTGACGACGGCCGCAGACGCGACATAGACTGGATACTGGTCAAAGGGTTCGAAGTCGACCGATTCGAGGTGGTGACCTTCAACGTCGGGGGGAGATACCCCTCCGATCACTACCCCGTCTACGCCGAGCTGCTCTTCCCTCAGGAACGGTAGGTTTCCAACACCTCGATCAACCTCCGCGGGTAATCCGTGTATATGGCGTCGACGCCCATCTCGATCAGCTCCCCCATCAGATCCTCGTCGTCCACGGTGAAGGTCCACACCGAGAGGGCGAGCATATGGGCATGTCTTACAAGCTCAGGGGTGACGTATTTGTAGCTGACGTTCAGGGCGGGCAGGCCGTTGACCCGCGCCTGGGCGATGTAGCCCGAGATGAACCCCTCCAGATCGCCCGACCTCGCCCTCAGCTCCAGATCGGGATGCAGGTTCAAAAGGACGGTCAACCCCGGCTCGATCTCCCTTATCCTGCGGGCGGCCTCGGCGTAACATCCCGTCACCACGACCTGATCCTCCATCCCCATCTCCCTGACGGCCTTGATCAAGGCCGGTATGGCCTCCTCCGTTTTGAGGTCGAGCGAGAAGCCGATCCTTCCCCTCCCCAGCTCCAGCGCTTCGATGAGCGATGGCACCTTCTCGCCGGCGTATCTGGGGCTTTTCCACGAGCCGGCGTCCAGCTTCCTGAGCTGCTGGAATGTGTAGCTTTTGAGGGGGCCTTTGCCGTTTGTGGTTTTGTCGACCGTATCGTCGTGCATCAGGACGGGGACGCCGTCGGCTGTCAGGTTGACGTCTACTTCGACCATGTCGGCCCCGATTTGGATCGCCTCCTCGATCGCCGCCAGGGTGTTCATGGGGGCCTCGCCCGAGTTGCCCCTGTGCGCGATGACCAAAGGCCTCGTCCTCATATCTCCCCCTCCGCGCGGGTTTCGAGGAATTATACCATCTCCCGCTCTTGATCTTGAGAGGGGACGGGACTATAATTACCCCGATGACCCCGACAGGAGGTGAGAGGTGAGGCGTTTTGTCACGCTGTTCATCCCTTTGATCCTCCTCCCGTCGATCGCCCCGGCGGACGGCGGTAGGGGAGGCGTCGCGATGACCTATAGCTTCCTGGATCTATCGGAGCTGAACGGAGGGCTTAAGGCCGGTGGGTATCCCGAGCTGGGGGAGAGGCTGTTTTCGGTGGGCGGCGGTGGACACGCGGTTATAGGCGACCTGATCATAGGCGGGAGCGGATGGGGAGGCGTGGCCGAAGCGGAAAACGAGGGCAGGGCCGCCTCGCTCAGGATAGGGGGAGGGTTCTTCGAGATCGGCTACCTCTTCGAGTTTAAGCCCTTCTTCCAGCTCGCCCCCGTGATCGGCATAGGCGGGGTTGGGGTTACGCTGAGCCTGGAGAGGCTGGAGGAGGGACGGGAGAGGAGCCTGACCTGGGAGGAGCTGCTGGAGAACCCCCATCTCAGAAAAGGCCCCGCCGAGCTGAGCGGCGGATCGTTCGCCGTCAAAGCGGGGCTTTTCGGCAGGATCGTCAAGATCGCCTTCGTCTCGATCGGGTTCGAGTGCGGGTATCTGTTCGCTCCCGAGAGGGTGAGGCTGTATCAGGACGACGACAGGGTTTGGGGGGCACCCGAGCTCAACTTAAGCTCGGCTTACGGGAGGATACTCATCTACTTCGGCTCCTGAGGCCCTTTGAAAGTTGCACCGTTATCAGGGGTTGGTTTATAATTTTACTCGAACCTCCGGAGGAGGTCGGATGTGAAGGTTCCGATCAGGTTCGGGAAGGGGGAGGTTCAAGTAGAGATACCCGATGAGAACCTGGCGGGGGTTTTGAGGATGAACCCCCTCCCGCCGATCGAGGATCCGGTCGGGAGGGTTTACGAGGCGCTGGAGAACCCGATCGGCTCCGAGCCGCTTTCGAAGCTCGCCCGCGGCAGATCATCCGCATGCGTCGTCATCTCCGACATCACCCGACCCGTCCCGAACAGGGTGATCCTCCCCCCGATCCTCGAAACTTTGGAGCGGAGCGGCATACCGCGCGAGCGGATAACGATACTGATAGCCACCGGAATACACCGCCCCAACCTGGGCGATGAGCTGATCGAGCTGGTGGGCGAGGAGATCGCCTCTAGATACAGGATAGTCAACCATTACTCCCAGAAACCCGAAACTCACGTCTACCTGGGGAAGACCAAGCGGGGAACCCCCGTTTACATAGACAAGACCTACGTGGAGGCCGATCTGAAGATCCTCACCGGGCTCATAGAGCCGCACCTGATGGCCGGCTTTTCGGGAGGGAGGAAGTCGATCTGTCCCGGGCTGTGCTCCATAGAGACGATGAAATACGCCCACGGGCCGTGGCTGCTCGAGGACAAGAGATCCGCCCCCGGGATACTGGAGGGGAACCCGTTCCACGAGGAGGCGACCGAGATAGCTCAAATGGCCGGGGTGGATTTCATCCTGAACGTCACGCTGGACGAGGAGAGGAGGATAACGGGAATATTCGCCGGCGACCTGATAGAGGCATATCTGGAGGGGGTCAGGCATTGCGAGAAAGGGGTCAAGGTGTTGCTCGACGAGCCGGTCGACATCGTCGTCACCTCCTCGGCGGGATATCCGCTGGACACGACCTTCTACCAGGCGATAAAGGGCGCCGTGGGGGTGATGGACATCGTCAAGCCGGGCGGCACGATAATCCTGCTGGCAGAATGCAGGGAGGGGATCGGCAGCGAGCCGTTTACGGATCTGATGCTCAGGACGGAGGATCTGGACAAGTTCGTGGAGGATCTCTACGATCTTTCGAAGTTCACGATCGATCAGTGGCAGTTTGAGGAGCTGGTGAAGGTCCTGAGGAAGGCGGAGGTTTACTGCTACTCGACGGGGATAGATTACGAGACGCTGGGGAAGCTGTTCGTCACGCCGCTGAGGTCGCCGGATGAAGGGGTGAGGATGGCCCTGGAGAAACACGGCCCGGGGGCGAGGGTGGTCGCCGTCCCCGAGGGGCCTTACGTCCTCCCGATGCTGAGGAGGGGCGGAGATGGAGGAGGTCGAAAGGAAACCTGAGGAGCTGGTTCAGCTCAAGGGATACAGGGACGGGCTGAGGGTCATAATCGACAGGGAGGCCCCTCTTTCCCAAATCGAGAGGGCGGTGGTCAAGCGGCTTGAGAGGCTGGGGGATTTCATCGCGGGCAGCTCGATCATCCTGGACGTGGGGGAGAGGGCGCTTTCGGACGACGACATAAGGAGGCTCCAGAAGATACTGGAGCGGAGGTTCGACGTGACGATAGGGCGGATCGTCACCACCTCCACCAAGACCAGGAGGCTGGCCGACGTTCTGAGGATACCGGCCGTTGAGGAGATAAGGATCGTCGGCGAGGAGGTAGGGGTCGAAAGGGAGCCTCCCTTCGCCAACGCCAGGCTGGTCAAGGGGACGTTGAGGGCCGGGCAGGAGGAGAGGTTCCTGGAGGGGAGCTTGATCATCGTGGGGGACGTCAACCCCGGGGCGGATGTGATCGCCTCGGGCGATATAATCGTTTTGGGGGCGCTGAGGGGCAGGGCGTTCGCCGGCGCCCTGGGCGATCAGTCGGCGGTGATAATCGCCCTGAACTTCGACCCGATCCAGATAAGGATCGCCGACTGCATGAACGTCCGCCCCGAAAACGAGAGGAGGAGGAAGCGGCTCAAAGCGGAGATAGCGAGGATCGAGGGGGACAGGATCGTCGTGAGGGAGTTTAAGGGGTTTGAAAACGCGTGAAGGAGGGGAGAGGGGTTTATGGGAAGAGCTATCGTGATAACATCGGGGAAGGGAGGGGTTGGAAAGACGACGGCGACGGCCAACCTGGGAACTGCGCTGGCGATGGCCGGCAGGAAGGTCGCCCTGGTCGACGCCGACGTGGGGCTGAGGAACCTGGATCTGGTGATGGGGCTTGAAAGCAGGGTGGTCTACACGTCGATGGATGTGATAGAGGGGAAGTGCGATCTGTTCAAGGCGCTGGTCCCCGACAGGCGGGTTCCGAACCTCAAGCTGCTCGCCGCCTCTCAGAAGGCCAAAAAGGAGGACATCTCCCCGGAGCAGATGAGGGAGATATGCAAGAAGCTGAAGGAGGAGTTCGATTACGTGCTGATCGATTCGCCTGCGGGGATAGAGAGGGGGTTCAGGAACGCGGTAGCCGGGGCGGACGAGGCGATCGTCATAACCACGCCCGAGGTGGCCGCCGTCAGGGACGCCGATAGGGTCATAGGGCTGCTGCAGGCCGAGGGGATAACGGAGATCAAGCTCATAATAAACAGGCTGGCGCCCAGGATGGTCAAAAAGGGCGATATGCTGAGCCAGGAAGATGTGGTGGAGATCCTCTCGGTGGAGCTTCTGGGGATCGTCCCCGAGGATAAAAACATCCTGATCTCCACCAACAGGGGGTTTCCGGTGACCTTGAACATGAAATCGGCCGCCGCCGAGGCCTTCAGGAGGATAGCCAGAAGGCTTGAAGGCGAGGAGGTCGATTTCTCCGACCTGATAGAAAACGGTGGGTTTTTCGATAAGCTGAGGAAACTGTTCAGCAGAAACGGAAAGGAGTGAGCCTTGATCATCGATAGGATCATCAGATTCCTGAAAAGGGAGCCGCTGAGCAAGGAGGTCGCCAAAAACAGGCTTAAACTGGTCATAATCCAGGACAGGCTGGGGGTCGAGCCCGACATAGTCGACGTCCTGAAGGACGAGATAATCGGCGTGCTGACCAAATATTTCGAGATCGATACGGATCAGGTGGATGTGAGCCTCCACAGGGAGGAGGGATCGGTCGCCCTGGTGGCCAGCATACCGATACTGAGCATGAAGGAGAGGCTGAGGGGCAAGGCGGCTCAGAACAGATGATCCTCCAGGAAATCGGCCCAGAACCTGAGGAAACCCCTCAAAAGCAATCCGACGAACCTCTTATCCCCGCACCTCCTGAGCTTGCGGACGTATCTGATCCAGAGCTTGGGCCTCAAGTAAAACCTCAATTGGGCGTCCGAGGCGAGCCTCCGAAGGTAGGCGGCGGGGAAGTTCGAGAGACCCCTTGAGCTGTCGGCCAAAACCTCGTCCTCATCATCCCTTATCAAACCCCTCTCCCTCGCCTCCTCCCACAGATCCGATCCCCTCACGTAGTTCAGCACGCTGAAGAAAACGACGTCGAGCGGCAGCTCATACGCATACCTTATCGTCCGCTCCAGATGCTCCTCCGTCTCGATAGGCGCCCCGAGTATGAAGCTGGCACAGGTGAACAGGCCGGCCTCATCGGCCCACTCCACCGCCCTGACCCCCTGCTCGACCGTCGTCCCCTTCCTGTAAAAGTCGAGCACCTCCTGAACGCCCGACTCCAGCCCGAAGGAGATCAGCACGAACCCCGCCTCCCTCATCGCCTCGAACATCTCCTTCGAGGCCGTGTTCGCCCTCCCCTGCGCTAGTATCGCCAGCCTTATCCCCCTCCTCACGATCCCCTCCGCTATCGCCTCGACCCTCCTCCGGTTTGCGGTGAAGTTATCGTCCACGATGTAAAGCACCTCATATCCGCTCCGATATATCCGCTCGATCTCCTCCAGCACGCTTTCTACTGACCGCTCCCTGTATCCCGCGAGCTTCGGCCTGGTGCAGAAACGGCATCTATAGGGGCACCCCCTCGACGTGATGATCGACGCCCCAACGCCCGCCTTACCCGCCCCGAAGATCGTGTAATCCCCTTTGGAAACGATCTCCCTCAGCGGGAACCGGAGCGAGTCGAGGTCGGAGACCTGAACATACGGCTTCCCCTCGCGAACCCTCCCATACCTGTCCCTGAAGATGACCCCGGGCGTTTTTGAGAGGATCTCGTCCCTCTCCCACGGATCGGGATGGGTCAGCCCCTCGAAGATCCGGAGGACGGTCGCCTCCGCCTCGCCGAGGGCCATCAGATCCACCCCCTCCGGAAGCCCTCCCTCGGGGTAACAGCCCGGCCCGCCCACGGCGATCGGAGCGGAAGGGTTGATCGACCTTATGAGCCGGATCAGCTGAAGGGCGGATCGGCGGTTGTAGCTAGTGATCGATATACCTATGGCCGAGGCGCCCGAGACGGCCCTCTCCACCTCCCCCCTGTCGAACCCCTTGGCCGACAGATCCAGGAACTCGACGTCGAACCTGTCGATCAGGTGGGCCGCCAGGTAAAGCGGCCCCAGAGGGGGCGCGAAGCTCCTGAGCCGCGTGCCGAAGGCCTGAAGCGGCTCGTCCGAGTCGGGGAAGATCAGAACCACCTTGCCCTGCACCTTCTCCCCTTCCATCCGACCCTCCCCGGCAGCCCGGCGAGGCCGCAGATCAGGATGTAAAGCGTGTGGAGGGGCTGGATGGGCAGGAAATATTTGATGAGCTCCCCCCTGTTGAAGATCTCAAGCCCCTTGGACACGAGCAGGTATTCCGGCCCAAGCTTCATGAGGAGGGCGAGCGGGCCGATCCAAATGGGGATGAGCCTCAATAGGCTCAGAAACAGGGCGGGGTAGATCAACAGGTTCAGGCCGTAAACGACTACCATGAAGGCCAGGACGGAGGGCCTGTTCTCGAGAGAGTTGGAGGCCCACCTGACCCTCTGGGCCAACAGATCCCTCAGGCTCTCCTTCGGCCTGGTGGTCACGATCGCCCGGGGCGAAAGGCAGGGGACTATCCTCCACCTCGTCTCCCTGTTCACGCGCTGGATGAGCATATTGTCCTCGGCGACCGTGAACCCTATCGCCTCGAAACCGCCTATCTCCTCGTAAACCCTCCGCCTGTATGCCAGGCTGTTTCCGGTGCAGGCCGCCGCGAACCCCAGCCCCAAACAGCCGGCGAACGCCGAAAACAGCGTCAACAGCTCGAACGACTGCATCCTGATGAATAACCTCCTCCATCTGCCGAACTTGCTCAGGTAAAGGGGCGAGTCGTCTATGACCGAAAACCCGGCCACCACCCCCACCTCCTCCTCGGCGAACGGCTGAACCATCCGCCCTATCCAGCCAGGCGGGACGACGCAATCGGCATCCGTCGTCAGGATGATCTCCCCTCTGCCGTGCTTTATCGCCTTATCGAGCGCCCTCTGCTTCCCCGTGAGTCCCCCGGGATCGTCGTTGCGCAGCGGTATGACCCTTCCGCCCGACCTACGGGCGTATCCCTCGATGATGGAGAAGGTCGAATCGGTCGACCGATCGTCCACGACGATGATCTCATACAGATCGGGGGGGTAGGTCTGGTTCAGCAGCGACTCCAGGCAGGAGGGGAGGTTCTCCTCCTCGTTCCGGGCGGCGACGACCACCGAGACGAACGGCAGCCTTTCAAGCCCGCCGAAGCTCGAGCTCATCCGATGCGCCCTGGAGAGGCCCGTCCTGAGCGTGAGGAGGGCGCACATGTAGAGGAAGGCGAGCGCGATGGTCAGATAACCGATGGCGATCATCCGCGCATCCCTTTCACCAGCTCGTCTATCGCCTTGACCTGTTCGAGGATCGATTCGAGCGTCTCCAGATCGACCATGTTAGGCCCGTCGCAGAGCGCCTCGTCCGGTCGGTCGTGAACCTCCATGAAAAGCCCGTCTATCCCCAGGGCGGCCGCCGCCCTGGCCAGATATGGGACGAACTCCCTCTGCCCGCCCGATGAGGCGCCCAGGCCGCCCGGCAGCTGAACCGAGTGGGTCGCGTCGAAGATCACCGGGCATCCCAGGCCGCGCATCACGGGGATCGACCTCATGTCCACCACCAGGTTGTTATACCCGAAGCAGCTCCCCCTCTCCGTGAGCATCACGTTCGGGTTGCCGGTCGACTCTATCTTCTCCACGACGTTCCCCATATCCCAGGGGGCCATGAACTGGCCCTTTTTGACGTTTATCGGCCTGCCGGTCTTCCCAGCCGCCAGAAGCAGATCGGTCTGCCTGCACAGGAAAGCCGGTATCTGGATGACGTCCAGCACCTGTGAGGCCGGCTCGGCCTGATCGGGGGTATGTATATCGGACAGGACGGGCACGCCGACCTCCCTTTTGACCTCCTCGAGCACCCTCAGCCCCTCCTCCAAGCCCGGCCCCCTATACGATCTGATCGAGGAGCGGTTCGCCTTGTCGAAGGAGGATTTGAAGATGAAGGGGATGCCCAGTTTCCCGGCTATCCGCTTTATCCTCTCGGCCATCATCAACGCGTGATCCCTGCTCTCTATCACGCACGGGCCGGCTATCAGGACGATCGGCCTGCCGCCCCCTATCTCGATGTCGCCGACCCGGACGACCCTCGCTTCGCCCTCAAGTTTTTCCCTCTTCGCCGAGAGGATCATGTCGCACACCTCCCTCACGGCGCCTCCGCCGCCCGGCTTGGAGGTGATGTAGAGGGCGATCCTCTTGACCTCCTCATGGGCGTCGGCCACGGCGATCGGCAGGCCGCAGCGGCTCATCGGCCCGATATCCCCGACGTCATCGCCTATGTAGGCTATCTCCTCCGGCTTGATCGAGAGGCGGGAGGCGATCTCTTTCAGGGCGGCCACCTTGTCCTCGACGCCCAGGGCCACCTCGTCCACGAGAAGCTCCCTCGCCCTCGCCTCGACCGCCCCGCTCCGCCTGCCCGATATGATCGCCGTTTTGACGCCCGCTTTTCTGACGAGCTTAAGCCCCTCCCCGTCCTTGACGCTGAAGCTTTTAAAGACCTCCTCGCCCGACCCGCCGATGTAGAGCTTCCCGTCCGTCAAAACCCCGTCCACGTCCAGAACCAGCAGCTTGACCCTCCTCAGC
>Ga0180302_10001439_pt1 | contig 11298 bp, 11 predicted proteins | sample GuaBasSediGuay17_FD_121794 | JGI IMG/M metagenome (GOLD analysis project Ga0180302, IMG submission 121794) | Subseafloor sediment microbial communities from Guaymas Basin, Gulf of California, Mexico - Guay17, Core 4571-4, 12-15 cm | ecosystem: Environmental > Aquatic > Marine > Hydrothermal... | reverse complement strand
GGGGTGAGGGAGGCCTTCAAGGGGAGGGAGGGGATACTGGACGGGGAGTGCGTGGCAGTCAACCCGGACACCGGTGAGATACTCCCGTTCCAGGAGCTGATGCACAGGAGGAGGAAGTACGAGGTCGAGGAGATGGCCGAGAAGTACCCGGCCGTCCTGTACCTGTTCGACCTGCTCTACCTGGACGGGAGGGAACTCATAGATTCTCCGCTGGAGGAGAGGAGGAGGCTCCTCTCCGAGGTCATCGAGGAGAGTGAGAGGGTGAGGATAGCTGAGGGGAGGGTCCAGGAGTGGACCCCGGACTCCCTAGAGAGCTACCTGGAGGAGGCCGTGGCGAGGGGGACCGAGGGGCTAATGGTGAAGGACCTCTCCTCTAGGTACCAGGCGGGGGTCAGGGGCTGGAGCTGGATAAAGCTGAAGAGGAGCTACATAAGCAGGATGGTGGAGCCCGTCGACCTGGTGGCCGTGGGGGCGTTCTACGGGAAGGGGAAGAGGGCCGGGACGTACGGGGCCCTCCTCATGGCCGCCTACGATCCGGAGACCGACACCTTCAAGACTGTCTGCAAGATGGGGAGCGGGTTCACCGACGAGCAGCTCGCCAGGCTCCCCGAGATCTTCAGGCCCCACGTGATAGACCACAAGCACCCGAGCGTGGTGAGCAAGCTGGAGGCGGACGTGTGGTTCGAGCCAGCGAAGGTCCTCGAGGTGATAGGAGACGAGATAACCCTGAGCCCCGTGCACACCTGCGCCTGGGGCAAGGTGAGGGAGGGGGCCGGCCTGGCCATAAGGTTCCCGAGGTTCACCGGGAGGTGGAGGGAGGACAAGTCCCCGCAGGACGCGACCACGGAGGAGGAGATAGTCCAGATGTACAGACTGCAGCTGGAGGAGGTCAAGGGCTGAGCCACTCGGGCCTGAAGTAGGCGCGGAGCCTGCCCCTGTGGTAGTCTCTTATGACCATCCTGGCGGCCTCCGCCAGGTTGGGCTCCCCGGTGCTCCTGAAGATCGCCCCCCTGCGGAGCGCCAGGGAGGCGAGGGAGTCCGTCGAGGGCTCCCCCGGCTCCCCCACGTACTCCTCGGTCAGCTCGGGCTCCACCCTGTAGGCCAGCCTCAGGAGTTCCAGGGCGGGCGTCACCGGATTCCTCAGGCTCTCCGGACTTGCTCCCCTGACCACCATCTCGAGCGGACCGCCCTCGGGGGGGAGTATCCCCGGAGAGTCCACCAGGTATATGCCGGACCTCCCCCTGTAGAGCTGGAAGTGCCTGGTGTACCCGGGGCTCCCGGGCACGGGGCTGGTGGAGGCCGAGTGCCTCCCCTTGAGGACGTTGACAAGGGAACTCTTCCCCACCTTCGGGTAGCCCACCACGAGGACCCTGCAGGGCCTCCTGCCGGCGGTCCTGAGGATGAGCCTCCTGAGCCTCAGGGTGCCCAGCCTCCCGGTGGCGCTTATAGGGGCGACCGGCGTGCCCTCGCTCCTCAGGCGGAGGAGCCACCCCCTGACGACGTCTTCGGGGACGAGATCTACCTTGTTGAGCGCGAGGATCAGGGGGATCCCCCTATCCTCCGCCATGGACTCCAGCCTGGGGCTCCTGGTCAGGTGGGGGGCCCTGGCGTCTATGACGTGGATGACCAGGTCGGCGCCCCTCATCTTCCTGCTTATCTCGGAGTACCTGGCGGTCCTCATACCGGTGGGTAAGGCCGGTGGGGGGATATAATTGGAGGTCGACAGGTCCGCGCTCCTGGGGGAGGTGGCCAAGGAGATATCGTCCTGCAGGGCGTGCCCCCTGCACGAGAGCAGGACCAACCCGGTCCCGGGGGAGGGGGATCCCAATGCCGAGATCATGCTGATCGGGGAGGCGCCTGGCCGCGTGGAGGACTCCACTGGGAGGCCCTTCGTGGGGCCGGCTGGGAGGCTGTTGAACGAGGCGCTGGCCAGGGCTGGCATCTCGAGGGAGAGGGTGTTCATAACCAACGTGGTGAAGTGCAGGCCCCCCGGGAACAGGGACCCGAGGCCGGAGGAGGTGGAGAGGTGCTCCAGGTTCCTGGAGAGGCAGGTCAGGATAATCAGGCCGGCCCTGATACTGGCCCTCGGGAGACACAGCTCCAGGCTCATGTTCAGGGAGATGGGGAGGCGCTTCTCCTCCATACTGTCCGTCAGGGGGAGGCCCGTCAGGGGCTCGGTGTTCGGGGTCGATGTGGTGGTGCTCCCGACGATACACCCGGCGGCCGCGCTCTACAACAGGAGGCTGGAGCCCCTGCTCATGAGGGACGTGGCCCTGGCCGTCCAGCTGGTCAGGGGAGCCGGGGGACTGGAGGGAGAGCTCTGAGCCAGGAGGAGATCTTGGAGAGGCACTCCCCGCAGAAGGCCGCCTCCTTCGCGTCGGTGTCGGCCAGCGTGTTGCTGAAGCTCATGACGCACCTGGGGTTGGGGCAGTGGTCCAGGCCCATCAGGTGGCCCAGCTCGTGCAGCACCTCCTTCAGGGTCCTCTCAGAGAAGAGGGGCCTGCTGCCGGAGAGCCTGGAGAGGAAGACCAGCCCGAACCTCCCCCCCACCTCGGCCAGGCCGAATATGAAGTTCATGCCCCTGACGTACCCGTCCGCTGGGACCAGGGCTATGACCTTGGCCCTGGGGTGGTACAGCACGTCTGGGGAGACCAGGGAGCTGTCGGCGAGGGACCCGGTCCTCTCCTTCAGGACCGAGAGCACCTCGTTGGCGGCGTACTGGCCTCTGGATGGGTCGAAGGCCCTCCTCGGGGCGGGCATCTCCGGCAGGATGACCTGCCTCACCGAGGGGATCGAGGACTCCAGCCCCATCCCGAGTTCCTCTAGGAGCCAGCGCGGGACCCTCCTCCAGCGCGCGGTGTCCAGCATGGGCTGGACCAGGAGCAGGAGCTCCGGCATACCGACCGGGCCCGCCGACTCGAGAATATATTTAATCTGAGTGCGGCGGGGGCCGAGTGCCGATCGGAGGTCTCGACAGGATCAGGGCCCTCAAGAGCCTGGCCAGGACCGGATGGCTCCAGTCTGGGGTCCCGCCCGGAGAGGCCGAGACCGTGGCGGATCACTCGTTTGAGTCTGCGATCCTCTCCCTGCTCATGGCCTTGGAGTGCAGGAAGAGGGGCGTAGAGGTGGACCCCCTGAAGGCGGCCGTCCTCGCGCTCCTGCACGACCTGCCCGAGGCCGTGACCGGGGACGTGCCCAGGTGGAGCAAGGAGAGGTTATCGCGAGAGCGGCCGGGCATCTTCGAGGAGCTCGACAGAGAGGCCGTGAGAGAACTCGGGATGGGAGAGCTGGAGCGGTTCGTCGACGAGTTCTCTAGGATGGAGAGCCCGGAGGCCGTCGTGGCCAGGGTGGCGGAGCTGGCCTCGACGTGGCTGCAGGCCACGGCCTACGAGGAGAGGGGATACCGCACCGAGGGGATAGGGAAGTGGGCCGTGGAAGAGGCCAAGAGGGTGGCAGGGCTGGCGGGGGGAGAGTTCGGGCGTGCGCTGATCGAGGCTCTCGCCACGCTACGCCGGAACCTTTAAAACGGTCAGGCGACGATCACCCCGGCTATGGGGAAGAGTCTGGGTGAGAGGCTAAGGGATCCAATAACGGGCCTGCCCATAGAACTGTTTGCCTGGGAAGAGATTGAAAAGGAGCAGCAGATTGTGAAGATAAGAGTAGAAAGGAGAAGGCATAAGCTGGTCACAAAGATAGAGGGTCTGTCTCTGCCCCAGGACATGATAAAGAGACTGCTGAAGGACCTGAAGAGAAAGCTGGCCTGCGGGGGGACGTACAAGGACGGCTACATCCTGCTCCAAGGGGACCAGAGGGAGAAGGTGCGGAGGATACTGGTGGAGGACTGGGGCATAGGAGAAGATCAGATAGAGGTGGGCTGAAAGATTAAAGGAGCTTGAAGCTAGGCGGGGCGGGGGTGGTGCTTTGCCTACCGATAGAGGTGTTAAGCCCTACCAGGTAGAGTGGGTCGAGAGGCTCTCCTACTCCATACTGGCCATCTGGACCGCTGCAGTCCTGGTGCTCCTGGTCTACTTTGAGTGGGGAGAGCAGGGGATCCAGATCAGCATGACGAAGGCGTTCTGGTACGTGATGCTCTGGGCCCTCGGGGCTCTTATGACGTTCGGAGTCGGGGGGACGCTCGGGCTGATGTACGTCAGGCCGGAAAAGCCCTTCATCGCCCTGGAGCGGGAGCCAGTGGTCTCGGCCAAGCTCCCGGGGACCCTGGGGCCGTACAGTCACGGCGTGGTGGCCGGTCCCTTCGTCTTCGTCTCCGGCCTGCTCCCCGTCGACCCGGAGACCGGGGAGATAGTCAGGGAGGACGTCAGGGAGGGGGCCAGGCTGATAATGGAGTCGGCCAAGGAGGTCCTCGCCATGGTGGGCTCCTCCCTGGAGGAGGTCGTGAAGATCACTGTGTATGTGACGGACCTCAGGTACATGATACCCGTGAACAGCGTGCTAGAGTCTTACTTCCCGACCTACAGGCCAGCCAGGACCAGCGTAGAGGTGGCCAGACTGCCGAGGGACGCCCCCATAGAGATGGACTTCGTGGCGATAACCAGGAGACCGAGGGCCTCTATAGCGACTCCCTGATGAGCCTCCTCCTGGCCTCTCCGTACCTGATCAGGGCCAGCATGGCCCTGGCCGCCCTCTCAGGGGTCGGGTAGGCTGGTATGCCCCTTCTCTCGAACTCCTCCCTGAAGGCGTTGCCGTAGGTCCCCATCCCTATGTCGCAGACCACCACGGGCTTGCCCCTCCCCTCAGAGACCCGGGCTATCCTCTCGGGGAGGGAGGAGGTCAGCCCGGGGACGTGGTGGAGGGGCAGCACCACCACCCCGTCCACGCAGGGGTCGTCCAGGAGGACGTCCAGGGACTCCACGAAGGCGTCGTCTGTGGCACTCCCAGTAAGGTCCACCGGGTTCTGGGTCGAGGATATCGGCGGAATCACCCCGGCCTCCCTCAGCTCCTCGAACCTCCTCTGGCTCTCCTCCGACAGGACGGCTATCTCCGCCCCGCCGCTCTCCAGCTCGTCCACGGTCATGACTCCGGCCCCTCCCCCGTCGGTCAGGACGGCCACCCTCCTCCCGGGGGCGGGGGGCTGCATGACTAGCGCCTTGGTTACGTCGAACAGCTCCTCCACCTCGTATACCCTCACGATCCCGGCCTGCCTGAAGGCGGCGTCGTAGACCTCGTCCACCCCGGCCAGGGCGGCAGTGTGGGAGCTGGCCGCCCTCGCCCCGGCGGAGGTCCTGCCGGCCTTCAGGACCACTATCGGCTTCTTCAGGGTGGCCCTCCTGGCCGCCTCTATGAAGTCCCTCCCCCTGTCTATGGACTCCGCATAGAGGACTATCACCCTGGTCTTGGGGTCGTCGGCCAGGTACTCTATCAGCTCCACCTCGTCCACGTCCGCCTTGTTCCCGTAGCTGACGAACTTGGCCAACCCTATGCCTTCCCCGGCCATGTAGTCTATGCACGCGACCCCGAAGGCCCCCGACTGGGACAGGAGGGAGACGGCCCCCGGCCTGGGCCTCGGGAGGGAGTCCAGACTCCTCCCGCCCAGCTCCTTGTGGTAGGGGAGGAACATCGTGTCTAGGCCGCTCTCCGGCACTACTATCCCAACGCAGTTCGGGCCGACCACCCTCATACCGTACCTCCTGGCCCTCTCGACGAGTTCCCTCTGGAGCCTGGCCCCCTCCTCCCCGACCTCGGCGAACCCCCCAGATATCACTATGACGCTCCTCACCCCCTTCCTGCCGCACTCGTCTATCACATCCGGGACTATCCTGGCGGGGACCACTATGACGCCCAGGTCTATCACGTCCGGGACGTCCTCGACCCGAGGGTAGGTCGGGACCCCGAGTATCGGCTCCCTCGCCCTGGGGTTGACCGCGTAGAGCCTCCCCCTGAAGAGACCCCTCTCCTTGTTCTCGACCATGACCCTCAGGAGCTCGTGGCCCACAGACCCGGGCTGTCTGGAGGCCCCTATGATCGCCACGGACTCCGGGTAGAAGAAGGGATCTAGGCTCCCCATGCCGGGCCCCGTGGAGGACGCCGCTCTGGAAAATAAAATCTTTTAACTCCTGCTCATCAGGGCCCCCTGGAGGGCCCTGAGGTACCCCTCGAACTCCGACCTGTCGGTGTCCTCCAGGGTGGAGAGCTCGTCCTCGTGTATGTCGTAGAAGAGGGAGGCCTGATCCACGAGTTCCTCTATCCTGGGTATCTTCGGGTCCACTAGGAGGACGGCCGCCTCGACGTACTTGGACTCTAAGACGGCCGCCGCCCCCCTCACGTCGACGCTCCCTGAGGCCTCCGCCAGGGTCTCCTTAGCCTCGAGTATGGCGTCCGGGGTGAGGCTCTGCTCGGGGCCAGCGAATATGACCGCCGCCTTCTTGGCGCTCCCGGAGAACTCCACCATAGGGCCCTCATCCAGCGCCGCCTGGACGAGGAAGGACAGGGAGGAGCCCACCACCTCCACCCTGAACCTGGAGTAGCAGGGGACCACCAGGGAGGTCCTCCCCGACCTGACCAGGGACGCCAGGTCGGCGACGTCGAAGGAGGTCTTGAGGGGCCCGCCGGCGGGCCTCACCATCGGGAGGGTCAGGACCCTCACGAAGTCGGCCACCACCTCGTTTATCCTGAGGAGGATTTCCTCCCTCGGCTCCTCCTCGAACCTCGACCCCACCCTATCGTTGTCCACCAGTATTATTGAGTCCAGGTGCTCCAGAGAGCTGGCCAGGGCTAGGACCGAGTTGTACGCGAGTCTCATGGACTCCTTGGGGTACCTGAACGGGAGGATGCCGAGGGCTAGGACGGGTTTGTCGGCCCGGCCGTAAAGCTCTCTAACTATGTCGGCTACCACGGGGAGAGATCCGCTTCCGGTCCCCCCGCCGAGGGCCGCGGCGAGGAGGGCCGCGGAGGATTCCGGGAGGTTCCTCCTCGAGAGAACCTCTCTGAACATGGAGGACCACTTGGGAGAGAGGGCAGCCCTCCTGGAGTCCTTCCACCTGGACCCGACGCCGGCCCCGCCGAAGTCCCCGAAGAGGAAGAACCTGTCCACCAGCCTCTTCAGCTTGGCCTTGTCCGAGACGGCCGTGTTGAAGATCACTGCGTCTACAAACGCGGGGAAGCCCTCGAGGGAGGAGAATATCGAGTCGAGCACAGCACCTCCGGCGCCGCCCAGCCCGATCCCAAACATTCGCATCTGAGGGCCACCGCTGAGATGGGGGGGTGACTAAAAAAGCCTAGATCTTCTCCCTAACCCTGGCTGTCAGGGAGTTCAGCTTGTCTTCTATGAGTTCTAGCTCACTCCTATCGAACTCTCCCCCGAGTTCCGCCTTGGATCTGATCTCCTTGAGCCTGGAGATTATTGAGCTGATAGCCTCCCTCTCAGACGACACGTCCACGCCGACCTTGCCGAGCCGCTCGATGGCCGAGGAGAGTCTGGAGGCCCTCTGCTCTAGGGAGGCTATCTCGTCGATGGCTGGGCCCGGGGGGACCGCGGGTATCAGGGCCCTCAGGGCCTCCGCCGTCTCCGCTATGTCCCTGAAGGAGGCCTCCCCTGGCGAGACCCTGGAGGTCAGCCCGGAGATGATCTCGAGGAGGGGGTCCCTGAGCGAGGGGTCCGCCTCGATGACGGCGTCCACCACCTTGGAGAGGTCTCCCACGGACCTCACGTCTCTGATGAACCTCTGAATGGTCCCCCTCTCCCCGGAGAAGCTCCTGTAGAATGAGGAGACGAGGGCCGCGAGCTTGGACGCCAGAAACCTAGAGAACCAGTCGGAGCCGGAGAGGGCGTCCAGCTTGGAGGAGGCCCTTATGAGGGCCGGCAGGTCCTCCGTCACTCTCACGACCGCCGGGGAGGCCTCGGCGAACACCTCGGAGAGTTCTCTTATTGCCCCGGAGAGGCTCTCGGTCAGGGAGAGGAGGAGCTCCACGCTCTCTTCAGGACTGCTCGGGAGCCCCTCCACGGTCTCCACCCTAGAGAGCAGGGAAGCCAGTAGAGAGGGGCTGCCCGGGATGCCGAGCCTCTCCCAGCTGGACTTGATCGACTCCAGGGCGCTCCTGAGGTTGGAGGAGACCGCGCCCAGCCTGTCCACCAGGGCGCTCTCCACGGCCTCGGACACCAGTCTCTTGGCGAGGAGGAGGGCCTCCTCAACCTCCCTCCTGGCTGAGTTTATGGAGGTGGAGGAGTACCCGAAGAGACCGGTCGCTATGTCCTCCAGCCTCCTGATCCGCTCCACTAGCGGAGTCCTCCTGTCCTCCGGCACGATGCCCTCGACCGATCTGAGGGCCCTGACGGCCTCCCTGGCGCTGACTATGACCTCCTCCCTCTTCTTCCTCAGTCTCCTCAGGACGAGGGCCGGCGTGGGGGTCAGTCCGTCCTCCAGAACGGACCCCACCTCTTCGATGGCCCCGAGGGCCTCCTCTCCCTCCAATCTTATACCGTCTATCTCGACTACAGGGAGCCTCCTCACCCCCTCAGGGATCCTGCCCCTAGATACATCGTACATAAAGACGGTTAATTTCTGTGGGAATCTCTCCCTCAGTTTCATCAGGTGGTACCTGAGTTCCCTTGAAGTTTCATTATCTGAGAGTATAGCAACCACTCTGAGCAAAGCCGACCCAAATATTAGGGCGCGGGTAAGAGGATTAAAGGTTAGCTGCTGGCGATGGAGGTCTGCCTACACTATGAGCCCAGAGGCCTCCTCCTCGCTATCCGGGACCTTGACTCTCCTCGCCCCCTCCACCCCCCACCAGGCAGCGGAGGCAACCTCTTTTAGTAGATCTGAAGCTGGCGGCCTTTCAGGCCTGGGCTCCTCAGCCAAAGGAGCTTCTCGCGGCTCTGGGGGCGCCAGAGGCGCCGCCTCGGCCTTGGACGGGGGCGCGGGCGGCCCGGGGACGGGCCGCCCGGCCAGCCTTAGGCGGCCGTCGGGGGTCCTAATCACGAGCCCCTCTGATTCCAGCCTCTCCGCCAGCCACTCCCTCCAGCCCGGGGGTATCCTCTCCATGTCCTCGAGCGAGATCCTCTCTTTCTCAGCCAGTAGGCGGAGGACATAGTCCCTCCAGTACGGATACATCTTCCTCAGGTCTCTCAGGGCCTCCAGGTACCCCTCCAGCAGCTCCCTTATGTCTCGGAGGGTCGAGGCGGCCTCCAGGGCCTTCTCCACGGGGTCCCCCTCCCTACTCAGTATGGCCCTCAGTATCGATATGGCGGACTCGCCCTCCGGGAGCTTCTTCAGGGCCGCCTCGAGGGACTCCCCCACCTCCTTAGAGGCCTCCCATATGGCGGACATGTCTGAGAGCAGGGAGTCGAACTCTCTGACCCTCCACAGGAGCTCCTCCACCTCCCTGGGGCTAGGTATGGGGCGGCCCTTCATGCCAGATAGCTCGGCCGCTATCTCTCCGACCAGCGCCGAGAAGGCCCTCGCTCCACCCAGCTCGTCCAGTATGGCGGCCCCCCTGCTCGCCTCGTTGACCTTAGAGAGGGCTCCGTGCACCATCTCGGCCAGCTCGGCCATCTTGTCCAGGTCGGAGAGGACCTGGTTCCTGAGTATGTCGCACACCCTCTGAATCTCTCTGAGGAGCATCTCCAGACAGGGGATGTCGTCCGGGGCGCACCTCTGCTCCAGCCTGGTCCTGCGAGACTCGATCCACTCGATCACGGGCTCAACGAAGTCCGGGGACCAGCCCTCCTCCCTCAGCTCCTGGACCCTGCTGCAGACGGCCTTCACGAGTTCATCCAGATTGGAGAACTCCAGTATGAGCTTCTCCTTGATCTCCTCGGATCTCCTGAGGTCTTCCTTCACCTCCTCTATCAGCCTCTTGGACTCGACCAGGAGGGGGGAGGCCCTGAGGGGGTCTTCGGGGAGGCTGCTGAGGATCCTCTGGGCCTCTGAGAGCTTGCTGGCCTGGGAGGGAGAGGCTCCAACCTCCTCGAACGATCTGAAGAGCGCCTCCAGCTCGGAGGAGAGCTTCTCAACCCACTCCCCGATCAGGGGGGAGGCGCCAGACCTCATCTCGGAGGATATGGACTCGATCGACTCCGAGACCTCGTCTATCAGGGGCCTGGCCTTCTTGATCTCGGACGAAGGGGGGGAGAGCCTGCCGAAGAACCCCCTCCTCCTGCTGAGACCCTCGGCTATCCTGGAGAGGATCGACTCGAAGGTCGACCTGAGGGACTCTATCTCCTTCTTCCAGTCCTTGGCCTCGACGCACCCCATTTCGCCGAGGGCGTCGACCGCCCTGAGCAGTCTGTTCAGCTCCGACCTGAGGCGCTCCAGCGGCTCGAGGGAACCCGATCTCTCCAGCTTCTCCACTAGCTTCACGGCAGCCGGGTGATCCAGCCCAAGGTTGGTCAGCCTCCTCACGAGATCCTCGGCGACCCTCAACCCGCGCAGCACCCGCGGGAGGCCCTATTAAACTTAGCACGAGGGGAGGGCCAGCTCCCCATCTGGGAGGAGCGTCGGCCTCTATGGCTCTACCGTGAAGAGGATCCTGGTGATCCCCCTGCCCTTGCTGTCCCTCTTGAGGACGGCGATCCTCCCTATCTCGGAGGTCCTGGAGACGTGGGTCCCTCCGCAGGGGTCGGCCCCGACCCCCTCTATCTCCACTATCCTGACGGGCTCCAGGTACCCCGGGCCCAGCTCGAGGCCGTACTTGGCCATGAGCCTGGAGGCCTCCTCTCTGGAGAGGAGGACGGCCCTGACCGGGGCATCCATGGACACCAGCGAGTCGCACTCCTCCTGTATCCTGGGGAGGTCTCCCCTGGATATCCTGAGGGCGAAGTCCATCCTAGACCTCTCCAGGCCGAGGCCGCTCCCGGCTATCGGGGCCGACCCCATGACCCTCCTGACGGCCTCCATCAGGACGTGGGCGGCCGTGTGCATCCTCATCAACCTGTACCTCCTGTCCCAGTCTATCTCGCCGACGGCCCTCTCCCCGAGGGCCAGGGACCCCGAGAGCTCCCCCTCGTGGACCACCTCCTCCCCCTCGAGGTAGACCCTGTCCACTCGGAGGAGGCCGGACGGCCCCCTTATCAGCCCGACGTCGTTAGGCTGGCCCCCCGACTCCGGGTAGAAGGCCGTCTCCCTCAGGACGACCCTGGCCCTCTCCCCCCCGGCCGAGCAGGAGACCACCTCGGACTCGAACCTCCTGATGTAAGGGTCCTCGTAGTAGAGCCTCCTGGTCGGCATCCCGCTGCTGGGCCGGGGGTTACTCAAATTCTTTCCACACGGAGACCCCGCCCTCGGAGACCTCCGCCAGGAACTCGTCCGGGCTCAGGCACCTCTCCGGGAGGAGGACTCC
>Ga0180302_10001438_pt1 | contig 11305 bp, 13 predicted proteins | sample GuaBasSediGuay17_FD_121794 | JGI IMG/M metagenome (GOLD analysis project Ga0180302, IMG submission 121794) | Subseafloor sediment microbial communities from Guaymas Basin, Gulf of California, Mexico - Guay17, Core 4571-4, 12-15 cm | ecosystem: Environmental > Aquatic > Marine > Hydrothermal... | reverse complement strand
TATTTTTTTTGATTAGTTTATTCTTTAAATTTTCTTTATGTGACTACATGTATGGTTTGCTTCTTGTTTTAGTCTTTCGCATTTTCTTTGGAATCCAAAATTAACTAAACTAAAACCAAATTAAATCGAAATTAAGATAAAAACATATTGAATATATTTTTAATCCGAAACATACATTTTTGCGAGAAAAACATATTTTTGTTTAATGAAGGACTCTGAAATTTTTTGTAGAACATCATGTTCGTTATCATTATTCTTGAGTTTCTATTAACTGCGGTAAATCCAAACATGCAAGAAATGCACACACGGGTACTGTAGGTGGTTTGTCTTCATAGACTCCTCGAAATAAGAATACGATCTCCTTAATTTTTCCGATAACTGGAGCCGTAGTTTCTCTTATGCGATCTGTATAATGTACTTCAAAACCAATCAATTTTTCTCCTATTTGCATTACTATATCAATCTCTCTCCGATTTTTCCAATAAAAAACGGGAAATTTTCGTGCTAAATGTGTAGCAACGATTCCTTCAATTACATATGAGAAATCAGTAATTTTTTGGGAGTAGAGCCCACTTAGTGATAAGATGATAGAAAAATGGATCTGTAAGTGAATTTTCTTATCCTTCATATAATTTATTACTCCTTTATTTGGATCTATATAATAAAGAATCTTTGCAACAAATAATTCTTGAAGAAGCTGAGCATACTGCTTAACTGTTTTATGCGATGCTATATCATAATCTTTTGCGATGGTGAGCCAACTAACGGGGCATCCTCTCTTATCTATAATGGCTCTCATAAGTTTTTTACAGTTTCTATATCTTTTTTTTAAGATTGCAATGTCATGTTTAAGCCCAAGAAAGATATGTTGTGTAAGCATCCCTAGAAACTTGCCCCTCAGCTAATAGTGATTTAACTGCTAGCGGCATTCCTTCCGACTGTAAATATAGTGTGAAAAGCTCAATTAATTTATCTAAGTATGGAGCACATCTCCATGTTTTGGAGAGAATTTCATCAACTGTGAATTGTTTTATTTCTGGAAGTTTGCGAAACAATGCTTCGTCTGCGACTCTTATGAAATCTCTAAAAGATAGTGGATACATTACTATTTTTCTTCCATGTCCCATTCTTCCTGGAAAGTTTCAATTTCTCCTTTAACAAACATACTCAAAGATCCTATTGTCATCACAGTATTCTCAAGGAGTCCCATATCAATACTAGACTTTATTGCTCGAAACCATTCTCTTGGATATGTTATCTCGTCAAGGAAAATGTATGCTGTTTTGATATTAAATCGTTTTTTTAAAATTTAAGTATGTGCGTAAAACACGTAAAAGTTCCTTAAAGTCCACAAGTTCATCGCATCTAAAATAAAAAATCGCATAGGGATCTACTCCCATGTTGAGAAGTTTCTTGATGAGAATTTTTATCATAGTTATTTTTCCAACTTGTCTTAGTCCAAAAATTATGTTGAGAGAAAATAGTTCGAGGGAAATAACATCAATATTACTTGGTACCCATTTAATACTACTGTTAAGCCCTTGTAGTCTTTATCGTCTTGAATACCACTAGTCCACCAAGGATTATGTTCTACTAGAGCATCAAATGGAATTGAACCCATAAATCCCACCTATTTAAATATATCTTGGGAATCTATTTCCCAAATTTTTAATATCTCCACTTTTAGTGAATAAAGTCTCAACATGCTCAAATCGGACAAAAGACAACCAATTAAACTCCAAATAAGCCACATGTATACGATATTCAAACCTGTAGAGGATTGCATGTTTGGTCTTACATCATGCTGTATTGATCATAGGAAAGTCCTCGATGGTTTACATGTGTCCCCATATATTTTTCTATTTGAGTACTTGCAAATATTTTCCGTTTTCTTGGTATCTTTTGTTGGTTAAATTAATTTATCCCCCAAGTACATTAATTAGAAGCTCTGAAAAATTTGATGTGTCAGAGTGCTGAGTTGTCATCACCACTCAGTGCCTGCTCGGGTCATCATCTAAACATACTTAATGCCGATGAGTAGATAATATTTAAACACTACTAATGCTTGCGTAAATTTGCTGGAGTGGGAATTTGGAAAAGTGGTAGTTATATAAAGAACTTTAGGATTTTATTTTTCGTTATTATATTTTCGATTTTATATGAAATAATCATGAAGACATTTGGTACAGCGTGGATAATATTTATTATTTATAAATGTTGTGCTATAATATTATAATTATGGCTTTGTTCAATTCTAAGCAAGGGTGATTTATATGGCAAAGAAAATGTTATCCTCTGGATTCGTTAGAGCAAGCGGTTTTGCCATTAAATTGAGGAGGACTTTAATTGCTCAGACAAGGACAGAGGGAGTAGAGCCTGCCGAAGCGGTTCGAAAAATAGCGCCGTTAAACATGGAATTATACAAGATTTTGGTTGAAAAAGAGGGCGTAAAGAAAGATGACGTTGTCAGAATTAGAATTATGTATGACATAGTTGAGGAGAATGGAAAGAAGACAGTAAAATTTGATTGGGATTCATGCACAATTGAAATTTATCGAAAGGAAAAAGAAATCACTGGCATCGAACCACCGAAAGAAATGATTGCTGAGGTCGGAGAGTGGAGAGAATTTCCCTTCTCAGATGAACTCGAAAAAAGACTGAAATTACTTGCAATTGAAATGAAGAAAGAAGGAGACGTTTTAACGATTCGTGGCGAAGATTTCGAAGCTGAAATTATTGGTCAGGATAAGATTCGCATAAGATATTTAGGTCCTCAAGAAAAACTGAATGAGTTCTTCACAAGGATCTTAGGAGAAAGTGAACAAACATAGGCCGCTTACTATTTAATTTCTTAGAGATTGTTCTTTTTCTTATCCAAATTATGTTTGTCCTTTGTTTCTAGAAATTTGAAATCTATGAGTATAAAAAATGGTGTATGAAGCTATTTATTCATTTGCCTTCTTTTTGGTTTGAGGTTTTGGTGGGAATTCGTTGGCTTTGTCCGACGTTATTTGGTGGATTCTTTTCTTCATCTTGTTGCTCTCGTTAAGTAGACTTCAATTATTTATGTTGAGAATAAGTGTGGATAATTTACTGAATGAAATGCAAATTTACGAAGTATTTGCAAGACATAATTTGTTAGCTACACTCCTAAAAGCTAGGAAAGACTTGTTAGAAAAAGTTCCAGGAGTAACTCCTGAAGAGAAAGCACGATATTTGAAGACCGACGAAGAATTTAGAGAAATTGTTAGAAGAGTTGAGAAATTATCGGAGACATTTATGATTTCTCCAGTAAACTTGGATCCCGCTGGTATTATTCAAAAGTTAGAGCACTTGTTAAGAACACGTGAGAAATACATCAAAAAAATTGTTGAAAGTATGGTAAAAGTAAAGGAAGAGCATTTAAAACAAAATGTTATTGGTGCCCTTGAGGCATATATTTCATTACGCTATATAAACAAAGTGTTAAGACATCTCTACTTAACGGCTAGAAAAACGGGAAATCTCTACCTATTTATGCAAATAAGCATGTTAGCTCCTTTTATACGACAAGCAGTATTATCTGTATTTGATACGATTAGAGCGCATCTCGTTGGAATTCCAATAGGAGATTCAATTGGCCCAATAGTTGCAAGAATGCTCGGAGGAAGTGAACAAATAATTGATGAAGAAACTAAAATGGAAATTCTTAAAACTATCATAATGAATCGTAATGTCTACATCATTAAAGCACTTGGTCCTGGATCAGAAGTTGGAGAGCCTGGGAAAGCATTAGAGAAATTAATTAATATGATAGGTAATGCTTCTTGTGTAATTACAGTTGATGCAGCATTAAAGTATGAAGGGGAACCTAGTGGAGATGTAGCGGCGGGAATTGGTGCAGCGATTGGAGATGTAGGACCTCAAAAGTGGCGAATTGAAGAGATATGTACGAGACGAGGAATACCTTATTTTGCCGTGATTATTAAAATGTCGCTTGTTGAAGCTTTAACACCCTTAGCACGCGTGCTTATAAATGGTGCAAAGGAGGCTATGAATAGAATTCACGAAATAGTTGAAATGTACACGAATCCAGGTGATAACGTGATACTAATGGGAATCGGGAATACTATTGGTGTCTTGTAAATGGACTTAAGTTAGTTTTCTTAAGAAAACATGAACAGAAACCTAACTGCAATTTATTTCAAGAAGATTTAGAGACTATTTTCCTTGCTCAAGACTCCTTGCTATTTTTGCAATTAAATATGCAACCCAGTAGAATGCTTTCTCAACGTTCTCTCCAGTTTTTGCGGAAGTTTCTATGAATAAAACTGGGATTCCCAATAGTTCTTTGAGTTTCTTCGCTAATTCTTTTCCTTCATCTGCTGTGATGAAATCGAGTTCATTACTTTTTCTCAAATCAATTTTATTACCAACTAATACGAGAGGGATTTTCTCTACTTTCTTTAATAATCTATTTATCCAATGTGGAACAGCATCAAAAGTTGTTCTTCTGGATACATCATAAACGCAGATGGCAGCTTGTGCGCCCTCAAAGTACGATTCTTGAACGGAGCGAAAGTGATAATCTCCAGCTAAATCCCAAATCATCATTTTTACAACGATTTTTCTGTTATCTAACTTAATTGTTACATGTTTACTATAGAAGTTGGCACCTAATGTTTCGATATATTGCTCACGAAACATATTGTAAACAAAACGCATTACTAGTGATGTTTTTCCTACGCCTTTTTCTCCTATCAAAATGACCTTTGCATTAAGCACGGTAGACTTCAATTATCTCCCCTTCATATTTAAATATCTATTTTTCTGGCTTTTTTATATAAAAAATGTATGAAGAGAGAAAAAGTTTCATTAGTTATTCAATGAATGATGATAAGTATTAAAACAATATTTAAAAAGAAAAGTCAATGAGATGCGTGGGACTATTATGCAATTAAAAATCCTGTAATTGTTTGTCCAAATTGGTTCTCAGGGGAGCATTCGTCAAGATGTAAGTATATTTAAGGAATGAATTTTATATATTTTCAGTCATTCTCTTTTGGTGTTTTACTTGAGTAATGTAAATGACGCAATAAGGATGCTCAAAAAAGGAAAACCAGTTTTAGTTTTTGATTTTGCTGAGAGAGAAGCGGAAGTAGATATCTTTATACTAGCTGAAAAAATGACTGCAGATAAGATTAGATTAATGCGAAAAGATGGTGGTGGTTTAATTTGTGTAGCATTGCATCCAATGATAGCAGATAGCCTAGGACTTATATATTTACATGAACTCCTAATGAAAATTGATGAGCTTCGTGATTTAGTTAAACACGTTCCTTACGATCCGACGGGAAGACCGAGTTTTTCTTTAACAGTAAATCATATCAGAACTAGAACTGGAATTACTGATATTGATCGTGCATTAACAATTCGGGAATTGGGCTTACTTTGTAATAAATATTGGCAAAAGGAAATTGATAAAGAACAATTTAGGAAAGAATTTATACAAAACTTTCGAGCGCCAGGGCATGTGTTTCTTCTAAGAGCAGCTGATCATATATTAGATGAAAGAAGAGGTCATACAGAACTGGCAATTGCATTAGCTCTCTTAGGTAATATGACTCCTTGTATTGCATTATGTGAAATGCTAGCCGATGATGGAAAGGCACTTTCACTTGAGGATGCCAAGAAATATGCAGAAGAAAACGACTTAGTTATAATTTCAGGAACGGAGATTCTCAATGCTTGGAAACAATTTATCACAGAATAAGCTTAAGTTAGCTTGCGTATCTTTATCTTGTTTATCTTTATTTATGTATACAAAGCAAAATAGAACACAGGAAATTACCTATGTATGATAATTTATAATTCGCACATTTTCCCGTGTGTTCTTAGGTTTATACACTTTCGGTATTTTTTCATGCTTTGATGATCAAACAGTGGTTATCCACGGTTGTTTACAAGACGCTTTTTCCCTGACAAAACACCGCAAGAACCCTGCAAGACGGAAGCATGTACTTAAGAACAATCAATGGAAGATGTGCGTTACTTTTATGATAATTTATAATTTTAGAATGAAAAGTGATAAAAAATGAAGTGGAACCTATGGCTTTTTCTTGTTTTCTCAGTATCGATATTGCTAGTAATTACTGGAGCAACAATGATTCTTCTCTTTGCGAACTTTGCTGCAGTTTTATTTGGAAGCTTGATTTCATTCGCTGGAAGCTTCTTAGCAGCATTATCCATTTGGGAAATAGTATTTGATGCTGTTAAAAAAGCAAGAGAATATTCGTAAATATCATTTGATTTCTAACATTAAGTGTGGTTCTCGACGGCTCATATTTAAAGTATGAACTATGATCTTCTTAAATAAAGTTGCTCTTGACATCTTTTTTTGGCACTTTTTTAAGTTTTCCTAATTTCATCGTTTGCTTAATCATCAAATTTAACACGGATTTATTGCTCTCTCAATTTTAATGCAGAAATTCAAGCTATTCGCTATTCAAATTAAAACCAGACGAAACACGAAATTCCTCAGATAAAAATGTACCCAAAAAAGTTGTCATGAGCGAATAAAGTAATCATTACGCATGCTTTAAAAAATAAGATTTCTTATTGGTGTTCAATTTATGCTTAAAGGAAAAAAGGTGCTTGAAGTTGAACATATCTTATTTCAAACTGTTTATGGAGTAATCATAGGTTTTTCATTAACAAGATTTAGTATATTTGAAGCATGGGGAGAAGAGCTAATATTTTACATAATAACTTTAATAATTGCAATCGATTTTTATTTCATGTGGTACGAATATTATACTCGATATCCAGCAAAATCAGTGAAGTGGATTTTCATACACTTAGTAATGGCATTGGTCATATGTAATCTTTTCATCGAAATCAGTAATCCTTACAGATATTGTTTACTACTCTCAGTTTATTGGTTTATTGATTTCATGTGGTGTCTCAGAGCATACAATGACTATAGGAACACACTAAGTCAAAAAGAACGTAACATGTTTCATTATTTTCTGCTAACAGATATTGTTTTCACTGGACTTTTCTTATTTATCAGCCTATATGGATTATTTGATTATGAAATACGTAGATTCATACTTGTAATTCTATGGGCTATCATAAGAACTATTGACGAGACAACCATAGTAAGAAAAGTATGGAAATAAAATTAAGTCAGATTAATGGGCTTTCATCACAATTCAGCTGGGGAAGTATTCCTCATCCAAATTAGAAAAATCATTAATTTATTTTAAAAAGTGTGATAAGAATGCACTGGAGCTTTGATTTTAAGAGGATAATTACGCACACTGATAGAGTTATTGCAAAAGCGAAAGCTCCAGATATTATTAAACTTTCCTGGGGAGAACCAGCTTTTCCTCCATCTAAAAAAATTCGCGAGGCTCTTCTAGAGGCATTTAACAAAGGATATACACGATACACTCCACCAGCAGGGCTTCAAGAACTTCGTGAGGCTATATCTGATAAACTACGAAGAAAAAACAAGATTGATACAGATCCAAGTGAGATTATTGTGACGGTCGGTGGAACTGGTGCATTACATTTAATTTTTCGTTTAATTGCAAAAGGGGAAGTAATCACTATTCCTAATCCAGGGTGGTTCGCTTATCCATCAGTTATACGAGTTGCAGAAGCGAATCTTGTTTGGATAGATGAAAAGAAATATGGATATGAAGCACTACAAAAAGCTAGAGAGGGACTCAAAAGGAAGGGAAAAGAACTAAAAGCAATTGTTATTAACTCACCATCAAATCCCTCTGGATACATTTTTAGTGAAAAACAGTTAAAAGAAATTCTAGATTTTGCCGAAGATTATTCAGCATACATAATAAGCGATGAAGTATACGAGGATTTCATATTAGAAGGAAAGCACATCTCCATAGCATCAATTAAAAAAGATTGTGTTTTCACGGTTTTTTCACTATCGAAAACTTATGCACTTACTGGACTGAGAATAGGATATATTGTCGCGCCTGATAAACAAATCGCAAAAGAACTAACAATCTTACAACTTCACACCTGCGTATGTCCAACTTCTTTTGCTCAATATGTTGCACTAGTATGTATCAGAGATAGAATCGAAGAAGAGTATATCAGCAAATGGATTTCTGTGATAAAGGAGAATATTCAATACCTTGATAAGAAACTAAAAGAAAGAGGAATTACTTGGGAAAAACCAAAAGGAGGAATCTACGCGTGGTTCCCTCTTCCCAGAATAGATTCCAAGAAATTTGCATTTGAACTTCTAGAAAAGAAGAAGGTCGCTGTAGCAGTTGGAGCTGATTTTGGAACAAAATGGGATGAATATATACGCATAACCACAGCAGTCGAACCAGAAATATTTAGAGAAGGCATCGATCGAATACTTCAATACTACGACGAAATACAGAAATGAAATGTTTTAAATTTCTTTAATAACATTTCAAATAAGCTCAGATACGGCCGCTTTCATCATATATCAGCAATGGGCTATTCATCACCAAAACAGATAAAGAATAATATTTTTTTGGTTTTTGTGATAAAAATAGGATGTTATCTGATGAGCAAAATGGACATAAGAGAAATAATGATGATGTTATCTTCGAGCGAACGGAAAGTAATCAAATATTTCGCTGAGCGAGGAATAAAAAATGCGTATATTGATGAACTAGCAAAAGCAATTAAATCTGACATTGCAGAAGTATCAAGAGCAGCACTTTGGCTCGAAAACAAAGGCTTAGTGAAAAGAGAGCCAGAAGAATATCAGTGTATAATTCCAACAGAGAAAGGTCTAAAATACAAGAATCGAGTCCTACCTGAACAAGCAATATTAGATTTATTAAAGAAGAAAAATAAAGTCTCATTAAGAGACCTATTCGAACATTCTGGCCTAGAAAGAGAAGAAGTAAACGCGGCAATAGGAATCCTCATCAAACAAGGGTTCATAGAAGTGAAAAAAGAAGGAAACCAGAAATTAGTCGAAATAACAGATTTAGGGAAAAAAGTTAAAGAATTATCGAGCGTTCAATTAATGAAAAATCTTCTCGAAAAAGGAAAAATAATCACAGAAGACATAAAAACATGGAAAGAATTAATTTTACGTGGATTAGCACGCAAAATTGTAGAACGACGATGGAAAATCGCACTAACACCAAAAGGAGAAGAACTCATTAAACTCGGAATACCTGAAGTAGAAGTAATCGAACAAATAACACCAGAAGTAATCAAAAGCGGCATCTGGAAAACAAAACCAATACGATGGTACGACGTATATGCATTTGTTCCAAAAGTATACGGCGGCAGAAAACATCCACTCAGAGTAATCATGGAGAAAATCAGAAAAGTATTCCTCGAAATGGGATTCAGAGAAATGCGAGGACCTTGGGTCGAATTAGCATTCTATAATATGGACGCTATGTGGATTCCTCAAGATCACCCCGCACGCGAATTACAAGCCACATTCTATATTGAGAAGCCAGAGAAAGGATTCGTAGAAGATGAAGAACTCATCAAAGTAGTTAAAGAAGTTCAAGAAACTGGAGGAGATACTGGGTCAACGGGATGGCAACAACCATGGGACCCAAATGAAGCACTTCGATTATTATTAAGGACACACACAACCGCAGTGACCTTCCGAATAATATGTAATTTAATCAGAAAAGGAAAAGTAAAACCACCAGTCAAATTCTTCTGTATCGGAAGAGTATTTAGAAACGAAACAATTGATTGGAAGCATTTAGCTGAGTTTCATCAAGTCGAAGGGGTGGTGCTGCACGAAAATTTAACATTACGCAGTTTAATGGGTTACATATCCGAATTCTATAGGAAGATGGGCATCAAAAAATTACGATTTAAACCGACATACAATCCATATACAGAGCCATCAATGGAAATATTTGCATGGCATCCAAGGCTTAAGAAGTGGATAGAGGTTGGGAATAGCGGATTATTTAGACCTGAGTGTCTTCATCCGTATGGAATTAAATGTAATGCTATTGCGTGGGGTCTCGCTGTGGAGCGTCTTGCAATGCTTCTTTATGACATTGAGGATATTCGGAAGCTAGTTGGGCCTATGTGTGATTTAGATTGGATCAGGTACTTTGAATATCCAAAGATAGGTTTTGAATGAGAGTTTTCACACGAAAAATAAAAATCTTATTTATCTGGTTCTCATGCGTTTATGTAATATTATTGCTGCACCAAGCATTGTAATTGATAATGCGGCTATGATATAGTTCACTGCTGATAGCCAGATAGAGAAGGATGGTTTTTATTTTATCTCAAGATGAAGGCTTTCAATCACTGTTCCATTTCTAATAGTTTCATTTCCCAATATTACATCGGAGAATGCAGCATATTCAAAAACATGTGATTCTATGGATGCATTAGATGGAATTGCGTATATTGTTTCTCTAATGTATTTACGTGTGTCGCTGGGTTGAGATACATGGATATATACAAAATCTGATAATATTCCTCGTCCCAGTCAAACTTGTAATCAATGTAGTCTATAAACACTTTCACAGTTCCTGGGCCTTCGAAGCTACCATAAAAGATTATATAGATCGTTCCTCCGGGATAATTACTCCTATGTATCTCCACATCAATTGTTACGTTATACTGCTGTCGGAATGGGAATTCATATATAACTTGGTTTGTTATTGTTGCACATAAAATTGCTAGATAGGAAGATGTTCGAAAATAAAACCGCTAATAGTAAACCTACGCATTTGTGTATCTGCACAATCACAATCGTATTTCAAAATACTAATGGAGTATATTGAGTTATATTGTTAGTTTAGTATAAAAAATGTGAGAGAAAGCAGAAATAAAAATAAAACTGAATGAGCGCCTTTTATATCACGGTCTTTTCTTCTGGGCGCACGATCAGATAAATTATTAAACCAAGAAGTCCTGTTAATAATACAATTAACAGCCAAATCACAGGTTCGGCAGATTCTGGAGGATATCTCTTCTTTGCGTCCTGATAAACCCAAACACATAGGAATATCGCAATGATCCACCAAATTACGGCAAAAAACAAAGAGAGAAATGCCCAACTTATCATGACTTCAGGGTAATATTCCATACAAATGCACCGCAATTTGTTATTTTATATTTGCTATTTTTTAATAACATGTACAATCAATAAATAAAGATTTATTATATTGACAAATCAAAGCATTTGCTATCGCTGGTATGGTTTAGACTCGCATAAATACATTGCCTTAAGCCTAAATTAATCACCAGATAAGCCCTATACCGTAGCCTGCATACTCTCACCGCGCTTAATCACAATATAACTAGCTTCATG
>Ga0180302_10001435_pt1 | contig 11320 bp, 19 predicted proteins | sample GuaBasSediGuay17_FD_121794 | JGI IMG/M metagenome (GOLD analysis project Ga0180302, IMG submission 121794) | Subseafloor sediment microbial communities from Guaymas Basin, Gulf of California, Mexico - Guay17, Core 4571-4, 12-15 cm | ecosystem: Environmental > Aquatic > Marine > Hydrothermal... | reverse complement strand
TTGGGGAGCAGTCTTACTGAGGTTTCTACTGGGAGTACAGCCCTTCTAAGCCAGGTTTCATCCCCACGCTCCCTGTAGTAGGCTTGGGCGTCGGCTAGGTCCTGAAGCCTTACAAGGTTTTCGTCTTCAGTGTAGGGGCCTGCCCTGGTACGTCTGAGCTCGGCCATGTGGGCTCCAACACCGAGCACCTCACCGATGTCGTGAATAAGCTTCCTAATGTAGGTTCCAGACTGACATCCAACCTTGAAGAGCACGTTTCTCCCATCCACCTCCAAGACGCTAGCATAATAGATGGTTCTCGTCCTAATTCTGCGCTTAACCGAGGAGCGTAGGGGCGGCCTCTGAAAGATTTCACCCGTAAACTCTTTGAAGACTTTAATAATCTTGTCGTGGTTTACTTCGCCGTGAAGCTTCATCACGCCTACGTATTCTTTTCCGCCTGCGAGGATGGCTTGAACGGTTTTGGTGGCCTCCTCAAGCCCTATGGGTAGGACACCCGTCACGGGGGGATTTCCCCAGCCCTTCCCTAGGCTTCAAGGGTCCCCCCATGGCCGGCGTGGGAAACCTCCAGAATCTTCTTCACCCAAGCTGTGACCTCATGGCTGGAAGGGCCTGGAGGCTTGTCAAGGTTTACATAGCCGAATCTCAGGTGCTCCCTGAGGGGTCTACGCTCAGGCCAGAAGCCATATTTCTCGCTGGTTTCAGCTTCCTCCCTGATGAGAGTTTCCCTCGAGGTCTGCCATGGAGGCTGAATCCTCACGAAGGTCAAGCCTCACCTCCCTCAGCCTTCCTCCGCCTTCGCCTAGCCGGCTTACCCTCCTTAGGCGTTTCTTTAAGCGCTTTCAGTAGGGCTTCAGCCACGGTTTTATCGTCAGCCCCCCGCTTCAGCGGAAGCTTAAGCTCTGTAGGCTCCAAATGGTCTACGTTACACCTTCTACGCCTCACCCCAGTAACGTCTCTAGGCCCCGTAACCACGACGAAGTTTTTGTCTATTATGTCTACCACTACGCAGCGTCTTCCAGCCTCACGACCCGTCTTCTTAACGCATACCCTACCTACTTCAGGTATGACCATTCTAGCCTCCCCTTACTCCAACCTCAACCTCACATATTCTTTTACCACATCCGTCAAAACCTTGACGCCTGCCTCTAAGGGTAGAAGCTCCGTGTTGAATACTATGTCGTAGACGGAGAGGTCGTCGAGGTTTATTCCGTAGTACTGCTTGTAGCGCCTCCTCTCAGCTTCCTCCCTCTCCAGCGTCAGCCTTTTCGCCTCCTCGAAGGTTAGGCCATCCCTTTTGGCTATGCGTTGAAACCTCACCTCGTCTGGGGCTTGGAGGCAGATTTTAACCTGAGCGTTCTCCGCCATCCAGGCTGAGAGTAGCCCATCTACGACTACTCCACCCCTTAAGGCTTCCTCCCTCACCATTCCATCCACCCTCTCATCTATGCTTCTATCCCTTGCAGCCCTCTCTGTGAGCTGTTGGAGTGTTAGGTTTAGGCTTTCAGCCAGCCTCCTAAAGGCCTCCCCAGCTGAAACATGTCTAAGCTTAAAGGTTTCAGCTATAGCCCTAGCATAGGTGGTTTTCCCCGTTCCGTGGAGGCCGCCTATGGCTACCGTCAACCTTTTAAGCTTGGAAGTCAAGGATGCCTTTCTCCCTCTTTCAGCTGTAGTGGATGCCTAGGAGGCGGGTTATGGGTAGGTTGACGGCTAAGGCTGACAGTAAGTACCATACCCAGAAGGAGAGTTGGAGGCCGTCTTCACTTACTGCACCCCAGGGGAAGGGTATGGGTGAAACTGCTACCGGTGTCTGGCCGAAAACGTAGATGAGAGCCCAGTAGAGGATGAGGAAGGGTATCATGAGAGTGAAGGAGGCTTTAAACTGCTGGCTTAACACGGAGGAGGACTCCCTCATCAGGATCATCTGCTTCCTCTGAAGCTTCATTACTGCCTTCTTGTCTCCCCTCTTCTTGGCCTCTCCCAGCTGCCTCCTCAACTCGTCCAGCTTACCCCTAACCTCCTTCACCCTTTCAATATCCACCATCTTCCTCTGGAGGAGGGAGGAGGATAGGGCTAGAATCACGGTTAACCCTAGGATTAGGAGGGTTGAAACCGGGATCTGCGTTATCACGCCTTCAACACTCATTTAGCTTACACCCTTAATGGCTTCAAGAAGCTTTGAGGCTGCCTCCCCCGCCCTACCTTCAAGGTTTTCCACCACTATGAGGGGTGCTCCTGAAAGTGTTGAGCAGGAGGCAGCCATAAGCCTTGAAAGCTGAATTTCAAAGTCTACCTCCTCGCTGGTAGGGGTTTCCCTCTCCCTAATCTCTGCATCCTTCAGCCTTCTGGTGAGGATGTCGCCGGCTGGAGCTTCGATGAGGGCTATTAGGCTTGGCTTAAGCAGGCTTAACACGTGGCTTGGGAGGCCTGGAAGGTAGCCTACCCCCGTCCTAACAATCATGTGGGTGTCAACTAGGGTTACGCCTTCGAAGGCCTCAGCCATGCTGGCTATCCTCTTAGCCGCTTCAGCTTGAAGCTCCTTCTGGAAGGCTGCAGAGCGCTTTCTCATCTCGTCTCGGTGAGCCACCCGCCTTCCAGACTCCTCAGCCAAGCCCATCATCACCGTTCCATAGTTTACTATCTGGATTTTCACATTCTGCGTGGAGGCTTCCCTTTCAAGTTCCCCCAGCACGGTGGATTTTCCAACCCCCGGAAGGCCTACGACAATTACGAGAGCCTTCAAGGCTTCCAACCTTCCTGAAGGCGATTTCAAAGTATGGTAGGAAGCCTATTTAAGGGCTTAGGCTCGGCCTAGCAGCTTGGCTAGGCCTGGATACATTTCCTCCACCCTCTCCCTCACAATGATCTGGTAGTACTGCCAGATGATTCCGGTGGTTAGGAGGATTCCTATCCCTGAACCTATAGTATTGAAGAAGTCGGCTACGGCTGCTATAAGGCCTACGGTTAACCCTCCAATAATGGTTAGGGATGGAATATACCTGTCAAGCATGTCTGAGACGGGCTTCTCAGCCCTTCTAAACCCTGGAATCTGCATGCCGGAGTCTATGAGCTGCTTGGCCACATGGCGTGGGCTTAAACCTCCAACCTCAACCCAAGTTATGGAGAAGCCCACACACACTACCACTAAAACTATGGTGTAAACGATTACTCGGAGGGGGTCCTGCATGGCCAGAGTTATGTCTCTTGGAGGCGTTAGGAAGTATACGAGGCCGCTTATAGGCCTCCCCCTAGCATCAAAGCTTCCAAGGAGATGGGCTAGGAAGCTTCCAGGCATTTTGGAGGCGGCTATGTGGGCGAAGAAGTATAGGTCGGCGAAGAGGGCTGAGGCAAGAATTACGGGAATATTTGAAACGTAGAAGAATTTGACGGGGTAGCTTGCTCTGAAGCCCCTAAACCTAGCGTGGGAGATTGGAATCTCAACTCTTAGACCCTCCAAGTAAATGATGATGACGAAGAGTACTATCATAGAGATGAAGCCCGTCATATCTGGGAGGCCTCCCCTCCTCACTAGGATGGTGAAAACCTCTCCTGAGGCTACAGCCTGACCTAGTGCTAGGAGTGCCCCTAGGAAGAAGCCGTCGAAGGCTGGGAGGGGTGCAAAGCAGTCCCAGAATATGCGTTGGGCTACGCCTGCGGCTATGAAGAGGCTGATCCCGCTTCCAAGCCCCCAACCCTTCTGAACCAGCTCATCCAGAAGAATAACCATCATCCCTGCGAAGAAGAGTTGGAGGAGTACGATGATCGCCGTCTGGGTTGGGAGCACCCCATATACGCCTCCGAAGACAAAGACGGAGGCCTCGAAAAGCGTCATGATGAGGGCTAAAACCTTGTTAGCCCCAGTGAAAACAGCTCTATCCTCAGGCTTGGCGAAGTCTACGTCGATCATTTTGGAGCCTGCCAGCAGCTGGAGGATTAGGCCTGCAGTAACTATTGGCCCTATTCCAAGCTCCATGAGGGAGCCCCTGCGGGAGGCAAAGATAACCCTCATCATAGCGAAGGGGTCAGCTCCACCCGCAGCAATACCGTAGAGCGGAATCTCCGTCATAACGAGGTAGATAACCATGACGAGGCCTGTCCAGAAGAGCTTCTCAGTAAAGCTTACCTTCCTAGCTGGCTTCCTAACCTCGGGTATAAACTTGGCGAGCTTTGAGAAGGCTGTTATGCCTTTCCCAGCCATGGCTTAGCCTCCAGCCTTAACCAGCTGCCCCCCAGCCTCCACTATCTTCCTCTCAGCCTCCTCGGTGAAGGCTTCAGCCCTAACTAGGAGAGGCCTACTAATTTTTCCTCCACCCAGAAGCTTGCTGAAGCCTAGCTCTGAAAGGTTTACCTCAACCCTTCCCCCCTCTCCAGGCTTCAGCCTCCCAGCTGCTAGTAGGTCTTCTACAAGCTCGGAAAGCCTTCCAACATTTATGGCTTTAACCTCCCTGCTGGTGGGGCAGCGGAAGCCATGCTTCCCAAAATGGTTGGGGGCGTATTTAACCGTCCAGGTCCACTTATGCTTGTGGAGGCCTGCCTTCCCGAAGCCTCCCCTACTTCCACTCTTCCGGTGCTGGCCTACCCTACCCCAGCCGCAGGTTCTTGAAGCCCTATGCCACCTCGTCTTCCTAAGCCGGTGGGGCATAAGCCTCCCCTTACATCATACGCTCCAGCAGCTCGTTTATTTTTTCTCCCCTATAGCCTAATTCCCCACCTTCCTGGTAAGCCTTCTTCACGGTTTTCTTGAAACCCTTCGATGGGGGGTGAAGTCGGAAAACAGGCTTGAGGCCTGGAAAACTCTTTAAGGTTAGCTTTCCCGAGGTTAAAGCCTTAGCTGCGCTTAGAAAGCTTTCGAAGCCCAGCCTTTTAAGGTATTCAAGCGTTAAGGGCTTATTCCCCTGAAGCCTCCCCCTACGCTCAAGCAGCCTTGCCAGGGTTTCCTCTGAAACCTCACCCCAGGTGAGGTAGTCCTTAGCCTTCTGAAGCATGCCTAGGTAGGTTGGAGTAGCCGGAATAATGGTGGCATGGTTGGGCTTGTGAAGCCTTAGCATGGCTAGGGTGTCGGCTACCTCACTTCTAACGTTAACCGTACCCCTAAGCCTCACCACCGCAAGGCATGCATGCTTAGACTCGCCCTGCCCCCCAACCATATGTTCACTCAGCCTTCAAGCGATTCTTAAATTCTAATTCACTTAACAGTTATAATGGTTATGCCCTAACGGTTTCCCTGCAAAAAAGGCGTAGCTTAGCCTTTTTCTATCTCACCCAGTCCTGGGGGGTAACAACCTTATAAGTTTTCTTCAGCGCATCGTAGACTGCGAAGGCTAGTGAGGTGGCTGTGCTGGTGGAGCCGAAGCTCCTCGTCCAGCAGTCTTTTATCCCCGCAAGCCTCAGAATGGTCTTCGCCATCTCGTTGGCTACGAGGCCCAGGCCTCTAGGTCCAGGAATGATTTCAAACCTAACGCTTCCGCATTTACCTTCAACCCTGAAGGGGATGGAGTGAGGTTTACCGCAGCCGCACTCCCAGCTTCCGCATCCACGCCTCACAGGGGTGATGTTAAGCTTAGCATACATGGCAGCCTTATCCACGGCGAGCCTTATCTGCTTAGCCTTCCCTGTTCCAACCCCCACAAAGCCATCCTCATTTCCAACAGCCACCACCACCCTGAAGCGGGACTGCTCCCCAGCGTCTGTCTGCTTCTGGATGATGCCCATGGATAGGACCTCCTGCTTGTAGTTGGGGAGCAGCCTATCCACGATTTCGGGCTCCTGAATTCTGTAGCCTGAGTTGAAAACCTCCTCCATAGAGACTATTTTACCCTCGAGCACCAGCCTTCCAAGCTTGGTTCTAGGAGTCCACTCGGCTGCTTCACTTGCCAAAGGCCTGCCCTCCAACCCTAACCTCGACTTTAAGCCTTCCCGGGCACAGAGGTTTAAAAGCCCGGGAATTATAAAGGTTCTCTTCCCGGTTTTAGCTGTAGGCTTTAAGGATGGCCTGCTTAACCTCTTCGAAGTGTTTGGGGAGCTCCTCCGGGCTTAGCCCTGCTTTAAGGTAGTGGGTGAATCTTCGCTCCCTCTCCGCCTGGCTAAGAGTCTTCCAGTAGGAGGCTATGTGCTCACCCCTAATCCTCTCCTCGCTGGGGAGGCATTCAGGATCATGGGGGACATTTACCCCAGCATCCAAAACCCCTTTTAGGCCTGCATAAATCCTGCAGCCTGGATTAGGCTTCTTGATTCCAGCGTCGAGAATGGCCTTCTCAATTCCAGCCTTCCTCGCCTTCAACCCTGCTAGTAGCCCTGTGAGGTAGGCTGCGGGAAGGTTTCCGCAGGAAGCCTTCCACCCAAAGTTTTTCACTAGCTCCCTTGAAACGGCTGAGACTAGAATCCTGTCTCCTGGGAGTTCAGCCTTCACGAACTGGGCGATGGCGTTGGAGAGGGTGGGCCTGAAAACCAGTCTAAGCTCCCCAGATTTGAGGAGCTCCCTACGCCTATAATAGTTGGTTTTACCCTCCCTACGCCTCCTGAAGGGAACCCTGTATCTTGGACCCCTAGCCACGCCTCACCGCACCCCTACGCTTGACAAGCAGGCCTGAAGCCTTCACGTATTGGAGAAGTTGGCTTCGACTGCGGAAAACGCCTCCCTTAGCCATAATGTAAAGCCTCCTATACGTGGAGGGCGTAATACTCTTCGAGTCCCTAAGCCTTTTCAGCGTATCCCTTAGAGCCCTAATCGTGTTTATCCACCTGCGCTTCTTAGGTAGGCGGGCTCCAGCTGCGCCTTCTCTGCTTCCAGGCCCCCTCCTACGTCCACGCTTACGCTTCTCATGGCGGATTCTCGCCCTCCCCCTACTTACACCCTTCTCAGGCTTAGCCTTAATAGCTCCATCCTTGATTAGGTGTTCAATCTCCCTCCTAGTTATGGCTGAGGAGACCTCTTCAAACCTTTCAGGGTCTATCCAAACCCTGCTCTCCCCAACTCCCAGCAGCTGGGCTGCAAGCCTCCTCTGGCTTTTCAAGCTCACCTTGAAGCAGCCTCCTCAACCAGTTTGGGGGGATTCAACACCTTGAAGCCCAGGTTCTTAGCCTCACTGAAGATTTGAAGCCTCTTCCTCCGGCCTACACCCCCAGCAATTCTCACAGCGTGAACCTTTGGGTTTAAAGTCTTTAAGTCTTCAACTCTGCTTACGAGGGCTTCCATGAAGCTTGAGGGGTGAAGCCCCCTAAGGGCTTTAGGGGACCTATAGCCCGGGTTGGGTGAGGCAGGCCAACCCTTCCTGGCAAGCCTCATCTTGCTGTCTATACCCCTAGGCCTCCTCCAGGAGGGTTTAACCCTCTTATAGCGCCAACTCTCCTGCCTAACAAATTCAGGCTTCTCCCTTCTAAGCCTCCTAGCCTGCCTTGAAAGCTTACGCCTAGCCTTCTCAGCCTCCGGAAGCTTAGCCACGGCTAAGTCTTGCCTCCAGCCTTTTCCCAATAAAGAGCATACCCATATTAAATCTTAACCCCAAATGCTTCTGTGTGGGAGGCGTAAAGGTTGAAGGCTGAAGCATTTTTAAGGGCTTCTGAAAGCTTGGAGAGGCTTCTAAGGCTGAGAACCCCACCCGTAGCCTTCGCCCTACTAAAGGATGAACTGAAGGGGGCTGTGGATGCTGGGAGGCTTGGCTTAAAGGTGTTAAGGCTCTGCCAGATGGTCTCCCTTTCAAGGTTTTACGGTTGGACGGTGGCGGCTGAGCGTGGAAGCCTAGCTTTAACCTGCAGCTACGTGGTGGGGCTCCTAGAGGAGCTCCCCGGAGAGCTGAAAAGGGAGTATGCATCCTACTGGTTTGAGAGGGTGGAGGATGGCTATGCTAAGCTTGAATCCATGTATAGGATTCCGCCTGGAGGATTTAGGTTTGCAGTTACAGCCCCCTTAGCGAAAGCATCCTTCAAACCAGACTTACTGCTTATCTATCTTAATCCCGCCCAGGCCTCCATAGCCCTCTCAGCCCTCCAGCTCAAACGCTATAGAACCTTCGTTTCAACCTATGTCGGCGAATCCTCCTGCTCCGACTCCATAGCTAAATGCTATGTGACGGGGAGCCCAGCTTTGACTATTCCATCCTTCGGCGAGAGGAGGTTTGGCCATGTTCAGGATGACGAGCTTGTTCTAGCTCTTCCATGCAAAGCCTTAGCTGGGCTGGCTGAGGGGGTTGAAGAACTTTACAGGAGGGGGGTAAGATACCCAATACCCTTCCTCGGGATTAGGGCAGACAGCCTGCAGGGTTTACCCAAACGCTACCTAAAATTCTATGAGGGTGATTGTTAGCTTAACCCCTTCGCCTTCTCGTAGATGTAGATGCCGTCGAGGAAGACCCTTGGATCCTTCTTCCTAATCTTCGTAGCCTGCTGGATGTTGGCAGCTGTCTGGCTTACCTCCTCAAGGTTTATGCCCTGAACGATTACGTCTTCACCTTCAACCCTAACCTTCACGTCCCCCATGATCTTCGCAATCCTCGGCTTCCTCTCCCCAATAAAGTTTTCAATGTAGACTTTCCCGTCTGAAACCTTCACGGTGATGGGGAAGTGGGAGGAAACCATTTTGAGCTTGTAGGTGAAGCCCTGGGTTACTCCGGTGATCATGTTTTTAACGTGGGCGGCCACTGTTCCAATCATGGATCTCTCCCGTTTTCCAGCCCACTCCCTCCTAACCACCACCTTCCCCTGGGAAACCCTAATTTCAACACCAGTGTGGGAAAGGTTCTTTTTAAGCTCGCCTAGGGGGCCCTTAACGGTTAGAACGCCGCCCTCATAGGAGGCTTCAACACCCTCTGGGAGCTCAACCGTTCTCTCCTCGACTGGAACCCTGACCATTCTCTTTTCGCCTCCTCAGTAGACGTAGGCTAGAAGTCTTCCACCCGTATGCTTTTCCGCAGCCTCCCTATGCGACATGACGCCGGCTGGAGTGGTCATGATAACTATGCCCATATCCCTTGAGGGAAGATACTTCCTCGCTAGCTCCTCTATTTCACCCACGGAAACAGGGAACCTAGGCTTGATAACCCCGCACTTATTAATCCTGCCTAACAGTTGGATGCGGAATTTCCCTCCCCTACCATCATCGATATACTCGAATTCGCCTATATACCCGTGCTTCTGCATTACTTGGAGAACCCTGCCTATCAGCTTGGAGGCTGGGTAGACGATGCACTCCTTCTTATTCCTCATCTCGCAGTTGTAGATGGTTGCAAGGCAGTCGGCTAGGGGGTCCTGCAGCGTCAAACCCTTATTCCACCCATCCCTCTAAATGTACTTTTTGAAGCCAAGTTTTGGGGCGAGTTCCCTAAAGCACTGCCTGCAGAGGTTTATTCCAAGCCTCCTCACTATGGGGCCATAGGAGCCGCAGCGCTGACAGGGCCGGCTACCCTTACCATACTTCCTAACCTTTTTAGGCTTATGCTTCGCCACCCTTCAGCCCCCCACCAGCTCTATTCCCATTTCTCTTAGGAAGCATATAGCTTCATCTCTTGTAAGCCTCTGCCATCCTCCAACCTTGGAGGCAGCTCTCTTCCTGTATTTAACCCTGTAGCCCGGCTTCTCCAGGGTTACGCATACATCCATGCCTACGATTCCAAGGTGGGGGTCATATTTCACGCCTGGAAGTTCTATATGCTCCCTTATCCCGAAGGAGAAGTTTCCATACTCGTCGAGGCTTGAAACCTTAATCTTATTTCCAACCGTGGTTAGGGCTTTTTCTAGGAAGCTTAAGGCTTTCTCACCTCTCAGGGTTACGAGGCAGGCTATGGGTTCACCCCTCCTTATCCCGAAGTCCTTGATGGTTCGCTTAGCCCTCCTAACCGTGGGCTTCTGGCCTGTTATCTGCTCCAAGATTTTCATAGCATTTTCTAGGGGCTCCCCAGACCTCCCCACGCTTATGTTGACGGTTACCTTGCCTATCCTCGGCTTGGTAAGCGGGTTCTGCTCCCACCTCCGCCGGTAGAGGTCGCAGTCTACGCTCAAGCCCTACGCCTCCGGAAGCCTTATTTCAGGTTTTCCCTCACCCACCACCATCACGTAGCGGGCTGCCGTATTGTATTCTACGCCTTCGGGGCTGCGGATTTTCACAATGGTTTGGGCTAGCGGGTTAGGCCTCTCAATAGAGGCTACCACCCCGTGGATTCCAACGTTTTTCCCTCCCGTTACCACCACGTAGGCTCCGGGGGCGAGCTTATAGTAGTCGAGGATTCGCCCGCTTCCAAGGTCAAGTTTAACGGTGCCCCCTGTTTCGTAAATGTCCTCCTCAGCCTTCTCCGGGTCTGAAACCCTTATGAGAACGTTTCTCCCATCGTGGAGGTTAAGCTGGATGTGGCCTCCCCTAACCGTGGTTTTATCCTCTATCCGGCAGAGCTTGAAGGTTTTTTCTCCCCCGTCGACTTCGAGGAGGGTTAGGAAGCGTTTGGGGTGGGGTAGAACCCTGTAAGCCTTCTCGTAGCCTTTCACCTCTACTATGTCCATGAGGCCTACGGGGAAGCCTGCATCCCTCCTAACCCTCCCATCCACGCTAACCTTTCCCTCAGCTAGAAGCTTCTTAGCCTCCCTAGCCGTCCTCACAATGCCGAGGAGGTCTCTAACGATTATCATAAGGGGTATACAGCGGTTTATGGGGTGGGGGCCTGGACTCGGCTTAACCGTCCAAACCTTCTCCTTCCTATGGATGGGCCAAAACTTCGGTGAAACATGCCTCTTAAGATGCTTGGATTCACCCATGCGGCCCAGCTCAGCCAGCCTCCTCCCTCTTTTCCCCGCCCTCCTTTTCAGCTTCCATCTCTCTTCTCAAAGCTTCAGCCTCCTCGGCTTCCTTAGCCTTGGCTAAGGCTTCAAGCCTGCTTGCCCTCCACTTGTCGCTTAGGTCGAGCTTCACCACCATGAGGTTTGAGGGGTGGATGGGAACATAGACCGTTGTCCCGTCAGCCTTCTCCCTCGTCACCCCGTCAATGGTCACCCTAAACTTCTTCAAATCCACACTCCTAATTTTTCCTTCAACTCCTGCATAGGTTCCTCTCATGATGCGGACGGTGTCCCCCTTCCTCACCGGTATGGATCTTAAGCCATATCTTACCCTGAGGTCTGGGGAGAGGTGGGCTGAGAGCATTTTACGCCTGGCATGGTAGGCTGCCTGATACATAGCCTTCCGCTGGCTTGAAGGCTTAACCGAGGAGTGCTTCAACCTTCCACCTCAAACAATCATGCTTGCCATACTGGCTATTCTCGGCCAGCGTTCCGCCGCCTCCTTTGCCACGGGCCCCCGGATTTCGCTTCCCTTAAGCTCCCCCTCAGCCGTCATCAC
>Ga0180302_10001433_pt1 | contig 11323 bp, 7 predicted proteins | sample GuaBasSediGuay17_FD_121794 | JGI IMG/M metagenome (GOLD analysis project Ga0180302, IMG submission 121794) | Subseafloor sediment microbial communities from Guaymas Basin, Gulf of California, Mexico - Guay17, Core 4571-4, 12-15 cm | ecosystem: Environmental > Aquatic > Marine > Hydrothermal... | reverse complement strand
GTTAAGGCTCGATATCGTATATTTCTTTTATATTATCTACATGGATTTTGTAGGCTTTTTCGTAGCTAATAATGTTTTCATTTAAGAGTTTCCTCGTAGTTGAAGCAATGCTCCACGGCGCAATTACTGCTCCGGGTCTCCTTGGATCATCTAAGAAATCACTTTCAACAACAAAGTTTTCTGTCTGCTTGATTGCTTCAATTAAGAAGCTTTTCTTGCCGGTAATAGAAGCATACATTTTTTTCGAAGATATGGCCTTGACGTAGCTTGATTCAGCATGGTGAAATACTATTCTGCGGGGTCCTATTCTGCTTACTCTACGGTAAATATCGTTTATTGTCTGTAAGCCTTTTTGCTCTAAATGCAGGTGTACTACGCAGTCAAGGTCCTTTGCCAGCTGTAGAACATAGTCGAGTACTCTATTGCATGCTTCAACTATTTCATGTGAAGTTTCCCAGTGAGGTCTTCCGACTTCTCCTAGTCCGTCGGCAAGACCTTTTTCAACGTACTTGGCTGCTAGCTTGTAAGCTCTGCGTATTATTTCTTCTGCTATATCAAGTCCCTTGTTTTCAGCTAATTTCACTAGTTCAGCTGGATGCGGTCCTACTATTACCGCTGTGCAGAAACCAAGTTTCCTGACTTCTTCCGCAGTCTTGATGGTTTTCTTGTAGAGTTTAATGTAATCCTCTGGTTTCGTTACGAAAATATCATAGCTCCATGAGAGGAGATTCACAATACACATGAACCAACCTCCAGATTTCTTGAATTTCTCGGCAGCTTTAATTCCGAGCCCTTTAATTGGGTTTAAATGACAGTGATTATCGGCTATGAGGAGCTCTGTCACATGTAGTTTTTAAGGAACTTAGTTATCTTTTTTATGTTCTTAAAGTATGTATAATACCCCTTTTTATCGAAAAGCTTATTTATTTAGAAAGAAGTATCACTATTATGCGATTCCTAGCTATTTCTATAATTATACTAATGCTATCTACTATTACATGTTTATGTTCCCCTAAACAGCCTACCAGGTTGATCACTATAGGCCAGCAGTACTTGGATACATTTAATGCTCTTGCCATTGGAGATAAGCGTATATATGCTGTTGGAGAGACTGTAGTGGATCCCAGCAATAGCTATGATATTTTAGTGGCGTCTTTCTCACTTAATGGTAGCTTACTATGGGTCAAAAGCTTTGGCGGAGAAAAAGAAGATAGAGCACTAGATATCGCTATAGCAGGCGATACAATTGTTGTAGTCGGATATACCTTGAGTTTTAAAGTAAGTAGAATTGACGCATTTGTTATGGCATTGTCTCTTCAAGGAGATTTGAAGTGGTTTAAGGTATTTGGAGGAAAGTTATGGGATGAAGCCAGAGCAGTATATATACGTGACAATAAAATATACGTAGTAGGACTTACGAATAGTTTTGGTCAAAAATTAGAAGGTTTTTTAGCTATATTCTCTATTGATGGAAATCTAGAAAAATTTATTACAGTGGGAGGAGAAGACTGGGATGAATTAAGATGCATAAGTGGCTCGGACAGCGTAATTTATGTTGCAGGGCTCACTAAAAGCTTCGGAGAGAGTTTAGACGACGTGCTTTTAGCAGCTTTCGACACTGAAGGAAGTTTTCTTTGGGCTAAAACACTAGGGGGGCGCGCGGGAGACCTTGTTTCAGATATCTTGGTAGAAAAAGATGCTCTATATTTAGTTGGATATACTGAGAGCTTTGCTTCGGGAGATGATGCCTTTATAGCTGCTTTAGCGCCTTCAGGTGAATTAATGTGGTGTACTCTGATTTATGGCGAGGACATAGATTCAGCTAAAGCCATAGATATAGAACACTCGAAAATTTACGTAGCAGGATACACGAAAAGTTACGGAGAGAAGGGATGTGATATCTTTTTAGCTGCTCTAGACTTGTCTGGAAGATTACTTTCCTTCCAAACGGTTGGGAAAAAGTATTCTGCTGGGCTATCTACTAAAGTCGATGAGATAGCAGAAGATATGAAAATAAAGAATGGAGTAGCATACTTAGTAGGTTCTCTAAATTCTTTTGGAGAAGGTTCTAGCGAAGCCTTTTTACTAGTAGAAAATGTAGATAAACTGTTTGAAAAAACAAAGAAGAGTCTCACTTTCGCTGGAAATGAAGCTCAGGGAGTAATAATTTCACATTACTTTCCTTCGTGGGCAAAAGTAAACATGGAAGTAAAGAGTATTGTAGATAAAATTTCCGTCAAAGATTATACAGGAGAAGTAGTTTCTAAGGAAGTATCGCCCAAAATAAGTAATCCTATTCTGAAAACCCATATTGCTTATCTTAAATGTTACGTGCAAATACTTTCAGATAAAGTGAATTACAAAACAGGGTACTATAGAGAAGGACAGGTACTCGAGCTTAAAGCAAAGTCTCCAATATACTTTGGGAACAAAACTAGACTAGTTTTAATGGGATGGTACGTTGAAGAAACGTTCATCAAAGACAAAGTACTGTTTCTAGTTGTAGATAAAGACCTTGTAATTAAACCAGTTTACAGAAAAGAGTACTATGTAGAAGTAAGGTCTAATTTCAGTAAAGTGTCTAGCGGGTGGTATCCTGTACTAACACCACTAGTTCTCGAAGCGGAACCGGAGGTTGTTTTAGATAATAAAACAAAGCTAGTTCACATAGGCTGGAAGATAGGCGAGAAAATTAAGGAAGTGAAGCTAGCTCAATTAGTTGTTAGAAAACCTCTTGTAATAGAGCCTATCTACGAGCGTTACTACCTGGTAACAATAGTACTTAAACACGATACTAAGGAACTATGGATCAAGGAAAACTCTACGGTAAAGTTGCCTGAAATAGACGATATTTTCGAGAACTTAATTAAGTATAGTTTAAAAGCATTTAAAGACCAGTATGGCAGAGAGTACAAGCCGGGAACTGTAGTTAAAATAACTGAGCCGCTTGTATTTAAAGCAGAGTACCATGAGGATTACACAATACCCTTGATTATAGCTGCGGTCGTGGTCATGGTAATTATAATAGTGCTCGCTAGTGCGTTAAAAAGAGCTAAGAAAAAGACTTAATGAAAATCTGTTATTAATTTTTTGTCCTAAAAAACATATACTTCAATGAAGAGTAATCAGTAAGGACTTATGAGCGAAAAAATACTAGAAGCTATAAGCAACCCTGTGAGGATTAGGATAATGAAGATACTTGCCGAGAGAGGGGAGGTTAGTATAAGGGAGTTAAAGGAGGAATTAGGTGTATCGACGGGAACATTGTATTATCATCTAGATGTTTTAGGAGACCTTATTGTAAAGAAGCGAGGTTTTATTAGGATATCTAGTAAAGGTAGAATGGTTTTAGAAGAACTTAAAGAAATAGAAGAGATAGGAGCCATAAAAGATACTCTGCTAGTTAATCCCGTAGTTTGCTTCTTATCGACTATAGTATCAATTATAGTACTTTACTCATACTACTTGGCCTATAGGTTGAATAAAGTTTCACTGCTTTTAGGACTTATTCCATGCAAAGTAGCTTTTCCTCTCGAAGTAGAAGTAATGTTCTTAGCGTTAGTTGTTTTTGTGGCGTCAATACTTATTACTAGAAGGTTTACTTGGCAGTACTTGCTGCTAATACCCTATACTATTTCATCGCTTACAGCATACTTACCTTACTTGGCTTTCTGCCAAGCATTAAGCAAAATGTATCTTCTCTTTTCGCTTTCGTTATTCATAGTCCTATCAAGTATAACTATTTCCAAAGTAGCTGGAGTGCGCATAGAGAAAGCGGCAGCAGTAGTATTATCAGTAGTGTACGTGAGCCTTATGGTATGTTTGCTTAAAAAATAGGTTTACTTAAAGGAAACTCCTTTTCACTATAGATGAACTATTTTCGAGTGAAATAGAGTTCTAAACCTTTAATTTCTTGAGTAGCCTACTTCAAACCGGTATGCGGGGGAAAATATCCTTAATCTTAATAACGCTCTTAGTATTCCCATACATACAAGTAGCATTACCTCAGCCTCAAATATGGTCTCAGGGTCAGTGGATACTAGTTAAAACAGATGAAATAACAGTAATGTTCCCTACAGGCGGCAAAAAGCCGATATTCATATGGTGGCGTACAGGAAATAACGCAACGATATATGTGGTACACTTTAAAGGAATATGGGAGTACTTCGTACTAAATATCTCTGAGCCAAAAGTATTTAGAAACAAGTATAGGTTTGATTACAAGCTTGTAAATGAGACTTTCGTTAAGCCTGTCTTGGAGAGACTAGTAAATAAAACTAAGGCTTTAAAGAACATTGAAAATAGAATAAAAGAATATATAGGTAAATTAGATAAAATAAAAGCCAATATAACCAAAATAATGAATTTAGTGTGTGAAATCAAGAATAAGCAGCTACAGTATAACAAGACTGAAGCCGAAATAATGAAAGAGTGCAATAAAATATGTGAGTGCTCAGAGAATATCCGTAAATGCATAAAAGACTATAAGGAGAAAATTAGCTCACTTGAAAGCCAAGCCTTTATGAAAAATATTAGACTTTCAGAATATACTAACCCGCTTTGCAGGTACTTAAACGAACTTAATGAATCTTTAAGCACAGTATTTAATTTCACCGCTAAAGTGAAGGAAGGAAAATTAAAGGAAGCTATTAAAGCGTTATCTGAAGTAGAAATTAAAGTAAACCTCATGTCGTCTAAGTGCTCTGAAATAAAGCATGCATCTATGTCACTTCACGATATGCTTGGTAAGCAGCATATACATGAGCTTACAGAATGCTCTCAGAGTATGCTAAATATAAACAGTATAATAGAAAATCTTATAGCAAACATTTCGACAACATTAGAGAAAATTAAGCAGTATAAGCATATTTTAGTACAATTAAATGAAAGCATAGGTCAAACAAAAGAATCTGTTATGAAGCACTCGAAGTTAGCACTGAGTTTCGAAGACTCTGTAGGATCTAACTTAGCGCTAGAAATAGGCAAGCACAAGAAGAATTTACCCGAAATTAGCAAGGAACTAAAGCTAATGATTGAGCTTAGATTAAAAGTAAAGGCTGCTTTAAGTGAGCTTAATCAAACACTGTGCTTTAAGCTAGAGAAAAACATGACCATAAGCGAAGAAGAAGTACAGTCCTGTCTAGAGAATATTACTGTATGCAAGAGCAAGTTTGAAGAAATCAAGAATAAGGTAGCTAGCTGCTGTAAAGAAAAAGAAGAGGAGCTGAAGAAAGCTCAAGAACTCTGTTGTGCTGTGCACGCAAAATGGAGATCACCGCTACTGCCCTTCGATTCATGCACATGGAAGCTAACAGATATAAAAGAAATTAAGGCAGACAACAAAACTATCGGAGTAACGTTCACGTACATACTTGAAAAAGTGCATATACCTGGCTATGAGTTCGCTGAGAACAATATAGTAATTAGATGCAGGCTGTATACAGTTACCGTAGAAGAGCAAGTAGGCGGCTTAAACTATACAGTCAGTAAAGCTGAGCTTAAAATCGACTTCATTGTACGTAAATGGGTATGGCTCTCTGAACTCCTTACAGGAAACTTCTCAAAGCTTTTCAACGTAACAGTTACTCCAGAAAACGAGGGTCTAGCACTATGGATTACTGCTGCATCTGTAAACTACACTATAGCAGCTAAACAGGGCTTAAGTATAGTTGACGCAGCTCTGGCAAACCAGTCTAACTTAGTAGCGTCATCTTCAGTGGTAGTTTCACAGAAAGGTATCACCACAAAGCTGAACATAAAGGGATGGGACAATGAAACAAGAGTACTCACAGTACCGAGAACACCAAACTTAATAATCAAAGTGAACTTTGCATCAGACACAGGAGTACTCGAAGGTTTCATTAAGTTCATTGCGTCAGCTAAAGTAACTTACCCGAATGGAACAGTGAAAGTAGTGCCTGTTTCAGCGTCATATATGAGCGCAGGAGGCTTCTTCATGGTGTTCTTCTGCTACCCCTACTTCAACAATGGATCTTTAGAACACGATCCAAGCATAGGAGTAGTAACTGAAGAAGAAAAGCCAAAGTACACTGTACTAGTTTCAAGTGAAACAACTAAGGTAATATCTCAAGAAACTAAGGCAGCTACAGAAAAAGAAAAGACTCAGGTAGTTCAAACAGAAAAGAAGTCTGAGAAAACAGCAGAGTCTGAGCAAATTACAGAGCTTCTTAAAAGCAGTAACATTAGAACTACGGTAACCATTGTGCTATTAGCCACTATAATTGCAGTGTTAATGTTGCTAGTACTTAAAAGCAGAAGAGCAATAAATAATATTTAATAGTCTGGCAATAATAAAATATAAATAATTTTTCTTTATTTTTTATTACTTTATTTAAAGTGTTGGTGGTGGCGGAGGAGGCGGTGGTGGAGCGGGTTTTCTTTTAATAAAAATCAGTACGATGGCGGCTGTAACGGCAGCTGCTATGACTACTACTAGTAGTATGAGCTTCGTGTAGTCTGCTTTCCATACAGCTTTAACTGTATGCGGTGCGTTCATCGTAAGCGTTAATTCAGGAGACTCGACGGTATACTCATTTGGCGTCCCTTCGTCTACAATCCATTTTACGAATCGGTATTCTATTAGGAACCCTACTACGGGCTCTACTTTAACTACGGCAGTAGAGCCTTCATCGTACCAGCCTCCACCAGTAGGTGAACCGTACTGCGATACTACGTTGAGGTAGTATTGTTTCTTCCACTCAGCGATCACTTTCTTGGGCTCGTATATCTTAAATGTGACCGAGGGACTATCTGAAGTCACATCACCACTCCACTTAACAAATACTAGTCTTACTCCGGGGGATACTTCGACTGCTGTTTGGGTCACGGATAGTGTTACTTCGCTGCCTTCATCGTACCAATCTTCGCCGACAATTACGTTCTTTAAGTACGTCTTGTACTTGTCAGGCTTTACTTCTACATCAACATAGTACTGTAGCTTGTAGACTGCAGCCAACTTTACATCTGATTCTAACTTAATAGTTCTCTGAGGAGCTTTCACTCCGTCTTCCCATCCGCTGAATAAGTATCGTACTCCCTCCTCCACCAGAATTGTTTCATCTACTTTAACTACATAAGTTCCTTCAGGGAATAGCTTGCTTACCTTAGTTGAGTACTTAGTGGCATTAATTAGTACTGGTACCGTAATTGCTGCACCTTTAAATGTTTTGGCACTTACTTCGAGGAGATGTGCTTTCTTGTAGTATGCTTTTAGCTCTAAAGGTTTTTCGATTTTAATTGTTCTAGTTGCTTCAGTAGAGCCATCACTCCATTTCACGAAGATGTATTTCTCTCCGGCGTACTCTACTTCAGCTGGCACTGATATCGTGTAAACATCTACTGGTAGCCAGCCTTCAAATGGCGGTGAGTGTTTTTCAACACCTATTGTTATATCGCATATTCTTGGTTCAACATCTATTTTTACTTTAACTTCCTTAACGTATACTATGTTTAAAGAGATGCTTCTATCTAGTGTGTACTCGCTTTGAAGAGCTCTATATCTGATACCTGGAGCTACTACTACTATTTCATCTACTTTGATCACGTAATTGGGAGACGTTGTTGTAACTTTGATGTATAGTGTTTTTCCTGAACATAAGGTTCCTGCATATTTTCCATCAACGTAGACTTTAACGCAAACGCCTGGAGGAAGACCTAGTGTATAAAGGTATGCCTCATATGTGTGCCCTAAGACTTTAATGTAGCAGAAGCCGTACGATGTTACTCCTGATTCGTCTACAGCATAGATATGGAATATTCTGTAGCCAGCCGGTTCTCCTATAATGCCTCTAATGTAGTATACTCCCGGATCAGCCCATCCTTCTGCAAGTACTTTATATTTGCCTCCAGGCAGTTCGTCTATTAACCTAATGTAGGCTCTTCTAGTTACCCTAAAGTATATTATACAGTATTCTCCGACACTGTAGGCTGCTCCACAGCCTTTATCAACCCAAATAGAGACGAATTGCGCTGCCGAAAGTTTTTTAATGCATTTCAAGTAGCGATATGTTCCTCCGCCGAGTATAGAAGGATATAAATATGTTACCGTTCTTACTTCAACGTAGTCTCCTGGCTTTAAGTCTTTAACTAAGTAGTATAGCTCAGGTTTAACCAGTATTGTTACTTCTTCCTCAATAATCGACATCAAGTCTCCTTGCTCCCAAGCCACCTCGCATAACTGGTCTTCAGGGTATTTCGAGAAGCTTCTATGCTCTTGTACCTTGAGGGTAAAATAATAGCAGTTTAAAGTGCTGTTATACTGGACATAGGAGGTAACTATACCTCTAAAGCCTTCATGTAATATCCCTACAGGGGCATAGGCTTTGTAGGCTAGTAAAGGAATTATTAGCGTTAAGATTACAGCTGCTACTATGAGCAGTCTACGTTTCATATTCTCACACTATAGTAATATACCATGCTAAAGTTTATAAGCGATAATATTTATCTTAAGTAAAATTCTACTTTGCTAGAAAACGAAAATACACTAAATCACTTATTTAGTACTCTAATATATCTAGAAAACTTCTATACTATTTACTTATCCATACTTTTGCAGACACTTGTGCTAAGTAAGCCTTAAATTGTTTTCGCAATTTAGGTAAGTGATGAGCGAGTATACTACTGGTGCAAAAGCAGGAGCTATTGCTGGAGCTATTTCATCAATTATCTCTATCATATGGTCGTATTATGTGACCAGCATGCTGATGGAAGAAATATTCAAACACATGGCAAATGTTCCTCCGGAGGCTTTAGGTATGGCTAAAGCATTCATGGCAGTAGGTTTCGTAGTAGGCTATGTAATAAGCATAGGTATCTGTGTGGTCATAGGAATTTTATGTACTAAAATAATTGTTTCACTTAAGTATTCATGGCCTATTCAGGGCATTATAGTAGCTATAGTATTCTTTGTAATTAACCAAGTAATAGGGCTTGCTAGTTCCGCCATAGGCTCATTTGTTCAGAATATACCTCCAGAGCTAGCAGAGAAAATCAGTTACCTAATGCCAATAAGCTATGTTGTTTCACTAATAGCGGCGCTAATTTTCGGGCTAATCTACGCGTACTTTATGGCTAAATGGCTTAAACAGTAAGGTTTCTTTTCTCAAGAAAACTTCTGCAGAAATATTTTCATATATCCTCATATAAATAGGCTAACTGGTTGATTTTCTTAAGGCGAATTTTAAATTAGTATTGTATATAATAGTCACGAAGGAGAGTGATGTGGAATAAAGATTTATTGAGGGAAGTATTTTTGCTAGCGGTATGAAGAAGCTTTTAGCATTATTATTAGTTATACTTTTTGCCGCGCTGATAGTTACTGAAGTTAAGTGTGAAAATGACAAAGTATTTGAAGTAGGTGACGTACAGTGGATCAAAAGACCGTCTTATGTAGGAGACATAGGTGTGATAGCTTTTAAAGCCATATACATAGGTTCTGTCCGCTTACTTAGAGTTAAAGTATCATTTGAATCAAACAATAAGAGTTTAATTGAAGTACTTTCATTACCTGTCGATATTTCTTCGTGGAGTCCTAGTGAAATAAAAGTATTTAAAGTAAGCTTTAAGGCAAAAAAGATTCCATGTGATACATACATAAGCATTACTTTCTCGTGGTCCAGGGAAGTAAGCGCTCAAGTATATGTTCCTCTACTTTCAGGTGGAGCTAAAACAGTATCTCTCAAACTGAGTGTACGAGGAGAACCTTTAATACAGATAGACGTCAAGCCTTCGAGGCTCATTCAAGGTTCATTAAACACTCTGAAGATAGTAATAGCGAACAACGGCATAGGTACTGCTGTGAATTTGCGAATAAGAGCTACCTTCGAAGGACTTACTTCTGCGACAAGCCTACCTCTGGTAATAAATATAGATAAGTTAAGTAGAGGAGATTCGCTCGAAAAAAGCATTCAAGTAATACCTGTATCAGTAGCTCCGGTAATACACTTTAGTATAGAGTACATTAATGAGTATGGAGAGCTTATATCCACAAGAGTGTCGAAACAGCTATATGCAACAGCAGGAAGTTTGCTCTACTTAGTTCCAGAACCTTCAATTTTAACTACAGGGAAATCATTTACGGTAAACATCAAAGTAGTTAATGGAGGAGAACTAAACCTGTATAATTTAACTATACGCCTTATTCCTTCATCAGCATTAATACTCAATACTACGTTACTTGAAGTAAGGGAGCTTAAAGCATTTTCTAAGGTTTCTATACCACTGCATATAGTAGTTCCAGAAGGTGCTTCGGGATCTCAAGCAATAAGCTATGAGGTTATGTACAGAACAAGTGAAGGAAGTATTGGAAGAGAGCTAGGCAAATTAGTATTTAATATTTTATCTACGCCTACACTGAAAATAATATCTTTTGATGCTGTACCAAGCAAACCCAAAGTCAATAAAACTTTAACAGTATCTCTAACAATACTTAATACTGGTAGTAGTGTAGCAAATAATCTTAATGTAAGTATAAGTATTCCTAAAGGAATAAAAGTAATTAGAAGACGTAGCATGTTTATAGGGAGACTTGAGCCTCAAGTACCTTCAAGCGTAGCTTTTTCCCTTATACCTACTGAGGCAGGAACATTCACTTTAACTTTTACAATAGAGTACACCGACATTTACGGTAGAACATATACCATGGTAAAATCATATACCATTGAAGTAGAGGAAGAAAAAAGCTTATTAATTACAGCTGAAAGCCCGGAGCTCAAAAATATATTCTATATAGCTTTAGCCGCCTTAGCAGCGATAATAGTGATTATAGTACTGCTTATAAAGAAGTACGGGGTTAGGAAAAAATGAAGTTAATAGACTACTTTTCGCTAGCCTTTGATGGAGTTAAGGAAAGGAAGGGTAGAAGTATTGGAGCAGTTATAGGAATAGTCATAGCGGTCGTAGCACTTGCGCTAGCTTTAGGTATAGGCGAGGCATTTAAAGCAACATTTTACGAGACTTTAAAGAGAGCGTTTGGTCCTGACATAATCTATGTTATGCCTTCAGAGCACTTAACCGAATCAGATATAATGATACTTTCGTCGCTGCCTAACGTAAAGCATGTAGTTCCCGTAATAGGCACTTCCATAGTACTTAAGGCGGGGACTCTTGAAAGAGCAGTAATGATTTATGGTATTAGACCGGAGTACTTGAAGTTCATAATGGGCGTAGAAAAAATAGAAGATGCTATCGAAGAGGGTTCTGCGGAGCTAGTAGGCTTAAACATTATAGTAGGCGAATATTTAGCATACGACTACTTGACTCAAACAAAGCTCATTGAGGTAGGTCAGCAAGTAATATTGCAGGG
>Ga0180302_10001431_pt1 | contig 11337 bp, 14 predicted proteins | sample GuaBasSediGuay17_FD_121794 | JGI IMG/M metagenome (GOLD analysis project Ga0180302, IMG submission 121794) | Subseafloor sediment microbial communities from Guaymas Basin, Gulf of California, Mexico - Guay17, Core 4571-4, 12-15 cm | ecosystem: Environmental > Aquatic > Marine > Hydrothermal... | reverse complement strand
CTTTTAAGAAAAAAATTAAGAGAGTTTAAAGAAAAAGTATTTTTAGAATAAAAAAAATCAGAAAGCCTTTTTGGCTTTCTGATTGAAAGTTTTAAGAAATTTTTAAATTTATTTTAATTTCTTTTTTCTCTGTCTTCATTATAAATCGACACTCAGGACAAAAAAAGGCTATCGCTTTTCCTTTTATCTCTTCTTCTAAAAATCCCTCAGTCTCAACTATCAAAAGCAAGTGACTCAATTTGCCTCTTTTTAAACAAACTGGACACAAGATTTTCTCTTCCATTTTTCTTCCTCCTTAAAAAGGAATTTCTTCAAGTTCTTTTTCTTCTTTCTCTTTTTGCCATTTCTCTCTTGCAGTTGGAGAAATTTCAAAGGAAACACTTGAAATTTGAGTTGGAGGCTCAATATACTCTTTTATTTCTTCCTCTTCTATTAATCCCAATTCCATCGCTTTCTTAACTGCACCCCAAGAAACACTTAAAAAGTCTACTGCTTTTTCTCCTAGTGCCCGAAGAAGGAGCTTTGCAATTTCTTGAGCTCTTCCTTTCTTTATTCGGGGAGGCAAGGTTTTATAGTTTATATTTATCACTACCTCTCCTTCTGGATCAATATACTGAAAGGTTGCCTTTGTCCGGGGTTTTTTTACATCTGCTAGAATTTGACAATAAGGTTCCACCTCTTCCCGCAAAGAAGCAACTTTTCTTTGAAGAGCTTCAATCTCTTCTTCCAAAATTACAATTTCAATGATTTTGTTTTTGAGTTCCTCCCATTTCTCTTTTAAAATCCTTTCCTTTGAAGCCTCTCTATCTCTCTCTCTTTTAGCTTTCTCTTCTTCAATTTTTTCTAAAATCTCTTCTAAGCGAGTCATTCCTCTCGCCTCCTTTTATAAGTTGCTACTTTTAGTTTAGCATAAAAAAATTTGTGCCGCCAAGGGGACTCGAACCCCTGTTACCAGATTGAAAGCCTGGCGTCCTAGCCGCTAGACGATGGCGGCATGAAGTAAAATTTACCTTCCTTCCTGAAGTGCTTTTTTTACTAAAAGATCTGCTTCTTTATTTCTCTCTCGATGGATGTGATTTATATTAACATTTTTAAAATCAATTTTCAAGTTCCAGACTTGAAGAAAAAGATTCTGAAGGGTTTTTTCTTTTATTTTATATTTTCCTTGAAGCTGTTTTGCCAAAACTTCACTATCTACAAAAACTTCAACTTCTGTCTCCTTTGCTTTCTTTTTCCCCAAAATTTGCTTTAATTTTTTTAAAGCAAAAATTAAAGCTTTATATTCAGCTTGATTGTTGGTGGCTCTTCCAATAAATTGGGAATATTTCTTTGTTTTTGAGTCAAATTTGATTACAGCAGCAATTGCTGCTGGTCCTGGATTTCCTATTGCTCCTCCATCACAAAAAATATGTACTTTTCCCATAAATTTTTAGGGAACAAGTCTTTTAACATCTCGAGGGAAAAGTGAAGCTTCTTTTACGCTGGAAAGTCCTAATAATTTATAGACTACTCTTTCTGCTCCAATTGCCCATCCTCCATGAGGGGGCATTCCATATTTGAAAGCTTGAAGATAAAAGGAAAAATCTTTAGGATCAAGCCCCCATTTTTTTATATTCTCTTTCAGCATTTTGTAATCATGAATTCTTTGACTCCCTGTTACAATCTCAAGACCTCTGAATAAAAGATCAAAACCTAAAGTTTCTTCTGGGTTTTTGGGATCGGGCATTGTATAAAAGGGTCTCTTTGAAGTAGGATAATGGGTCAAAAAGATAAACTCACTCCCCCATTTTTCTTTTGCATATTTTCCTGCCAATCTTTCTCCTTCAGGATCAATATCTGTATCTTCTGGAATTTTATAGCCGTATTTTTCTTTTATAATCTTTTTTATTTCCTGGAGCTTTATTCTTGGAATTTTTTTTGAAAGATCAGGAAGCTTGGCCGAAAAATAATCAAGTTCTTTTTTGTTCTTTTTTTCTATTTGTTTGAAAATGTATTTTATTGCTTTCTCTAATGTATCCATTATTTCTTCCATCCCTGAAATAAATCCCATTTCGGCATCTAGGCTTATATATTCATTCAAATGACGGGTGGTGAAATGAGGTTCTTTTCTAAAAACTGGGCCGATTTCAAAAACTCTTTCAAATGCTCCAACACAAATTTGCTTATAAAATTGGGGACTTTGAGCCAGGTAAGCTTTTTTCCCAAAATAATCTAAAGTAAAAAAGTTAGCTCCTCCCTCAGAAGCCGCTCCAATAATTTTGGGAGACTTAATCTCAACAAAACCCATTTTTCTCATCACTTCAGCATAAGACTGAATTACAGTCTCAAAAACTTTAAAAATTGCTCTTTGTCTTTCTAGTCTCAAGCTCAAAGGTCTATATTTAAAAAGGGTCTCTAGTTTAAGTTTTGGTTCTTTTTTTCCAACTTCAAAAGGAAGTTTACCTGTGGGTTTGGCAATAATTTCTATTTTCTCAACTTCCATTTCTACCTCTCCTGTCTCAATCTCTGGATTGATATTGGCTTTTGGTCTTTTTTTAATCTCCCCTATTGCTTCTATTATCCATCCCTCTTTAATTTTCTTTATTTTTCTCTCGTTTTTTAATTTTTGGGGCAAAATTACCATTTGCAAAATTCCACTTCTGTCTTTAAGATCCAGAAAAATAAGCTTGCCATGATCTCGTCTTGAAAAAACCCATCCTGCTACTTTAATTTTTTTTCCAATAAATTTTGGTGAATCTAATATTAAAACTCTTTTTTTCATAGAGCTTTAAGAAGTCTCTTTCAAAACGAAAATTTTATAAATCAAAAAAGCTAAAATTATTCCAATTAGAAAAATCCAAATAAAAGAGACTATTTCCATAATTTTTACTTACAACTTCCTCCAGAAGAAGATGAAGTTCCTTCACCAAAACCTGGTTGAGGAACTGCATCAGATAAAGTCTTGTCACATTCCTTTGGTGGTTTTTCAAAACCTTGACAGATTATTTCTTTAATATTCTCAGGACTTCGAGGATTAACTTCAATTACTTTGTCATTCAAAACTACCGTTGGAGATCCAGAGACATTAAATTTTTTATTTAAATCTTCCTCTACTTTAAATCTTGGAAATCTTCCATTGATCCAAGTTGATTTATCTTCATAATCTTTCATTACCCCAAATTTTCTGTTAGTTTCTTTAATGCATTTTTCAAGAGAAACCTTATCAACTTTAACTTCCTTTAAGCATTTTTCTGAATCACCTGATTTTGTAAAACATTCAAGATAAGAGAAATATTTCTTTTTATCTTGTTTTTGAAGACAATATTGTCTTAAATTCTCATCAACTTCTTTCTTTCCATGCATTGCATAATCTACAAAATGGATTGAAATTTCAGCTTTTTTTCCTAAAAGCTTGTAGACAGGAATTAAAGCTTTTTGAAATTGGATTCCAAAGGGACAATAAGACATAACAAAAACTTTCATCTCCGCCACTTTTTTCTTTGGAATTTCTTCTCCTCTCTTTTGAGGTGAAGAAGAGGTTTCTTTTTCCTTTTTCTCTACAATTTCAATGGCACTGGGAAAAAGTAAACTTCCATCCGGAGAAATATAAGATTCAAACTCCTGATTATCAATTTTAAATTTGATTCTATAAACTCCACTTTTCTCTCTTGTAGCCTCAATTAAAGAAGCTTTACTATTTTGAGGAAGAAGGTTCTTATTTATAAAATCAATAGCTTTTTTCCCAATCCTCTCGGGATTCCCTATATTTCCGATCTTTCCTCCTCCACCAAAAATCAATATCAAAATAGCACAAAAGAGAAAAAAATTTAAAAGCCAAGGACTTAGTAAAGACTTTAAAAGAATTTTTTTCATTTTTTCTCTGTTTTTTTCTTTGAAGATTTAAGCTTTTTGGCAATCTGAGGCCAGCGACCTTTTAGATCTTCAATTATTTCTTTTAAATCTTCTTTTTTTATCTTTTTAGCTTTTTTATAAATGCCAACCACTTCTTCTACAATCCTTTCATACTCTTTCTTTGTTAATCTTTTTGCCTCACCTGCTTTTTCTGCTACCTCTTTTTTAATTTTTAAAGCTATCTTTTTTAAATCTTTTCTTATTTCTTTACCCTTTTTGGGAGCCAAAAGGATACCAGCAATTATCCCTGCAATACTTCCTGCCAAAAAGCCTAAGGCTATTTTTTTCTTATTACTTTTTTTACTTTCTTTTTCCATAAATTAAGCATTTTTTTCTTTTTGACCTTTTTCTTTCTTTTTTGTTTTCTTTAAATATCGCCTCAAAACTTTCTCTCCTGCTCCAGCTAAAGCTCCAATAACTCCTGCTATTAGTTTTGTCTTTTCCTTTAGAGATGAAACTGCTTCTTTGAGAGACTGCGTTCCCTCTTTTATATTTTTTGTCGCCTCAGAAAGATTCTTTAAAACTTTAATCAAATAAAATCCAATTCCCAAAATCGAAAAGCTCAATATCAAACACAAAAAAGAAAGACAAATTAAAAGTAAATTAATTAGCCCTTCTTGCATTTATTAAACTTTGTTATTAAAAACTTCTTATCTTTCAACCTTTAAAATTATTTTCCATCTTAACACAAACTTTTTCTTTTTTCAAATTTTCAAAAAGAGAGACAAAAGCTTCTCTTTATCTTCTTTCCATTTAAGTTGAACAGCTAAATTTTGATGAGGTTTAAAATTTCTTTTACATTCCTCCAGGGCTACATTTCCTAAAATTTCAACTTTTTTTGTAATATCTTTTTCTTCCCAGTCTCTTTTTTTAAAAAGTAGATAAAGATAACCGATATCATTGATTGAAAAGCCCATAAGGGAAGCAGCAACTGCATCTACACTCAAAAAATCTTCTCCTGCAAGGGCAATTTTCATCTCTACCTTTTCTCCATAAACCGGACCATTGCCTTCCATTCCCCAAAACCCATCAATTATACTTAAATGAGGGGGAATAATTTCAGCCAGTCTTGCTAAATTTAGATTTATTCCAGACCAACCCTGGTGAATTAATCCCTTATCTTTTAAACTTCCTACTGCTATATTTTTTAAAGAAAGAGTAACTACAACTGAGTCATGGGTTTTGGGCAAAGCTAAAGAAATCCGATAGTCACTTTCAAGAACTGTCTTGGCTATTTTAAATTTTAAAGGAGAGAATTTCTCATCAAAAAGTTCAAATTCTTCATATTTATCTTTATTAAGATCAACAAATTCGATATTATATTTTTCTTTTAATTTTAAAAATCCATAATTTTCAAAAGCTTCAAAAGTCTCCCCTTCAGCGGTTCCTTCAGCAACAATTATTTTTTGGGAGGTTAAAGAAGAAAGAAAATCTAAAACTGCTCTTAGAGCATCAACATGAGTTGAAGAAAGGGCAACTCGAGCAGAAACCAAATTGGGTTTAATTAAAATTTTCTTTTTTCTTTTTATTTTTTCCTTTAAATCTTCTTTTAAAATTGAAAGCGCCTCTTTGATATTTTTGTATCTATCATCACCTTTTATTAAGACTACTTTTTTCATCATACTCTTTTATATCAAAAAGAAAATTTCTCCAGTTTTCCTTTGTAATCTCTGAAAGTTTTTTTGCCTTTTTTCGAGAAAATTTCCCTATTTTTTCTCTTGAAAGCTCTTCCACATATCCTCCACAACCAAGCTTTTGGCCAATATCATGGGCTAAAGATCTAATATAAGTTCCACTACTGCAGTTAACTTTAATCGTAAGATAAGGGAATTTGTAATCTAAAATTTCAATATTGAAAATTTTTACTTTTTTGGGCTCAACCTTGATCTTTTTTCCTTCTCTAGCTAATTCATAAAGTTTTTTTCCTCTAATTTTTTTTGCTGAAAATAAAGGTGGAATTTGATCAATTTCCCCTATAAACTTTGAAATAACTTTTTTTACTTTCTGAAGAGAAGGAGGAGAAACATTCTCTATCTCCGTTATTTTTCCTTCGGCATCATAAGTATCAGATATTGCTCCCAGACGGATTTTAGCAATATATTCTTTATCTAAGTTAAGAAAAAAGGAAAGCCTTTTGGTGGCTGGCCTTCCAATTCCAACAATCAAAAGTCCCTCAGCTAAAGGATCAAGAGTACCTGAATGCCCAATTTTTCTGATGCCAGTGATTTTGCGAAGTTGATCAATAACATCATGAGAAGTAATTCCTTTTGGTTTGTCTACTAAAAGAAAACCTGTATCTTTCATCATATTGAAAATGTTAAAAAAGGGAGTTTTGGATGTCAAATAAAAAGGGGAAGAATAATTTCTTCCCCAAAATTAAAGAATGAGTCTAAATCCTAAAAAATTTCTTGGAGCTCTTTTTAATTTTCTTGCTACTGGCGTTTTTCTAATGTCTAGCACTTGAAGTTTTGGAAGAAAAATTAAAGGTTCAATTGTTTCTATTAAAGTAAAAGCTAGATACACATGTTTTAAAGACAAAAGCGAAGATAAAGGAGTAATGTCTCTTATTTTATTGCCATCAAGCCAAATCACTTCTAGTTTTGAAAGAGAAGAAAGAGGATGAATATCTTGAATCTGATTGTAAGCCAAAATTAAACTTTTAAGGTTATAAAGTGAGGAAAGAGCTGTTATGTCTTCAATTTCATTGCAAGCTAAAGCCAATTCTTCCAGGTTTAAAAGATAAGAAAGAGGTTTTAAATCTCTTATCCTATTTGCCATCAAATAAAGTCTTTTTAGTCGATAACAATTCTCTATCCCAGATAAATCTTCAATTAAAAAACAATTTGCATTTAATTTTTCAATCTTCTCTAGCTCTTCAAGAGAAATCTTCTCTTCCCTCTTTTTTCCCAAAGCCATCTTTACTGCCATCTCTAATCTTTCATCCTTAAAAATCATTTAAATCCCTCCTTTTTTCAAAAGGCTGAAAAGATAGACAAAAAATTCTACTCTTTCTTTCAAACATCTTCCCCAATTTTCATCTCTTTCATAAATCTCAAGAGAAAAAATTTTAAAAGGTAAAACCTTAAAATTCTTTAAAATTTTTTCTCTCATTCTCTCTTCCATTACCAAAACAATATCTGCCCAATCCAGTAACTTTTGAGTTAAGGGAACACTTTCTGGATCTTCCGCCAAAATCCCAGCGCTTTTTACTTCAAGATTTAGCTTTTCCTCATTTCCTCTTTTTTTCAAATAATGCTCTGCCCATCTGCTTCTTCCAACATTGGCTTCACAAACGAAAAGAACTTTCAAATCTCTCTCCTCCTTTCTTGACAATTTTTCTGTTTTTTATATACTGTTTTTGAAAAAAATATGCAAGTTTTAAAGAAAAATCTAGCCCTTCTTCTGAACTTAATCTAGTTGTCCTTTTGGCAAAAAGGAAAAAATTTTGTTTTGCCAAAAGGACATAAAAAATGGGGCTAGATTTTTTTATTTTATAAAAGCTCTTTAAAAAGGAGGGAAAAAATGAGAGAAAAAATTTTTATCTTCGATACTACTTTGAGAGATGGAGAACAATCAAGAGGAGCAGTTTTCAGCAAAGAAGGAAAAATAAAAGTGGCTGAGGCTTTGGCAAAATTAAATGTGGATGTAATTGAAGCTGGGTTTCCTGTATCTTCAAAAGTTGATTTTGAAGCAACTAAAATAATAGCTGAAAAAATTGAAGGACCCGAAATTTGTGCTTTAGCAAGGTTGGTGGAAAAAGATATAAAAATTGCTTGGGAGGCAATAAAAGAAGCAAAAAAACCTCGTCTCCATGTTTTTGTTGGTACTTCCCCTTATCATGTAAAAGACTATATGGGCAGAACCTACAAGGAAATTCTCTGGATGGTTGAAAATGGAGTGGCTCTAGCAAGGAGTCTTTGCGAGAAAGTAGAATTTTCCGCCATGGATGCGACAAGAACCGAAAAAAGCTTTCTTTTTGAAGTAATAGAGGTAGCTATTAAAAGCGGAGCTTCTGTAATTAATATTCCTGACACTGTTGGTTGGAGCCTTCCCTGGCAATTTCAGAATCTAATTAAGGAAATTTGCCTTAAATTCAAATCTGAAAATGTTATTTTCAGTGTTCACTGCCATAATGATCTAGGATTGGCGGTAGCAAATTCCATTTCTGCAGTTTTAGCTGGAGCTCGGCAGATTGAATGTACTATAAATGGACTTGGAGAAAGAGCCGGAAACGCAGCTCTTGAAGAAATTGCCGCTATATTTATGGTAAGAGAAGATGTTTTTTCTAAATTTTATACTGACTTAAATCTCAAGCATCTCTATCCTACCTGCCGTCTTGTGGCTCAGATTCTTGATGAAGAAATTTGGCAAAGAAAACCGGTAATTGGAATCAATGCCCGAACCCATAGTTCTGGAGTCCATCAGGCAGGAGTCACAAGAAACAAAAAAACATTTGAAATAATAGATTTTGAAAAGATAGGGGTACCAAGAGAAGAAAACATTGTTTTAACCCGGCACTCTGGAAGAAATGGTCTTAAGGCAAGGCTTTTGGCTCTTGGGTATCAACTTAATGAAAAAGCTTTAGATATGATTTATGAAGAATTTTTAAAGCTGGCCGAGAAAAAGAAAGAAATTTATGATGCCGATCTTGAAGCGCTTGTAAGAGAAACTCTCAAAGCAATTCCTCAAACTTATAAACTTTTGAATCTTCAGGTAATAAGTGGAATTAAAGTGGCTCCAACCGCCACCGTGATTTTAGAAAAAAATGGAAAAATAATTAAAGAAAGTGCTACTGGAGATGGTCCTATTGATGCTACAATGAAAGCTATTGATCGAATTGTAAAGATAAAAGTTGAACTTATAGAATTTAAAGTCAAATCGATTACTTCTGGAAGAGAAGCTCAAGGAGAAGTAACTTTAAAAATTAAAAGAAACGGGAAGATCTTTGTTGGTTCTGGGGCAAGTACAGATATTATTGTAGCCAGCGCCAAAGCCTACCTTGAAGCTTTAAATAAGGTAATTTATCTTGAGGGATAAAAATCCCGGCTAATTTCTAGCCGGGTTTTTAATTTTGGGCAGAATAAATCTTGGGGTTTCTCTGCCCAAAAACATAAATCTTTTTTTAAAATAAAAAACGCCACAAAGAGCACAAGTTAAAGCATCAAGCTCATCGTGAGTCAACTTTCTTTCCTTTATTTCACCTTCTATCCCAAGTGAAGATAAAGCTTTTTGAAGTTTTTCTCTTCCTTTCTTTTTTCTGGGAAGTGAAAGAAGATCTTGAATCGCTCCAGGATAGGTTTCAAAAACTTTCATTTTTTCTCTTTTTAGTTTTTTAGCTAGCCTTATTCCTCTTTCAGTCAACTTTTTCATACTAGGTATAAGACAAGGGAAAAATCTTATTTTCATCAAAAGAAGTTTTTTGTCACACTCTCTTAAAGCCTCTCCTTTTTTGGGTTTTGAAAGACAGGCATCAATTAAAACTAAATCTGGTTTTTCTTTTTTTAAAAGAGAAATTATTTCTCTATCTTTGAACAAAAGAAAAAATCTAGCTTTATTTTCTTGAAGCAAGCAAACAGCAGTTTTTCTTTTTTCTTTAGCCGAAAGATCGACTCCTGCAATTTTCTTTTTTGAGTAAAAATTTATCACAGATTTAAATTTTTTTCCTTGACTTTTTTAATTTTAATTGATATTTCAATTTAGAAAAAATTGAATTAAAAAGGAGGGCATCTTTTAAAAATGATAAGTGGAATTTTTGTAGTTAAAGATCCTCGAGATAAACTTCATTTTTTTACAAGAAAAGATGGAGAAGAATGGTCAAAAGAAGAGTTTCATAATTTCTGCAGAGAAATAGCTGAAAAAAGAGAAGTTGGAATGAGGGAATTTGTAGAGATTCTTAAAAAAGCTGGTTTTATTGAGATTGATCCAATAAAAGATTTCAATGGCTATTTTGAATGGGAAGAGCTTTTTTATCTTAGCTAAATTTTTAAAAAGAGGGAATTTTTCCCTCTTTTTTTATTAAATATTTTCAAAATTTAAAGAAAGAGAAGAAAATAAATTTTTAAAAAATTCTTTTATTTTCTTTAAAAAAGATCTAAAGAAATCAATGATTTTTTGCCAAACACTTTCTTCTTCCTTTTCTATAGCTTCATTAATTTCTTTCTCAATCCTAGCCTTTTGAGAATCTAAAGCAGTCTTTGACCAACCCAAAGCAACTTCTTTTTGAGGATCAGAGCTAAAATAAACATCGTTATAGTAAGCCCATATTTCAATCACAGGATAAGGATGATATTTCCAAAAATCATAAGGAAGTCCCTCTCTTTTAACTTCTTCTTTTAAGTCTTCATCAAAATAAGGACCAGAAGTTGGATCCAAAACCAGCCATTCACCATCTTCTTTAATCTCCACCCAAGCATGACCCCCAATTTCTCCTCCAAAATTTACTTTTCCCAAAACCACTCTTACATCTTCGGGAGGAACACCAATTTGTCTAAGCATTGAAACTAAAGTATTCGCTTGTTCGGAACAATCACTAACAATTTTTCCTGGGAGAGGATTGGTAGGATAGCTTGGGGTGTTTATTAAAAATTCTTCAGGAAGAAGCCATTTTTCCTCTACCCCATTTAAAAGTTTGTCTGAAACCCAAACAAAAGAAACAGCTTTTTGATAAATCTCTTCTCGGGAAAGCCCACTTGAAATTTTTATTACAGAAGGAGCATCAGGGGTAACAAATTTTTGATAAGGAGAAGAAATTTTTTCTCCCCAAAGATTTTCTGATTCCTTTTGAAGATATTCCTCAAGTTTCTCTTTCTCGCCAATATCCTTGTGAGTCTTTGACAACTTAAGCTTTTTTATCTTTTCATCTCTTTCTTTTTTCCAAACCTCTATCATTTCCAAAATTATTTCTTCTATTCTATCTTTTTCTCCTATCATTAAAATATCAGGAGATAAAAGGAGCTCTTTAATCAAGGAAAAAGGGACCAAAACGAGCAAAAATTCAAAATCTCCTGCCTTGAATCTTTTCAAGATCTTTACCTCTTTCAAGACAGAAGGCTCTTTGTCTTTTTTTATTTTTAAAATAAAAACTGTCTTTTTTTGAGGAAGTTTTTCTCCTTTAACAATCTTTTGAATTTTTTGTGGATCAATTAAAGGATAAATTCCTTTTCTTGTGACTTTTTGACGAAGGGTCTTTTTTTCTTCTTTTTTTAAATTCTCTATTTTAACTATTTTATTTTTTTCAAGTAGTACCATCTCTTCCTTTTTCTCTTCAATCTTTGATTTTTCTGTCTTTATCTCTACCCTTTCATCTCTATCGATTTCTCCTCCAAATGGATCAATTTCTTTTTTTATTTTCAATTTTATTTCTCTTTTTTTGGTTTTTTCAATAGGCTTTTCTGCCAAAATCTCAAAGATCTCTTTCTTTCTTTTCTTTTTTTCTTTAATTGAAAT
>Ga0180302_10001430_pt1 | contig 11338 bp, 7 predicted proteins | sample GuaBasSediGuay17_FD_121794 | JGI IMG/M metagenome (GOLD analysis project Ga0180302, IMG submission 121794) | Subseafloor sediment microbial communities from Guaymas Basin, Gulf of California, Mexico - Guay17, Core 4571-4, 12-15 cm | ecosystem: Environmental > Aquatic > Marine > Hydrothermal... | reverse complement strand
GTAACTCTAACCATATACTCAGGTCTAAATCTAGAGTCCTAAAGGCATGAACATCTGTCATGAATCCTATTGGTAACTCTACTAATCCGTTAGGGTATCGGTACGGTTGAGCCTCTCTTAAACTAACTCTCACTGCATTCTCGAGGGATTTTACGTCTCTTTCGTGACCTATTGGTACGAAGTACTGTGTTGACACGAATTTAAAGCCTTCTTTCATGAGTATCTCCTGTACTTCAGGCACATCCTTCAAACCATTATGAAAACATCCAGGAGCTCTGAAACCTTTTGCTTTCACTCCTAGTCTCTCTTTTATTGCTAAATTAGTCATGCTGATCTCATGTTGTATGACTTCTCCTACTGACTTAAAGGAACCCCTTAACCAAGGACGTCTAGAGTATAGAATCTGGAGCTGTTCAAAGGTCTTAGCTTTAATGTTTATGTGATGGTATGTGTGATTACCTATGCTATGTCCCTCCTTAACCACCCTTTCAAGGTACGATATATCCTCATCCTCGAACGCACTACCGACTACGTAAAAGTGAAGCTTTACACCATATTCACGAGCTATGTCGCAGAGCTTTTCCACGTACTTCTTAGTCCCCTCGTCTATGGACCCCTTTCTATGATCCCAAATAGACGTCCAGTAAGGAAATCTGGAGACCATCTCGACATCGAATGTCAAACTTAAACAAAAATTGGCATCCTTTGGAAACTTCACTTTCAATTCTCTCACCCCAGTAAACTCTCGCAAGCTTTGATGAAGTCGTCAACACTAGCAGAGAAGCCGACCCAAGTCTCGATGTACCTTATCGTGAGCTTCGTATTCAATAAATTGGATAGTGTATCATGATGTTCAATAGCAAGTGTAGCTTCTCTCAATATCACTATAGTGTAACCTAATTTGCTCATAACTCTCATAGCAGCAGGTGAGTCTAATATACAGAGATTGGTAGTAAATCCTGTATATACTAAGTTATTGATATTATTCTCCCTTAGCCATTTATCAAATTGTTCAGTAGAGTAGACTACGATATCCCCTGGTCTAGGTTTAAGAAGCTCTACTATGTCAAGTTGATTCCACTCCTCCCAGCTCAGGTATCCCTTACCGTGAACCAGTTCGGCCCTCCAGGGAAGCCTATATTCCAACAGTGAACTTCTACAAAAGCGACTTCATCTATTGGGGCTTCCAACATTATCTCTGTTAGTCCTTTAGACTTCGATGAGGGTACAAACAAGTAGTATCTAACAGGAAGCCTCAATAGCTGCAATACAATTACAAACTGCTATGGCATGTCTCACACCATAAACCTTTGCGAACTTTTTTGAATTTCTCAATTAGATTCAGAGTGAAGCCACTTTCTAAGACCTTCTCTATCAACGCTAATGCTTCTCTGGGTACTTGTGGAAGAGGGTTACCTGGTTCCCTAACAAGCTTGCCCCCCGTGGGTCGCTAACCTATCTTCATCAATCATTTTCTCCACATTAGGTGAGAGCTCCATAAACAATAACATCTTTAAGCTTTTAGAGCCAGAAGGTTAATTGGGGATATTGATGAGTAAGAAGGAGTTCAGAGGAGTCTATCCTCCAATAATAACGGTGTTTAATGAGAAAGAAGAAATAGACGAAGAGGGATATAGAGAACACATAGATTTCTTGATAGAAAACGGAGCTCATGGAATAATAGTCTGTGGAAGTACGGGAGAGTTCTTCAACATGACATTAGAAGAGAGAAAGAAGGTTATTAAGATAACAGTAGACCAGGTAAATGGTAGAGTTCCGGTTATCGCTGGAACAGCAGACTGTAGCACTAAAGTGACGATAGAATTAAGTAAATATGCTGAGGATGTTGGCGCTGATGGAGTAATGGTAGTGCCACCGTACTATTACAAGCCGAATGAAGAGGAGCTTTATCATCACTATAAAGCCATATCAGAGGCTATAGACATACCAGTAATGTTATATAACAATCCATGGGCTAGTAAAGTATACATACCTCCTAAGCTCTTAGTGAGAATGGCTAAAGATGGGATAATTCAATACGTAAAAGAAACTCATGGTGACGTCGCTTACGTACACGAAATAATTCACTTAGGAGGTGGCAAAAAGCCTGTTGTGTTCTTTGGAAGGGATGAGAATGCTTTTGAAGCGTTCGTAGTTGGCGCTGTTGGTTGGGTATCAGGAGCAGCAAACGTGACTATAAAGTTACAAAGAGAATTATATGATTTAGTTGTTGTTAGCAAAAATTACGAAAAAGGTAGAGAATTATACTTTAAGCTGCTTCCCTGGTTCTTCTTAACTGAGAGAAGAGGTCGATGGATAGCCTACGTTAAAGCTGCACTGAAGCTCATGGGGATGGATAGAGGGAATCCGAGAAGACCAATACTACCGCTTAGCGAAGGCGAGATTAAGGAATTAAAGGATGTCTTATTGAAGATGGGATTAATTGAAGAATAATCCCACTTCTAGTCAGTTTTTCTTTCTATGCTCTTCATTTGAGACGACAAAATATTTAAGCAGTAAAACAAAGTCTCCATTCATGACGTTAAGTTTAGAGAAGTTTAAGAATCCTGGAAAGGAATACCGAGGAGTACCCTTCTGGTCCCTCAACGACGAGCTTGAGGATAAAGAGCTTAGGTGGCAAATAGCTGAAATGGACGAAAAAGGTTGGGGTGGCTTCTTCCTTCATGCTAGGGAGATTCTTATTACGCCTTACTTATCAAAGGAGTGGATGGATAGATTGAGGGCTTGTATAGAGGAGGCTGAAAGAAGAGGAATGGGAGCATGGCTCTATGATGAAGACAGATGGCCGAGTGGTTTCGCCGGTGGTATAGTACCAGCCATGGACTCAAGATATCGTGCCAAAGCGCTAATGCTACACATTAGTGATAGGCTCTTTAAAGTTGAAGATGCAATTAGAGTGTTCAAGTGTAAGCTTGTAAAGGACAAGATAGAAGAATTAGAAGTAGTTAAAGAAGGAGAAAGTGAAGAACCTGGTAAGGTTTACTTATACTTCGTTAAGTATACGGCTCCAGTTGGTGAAAGTTGGTTCACTAACTTCTGTTATATAGACACACTAAATCCAGAAGCTGTTGATGCTTTCATTGAAGTAACCTATGAGGCTTATTATAAGGAGTTCGGGAAGTGGTTCGGTAGCGTAGTACCAGGGATATTCACAGATGAGCCTAACTTCATATCTAGCAGACCTCATCCCAAGTCTAAAGTCCTTGGCAGAGGGCCTAAGTACCCAGCCTACTTCTTGCCTTGGACTGATGAATTACCAAGATACTTCAAGGAAAAGAATGGATATGACTTGCTAGATCATCTCCCAAGCCTCTTTTTTGACGTTGGTAACTATAGGAAGGTGAGATATGATTACTGGAGAACTGTAACGGATATGTTCTTGAACGCCTACTCTAAGAAGCTATACGAGTGGTGTGATAAACATAATCTCAAGTATACTGGCCACTATCTAGCTGAGGACACATTATTAAGTCAGCTTGTTTGTATTGGAGCTGCGATGCCCCATTACGAGTACATGCATGTTCCTGGAGTTGATCATTTAGGCAGGAATATTGAAGGAATCTTAACAATGAAGCAAGTGTCCAGCGTAGCTAATCAGTTAGGAAGAAACAGGGTACTATCCGAAACATATGGCTGCAGCGGTCAGAACCTATCATTTGAAGATAGAAAATGGATAGGAGATTGGGAGTATGTCCTTGGTATAAACTTGCTCAATCATCACCTCAGCTTATATAGTATGAGAGGAGCTAGGAAGAGGGACTATCCACCGAACTTATTCTGGCAACAGCCTTGGTGGAAGTATAACAGGCTTATTGAGGACTACTTCACCAGGCTCAGTTATGTTCTCTCACAGGGTATAAGGATAGCTGATGTCCTAGTAATTCATCCAATAGGAAGCGCATGGGCACTATACACCCCACTGAACGATAAGCCTGTTAGGGATCTTGATAAGGCACTAGCTTGGCTTCTGAAAGCTCTCTTAGAACTAAAGTATGACTTTGAGTTAGGAGATGAGCAATTAATGGAGAAGTATGGTAGGGTTTCAAATGGTGAACTTATCATTGGGCGTGCGAAGTATAAGGTGGTCATTGTACCTCCCTCCGTTACCCTAGCCAAGAGCACTATTAGATTACTAACTGAATTCATTGAAGAAGGCGGAACTGTAATTGCTATTAAGCCCTACCCTGAGTTAATAGATGGCGAGCCTAGCGAAGAGGTACACACTCTATTCAATAAAGTTCCAACCATCGAGGCTTATAATGAAGAGCAGTTAATTAAAGCTTTAAGCAAGGTTAAGCGAAGAGTCGAAGTGCTGGACGAAAATGACAAGATTGTTAGAAATGTGTGGTATCACCTTAGAAGAGAGGGCAAAAAGTGGATATTGTTCCTCGCAAATATAGATAAGAGCAGAGGTTATAAGACGAAGGTCAGGGTTCTCTGTAAGGGTAAAGTAGAAGAATGGAATCCATTCAACGGAGAGATAAAGGAACTCCCATGTAGAATTGAAGATGATTACCTTATACTAGAGCTCAACTTCCCGCCTGTAGGTTCACATCTAATAGTAATAGACGAAGAAGGAGAGCCATCATCAGTAGATAAGCGCGAGGAGCTCAAGGAAGTCTTGAGGATAAAGCTACCCAGAACATGGAAAGTGAAGAAAGCAGACCTGAATGCCTTGACGCTTGATTACTGCAGGGTTAGGATATTAAAACCATCGCTTCATGGAGAAGTCATAGACTTAGGCAGAGTTCCAACGTGGAAAGCTCATAGAGTATTGAAAGAAGCGGGAATAGGAACAGAGTTTGAGTTAGAGTTTGAGTTCAACTCTGAAATTAGTGGTAAAGGAAGAGAGCTCTTCCTGGTAATAGAAGATCCAGAGAAATACAGCATAGAGGTCAACGGAACTACAGTTAAGTACAGAGACGCAGGTTTTTGGGTTGATAAGTCATTCAGGAAAATTGACATCGCCGAGTATGTGAAGGAAGGAAAGAATGTAATAAAATTAAGAGGAGTTGTCGATTTCCGTACAGAGATAGAGAGTTGCTACATAGTAGGAGACTTTGCAGTTAGAAACATAAGAGATGAAGAGTTCGTGATAACCGAGAAGCATGAGTTAGTTGAGTATGGGAACCTCGTATATCAAGGTTATCCATTCTTCGTTGGAACACTCTGTCTATCTCAGGAATTCGAGATATCAACAGAGTTCAAGAAGGTAGTACTTGAGATAGTTGACATGAATTGTATATTGACGAATGTATTAATCAATGGAGAGGAAGTAGGACAAGTGTTCCTAAGGCCTCATGAGATTGATATCACGAATTTTGTAAAGAAGGGTAAAAATGAAGTAGAACTGCAGCTAGTGACTAGCTTAAGGAACTTGCTAGGTCCTCATCATCATAAAGCGGGTGAGTTGTATTCTGTCGGACCAGGGAGCTTCATGGACGAGATGCATTGGACAGATAAGTATAACTTCGTGCCCTTAGGCTTTGAAGAAGTCGTAATTAAGGTCTATGAGTAGAGAGCTACACCCTAATGGTTAAGGTATTCCCTAGCCAGGTATGATAAATATAGAGCATTCTAGGTCCAGTAAGAACTTCAATTTTTAACTCCATCCTTAGACCAGAATACATTATGAGTTTAAAACCTAACTCATACTCCGGAGGGGTAAGTGATACAAGGGCTTTTTTAGCCACCTCAGTGATTAAGGATTTAGGAAGTATTACGTTAAGTGAATAATTCTTATTTAAACTCAAAGTCAAGCTATCTCGAATCTCCTCTACTCTCCAATTATTCTCGTAGAGAACCACTTCATCTCCCCTCTCAAAGCTTAGGGAAGAGAAGTCTATGTCGGTTATGAAGAATCTATGTTCATGAAAACCACTAGGATACTCCCACTCCTCCCAAATCACCTTTATGTTGACCGAGAGAGTCAATTCGTCAGGACCTGTTACGCTTTTACTAATGCTTCTAGGAGAATCTATGGGAACTCTCATCATAACATAGCCCAACGTCATAGGTTTTATGCCTGTGACCGTCCCTGTGATTCCCATATATAACTCAATGTAACTATCAATTGAAGCTATCAATTCAGCGGATGAATCCCCTGTCAAATTCAGATGTACTAGTTCAACTCTACACCATTGAGTGTGGGATGACACGAGAGTCGGTACAAGTCTAGGGATTAGCGGTTCTACTTTTGGAATGTTATATTTTTTTAAGATTATATCTAGACATTCTCTTTCCTTGAATATCACTTCAGACTTCGTAACATCAAAATCAGCTACGGGATAAGAGGTGAATCCTATGAAGTCTTTGTATACCGCTACTACGAGGATTGTAGGGCTGTAAATAATTTTTGTCATTTTATCCTTTGTTATATTGATTAACTTCCTTACTTTATCAAGTGAGACCTCAATTAGAGCCTTCCCATTAAGCCCCGTTGTTCCAGCCTTTAAGAAAACACTGCCCTTTCCCGGTACGACTAAAAAGGCATAAACATCAGCTCCTATCAGAGGTTTTCCCTCAGTTGTCAGCGGTCTAACAACTAGGTAGTGTCTCTTAGGAGTGATTTGAGATGCCATGAGGAATGCATAAGCCAGAGTTAGAATGGTTAACATGAGACATAGATGACCCATGAGAGTGACCTTATTATACTTAATCGTTACCTTAGTCTTCATGGTTATCACCAAATCAAGTCTTAAATCTAAATTCTCTCACCACCATTATGAAGGGCTCACCTAATAAATTTAACTAAGTCCTTTAACGAGTTTTGCTTAAAATTGAAGAACTGAAAGTTAAGTTAAACAGATTTTAGCGTAACTTGAGCGTGTCCTGTTCAACAACATCGTTAAATATAACAAACTCACTTAAATTCTGACTGAATCACTAAAGCAAAGCATGACTGATTACTGAAGCTAAGGAGCTGATTTCGATGGGTGAAGAGAAGAAAGAGAGTAGTATTCCTTGGATATGGATATCGGATTACGTAATAATCATCACTGCTTTATTCCAATTCTTAACATGCTTCGTGGGATCTACGACATATAGTTGGGCGTTAGACCACAGTATGTCAACTCCTTGGGAGAGTCCCTTTCCACAAGGCTCCTACTTCTTACTATCAATATTGTTTCTACTATCGCTAGTTAATCCGGCCTTATCCAAAAAGCTGAGCAAGGAAAACTTAGCACTCCTGTACATAGCTACATTATGTGCTACATCAAGCTCAGGATATCCCGGCAGATATAACTTAATGGGAGCTACCCTTAATGGGAGAATCTCCGACTTAAGGATCGAAGTAATAACTCCAGAATTCTGGATGCCACCTAAGGAATATTGTTTACCGGCACTATTTGGAGAAGCCCCAGTACCCTGGTATGCATGGACTCTAGCGTTATTCACATGGGCAGGCGTGCCGATAGTGATGTTCTTGTTACATACTAGCTTATTCGTCCTTGTCCGGAAGCAATGGATAGACGTTGAAAATATGCCATATCCTAGTGCTACTGTAGCTAGTGAACTCATACAGTACTTAACCGCAGAAGGTAATAAAGATATAAAGGCAAGGAAAAGAGCAGCACTACTAGGGTTCACGCTAGTGTTCCTTTTCTTACTACCTTATGTATTAATACCATTATATCCTTGGATTCCAGATCCCTATGGCTATAAGAAGTACTCATCTAAACTCCGCTTTGGTTGGGTTGATGGAAGAGAAGTAATACCTCTCCTATCAAGTATTCTCCACTACTTCGAGTCTAGGTGCATTAACATAAATCCTCTGTGGGTTCTTGTTGCTTATTTAGCTCCACTACCAGTCTTAAATGCAGTCGTCATTGGATTATTGATCAAGGTGATAGGAGCTAACGTCCTCGTCACAATGGGTTACCCCAATTACTGGTCAGGAGACAATATAGGACGCAATTGGCCGTTTAACTTTTACTCTTTTGTTCAACCAGGTATGACTTTAGGGCTGACAATAGCTTGGCTGGTATTCAATAGAGGCTATATTAAGGGTGTTCTAAGGGCTATAATTCATGGGAATTCTCCAACTACATCTAACGATGAGGAGCCAATGAGTTATAGAACAGCGATTACTATAGTGGTTATATCGGCAACAATAATGTACGTCTTTACAATACTGACCGGAGTTAGGGCTGATGTTGGGCTCCTCATCGTAATGGGAGCTGTAATATGGGAGCAATGGATATGGGGTAGGATTTATGGAATGAGTGCTTTTAGTCAGGGTACCAATTGGTCTGAGGGAGGCTCTATATACTATGCATGGTTTTATGTTAACCCAGCCACCAATAGAGTTTATCCTTGGATACCAAAGGACATATATGCTGACCTGACAATAGGAAGAGAGTTACACTGGACTGCATGCTTGAGTAAACAGTATCTCAGAACAGCTAGCAGTCAGGGTTGGAGTTGGGGTTGGGCCTTCTGGATCGGTGATGCCTTTAAATTAGCTAGCTTAATCAATATTAGCAAGAAGAAAGTATTCGCTGTTTCCCTACTTTCAACGGTACTATCGAATATTATCGCTCCCTTAATCATAATCCAAGTCTGGTATATTTATGGAGCTAAGCTCATTCCCGCTAGATTGGAGCCTACGTTTAGAGTCGAGATCAGTGATTTGGAGCAAAACCCAGGTAGTTGGAAGCCATTAATGTCAGTAGGTGGTCCTTGGTCCATGTGGCCTTGGTACCTTGGTGGTTTCATTTTCGCTATATTGCTAGAGCTAGCTCGCCTTAGGCTCACATGGTGGCCCCTAAATCCTGTAGGATTCTGTCTAGCGTGGATACATCAAGGTTGCAAATATGGCATAGACCAGATGATGGCCTTAGCCTGGATCATCAAACTAATCACTTTAAAGGTAGGAGGTACTAGAGCCTATGAAAAATATGGAGTTCCCTTTGTTGTTGGTGGAATAGCTGGCTTTACTCTACATTTGTTCCTACATAATGTGGCCTGTACATATAAGTGGCTTATGGGCCTTTAACTAGGCTTAGACGTAACAAGCACTCTCTACTATGAAGGATGAAGCTTACAACACACGCATTCTATAAACATGATACTGTTCTGGTAGTATCACTTCTCCTTCAACTCCTTTAGCAGTAATTAATTCTTTGAACTTGCTCATTTCTTCAGTCTTTCCGTGAATCGCAACGATGATTTTAGGCTTTAGGTCTAGAACCATTTTAAGAGCGTCTTCAGGTGAAGCTGTTGGAGATGGATGTCCTGTAGGCACGAATGCCACTTCAACGTTATATTTTGAGAGGTCGACATAGCCGGAATCCCCTCCGTGGAATATCCTTATATTTCCTTTACGAGCTGCAAAGAGACACGTAGGACACACATGTCTTCCCTCCAGAATTGCGATTATTACATCTCTAATCCTCATTCTGCCCCTTGGTGGTGCTTTAACAAGCGCACTTGATGGTATATAGATGTTCAATTCCTCATAAACTCTTGGCTCTGCGATGATTACTGGAGTGTGGTCATAGTAGAGCTTCATCGCAGTCTCTAAGTGGAAGTGATCAGTATGATAATGTGTATATAATACAAAGTCTATCCTTTCTAGCTTATCATAAACCTTAGGTGGTATTAGGTTATCTACATCGAAAGCGAACGTGGCATCAGCAATTCTAACTATCACCCCTGAGAAACCTAAAAACGTAAAGACAACTTCGCCCTCACTTAACTCACTACTTAAAAGCTCAAGCTCACTTGCACTCAAGTGAGCTCCCCAGTAAAATAGGTCAACGAACTTGTTTAAAACTCTTAACAGTAGGGTAAAGGCAAAAATTGCTTCTTGACCAAGAGCATCAAACTCCTAAGGACAGATAATAAGACATGCTAGAAAGGTTAAAATATCGTTTTGGAATATCTAACAAGAGGGGCCGTAGTCCAGCTTGGTAGGATGCCTGGCTTGGGACTCCTAAGTGGGGCGAGAGCCCAGGTGGTCCCGGGTTCAAATCCCGGCGGCCCCACCACTTCATACTAATACTCTGAAGCCAATCTGAGCTAAAATGCAATCACTCTACTTTTCAATAATAGGGTTATGATTGATGCTAATTGCAATATTGCAGATAGTGACGTTAAAGTTATATTGCTAACGACTTACCAACCACTATGCTTGAGAACTTCCCTAAAATTAAGTTGATAAGCTTACCTACTCCACTAGAATACGCTCCCCGCCTTAGCAATACACTCAAAATCAACCTTTACATTAAGAGAGATGATGTAATGGAACTAGCATTTGGTGGTAATAAAGCGAGAAAACTAGAGTTCTTGATAGGAGATGCTATAAACAAGAGGTGTGACTTAATAATCACGACAGGCTCCATATACTCGAACCATGTAAGGTTAACCTCTGCAGCAGCTAGGAAATATGGACTTGATGTTCTTCTGATCATAAGGGGTAAGAGACCTGAGAAGTTCAAGGGAAATCTATTATTAAACTTCCTGTTTGGAGCTAAAATGGAGTTCTATGATGTAGAGAAGGAAGAGATAGATGACATAATTAGAAAAAGAGCAGAAGAGTTGAGGAATGAGGGCAAGAACCCTTACATCATACCTTTAGGAGGAACTTGTCCTACAGGGGTACTAGGCTACGTTAATGCTGCATTTGAGCTCATGAGTCAGATGCTAAGTCGTGGGGTTAAAATAGATTATGTAGTTCATTCAACGGGATCAGGAGCTACTCAGGCTGGCTTGATTCTAGGGCTTAAACTAGCGGGCTCTAGTGCTAAGGTTCTAGGGATAAGTTGTGGTGATTCGAAAGAGCGCATCAGAAAGGGTGTCTGGAGACTTGTCAAAGATACCATGAAGTTGCTTAACGTCGACATTAGTATATCCCAAGATGAGATCATAGTATTTGACGAGTATACGTGTGGAGGCTATGGAGTTGTAACCGAGGATGTTGTAAGTGTCATTAAGAATATATGCAGAACAGAGGGTTTGCTACTTGATCCACTATACACGGCTAAAGCCTTTATGGGACTAGTAGACTTGGTCAGAAGAGGTTACATTCCCAAGGAAAGTAATGTGGTATTCATACACACTGGAGGAACACCGTTAATATTCCAATTCAATGACGTACTTCAGACGTTATAAGCTTCGCTCAAGAGTTTAAGGTGAGGGATGTCTATTCGAAGAGAATGGATTGGCATTAAGGCGATTCTCTTTGATCTTTATGGAACTTTAGCGTATGAGGCTGTGAGTGAAGAGTCATTTAGAGACAAAGCCCATAAGCAGTTAGTCGATTATCTAAACTCTCTAGGCTATACTGTGAAGCTCAAGGAACTGCTAAGAGCTT
>Ga0180302_10001429_pt1 | contig 11340 bp, 10 predicted proteins | sample GuaBasSediGuay17_FD_121794 | JGI IMG/M metagenome (GOLD analysis project Ga0180302, IMG submission 121794) | Subseafloor sediment microbial communities from Guaymas Basin, Gulf of California, Mexico - Guay17, Core 4571-4, 12-15 cm | ecosystem: Environmental > Aquatic > Marine > Hydrothermal... | reverse complement strand
GGATCTACACTAATAATATCCCTGCCTAAAGAGTGGACTAAAAAAGCTGGTATAAATCCAGGGGATTTTGTCTACCTACACGTAGAGTCTGATACCTCTCTACGAGTAATGCCTAAAAATATAGTCTCTTTAAGGCGGAGAGAAACTGTCATAAATGTAGGGAAAGAAATATCCAAGGGAGCTTTAGTTAGAGAGCTTATGTCGCGCTATTTAACTGGTTACAAGGTTATAGTTTTAAATTTTCACGACGGGGATTATAAACAGAGGAAGTATTTGAAATCGATTATCTCTAAAAAACTCATAGGAGTCGAAGTTCTCGAAGAATCTAGCGATAGAATGGTTCTACAAGTCTTGGTAAATGTCGAAGAGTTAACCGTAAATACTATTATCCAACGCATGACGTATGTAGCTTCGGGTATGCTATCTGATTCTTTAAGAGAGTTGAAGAAGCTGGATAAAGAGGTCATACAAGATATTATAGATAGAGATGATATAGCTGATAAACTGTATCTCTATATCTTGAGGCAACTTAACGCTGCTATTAAGGGTTATTTGAAGCTTGAAGAGATAGGCTTGAAGAGTATAGAGGAAACGCTCCAATACGGCATTGTGGCTAAAGGTATTGAGAGAGTAGCGGATCATGCTCAGAGAATTGCAATGAATCTCTTGGAGTTATCACAGTTGAATTTCTCCTTTAAAGAGAATCTCTGTAAGGCCATATACGAGTATGGTAGTTCTATAAATAGAATATTTGGAGATTCTGTAACTGCGTTCCTAACCAGAAATAGAAATGAAGCCCATAACATAATAGATACTGCTGCTGAAAGTTTGAAAGGTTATGAAAAAACAATTGTAAATCATATGATGAATTTCGAGTTAAGTGCAAAAACCTATTTTCCGTTAAGATTGATTATTGACAGTCTTAGGAGAATAGTGGATTACAGCATCGATATATCTGAGGCAACCTTAGACCTTACCACTGAGCTCTACGAAGCTATTTAACAAATAAATACGAGGTGCTATTTTACAAGTATTTTTAATAATTCAATCGAAAATAACAGTGTAGCCGATAGTGCTAGAGCAACAGCCCAGTCTAGTAAAGACGGATACGTAACGTCGAAAGCTGGATGTAGCGCTGGAACATATAGGACTATCAATTGCATGAAGATAGAAGCCAGTATTGCTAAGATTAGGTACTTATTCTTAAACACGCCGACTCTCCACACCGGGTATTTAAGTGATCGGCAAGAAAGGGCCATCATAAGCTCCATTAGAATCATCGAAGTAAATATCTGAGTTCTAGCTGAGATTAAGCCTTCTCCTAGAATGTTTAAGCTTACGTAGAAGCTGCCTAAGAGCATGGCGGTCATGATCAACGGAGTTACTACGAGGAAAAGTAAAGTGTCTCTTTTTGTGAAAATGCCTTCTTTGGGGTCGCGAGGCGGCCTCTTCATTATATCCGGGTCGGCGGGGTCTATACCTAAAGCCAGAGCTGGCAAGCCGTCGGTTACTAAGTTTATCCATAAATACTGTATGGCAGTGAAGGGTAGGGGTAAGGCTATAAGTGAAGCGAAAAGCGGGATTATTATTTCTGCAATATTGCATCTGAGCAGGTATACTAGATACTTCTTTATATTTTCGTAGATTTCTCTTCCTTGTTCAACAGCAGCCACTATAGTAGCGAAGTTATCATCGGCTAGTATCATGTCAGCGGCTTCTTTAGCTACTTCAGTCCCTGTGATCCCCATAGCTATGCCTATATCGGCGGATTTTAAAGCTGGCGCATCGTTTACACCATCTCCGGTCATAGCGACTACGTGTCCCCGCTTCTTCAACGCTTTAACTATCTTCATTTTATGCTCTGGAGATACTCTAGCATAGACCACTACATCCTCCACGATTTTCTCTAACTCTTCCTCGCTTATCTTCTCCAACTCAACACCCGTTAAGGCTAGATCGCCGTCTTTAAACATCCCTAATTCCTTAGCAATAGCAATAGCTGTTAACTTATGATCACCTGTTATCATCACAGTTTTGATTCCGGCTTGTTTACAGAGGTTGATGGCGTCCTTGACCTCCGGTCGAGGCGGATCCATCATCCCCACTAGTCCGAGAAATATGAATCCTTTCTCGAATTTCTCGTCCAGAGATTTGTTCACTTCTCCTTCCTCGACTTCTCTATAAGCTATCGCTAAATTCCTTAAACCGTTAGATGCCAATTCATTATTAATAGCCAGTATTTTCCTTTTCATTTCTTCTTCTAGGATTAATATCCTGCCATTAATTCTGATCTTATCGCAGAGATTTAACACCACTTCGGGAGCTCCTTTCATAAAGGCTAGAATTCTCGAATCCGATGTGTTATGAAGAGTGGTCATACGCTTCCTTTCGGAGGAAAACGGTATCTCGTTTACTCTAGGGTATTTCTTAAGCTCATCTTCTGTAATACCGGCTTTAGCCGCCACGACTATTAAAGCTCCTTCAGTGGGATCCCCCTTTATAGTCCACCTATCGCTCTTCTTGACAAGTTTTGCGTCATTACAAAGCGCGGAGGCGAGAAGGAGTAGTTTAAGCTCCTCATCTATACCGGGTAAAGTTTCGCCGTCTAGCATAAATTCTCCCTTAGGCTTATAACCGGAACCCGTGACATCTACGAGTTTATCATTTACGTAAATCTTGCGCACGGTCATCTCTCCCTTGGTCATAGTACCAGTTTTGTCTGAGCATATCACGGTCGTACTGCCTAAGGTCTCTACAGCGGGTAATCGCCTCACTATAGCTTTTCTTTTAGCCATACGGTACATACCCACGGCTAAAGCCCCCGTAACTACCGCGGGCAGTGCTTCAGGAACAGCGGCAACAGCAAGGCTGATAGCCCACATAGTCATCTCCAGCAACTCATAACGCCATATAAAGAAGCCTACTGCCGCTACAAAGCCGGCGACTGATAAACACATTACCGCTAGTATTCTTCCTATCTCAGCCATTCTCCTCTCTAAGGGCGTTTCCTCTTTTTCTGTTTCCTGTACCGTAGCAGCTATTTTACCAAGCACGGTATTCATACCTGTAGCCACGACGACGGCTTTTCCTCTGCCATATGTGATTACAGTACCCGCGTAGACCATGTTTTTGCGATCGCTCAGTGGGGTATCCTCCGGCAGTGGCTCTGTGATTTTGGCTATAGTTACCGACTCCCCTGTCAAAGGTGCTTCATCTACTTTAAGATTATGAGATTCGATTATCCTGGCGTCGGCTGGAACTTTATCGCCCGCGTTTAAAACCAGTATATCGCCGGGAACAATTTCTCTAGCTGGCACTTCAACTTCTTCTCCATTTCTAACCACGGTAGCCGTAGGTGCTGTTAGCTTTTTCAAAGCTTCTAAAGCTTTCTCAGCTCTATACTCCTGTATAAAGCCGAGGACAGCGCTGGCTACTACTATCGCCAGTATCACTACCGAATCTGTTATTTCCCCTATAATCGCCGATAGTGCAGCCGCCAAGATGAGTATGGCTACTAAGACATTCTTAAACTGGCCGATGAATATCTGTATTTTACCTTTTTTCTTCTCTCTTCTCAACTCGTTAGGACCATACACCTCTACTCTCTTCCTAGCCTCCTCTGCGCTCAAGCCCGAGGGGCGGCTTTCTAAAATCTTCAGTACTTTATCTACGGCGAGAGCGTGCCACTTCACTTCCGAGCCCATATTACCCCATCGATAAACTTGTAAGTCTTAATTTAATATTTTGCAAGAATATCTAAGAGCTCCCACAGCGACGATATTATATAATCTGGCAACACTGGAGTAGCTTCTTTTTCGATACGATGCCTAACTATGAGCACAGTTTTCATGCCCACGAGCCGAGAGCCAGCTATATCGGCGAACGGGTTATTGCCAATCATAATCGCTTTATTCGGAGACGTTTCTACTCTATCTAAAGCTTCATAAAAGATATCGGGGTGCGGCTTTCGCAACCCTATTTCGTATGAAAATAGTGCTTCGTCAAAGAAACGATTAAGTCTGAAGTGGTTAAATACGAGTTTATTACTCGGGAGGGCATTCGATATTAAGACCAGCTTATAACCCTCTTTTTTCAATTCTCCCAGTACTTGAGGAACATCTGGGAATAGCTTAACATATCTCAGCTTAGGGCTGAAATAGACGTTGATTAACCGTTTTATGTTTGAATATTCCATATCTAGTTCTTTTAAAATTCGTGTAATTATTCTCTCTACACTAATTTCTCTAAATTTAAGCCGTACCCTCTCCTCTTCAGCCCATACCTTGTCGTGTATTTTTATGAAATCTTCATACTCTATCCCTTTGTCCTTTACCCCCAACTCGTCATAGAGGCTTTTAGCGCCGTCGCTCCTTAACGCTCTATCCTCTTTTAACTCTCTCACCAGAGTATTCCCTAAATCGAAGCAGATAGCATCTATCATAATCCACCGCGTTATTCCAGAATTCGAGCAGATTTAAGAATTTACTCGATAAGTCTAAATACTTCCTCAATAAGCTTAATGTATCTCTCTTTCCCGTCTACCCTAATATAGCTTAACGGAGGTTTAAAACCGTCAACTATAGTCCTAAGCTCTTCCAACTTTAATGCACGTTTAAGTTTCATATGCTCGACAATTTCAATCACCAGTACTGGTCTGCACCCGATGACATATTTTAAATCTTCTTCGTCACACCCCTCAAGCTTACCTGCCAGAACTAGAGCTTCCACCTCTCCCGGAGATAGAACTCTTATATTCCCTACTTTTACGACGCCTGTCACGGCCTTAATTGGGGCTGACTCGTAAATTATGATATAGGAATTGGGTTTTAAACTTCCCACCTTTCTTCTTAACTCATATTTTTTAACCCCTTTGTATATCTGTTCCGCGAACCGGGGTTTTATGGACAAAAGGTATACCGCCATAAAAGTGTAAATAAAATTGAAATTTAAAAACCTAGTAAGTGCCAACTTACGAGGAGAGCTGCCGGGATCAAGAGGTTGTCTACATCGGATGGACTAAAAGTTTCTACGAGAGTAGCTATAACGCCGAGGATTAGCATTTCAACTATGACGTCGAGACCCGGTAGTGTATAGAAGACTAATAGGTATAATAGGAAACTACCTATGAAACCCGCCAAGAATACCGTGAGAGATCCTTCAATGCTTTTTTCTCTTCCGAGGAGTTTATATTTATGCTTGCCATATCTAGACCCTATCCAAGCTGATAGCCCGTCGCCCCAACCTAAGTAGCCCATAGTTACGACTCCTGCTTCAGTCATAAAGTAAAGGATCCCTATGAATTCCATGGCTAAGGTGAAGAAGAGGGGGCCGAGGAGTAGTTCTTTTGGATTACCGGTTCTAGTCATCGTCTTAACAGCTGTATCCTCGGGACCTGCGGTTAATCCTTTAATTAGGAAGAGAAGAGTCCAGAGGGCTGCCACGGATATATTGAAGACGTAGCTCCAGTCAGAAGGGTCTAACACCGGCCAGCACCAAACCCAGCTTCCGGCAGCAATATGGATAATTTTTCTCGAGAGGTCTTGAGGGAAGCCTTTGGCCACTAGTTTATCCATAAACCCAATTATGGAGAATATATAAATGGCGGGCAGTACAGCGCCAGCAAAGAAATTCCACAGTATGACGGGTTGAATAGGTGCTTTCAACAGGATCACCTAAAGAGTGGATGATTTACATGTTGTTTCGCGAGTATTTTAGCTTTACTTGGTTATTCTCGTGAATTCGTCCGTCTCGCCTTTCACTGCCCGAGTTAGCATTTTATCCTTCATAATGTTCAGTATCCAGACTTCTCCGCCTTTCTCAAAGAACCACTTATTGGCTAGAGCTTCGAGGAGTTTACCCTTCATGCCTCCGCTTACGTCTATGCCAGCGGCTCCGCCCACCTGGCTTATAATCTCCTCTACCTCTCTTAGAGTCAGTTCTTTTAGCAGCTTTGCTTTCCCTTTCTTAGGGTCGGAGTCGAAGACCCCGTCTACGTCTACGCCGAAGATTATAAGATCCGCGTTAAATACCTCCGCCATTTTAAATGCTTGTTGATCGCCCGAACACACGGAAAGTTTCATTGTTAAATCGGCGACCATATCTCCTGATAAAACTGGAACTATGCCAGTTTCTGCTATTTTAACCATGGGCTCGTAGTATATTTTAATGATTCTTCCTTTATCGGCGACTATGAACGAAGATGGGAAGAACATTATACCGGGAACACCGCTTCTTTCTAAAGCATCGAGGACGGCTTGCCTGACTCTGTTAACTCTATTCTGTGCTATGGCATAGCCTATGAGCTGTCTTTTATCGAAGAAGCCTTTATAAAGCTCGTACTCTTTCACCGGTACGTGACCCGCGCTACCTACGCCGTGTAAGAGTATGAACCTATTTCCCTCATCCATTAGTTCTCTAATCTCATTGGCTACTTTCTCTATAACCTCGCCGCGTATGTTAACTTCTCTCAGGGTCTTATCGGTTAAAACAGAACCGCCGATTTTCAGAACGATAGTTTTAGCCATAAAATCACCCGGTTTTGTATTAAAAGAATAAGCTTGACTTTATTTTTTACTGTGCGGCAGCCGCTTTCATCCTGACCCACTGGGGTCTGTCTAGCGGCCGTCGCGGGCAATATTATATTTAAGGTCTTAAACATATATTTTCCGTAGAAAACCTAATATTGAAAATTCAGCGTTTATATGACGTGTCACAAAAAGGATACTTAGAAACAGTACTCGACATATTTCTCAAGAACTTAGCCATAGCAATTCCAAATGTAATTATAGTCGGCTTAACGAGCATAATAGTGTTCGCAGCGTATATACTGGGATACTTATCGATGATAGGGGCTTCTTTCATGGTATCCTCTATTAGGGAATTCCCTCTATCACAGCCGAATATCGAGAAATTCTTTTCTAGAATAAGCTTGATGAACATCACGTTTATCCTAATGATGCTGGGGTTGATAGCCATAGTAGCCTTAATCATGGTCATTATATACGCTATCGCTCACGGTATGATGGCGGATATGAGCTTGGACGCCGTAATCAGGGGCTATACTAATTTGAGCAAAAGCTTTGGAGTCGCCAAAGATAACTTAATTAAACTTATACTGGTCAACTTAGCCGAGTTCTTCATTATAGGATTATCACTACTTCCGACACTGATCTTGCTGTTCGTCTATCCGCCGCTAGCTATAATTTCGATACTGCTTCCAGTATTAGTAGGCTTAGTGGTAGGTTTCCTATTTATGGCTTCGCCGATCTTCGTGGTTATGGGTTATGGAGTGATAGATTCTCTTAAAGAATCAGCGGATGCTATGATGAAAACTTTCTCTTTAAGAATGGAGGTAATTATAGGGATAATAGTCGCTTTTGTAATCTCTTGGATAGTCAGTATACTAGGAGTTTTAACTATACCATTCATCTACGTCCTTCTAGCGTACTACATAGTCCACGATTTAAAGAAACTACCTCCCCCTCCTCAAGAGGGTCTATTAATCTAGCGATAAATCAAAACCCGTAAGAGATTTTATCCCTCGTGATATTTTTTAAACATGATTTATCTCACTGAGCAGGAACTCGAACGTTACGATAGACAATTAAGGATTTTCGGAGTTAAAGCTCAGGAGAAGCTAAAAAACAGCAAAGTAACTATAGTGGGTTTAGGGGGTCTAGGCTGCGCTCTAGCACTCTACCTAACCGCCGCGGGAGTTGGAACTCTAAAACTCGTAGATAGGGAGAAGATCGAATTAAGTAATTTAAATAGACAGATACTCCACTGGACCCCTGATATAGGGAAGGAGAAGACGTTATCGGCTCTCGAGAAGTTAGAAAAACTAAATCCCGAAATTACAATAGAGACCCTAAACATCGAAGTCAACGAAGAAAACATTCACGAGATTGTAAAGGACTCTACGTTAGTTTTAGATGCTTTAGATAATTGGAAAACCCGATTTTTATTAAACAAGGAATGTGTTAAAAATGGCATACCTCTCATACACGCGGGAGTTAGAGAATTTCAAGGACAGGTTTTCGTTATAAAGCCGGGTGAGGGGCCCTGCCTGAGATGTCTCTTTCCCCAACCACCGAAAGAAGAGGAAAAAATACCCGTCGTGGGAGCAGTTGTAGCCTTAATAGCTATGATTCAGGCTATTGAAGCTTTGAAGCTTCTAACAGGTTGGAGAAAACCATTAATCGGTACGCTCTTATTTTATGATGGTATATTACAGAATATTGAGAGGATACGGGTTAGGAGAAATCCAGCCTGTCCTGTTTGTGGGACGAGGGGTTAGAGTTGAGACCAGCATGCGAATATGCCATAAAATATTACCTGCCACAGTTAAGAGCGAAAATTGTCAAAAACCTAGTCGAGAAATATGGCTGGAATATAAGCGAAGCCGCTAAGGTTTTAGCTATATCGCCTACAGCTGCGGCTAAATATTCTAGGCTACTAGAGACTTCTCAAATAGACTTAAAGGTTTTAGATGATGTGGCGGAGGTCTTAACTAGGAGGATTTTGAGGAAAAACCTCAGCTATGAAGAAGCTATAGAGATCATATGTAGCAAGTGTGTAGAAATGCGGCTTGGCGGGGATCTCTGTCAATTGCATAGGAGTTTTATTCCGGAGTTAAAAGACTGTAGGGCATGTTTCAATATAACGGTTAAAAGCAGGGAGATAGCCGATGAAAGATCGAAAATCCTAGATAGCTTAAGAATGGCGGTTTATATGCTAGAATCGAAACACGAATTCTCTCTATTAATTCCGGAGGTCAGAACCAATATAGTAATGGCTTTGCCTAAGGCCAAGAGTACGGCGGATATAGCGGGGATACCGGGCAGGATAACCGTGTATAGAGGTAGGCCTTTAGCAGTGGCGCCGCCAGAATTTAACGCGTCGAAATTCCTTGCCTCTCTGCTATTAAAGGTAATGGAAATCGATGAGGAGCGGAGATCGATGATATGTATAAAATATGACGAGAAGATAGGGGTTATTATACGCGCTTTAAACTTCACTTATGCCGAGTTTCATGGATGTAAAGATAGAGAGGAGTATATCAAGAGATTTTCTCGCAGCATTTTAGAGACTTCTGGAGTTCCCGATGCCATTATAGATTTAGGGGGTATGGGTATAGAGCCTGTAGTCTATGTCACTGGTAGAAACCCAGTGGAAGTTGTCGAGAAAGTTTTCAAAATACTTGAAGAATATCTAAAAGAAGATCAGACGCGAAAAGATACGTCATCAATCCAGAGACCGTCGCATCATCATCTCGTAAAGTAGAGCTACGCCAGTCTTAAAAACTTACCTCTAAGACCCGAATGATTTTAATAACCGGTTACCTCTTAGAATACGGATAGATCAAATGGAATGGAAGCTGCTACGCGTCGAAGATTACGTGCTCAGAAAGACAATTGAAAAACTATTAGAGGAGAAACTACGCGACATAAGCAAAGCCGAGAAAAACATAATGACTTCTATAGCGGTTGAAGACTATAAGAATTATCTCAAGGTAAAATTGGACCTCTTCGGAATAGGAGACGCCGACTACTACGTATACAAGGAGTTAAAGTCTATGTTCGAGCGACCTGAGCTTTTTAGAAAAGAGATAGAGGAGTGGCTTGAAGCTTGGCTTTTAAAATGGAGACAGAGGGTGAAAGTGGTTTTCAAAGATGAGCAAGAGTTCGAAATGAAAAAGAAGATAGACGCGGAAACGATCGACCTCTGGGCGAATTTGAGAATTAAGAAAGAGCTTCAAGACCTAGTAATAGGATCATTAATAAGGAACGGCGAGTATTGTTTAACCAACGCTATAGCAGAGAGTATAATCAAGGGAGAATTATTCAAATACTATAAGTATACAGGTGATAAAAAGAAGCTTTCCGAGCTATTGGAGAAAAATCCGGTCATACTGCTTAAAGATGTTTTACGCATGGTAAAGATAGTCTCCAGGAATAAAGGATACCTTATTTCAATCAAGCTTGACGATAGAATATTCAGCGAGTATGGAGAGGGGAAACGGCGAAGATTTTTCTTTAGATAACTTTAACCACGTAAGAGTTTAAAGGAACTTTTAAAGCATCAGCTATAGGCGTACACTTAGCCTTCAACATGAAAACTATCCTCTTATTGATCACATCCTTTACCTCGTCTAGATACTCGAAATGAGCCATACCTTTAGCGACTATAAGATCGGCATTGAAAAGAGCGAGCTTACATTCCTCAGATATTTCGTCTAGAAACACGCTAGCGCCGTCCGTGCCCGTGCTTACAACTCTACCGAAGGATTCGAATAAGCCTATCTCCTCGGCCTCCTCTATAGTTACGTCGTTTTGAAAAGCTCCTTCTTTTACAAGGGCAATCGTAGTGGCACCTCTATTCTCTAATTCTTCTGCTAAAAGCCTATCTAGTACAGCCTCTCCAGAGTTATCTAACAGAAATACCACATTTAATCCCTTTACCTCGTCGAAAATCCAACTATCGTCTACTTCAATTCTTAAAGATTTTATCTCATCGTAAATAGATTCGAAATCGAACGTGTAATCTTTAACACCTAAATCTAAAGCGTTTCCAGCAAGAGAAGCCTTTACAACCAGCTTTAGTCTAGAATCGGAATCCATGAACTGTAGTCGTTTTCTCAAATCGTTATACACTCTTAAAGCTACCACATTAGCTAATTTTTTATCTTCTTCATAAGGATCTTCAACTCCAGTTAGTTTCTTTAAGTATCTAAAAAGAATAGTGCTAATTTCGGCAGGAGTTCTAGGCTCTCCTTTTAAGATTCCAGAACATCGATTTAAAATCTTAATCATATATCCAAGTCTATCGTCTGGATTTTTGAAAATTCTTTCAAGCTCCTGTTCTCTTACCTCCACTAGACACGATATACACCTAGCTTTTATCCTCAATATCTATCCCTCAGCGAAGAATTACTTGGAACTATTTTAATCTACCATCTCTGAACCATTCTCTATAGGAAACTTTGAAACTCTTATATAGTTTTTCTATGAAATATATTTGATGAGTATTACCGCAGAGCAAATAGTCGAGCTTTTCAGGAAAGATGTTAGAGCTAGAAAGATGTTCGCAGAATTGCTGGTAGTAGAGCCCGATATAAGACTAGTCCTAATAAATGCTGTCTTAAGAGATATAGCGACCAAACGAGATATAGAGAAATTAACAGATTACATAACGGGGCTAAGCAACAAAATATCTGGATTAAGTGAAAGACTGGCTAGGCTTGAGGGAGCATATAGTGAACTCACAGAAAGAATAGGAGACTTGGACAAAAGAATAGACGCTCTAGATAAGAGAATAGATGCTTTAGATAAGAGAATAGAT
>Ga0180302_10001428_pt1 | contig 11341 bp, 9 predicted proteins | sample GuaBasSediGuay17_FD_121794 | JGI IMG/M metagenome (GOLD analysis project Ga0180302, IMG submission 121794) | Subseafloor sediment microbial communities from Guaymas Basin, Gulf of California, Mexico - Guay17, Core 4571-4, 12-15 cm | ecosystem: Environmental > Aquatic > Marine > Hydrothermal... | reverse complement strand
GCGTTTATGAATGTACTACGATCGATCCCGAGAATTCTGCTAATTTCTGTGCTGACAGCTTTTTCTCCGCGCGCAATTAGTTTTGCTCTACCACCTTCATAACAACGTAAATAAGCCTCGCATTTAGCCCCCTTTCCACTCTTGAGTATCCTTCTATCAACAATGTACCGTTTATGACCTACTCTAAAGTTTAGTGTAACTTCAGCACTACTACTTCCTCGTCTTATAAGGACGTCTAGAGTTCTACCTCTGCTATGCTCTTTGAACAGAGCAAAACTTATTGCATCAAGTATAGCACTCTTCCCAGCTCCATTAGGTCCTATGAAGACAATAACGCCGTCCCTAAACACTACCTCCGTATTTTGGTGTGATAAAAAGTTCTTAAGAACTACCTTCTCAAGAATCATATCTATCACCTAAAAGAACCCAGCTTCATAAAACTCTTTCACTAATTTTCTCGCTTCTTCTAAGTCTTCTTTCTGAAGGATTTCAAAGAGCCTGTAAGCTAATTCGGCAATTCTAGGATCCTTTAGCTCATTATACATGAGCTCTCTTATGTTTAATCTAGAAGTTGTTTCAAGAATACTTTCACCCTCAGTGAGATGTTCTGATTCAAATTCTAATCGAACAGTTAGTGCATATGGAGAGAGAATTCTATTGGCTAGACTTCTTATTAATCTCCTATTTATACCCGAACCTCTTATTGTTAGATGAATTATTGGCTTCATTTTGAAATCTTTAATTCTTCTCATCAGCTTATTTAGCTGATAATTGATCCTCTCGGCTTCAATTTCTTCAATAACATGAGGTCTAATTAGGTCAATATCGATTTTGTGAATGACTGGCTCATCTCCTGATATATCAACTACATAAGCTCCCTTTCCTTCTTTGATATAATCCTGATACTCTTTCCTATTCCAAATTTCTGTAGAACCCGAATAAGCTAGTAATCCCTCTCCAAACTCCTTCACAAGCCTTTTATGAATATGACCCATTGCATAGTAGTTGAAGTTATTGGGCAAATCTGCTAAACTTAATTCATAATCTATGGGAAAAAACTCTTTGATTGATTGGTGGAGTAGAATAATCTTCTTTTTATAACTTTTAGCCTTATTGGATAAATGGTCTAGAAATCCTAGAAGGGCATTTCTTAAGTGTTTAGGCACATGTTGTATTCCAGCTATAAACACTTCTGAATCCCCTTTCCTAAATATGTCATAAGGCTTTCTATGTGTCAATACTTTCATGCCTAACCTTTCAAATAAAGCATGAGGGGGTAGTCCCCTTCTTTTAAATTGATCATGACCTCCGGGTATAGCGTAGAAAGCTATGTTCTTTTCCCACAGTTTTAACACAGAGTTCTGTACTACCAATAATGCTTTCGTAGGAGGTCTAGGACTTTCAAAGAGGTCACCACTGTGAACTATCAAGTCAACGCGCTCTTCTATCAATTTCTCTATGAGCTCCTCGTAAGTTCTATAGAAGTCTTCTTCTCGTTCATCTAAATTGTACTGTCTAAAGCCTAAATGAGTATCTGATATATGTCCTATTAGCACGAGTCCCTTCCTCCTGTTAAGAGCTGATTAAATAACTAATAAACTATTTCACCACGAGTCCAACATATCATCTAACTCTTTAGCTTCCATAACCACTTTTTTAACTAACGTTGAAGAACACTTTCTCCAGACATTTACTACATCCAAATCTCCTCCTATCAATTTCCCCTTAAATTTGTCTATCTTCACCAAAGCAGGAACCTTTATCATCATGCCTAACACTACTGCCTCTCCAATATTAAGCGATGGAAGCTGTTCTACTAAATCTTCGCTAAGGGTTTCACTAGCCTCTTGGACATACCTTTGATCCGAAGGTTCGACTAGTCTCAGAACTATCATGTTATTCATTTGTGAAAGCGTATTAGGGTCTAAAGCTTTAGGTCTTTGGCTAACCAGACACAACCCTATTCCAAATTTCCTGCCTTCTCTAGCCACTCTACTTATCCAGTACTTTGACAAAGTATTTCTATCCTTAGGCGCCAGTATGTGGGCTTCCTCTAAGACTACAAAAATTGGGAAAGGTAATCCCTCTCCTCCTGCAGTGTACCTCTTCCTGCTTATCAATAAGCTGCTTAATGCGTGACTAACTATAACATCAGCTGCTTCTTCGTCCACTTGACCTAAGTCTACTACATTAACGCATCCTAGCTTCAATTGGTCGACTATATCAGGAGCATAGTAGTCGATTATACTTTCATATCGATCTAGAAGACCCTCAATCTTATTAATAACAGACATTATGCTAGACTTATCAGACTTGTACTTCTCCTCTTCAGAATATCTTTCTAGCTCTCTTTGTAATACTTTAAGTAATTCATCCGGATGAATTAACCCCGCTAACAATTTCTTTTTAGCCTCTTTAAGAGCCTTTCTAAAGTACCTTTCTTGTTTGAATGACGACTGGTCTATATTGAGTAACCTCAATAATTCACTGGTTGACAAATTCGTAGGATTTATTTTAGCCTCTATGACATTCGCTCTTCCACTCTCAAATTTAGCAGTGGAGTACTCTGAGTGCATGTCAAAAATTAAAACCGCTCCTCCCAACTGAGCAATTCTATCTGCTATAACAGCAACTGTGTTAGATTTTCCCGCTCCAGTAATTGCTAGTATTGCTAGGTGCCTTGAAACCATTTTATTAACATCAATATAAACTGGAACATTAGGTTGTGATATTAAGACACCTATCCTTATTCCAGTCCCACTGCTATTACCGAATATTTCCCTTAAAACCTCAGAATCAGCTTCATAGACTTCAGTAGCGGGTGGAGGAGGAGTTCGAGGAATTTTTAAACTATCAACATCTCCGAGTATCTTTATCGTCCCCTTTATGTAGTGAGTCTCATTGTTCTCAAACATTCTTATTCTCTCAACAGCTATAGGGTCATGAATATTATCTGTTATTGATACACTTCCTCTAACTAAGTTCTGTATCATTCCCAGTACTCGCTTGTTAGAGTACTCAAGAATGACATATTGACCGACTATCGGAACTTCCTTTGAGATGAAAGTGACTCTAGTTGGAGTGGCTTCTCCTATTGTATAACCAATAAGTCTCCCCATGAAATCACCTAATACCAATGTCTAACTGTAATTTCATGTTGCTCCCTTCCCGTTCTCTCGTCATACGCACTAAGGATTCTCAGTATGCACTCCATGTCTTGCTCTTTTATATCACTATCAGCATGTGCTTTCTTGAGCGGATAGGGATATCCCATTACTGAATATGTCAATATTACATTCAGAATTTCTTTGATATCTTCAAGGGTGATTCTTCTTGGAACCTCAGCTTTCAATACTGGTCCATTCTCCACAACTCTAAAGTAGAATATGGAAATATCAACATCATTAAAGAAGTTAACTAAAAAGCTTGAAGCCTTGCTTCTCATTGAAGCTAAAATGTCATGTAATCCTCTGATGATAGGTTTTGAAAAGCCGGTCGTTCTAGTCAGTTTCTCAAAGATAGCAATGTCTGGTTTTGGTTCTTTAAAATACAGTGTACTTTGTGAAGTTTTGGCTATGGCAATTATCTTCTCCTTACTACGTTCAAGTAGTTTTCTGAGGAGTGATAAATATTTTAGAAATTCTATGCAAATGATGTAGTTCTCAGAATTTTTCCCTCTTGAAATTACATAGTTTATCAAATTTCTTATGTTAAATTCTTCATTTTCTAATAAGCTATTTAATGAACTATCAGCCAAGATTTCTTCAGCTAAACCAAGATTTCTAGGAATGTGCCTTACTAAGTTGTTTATGATCGAGCCGTCAAGAAGTAGGAGATCAACTTTTTCACAAGCCTTTAAAGTTGCTAAGATCTCCATAATCAGCATGTAAACTCTAACTCTTTCCCGAGTCCTGAAGTACGGATACAGTACATCAACATCACATAACCTAACTTTATCCATAATCTCTTCGCCAAGTACCACTGCCTCTGCTGATAAGGCAATAACAGAAAAACTCTTAAACTCTTTAAAATTTGAACTTCCATCAACGCCACCTATGGTAACTCCCTTGACCGGCTTAGGCACATATCTTATCCACAACTTCTTCACAGCATCTTCACAAACACGGAGTGACCTAATTTTGTCAATCAGTTCCCTTCTCTTTTCCATAGTCGTCTCTAGAAGCTCTGCTAGCATTCCTACACCGTGGTATCATAACCACAACATAAGTTATATATCACTTAGATAGTGCTCTGTGAAAGTATCTAAATTACTTCTTTAGGAAAGTCGATCATGATATCCTTGTCATAGTGATTGTTAATGGATCAATAAATATAAGAAATAAATCTCAAACTAACAGTGGTGAACAGTATGGTAAAGCTCATATTGGGTGTTAATAATTGTTGGGCAGTAAAACGATACGTTACTCCTCAAGAGTGGATTGAAATAACAGCTTCGGAGCTAGAGTTAAAGGTTGTTCAATTCTCATTCGACTTATTAGACCCAAGAACTAAGCCTACTGTTAGAGATGCAATAATATGGGAGACACTTGATGTTGCTAGAGAATACGGAATAGTAATACAAAGTGCATTTACAGGACTTGCTGCATATTCGTTTAATCTGCTAATGCACCCAGATCCGGGAGTAAGGGCAGATGCTCTAGATTGGTACGAATCAGCTATAGACATGGCATCCAAACTCAACGTTGAAGGAGTTGGTGGACATGTCGCTGCAATGACATGGAAAGACTATAAGGATGAGAAACGAAAGAGATACTTAATAAATGTACTATTAGAGAACTTGAAGTACCTGAGTAAAGTAGCAAAGAATAAGAACATCAGTATGCTCCTCTGGGAACCTATGCCAGTAGCTAGAGAACCCCCAGCCACTATAACTGAAGCTAAAGAGCTGTTAAGGCTAGCCAATGAAGGATCCTATGTTCCTATTAAGCTTTGTATTGACGTTGGGCATGTATGTAATCCATGGACAACAGAAAAAAGAGATTTGGATCCCTATGAGTGGCTAAAAGAGTTAGGTAAAGAATCCCCTTGCATTCATGTCCAACAGACTGATGGTAAAGCTGATAGGCATTGGCCGTTTACTGATAAATATAATAAAGTAGGGATAATACGTCCAAAAGAGCTGATCAAGGCTTTAGAAGAGAGCGGCTCGGATAAAAACTTCCTCTTTTTAGAAATAATCCATCCATTTGAATACAGAGAAGATAAGGTCATTGAAGACCTCAAAATCAGTGTAAGGTATTGGAAAGAATTCATTTAGCTTGCAATTCTTTAATCACTTTTAATACCTCACTAAGTTCGTTAACAACAATGAAAGCACCGTTCTTTAACATTTTATTCTTTTTAAACGGATCACTACACACTCCAATGCTTCTTACACCTGCTTTTCTTGCAGCTATAATATCATACTCACTATCCCCCACAACAACTGCCTCTGTATGCTTAACAGATAAACGTTTCAAAGCTAATAGTATAGGTTCCGGGCTGGGCTTTCCCTGATTAACTTCATTCTGACCAACTATTGAATCAATGTGTTTTTCTAATTTCGTAGCCTTCAAAACTTTAATTATCAACTTTCTAGGATTAGAAGATACTACACATATTTTGAGACCCATTTGCTTAAGCTCTCTTAGTACTTCGTTAGCACCTTTAATAGCCTTAATCTGATTAGTATATTTTTCAATAAAGAGTTCATCTTTTATCCTAGCTAACTCATACATTAGAGAGATGGGTTTTCCTGTGATTTGTAGAAGCTCTTTAGCTATATCGTAACTCGTTCTTCCCATTAACTCTTTAACTTGACTCCTACTTATTCCAGTCAGTCCCATAACTTTACTAGCTTCTAACCAAGCCATTATGTGAGATGGAGTAGAATTAACAAGAGTCCCATCTAAGTCAAAAATAACTGCTTTAATTGGACTCATAATATCTCAGTGCTTTTTACTCCTTAAATGGGAAGCATACCATTTGTCCAGTCTTTCCAGAATGGTATATTGCTCTTATTACCTCCAGAGATCGTCTTCCTTCTCTTCCATCAACGAAAGGTTTTTTATCCTCTTTTATTGCTTTAGTGAAATCTCTTATCAGCTCAGCATGATTCCTTGGCGGGACTGCTTCTGGTCTAGCCCAGGATTCTAACTCTTTAGCTCTTTCTACTTCAGAGTACTCTGGTTCGCCTGCTATTGAGATCTTCTTAATCATCTCTGCCTCCCATATAACGGAACCTTTAATTCCATGAATTTCTAGTCTATGAGGGAAGCCAGGGTAAATAGCAGTGCTTCCTAAGATTAGACCAAAGGCGCCGTTCTTGAACTTCATTGTGGCAATTGCTAAGTCCTCTACTTCGATATTATGAGCCATAGTACCTACAAGTGCCCACAAGAAATCAACGTCTCCCATCAACCATATTAGTAAGTCTATAGTGTGTATAGCTTGATTTATTAGCGCTCCTCCACCTTCAGTAGCCCATCTACCTCTCCAGAAGCTCTTATCATAGTATTCTTGAGTACGGAACCATTCAATGTAGGCTTCACCTAGTATAAGTTTACCTAACCTACCTTCTTCTATGATTCCCTTAATCTTCCTTAACTTAGGATCAAACCTGCTTTGCAAAATTACTCCTAGCTTGACTCCTTTCCTCTCTGCTCTCCTTATCATTTCATCAGCTTCTTTCAGATCTATTGCCATGGGTTTATCTACTAACACGTGTAGTCCTTCTTCTATAGCCTCAATAGTTTGAGGAAAGTGTAGATAATGGGGTGTTGAAATTATGACAGCATCTATACCGGACTTAGTTAAGAAGTCTCTATAATTAGTATACCACTTCTTCACTCCCCACTTAGAAGCAAAACTTTTGACCCTCTCTTCATGAGCGCTACAAGCAGCTTCTACAGTAGCTACACCTTCAGGTTCCAAAATTTCCTTTATAGCTCTCGTAGCAAAAGTTCCTCCAACTCCTACTCCAACTACGCCATATTTAACTGTCATAATTACCACCTATCTAGAGTTTTCCTTTGGTTTTAATAAATCTAAGCAAACTAAAAGAAATCAGAATAGTCTAAAATGTTTTGGATATCAAAAAGTTATTAGTTAAATTGTATAGGTTACGGCCATATCCCCCTTAATCTTATAGCCTTAACTACTCTACTAACAGCTATCATGTAAGCAGCATCTCTCATACTAACTTCCTTCCCTGTAGAGAGGTTATATACTTCATTAAATGTCGTTAACAACCTCTGTTTAAGTTTCTCATAAACTTGCTCTAAAGACCAACGTTCGCGTGATAGACTTTGAATCCATTCAAAGTAACTGACTATGACACCGCCAGCATTAGCTATGATATCTGGTACAATTAGTACTCCCTTTTCAATAAGAACTTTATCAGCTTCAGGAGTTGTCGGACCATTAGCTCCTTCAACAATTACTTTAGCGTTTATCCTATCAGCGTTCTCTTCATTTATAACGCCTTCTATTGCTGCTGGAATGAGCACATCTACTTCTAGTTCTAACAATTCTTCATTAGTTATGTTCTTAGCTTTAGGAAAGTTTATAACACTCCCTGTCTTCTGTTTATGCTCTTTAACAGCATCAGGATTCAGACCATTGGGATTATAAATACCGCCTTTAGAGTCGCTAACTGCTACAACTTTAAGCCCCCACTCATTAGCTATCTTGGCTGCATGATATCCCACATTTCCATATCCCTGTATAGCTATTGTTACATCTCTAGGGTTCATGTTAAGCCTCTTTATAACCTCTATTACATTAATTACAACTCCTCTTCCTGTGGCTTCAACTCTCCCAGGAGAACCCCAAAGCTCTATAGGTTTTCCTGTAACTACTGCTGGCTCATAATAACCAGCAAAGATACTATAAGTGTCTACTATCCAAGCCATATGTTGTGGACCAGTGTTGACGTCAGGTGCTGGTATATCAATATATGGTCCTATAAACTCTTTTATAGCATATGTGTATCTTCTTGTTAGCCTCTCTATCTCACTTAATGACATTTCCTTAGGATTACATGCAACCCCTCCCTTCCCCCCTCCTAGCGGTAGACCTGTGACTGAAGTCTTCCAAGTCATCCACATAGCTAAGGCTCGCACTTCATCTAACGTAACCTCTGGATGGTAACGTATACCCCCCTTACATGGTCCTCTGGCATCATTATGATGAACTCTATAGCCTACAAAGACTTTGATAGAACCATCATCCATTCTTACTGGAATGGTAACAGTTATCTCTCTTTTAGGTCTCTTTAAAATTTCAATAAGCCAAGAATCAAGTTCTAAAAGTTTACCTACTCTCTCCAATTGTTTAACAGCCATTTGATAAGGGTTTATTTTTTCCATTGCTTCACCGATAGTACTTAGCACTATATCTTTACTTAAACTTTTCTCTTTTCTTGATCAGAACGATGTATTTCACAATTATTGTCATTTGCTTTTACAGAAGTTAGCTTTACATAGTTATTCTAGGTTAAATCTGTAAACTTATGCAAGACCATAAGTTTTTAGGCGCTATTTTAAATAAGGTTGTATAGGTGAGTTGATTGCTACGAGCTAGGTTAGTGGAGCCTAAAAAGATAGTTTTAGAACGTGTAAGTATTCCAGAACCCAAATCTGATGAGGTGCTAATAGAAGTTAAATATTGTGGAATCTGTGGTAGTGATATTCATGCATATCATGGTGTACATCCATTCATAAAACCTCCTATAGTCTTAGGTCATGAATTCTCTGGAGTAGTAAAAGAAGTAGGCGACGATGTCAAAGAATTTAAAGTAGGTCAAAGAGTTGTTGTAGAACCTTTACTGACGTGTGGTAAATGTTTGAACTGCAGACTAGGTCATTACAATAGATGTGTTAGTATGAAGGTTATAGGTGCTCAAACAGATGGAGCTTTTGCCGAGTATCTACCAGTTCCAGCACATAGGGTAATAGAAATACCCGATGAGATCACTTTTAAATATGGTGCTCTAGTTGAACCATTGTCTGTAGCAGTTCATGCCGTTAAAAGGGCAGGACCCATTGGAGGTCTTAATGTTGTAGTATTGGGAGCGGGACCCATTGGGTTATTGACAGCTTCTGTAGCTAAGAGATATGGCGCTAACGAAGTTCTGATAACTGATCTCTCCGATTATAAGCTCAAAGTAGCAAAATCTCTTGGAATAGACCACGTAGTTAACGTTAGGAAAGATGATCCTGTCAAAGTGGCAAAGGAAGTTTTCGGTAGTGAAGGTGTTGATATAATCTTTGAATGTGTAGGCTCTAATCCAGTGACGATAGCCCAAGCCATTGAAATGGCTCGTAGAGGTGCTACAATCGTTATCGTTGGTGTGTTTAGAGGAGAGATACCTGTTAGGATAGGGTTCGTTCAGGATAGGGAATTGGAGCTTAAGGGGACTGCTGTTTACATATTTAAAGATTTTCTAGATGCCATAGAATTACTAAGAAAGAGAGAGATCTCTGTCGAACCGCTAATATCCAAAATTTTCCCCTTAGAAGATATAGAGAAGGCATTTAAGTATATAGAAGAAAATAGGGATACCACTATAAAAGTTCTTATTAAGATGGATTAGCTAATTCTGTAACATTTTTTAATATTACCGGAATCGGATCTTCAAGCTTAAATAAAAGTTCACTCACCTTAGGCTTTTCTTTGAGTGCAAGAATGCTTTCGAGTGATTCTTTTAAAGCTTTAAGATTTCGGAAATGATAAAGAGGAAATCCTAATCTTATCATTTCTTTGCAAGTAATTAGTTCGTAGGGAAAGTATGTAATTGCCTTAACACCCATTAGTGCAGCTTCTTGAGCTAGTGTACTGCCTCCAGTTATTACTAAGGCCGAGAATTTTATCAAGCTTATGGTATCTAAACTCTTTTCAGGAATTATTATTCTGTTTTTAAATTTAGCTTTCAAAAAGTGTTCTTGCTCTGGATACCTAGGGAATACTACGATGTCGTATTCAGACGGTATAATTTCTATTATCTCATCCGCTACAGTCGGTTTCTCAACTCTTGGTCCCCTATAATATGCTGCATATCGCTCTTCAGGTCTTAATATAATGTATTTCTCCCTTTCTAAGCCTAACTTCTTGATAACAGTTTCACAAGGCTTTCTCCTCAATATCCAGGCCAATTCAAAAAACCCATTGAATTGAATTATTTTATCACTCGGTATAAACACTGAAAAGAGGTCTCGTGGTATACATTTTAGTGTTATTAATTTGTTAGCTAATGGTAATGACAGCTTATTCACAAAATAAGAGTGAGGTGAGTCACTTAAGGCTAGTATTGGAATTCCTAATCCAAAAGCTACCCTAGTAGAGTCAGGAGAGGTGAAAGTTATATGTAGTTCTACTGCGAGTTCCGATACTATTTTGGCTAGTTCAAGTTGTCTTTTAACACTAGCAATCAACTTGCCCTTTAATGTCTTTCCACCATAGCTTCCGATTATTAATGGTTCATGTCCTAACATTTTTAAAATCCCGACAGTATAGTCGTACTCCCTTGTGGTTATTAACGTCCTATAACCTAGCTTGTTTAGCTCCTCAGCTATGATCCCCATCAACAATGCTTGCTTTCCAGTTAGTGCTTCTAACCATATCAATGATAACACTCCCTCACTGAACTTCTAATCTCTTTAATATAATAAGTAGTACAACAATTTGTGAGGTAACATTGACGAGTAGGTGTAAAGTGACTTTCAACATCATTCAACAAATAACGTTACTATTTATAAAATATTAACCTGTTCCTCAATCTATTCTGCTAATTTGCTCCTTAAAGGTTATCATTTCCATAGGTGTCACTTATACCTTTATTAACTACTATTCTTCTAAGTCACCTAACCATATAATAATGACAGTTACCTAGTATATTACGTACCTAGAAACTTTAGTTTACGAAGGGGTTTATACTTGATAATTAAAGGTTTAGAGCTAATGGAAATTCCTAGAAAAATAGTGTTTGGCCCTAGAGCAATAGGAGAAGTAAGTGGAGTTTGTAAAGAATTTAGTCCTAATGGTAAAGTCTTTGTATTATCTGGTGGGATAAACACAACTAAAATCGCTAATGAGCAAGTCATGCCAGTCCTTAGTGAGGGGGGATTAAGTGCAGAAAGTACTTCATTAGGTTCACGTTCTGCGTCTCTTGATAGCGTATTAACTGTTCTCAAGGAAGTAAAGAGGCATGGCTCTTCTCTTCTCCTAGCTGTTGGTGGTGGTAAAGTTATAGATGTTGGAAAAGCTGTCTCGTCAATTCTAGGAATACCTTATATCAGCGTTCCAACGAGTGCAGCTAATGATGGAATAGCCTCACCAGAAG
>Ga0180302_10001427_pt1 | contig 11343 bp, 11 predicted proteins | sample GuaBasSediGuay17_FD_121794 | JGI IMG/M metagenome (GOLD analysis project Ga0180302, IMG submission 121794) | Subseafloor sediment microbial communities from Guaymas Basin, Gulf of California, Mexico - Guay17, Core 4571-4, 12-15 cm | ecosystem: Environmental > Aquatic > Marine > Hydrothermal... | reverse complement strand
GAATTAATTGACGAATATTACCAGGAAAAAAGAGAAGAAAGGAATCAAGAGCATTTCTATATAACAGATGCCGGTAAATGCCCGCGGGCAATTTACTTTTCGATGAAAGGATATCCTCGAAAAGAAAAGGAGGCTCGGATTCTTCGAGTCTTTGATAGAGGAGATATGATTCATCAAAAATTGATGGCAGTTCTTTTTGGAATTCCAAAAATTAGAGTGGTAGCTTCAGAAATCGATATTCCTTCAAAAGCCCTTTTTCATGGGAGAGCGGATGCTATAATTTCCATCAACAACAAGCTTTATGTGGTAGATATTAAAAGCTCAAGCGACTATAAATTTCAAAAATTAAAAGAGCCAGAAGAAGCTCACAGAAAACAGATCCAGCTTTATATGCATTATTTTAAAATTCCTCAAGGGATTCTTCTTTATGAAAACAAAAACACCCAAGAACTTAAAGAATTCGAAGAGAAGTATGACAAAGAGCTTTGTGAAAAAATAATTAAGGATTTTGAGCTTTTGAAATATCAGATTGAAAATGATATTTTACCTCCTATTCCAGCTGACTTAAAGAGAGAAAGAGAAGCTTTTTATAGAGGAGAAGGAGGTTTTCCATGGCAATGTGAATATTGTGATTTTAGAGAAGAGTGTGAAAGATTGGAGAGAGAAGCAATGGAAAAGGAAAAAGAAAATCTTTCTTCAGAGATTTTTTAAAAAAATTATGGAAAAAAGAGAAAGCGAAATTATAAAAAAAGACCAAATAAAAAATCTCTTTCCAGCTCGAGAAAAAGAGGCTAAAAAATATGATTTTGGCTATTTAATTATTATTGGAGGCTCTCAGCTTTACAGTGGTTCTCCTGCTTTGGCTGCAATGGCAGCTTTAAGAACAGGGGTAGATTTAACTTTAATTGTAGCTCCAGAAAGATCGGCTGATATCATTGCTTCTTTTTCCCCAAACTTAATAGCTTATCCTTTAAAAGGACATGATTTGGGAAAGGATCATCTTCCAATTCTTTTTTCTTTAATTGAATCGGCCAAAAAAGTAGCCCACGGAAAAGTTGCAGTGTTGATTGGAGGAGGACTTGGAAGAGATGATGAAACTCAGGAAGCTATAAGAGAGTTTTTGTCTCAGATTGAAGTACCTTGCGTAATTGACGCTGATGCAATTTGGGCGATAGCTCCAAAAAAAGAAGAGATATTGCCCGGGAAAAAATTTATTTTGACCCCCCATAAATTTGAATTTTATGTTCTTTCTGGAAAAGATGTTTCTGCTTTTTCGCTTGAGGAGAAAATTAAAACAGTAAGTCAATTTGCTCAAAGTTTTAAAACCACAATTCTTCTTAAAGGAAATCCAGATATCATAACCAACGGAGAAAAAACGGCTTTGAATCAAACAGGATGTCCGGAAATGACAGTGGGAGGAACAGGAGATGTTTTGGCAGGAATTTGTGGAGCTTTGCTTTCTCAAGGATTTGATGAATATGAAGTAGCTAAAGTAGGAGCGTTTATTTCAGGAAAAGCAGGAGAACTTGCTAGGGAAGAATTTTCAGTAGGCCTTTTAGCAACCGATGTCATTGAGAAAATTCCAAAGGTTTTAAAAAGTTTTAAGATTTAAATTAAAGTGAGAAAAGAAACTTTTTACCTTTTAGTATTAATCATAGTAGTTACAATTGGAGCCTTTCTTTTTTATATTTTGGGAAAAAGTAGTCTGGGAGAGAAGGAGGAGGAAGCAAAAAGAGTATTGGCAGAGTGTCTTCAAAAAAAAGGAATTTTAATGTATGGACTTGATACCTGTCCTCACTCTAGTAGACAAAAAAAGGAATTTGGAAAAAGTTTCTCTTTGATTTCTTACATTGAATGCAGAAAAGAGAAAGAGAAATGTAAAGAAGAAGGTATATCAGCTGTTCCAACCTGGAGTTTTCCAAAAGAGGTTGGGGTAGAAAAAAAGATACTCTCTTGTGAGGAATGTAGAAAAAAGCAAAAAAGTATTTACTGCAATGATTATTGTTTTATTCTTTCTCCTAAAGGAAAGGTTTTAATTTCAGGAGCAATGCCACTTGAGAAATTGGCTGAAATTTCTGGTTGTCCTTATCCTAAGAAAAAATAAAGAATATGCCAGTTAAAATTTACACAACTCCTACCTGTCCTTATTGTTTAGCTTTAAAAGACTTTCTTCAAGAGCATGGGATTGAATTTCAAGAAATTGATGTTGCTTCAAATGCAAAAGAGAGAGAGGAGATGGTAAAAAAGACAGGAAAACTTGAGGTTCCAGTAGTTGAAATTGATGGAGAAATTGTGGTAGGATTTGATAAAGAAAAAATTGCCAAGCTTTTGGGTATCGAAAAGGTTTAAAAACTTAAATTTAAGTTTAATTTCAAACATATGGCAACAAAAGTAGCCATTAATGGATTCGGGAGAATTGGGAGAGCAGTCTTTAGAAGAATAATTGAAAAACATCCAGATCTTAAAATTGTAGCTATTAATGATTTAACTGATACCAAAACTTTAGCTCATCTTTTAAAGTACGATTCTTTATATGGGATTTATGAGAAAAAGGTGGGATTTAAAGAAGATAAAATTACAGTTAATGGAGAAGAATTTCCTGTTTTTTCTGAAAGAGATCCTTCAAAACTGCCCTGGAAAGATTTAGAAGTAGATATTGTTCTTGAATGCACAGGAGTTTTTAGGACTTATGAGGACTCTGTAAAACATCTTGAGGCAGGAGCAAAAAGAGTAATTATTTCTGCTCCTCCAAAAAGCGAAAATATCCCAACCTATGTTTTGGGAGTGAATGAAGAAAAATTTGATAAAGAGAAGGATTTAATTATTTCCAATTCTTCTTGCACAACAAACTGTTTAGCTCCGATTGTGAAGGTTTTACATGAAGCCTACAAGATAGAAGAAGGGTTTTTAACGACCGTTCACTCTTATACCAATGACCAGCGAATTTTAGATCTTCCTCATAAAGATTTAAGAAGGGCGAGAGCAGCTGCCCTTTCAATTATTCCCACTACTACTGGAGCAGCCAAAAGCGTGACTGAAGTTATTCCAGAACTTAAAGGAAAATTAGATGGATTAGCTTTGCGAGTTCCTACTCCGACAGTATCAGTAGTAGATTTTGTTTGCCGGGTAGAGAATCCTCCAGAGAATGCTGAAGAAGTAAATTATCTATTTAAGAAGAAATCTTTAGAGGAAAGGTTTAAAAATATTCTTGGAATTGAAGATGCAGAGCTTGTATCGGTTGATTATAGAGGAAATTCTTTTTCAGCAGTAGTAGATGCCCATTTGACAAATGTTATCGGTAATCTTATAAAAGTCATAGCTTGGTATGATAATGAATGGGGTTATTCCTGTCGTTTAGCCGAGATGACAGAATATGTAGCTAAAAAAATTCAAGAATAACCCCAAAAGAGGAATCTCTCTTTGAATTTTTCTCTTCCATATTATTGGAAGAAAAAATTTTCTTTTTGCGGGGTGGAGCAATTGGTAGTCTCGCCGCGCTCTGGACGCGGAGATCCAGGTTCGAATCCTGGCCCCGCAGCCATATTTGGTGCTAACGAAATATTGGAATTTTTAAGAAAGTTCATTCAAAACCCGTTAGAAAAAATTTCAACATTTATCTTTGGAAATTGTTTAGCAAGATTTTTATAGAGTCTAATTTTAAAAGTAATTTATGGATAAAATAATTTTCAAACCTATTGGATTTGTAGTATCTAAATTTAAAAATCCAAAAGACATTATTTTTGTTTGTGAAAAAGGAATAAAAGCAAAAATAAAGTCCAAAATTATAGTCTACAAGGAATTTGAAGAAGGACTTACAGGCTTAGAAAAATTTTCGCATATTTGGGTTATTTATTTTTTAAATAAAATTAATAAGACCGAATTAACAACATATCCAGGCCCTCTATCAATTCAAAATTTACCTAAGGTTGGTGTTTTTGCTTCAAGGAGTCAATATAGGCCAAATCCTATTGCTTTGAAATTAGTCAAGTTGATAAAAATCGAAGAAAATAAATTACACGTTCAAGGATTAGATGCAATTAACAATTCCCTTGTTTTAGATATAAAGCCATACGTTCCCGGCTTTGACAAACCAGAAAAAGTGAAAATTGCCAATTGGTATAATTGGTTGAGTTGTTAGTGAATTAATATGCATGAATGGTCATTAGCTCAAGCGGTAATTTATACCGCAATCGAATATCAAAAAAAGAACAAACTTAAAAAAATAAATGAGATTAAAATCAAACTTGGTGAATTACAACAAATAGATAGAGAAATTTTTGAATTCGCTTTGAAAGAGATCGCTCATCTTAAAAAAATAAAAGCAAGCATAAAGATTAAAACAGAAAAGGCTATTTTGAAGTGCAGAGTTTGTACTCACAAGTGGAAGTTTAGTGAGGCCATAAAAAAATTAGACGAAGATAAGAGAGAGTTTATCCATTTTGTTCCTGATCTTGTCCATGTTTATCTAAGGTGTCCAAAGTGTAAAAGTCCGGATTTTGAAATTATAAGAGGGCGGGGAGTTTGGGTAGAGTCTATTAAAGGTGATTAATATGGATCCAAGATTAAATATCATTGATGAAAGATTAAAAAATATAAAAAGGATAATTGCTGTTTCGGGCGGTAAAGGTGGAATTGGTAAGAGTTCTATCGCCTCTGCATTGGCATTAATTCTGTCAAAACTAAATTATAGGGTTGGCCTCCTGGATTTAGATTTCTGTGGGCCTTCTGTCCATGTAATATTGGGTGTAGATGATCTTTTTCCAAAAGAAGAGAAGGGAATTATTCCGCCAAAAATTTGTGGTATTAAATTTATGTCAATTATTTACTATGTTAGTGATGAACCCTCACTATTGAGAGGGGTAGATATTTCAAATGCCATAATAGAATTGTTGGCCATTACTCGTTGGGGCTCGCTAGATTTTTTGATTATCGATATGCCTCCAGGTATCGGAGATCCAACCTTAGATGTGATACGATTAATGAAAAGAATTGAATTTCTTATAATTTCCACTCAATCAAAAACAGCTTTAGAGACCGTTAAAAAAATATTGAAAATGTTGAAAGAATTAAAAGTATCAATTCTTGGTATTATTGAAAATATGAGAATTGTAGAGTCTTCATTTGTAATGGATGAGCTAAAAACATTTGGTGTCCCGTTTTTGGGTAAGATCAATTTTGATAAATCCTTTGAAGAGGCAGTGGGAAATCCCAGCAAACTTTTAAAAACGAGGTTTGTACAAGATTTAAAAAAAATTGTTTTAAACAGATCTGAATTTAAAGGAAAATGACAAAAAATTCGTTGAACTTCAAATCTCTTTGCTTTTCTTTGGAAGGGAAGAATTTCCAAATTCACCTATGATAAACTTTAGATAATCAGATATGTTAAATGAAAATATTTTCAAACCGCTTTTGGGACTGACTTTTATAAAAACAAGATAAAATAATTTTTGAAAGCAGAGACGGTTCATCACTACCCGTTAAAAAATTACTGTTTAGCATGATAAGTTAAATATTTCAAAAACAGTAGAGTTTCGATCTTCGCTATTTTTTATTTCAACCGAGATTGATTTAATTAATTTTTCAATTAGTTTTTTTATTTCTTTTTTGATACATTAAACAACTTGGATTTGGTCCAAAAATAGAGCCTGTAACTTGATATGCTCTAGCTCTACAGCCTCCACAATAACTTGCATATTTGCATGTTCCGCAAGCAGTGTTTTCTCTATGAGCTACTTTGTTTAATAATTCAGAACTCCTCCATATGTCTTTAAACCTCTTTTTCTTTACATTTCCTAAAACAATTTCTGGAATAAAAACGCAAGGAATTACATCTCCATTGGGTTGCAAGGCACAATAAACCCTCCCAACGCCACATCCACCAATATATTTAGCAATGGTTTTTCCAAATTTTGCTCTTTTTTTATCTTTTGCAGTAAAGGAATAATGGAAAAAAGAAGCACCACCATGTTCTGCCATCTTTCTTCCAAGTTGTGGAGCAATAGAAAGAACAGCTATGCCACCTTTCAGATGTTCTTTGTAAAGAATATTTAACATTTCCTCTTTTTCTTCTGGTGAGAGATCTAACTCTCTTATTTCTTTTCCCCTTCCTACAGGAATATAAGAATATGCAACAAAACAATCACAGCCTAAATCTCTTGCAAAGTTAATCATATCTTCGACTTCTGATAAATTATCTTTCGTGACAGTCATATTTATTCCTACTTGCAAATTTTCATATTCTAAAGCTTTTTTTATTCCTCTTACGGCTTTTTCCCATACACCCTTCATACCTCTCCATTCATCATGTTTTTTCTTATCCACGCTATCTAAACTTACAAAAACAAAACAGGTTTGAAGCTCGCGTGATAATTTAGGTGCTACTTTTTCTAAAATCGTACCATTGGTAGCTACACTTATATGCATTCTTTTATCAGCCCTCTTTGCCACTTTCCAGAAATCCTTGTGTATTAGAGGTTCTCCACCAGAAAAAGCTAAATAAGAGACATAACCTTCTATTAATTCATCCACAATTTTAAATTTTTCTTCTAAGGTTAATTCTTGGGAAAGATCGGGATGAGCAGTAGCATTCTGATAGCAGTGCTTGCATCTGAGATTACATAAATTAGTAAAATTCCAAACAACTAATGCAGGCATTTGCAATCTTGGAGGAAACATTCCTAAGGAGTAGCTTTTGGCAACATTTATTAACAACTGTTGATATTGTTTAACATGCAAATTTTTCTTTATTACTTTAGGATCTATTTTTAACTTTCTCGCTATCAGAAAGATTAGGAGATCAAGATAAAAAGGAATTTTATTTTTATCCAAATTTTCAAAAATTTTCTCCAAATGAGATTTTCCTTCTTTTTTTTGAGTGATATGATTTAATATTTTTTTTAAAATAAAACGTTTGATATCACCCATAGTTAAACAAAATAGCGAAGATTTCTTTTGAGATTTTTGATAGATTTAGTTTTTTGTTCAAAAAAGAATATTCTAAAACTAATCCATCCATTATTCCAAGTAATATAGAAGCTAACAATTTAGAATCAATTTTTTTGTTTATTCTTTTTTTGATGGTTATTTCTTCAATTAAAGGTTGAATTAAATTGATAATTTGTTTTCTTAATTGAAGAATATGTTTTGTAAGCTCATTTTCTTTCGGTGGCAACTTTAACATTAAAGCTCTGATAAGATTTTTTTCTTTAAGGTTAAAACTCAAATAATTTTTAATTAATTTTTGTAGTTTTTTATCAACAGTATTTTCCTTTAATGCTTGAGCAATAGTTCGGGTTAAGTTTTTAAACACCTCATCAAGTACTTTTTTATAAATTTCTCTTTTACTACTAAAATGATAATAAAGAGCGGCTTTTGTGATATTCAATTTTTTGGCAATATCTTCCATAGAAACACCAAGATAGCCAAATTCAGAAAATAGACCGCGGGCTATCTCGATAATATTTTTTTTAGTGTTTTGAATAGTGTTTTTAGATTTTCCAGTGTTTCTCATAATTTCTTACTTATCGGTCGGTAAGTAAAATTGGATAGATATATTATCAAAAATGATAAATGCTTGTCAAGTAGCAATGGTTTTCTTCTCAATTAAAATAACCAAGCTTCAGCCTCTGTTATTTTTAATTTTTGTATAAAATTTGGTAAAAATGATAATGAAGGGTTTAAGAAAAGTTAATCAATGGAATAAGATTATATACTACAAAATTTATTTTAAAGGATTGAGAAATAAGACATTATTATGAAAAATCAAATTCTAGAGAGTATAAAGCCAGTGGTTTTCTCATCCAAATTCGTTAAAATCAAAAAGGAAAATATAAAAAAGTTTTGTTGCAATTTTAAGCTTCAAGACATTCAATATTGGATGGAAGCTTCTCCTTTTGATTTATCAGATTTAAAAGATAAAGAGAAACTTAATTTTTTATTTATTTTTAATTCTTTAAATTTTTGTTACTGGGGAGACCCCAAGTGGACAATTGGATACAAGGGTCAAAAATATGATGGAGCCTGGGCAATGATAGCCTGTCTTTTAAGAGCAATTGAAAAGAAAATACCAATTTTGAAAGCAGAATTTTTAATTGGATTAACTGAAGAAAGACTAAAAGAAATTCTTAAAGGAAATGTTTTGATTCCTTTGTTTGAGGAAAGATTAAAAATCTTAAGAGAGAATGGGAAAATTTTGAAACAAAAATATCAAGGAGAATTTGCTAATGTTATCAAGAAAGCAAAAAAAGACGCTTTAAAACTTCTTCAAGTTTTAGTTTCTGATTTCCCATCTTTTAATGATTTTGCAATTTATAAAGGCAGAAAAGTTTTCTTTTATAAAAGAGCACAACTTTTAATTGCCGACGTTTATCGACTCTTTAAAGGAAAAGATTATGGCAGTCTAAAAAACATTGAAGAGTTAACAGCTTTTGCTGACTACAAAATTCCTCAAATTTTAAGAAAGCTCGGAATTTTAAAATATAGTCCAAAATTGGCTTTAAAGATAGATAACAAAATTCCAATTCCTTCAGGTTCAGAGGAAGAAATAGAAATAAGAGCAAACACAATTTGGGCAATTGAGATGATAAAAGAAAAACTAAAAACAAAAATTCCAGATATTAAATCTTTTGATATCGACTCTTATTTGTGGATTTTGGGCCAAAATAAATCTCCCGATGATAAGCCTTATCATTTAACACGAACAATTTTTTATTAAAAATTTATGAGAAATCCAGAAAAAATATTTTTTGACTCTCAAGAGGAAGAGTCAAAAGAATCTAAAACAGAAACAAAAGAGGAGTTTCGGAAATTTTTTAAAAAAGAGCAAATTCAGCTTCCTCAATCTGAATGGAGTTCAAAATTTAAAGAATATGAGTTCAAGCCAATTGATATTGAAGTAGTTGGCAAAAAACCAAATGTTTACTTAGAGGAAGTTTTAATTATCAAAAAAACTTAAATTTCCTGAAAGATGCATTTTTGCAGAAAAAAGGTAAATTTAAAAGATTATTAAAAACCGATAACGAGAGAAGCAAGCCAATTTATTTTTTTCGTTTTATTAGGTATATCGCTATTCCAGCTAAGATAGTTATGATAGTGAAGATTATCAGATTCTTGTAAAGGACAAATTTATTCTTTTTGGGTGGTTCAGTTATAGAGGGCTCTTTCGTTACAGATGTTTTTGGTGTTTCAGAGGTCTTTTTTGTTATAGATGTCTTTTTAGTCTTTTTTGAATACTTCTTTAAATACTCCTTTATGGGAAGTCGATAAATCATTTCTAGAGAAAACCAAAGAAAACTTGGGATTTTCTTTTTTATTAATTGCTCAAAATCTTCTTCTATAGTTTGTATATTTCCTTCCTTTTCTATACTTTCAGATAGATTCATAATTTTGCTAAAAAGTTTTCCTCCTTCCTCAGCATATACTTTAAAATCATCTCTTATAAGTTTTTTTGGATATACAGGTGTAGTTTTCTCTTTCGAGACTCTCATTATGTAGGAGTAATGTGTTGAACATCCTTGGAATATCCAAAGATGGCTTCCATCGTAATATATGCCCCAAGGGTCAAGCATGAAACGGACGCCACTAATGTTCACTTGGCTTATTGTTTCATCGGGTTTTCTGGGTTTTTTGGGTAGTTTATGATATATATGGATACCGCTCCCGGTGGATATAAAAAGATTTTTTCCATCATAAAAAATATCATGTATGCCTCCATGTAATCCTTCGTTCTCGCCAAGAATCAGATCTGGATTTGACTTGTCTGTTAAGTTATCAATATTCCTATAGATTAGCACTTTTGAACCTATATGTAGTGCTACAAACAAAATGTTGTGGTAGATATAGACATTGTAAGGTTCAAGAATAGGTTCGCCATTAAATTTTCTCAGAACAACATCTGGAGGTTGATTATCTCTTGTCGGCATTGATTTCCAAACCAGAACCTTGCTTTTTTCCCAGAAGGAGTTAGTCGCTGCCAGTTTTCCTTCATTACACGCAATTCCCGAAGCTGCACCTCCGCCTGTCACATCTGGAATATCAATAGTTATATCAGGAGGAACATCTTTAGTCGGTAACCTGTTATATATAGCTATTGGTCCACCTTTATCTATGGTACATAAATGCTCTCCATCACTGCTAACACCAACACTACCTATAGGAAGATAAAGATCTGGAAAGGTATAATTTTTATTTGGAATATGGTTGAAAATACCTAAATATTCTTGGCCTGAAACAAACATTTTACCATTTACAATTTCAAAATCATACTTTGGATTTCTATGCCAAAAAACACCTAGTACCCGGTCAGCTTTTACTCCACTTTTAAGATTGGAAAGGTTAAAGCGAAATACTGAGGGAGCATAGAAATTCTTATCACTTACAAATAGGAATTTTTCATCGGCAGTTAATCCTCTAGGAATAGCTAATTTTTTCAGTGTTGGAGCTTGGACAGGGATTAATTCTTTAAAGTTTTCTCGCCCAATAACATATGAAGCTAGCATTCCGCTTTTTAGTTTCTTTTTTTCGAAAACAAGAATTCTTCCATCCGAATATCGCGAGGCATGAACAAATATGTATTTTCCATTAACCGCTAAATCATATGGCTCTTCAAGTTTTCCCGCTGGATCTTCAACTCTTTTTTTACAATTGAAGTCATAATAACCCAAAACATAATCTGCAGGGGCATGGTTTTTTAAATTGTTCTTTTTCCATATTAAAACTCTATTATTTTTTGAATCCATTACATAAAGATACTTGTCATCCACATCGATAGAAGTTACCTCGTTCATGAGAGTTCTTGAACATTCTGTTTTATCTTCACCAAGCTGAATGACATATTTTTTAATACTTTCGGGAGTAGTTAACCCTCCTTTAATCAAACGAGTAATATCAGTATAAATTATTACTTTATGCCTTGTTGCAGTATAAAGCCAGCTGCCATCCCATGCTAAATCCATTACTTCGAAAGGTACCTCGATCACGATTTGCTTGAAAGTGGATAAATTATAAATTACAAGCTGAGAGGGTATTTTCTGGGCACGTAGATCAGCTATAAAAAGCAATTTTCCATCTGAATCAACTGCTATTGGGTGATCAAGTCCATTTTTCTTATTAGGAATCCTTGAATATGCATCTTTTTGACCAAGGATTTTTACTAATTCCAAGGTTTCTTCATCATAAATCAACACTCTATTGTTGTTTGAATCTGCCACATAAAGCCACTTTCCATCGCAGGCAATTTCGCTCGGTTTTGTGTTGTCAAAACAGAATGATTCCGCTCCTCCTGTCAAAGTAGGCCACATAGGAGTCATAATAACCAGATCTACAACGGGAATTTTAGGAAAAAGG
>Ga0180302_10001426_pt1 | contig 11352 bp, 11 predicted proteins | sample GuaBasSediGuay17_FD_121794 | JGI IMG/M metagenome (GOLD analysis project Ga0180302, IMG submission 121794) | Subseafloor sediment microbial communities from Guaymas Basin, Gulf of California, Mexico - Guay17, Core 4571-4, 12-15 cm | ecosystem: Environmental > Aquatic > Marine > Hydrothermal... | reverse complement strand
TTAAGAAGGCTAAGGTGGTAATCACCCCCATCGGAAATCAAGGATTTATCTTCGGTAGAGGAAATCAGCAGATAAGCCCTAGAGTCTTGAGAAAAGTAGGTAAGGAAAACGTAATCATCTTAGCGACGCCATCAAAGCTCAGCGGTATAAAATCCCTAAAAGTGGACACTGGAGATGAGGATGTTGACCTGATGTTCAGAGGTTACCTTAAAGTCGTAATAGACTACGGTAGAGAGAGGGTTGTAAAATGTTCTTAGCTACTTTTTAAGACCTCGCTCCTTAGAAACTCTGCGTACGCTTCATCAGTAAAAAGCTCTTCTTTAGGAATATGCGTTGCCTTTATAACAGCTATCCAACCATCTCCATAGGGATCCTTATTCACGAGCTCAGGCATGTCTTTTAAAGCCTCGTTAACTTTCACTATGACACCATCGACAGGAGAATAAACTTCTGAGACAGCTTTTGTCGATTCTATAGCTGATATAACGTCACCTTTCTTAACTTGTTTGCCAACTTGCGGTACTTCGACAAACACGATTTCATGTAAAGATTTCTGAGCATAATCAGTAACGCCGACTACGACCTCATCTCCATCGACCTTAGCCCACTCGTGAGTTTTCGTGTAAAGTAAGCCCCTCTTAACTTCGTAGTCTCCTACCTTTATTGACATCGTAAAAGCCCCCATTACTTTGATGCTCTAAGTCTCCCATACTTAAGTGTGTCGTAAAAAGGCCAGTTACACAACCTCGCTTTGACGTTTCTACCTCTAATGTTCACAAATACAGGCGAGTCAAAAACTGCATATCTCGTCTTCACAAAGCCTAAGCCTATACCATTCCTAATTAAGGGAGAGTATGTTCCGCTTGAAACCCAGCCAATTTCCACATCGTCCTTTAAAATCTTGAACCCACTCCTAGGAATCCCCTGTTCTACCATCTTTACACCTATCCTAACTTTCTCAAGACCTTTCCTATCAATCTCCAGCAACGCTTTTTTGCCGATAAAGTCCCCTTTCTCAAATTTTATGAAAGCATAGCCTCTCACTTCTAATGGCGTTATATCTTCGCTAAGTTCATTACCATAAAGTGGCAAACCAGCCTCAATTCTAAGAGAATCCCTTGCACCTAATCCACAAGGCTTTAATCCAAACTCCTTTCCAGCTTCATAAATTGCAGTCCAAAGTTTTTCACCAGCTTCACATATTTCTGATGGCGTTTTCAATAAGATTATTTCAAAGCCGTCTTCACCAGTATATCCTGTCCTCGATAAGTAACACCTTTGTTCACCGATTTCAGTTTCAATATGCTTATACCAGCCTATCGAGCTTAAGTCATCCTTACAGATCTTCTGTAGAACTTTCTCAGCTTTAGGTCCTTGCACAGCTAACATTACTGAGCTAAAGGTTACGTCCTCAACTTTAACATCAGCGAACTCCCTTGCTCTTTCAATAAGCCACTTGAAAATTTTCCCTCTATTTACAGCATTACAAACAAGTCTAAACTTGCTCTTATCCACTCGATAGACTATCACATCATCCTTAATCCCTCCTTTCTCATTCAAGATATAGCCATATCTAGCTGCGTTGTATCCCATATTAAGTACATCCATGGTCGTAACATAATCTAAGAATCGGGCACTGTCATCACCAGTTATTAAAAACCTACCCATGTGGCTTACGTCGAAAAGCCCAACAGACTCTCTAACTGCCAAATGCTCGGACATCACTCCTTCAAACCATAAAGGTGTTAGCCAACCAGCATATTCAGCCACGTGAGCACCCATCGCTTTATAAAGTTTAAGTAGATGAGTAGGTGTAGCCATGCGCCTCACCTCAATTAAACGGGAATTTCAGCCCTAAAAGCCTATAAACACTACCTTCCCTGTATGAGAAACTGCTATGACGCGGATGGAAAGTTTAGTTAACTTAAATCGCGTAGCTATAGCTGGGGTTATCAACTTAAGCGAAGAGTCCTTCTATAAGGGGTCAATATTCCATAGCGAGAACTCTATCATAAGAAAAGCTAAGGAGTTAGTAAGTGAAGGAGCCGACATCATAGACATAGGTGCTGCTTCAACAGCTCCCGGGACTCCGTACATACCGCTTAAGGAAGAAGTTAGAAGGCTAAAAGACGTTTTAAAACCTCTACGCAAAGCAGTTGATGTCCCATTATCAATAGATACTCAAAGATCTGCTGTGGCTGAAATGGCATTAGCTGCCGAATTTGACGTAGTGAATGATGTTAGCGGGCTTAAGAGCGATGAGAGAATAGCTGATGTAGTTTCACAATATGGCGCGATGCTGGTTGTAATGGCGTGTAATAAAAAGCCTGGTGATGCTTATACAATTAGCCAAGCCTTACACTACTTAAGCAAAAGCATTGAGATAGCTAAGCGTTATGGGGTGAAAGAGCAAGACATAATAGTAGACCCAGGGATAGGCTTTGGCAAACCGATAAGCGCAGACTTATCTCTAATAAACAATTTAGATTACTTAAAGCGTTCATTAAAGAAGCCGATTCTAGTAGGTGTTTCAAGGAAAAGGTTCATAGGAGAAATTTTAGGCGTTTCCGTAGAGGATAGGCTATACGGCTCTATCGGGGCTACAATAATAGCCGTTGCTAGAGGCGCTAACTTCATTAGAACGCACGACGTTAAGCCGACACTGCAAGCAATTAGAGTTGCTGAAGCTATCTTAAGCTCTAAGAGATGCATCTCTTAACATCGCTAATATTCACTCTCTTAACACCTCGGATATCTTCTCCTTTAAAGCTTAGGTTAAAGAGAAGCACATTCTCTTCTTTAGCAACTTCTTCTACAAGCCACTTACCAATCTCCAACTTCAATAGCTTTCGCTCTTTTAAATCTTCTCCAATCTTCTTCGAGTATTTGCCGATCTCAGCACCAAAATCCATTCCCGCTAAAATGATCACGCTAACTCCCATGCTCTTAGCTAAGAAAACTCCTCGATCACCATCCGTAAAGCCTCCGAAGCAGTATACGTGTGGGAAGTTTTCGCCGACTTGATTCGAGCCTATGACGATTCCCTTAAGTAGGGGGACATATATTTTGAGCTTGTCGATGTTATCTCCATGTGCATGTACAACAAGTAAGGAACCTTGTTTATTAGCTCGGTTTAGTGCTTCGAAATTTCCATCTAAATCTGTTGTTACAACATCAGGTATTAGCCCGAAGTTAAGCAAGGCTTCAGTAGCGCCATCTGCAGATATGTTAACGCATTTTTCATATAGTCGATGCTTAGTGATCTCCGCTAGATTGTCTTCAAGTGATGGACCAGCCCCGTAAACTATTGCGGTCTTCTTCAGCAACTTAAATTTAAGAAGGTTTAATTCACATCTGCGGTTATCAAGAAGCTTGGACAGTATTAAAGCAGCGTATCGATCTTTAAACTCGCTTAGCCCCATTTTAGACGCTATTTCAAAGTACAGAGATCGCCACTTGCTTAAGTTCATGTGGCTACTTCCTTAAGACCTTGAAAATTCCCGACTTATCAGATTCGCTCCGAGTTTTCACTTCGACGTTTGCTGGATTAAACTTTAGTATTGCTGAGCACTTAGGGCACCTACCATCGTATTTCTTTAGGATTTCCATCGGCGATAAAAGTTCATCATCTTCATATAGTACACATCCACAGTATCCACAGATTACAATTTCAGGCACGCTTACCACATCCTGAAATAAGTCGTAGTAAAAGAATAAGCTTAGAGAGGCGAATATACATTACGCTTTCTTTCTTACAAGGCTGCTGTAGATAACGATATATTGCACTTAAGTAGATAATCCTCAACTTAGGTTTTTAGCTCATGGAAGATTGGCGCAAATACCGCTTAATAATATGCGAAAAGCCTGCTGCGGCTGAGAAGATAGCATCAGCTTTAGGGGATGGTCACTACGAATCTTATGTACTTAACGGCGTGCCCATCTATAGGACAATACGTGGTAAAACGCGCATAGTAGTTGTACCTGCACTTGGTCACCTTTATGCATTAGCTCAAGATGGAGGTCCTTGGCTTTTTCCGGTTCTAAACCTCAGATGGACTCCTATGTACATGACAATAGGAGACCACGAGCTTTCACATAAGCTTAAAAATTGGCTTAAGACGATCTCAAAGCTTAGTAAAAGAGCTAGCAGCTTTGTAAGTGCATGCGACTACGATATTGAAGGAAGCGTAGTAGCTTATACGATCTTACGATACGCTTGTAGAAATAGCTTGAAACGTGCTCGTAGAATGAAGTTCTCTGCTTTAACGAAGAAAGAGATAATCAACGCCTATGAGAACATGATGAAAGAGCTGGACTACCCTCTTATAAATGCCGGACTGATAAGACACATGGTCGATTGGCTCTTTGGAGTAAACGTTAGCCGCGCATTAATGACTTTCTTAAAAGAGGAGACGGGAAAGTTTGAGATATTAAGCGCTGGGAGAGTTCAAAGCCCAACGCTATATGCACTGGTTAAGCGTGAAGTCGAGATTAATACTCACGTGCCAATACCATATTGGGTTATAGAAGCTGAAGTTAAGGCCGAAAGGCTTTTCAAAGCATCATACCATAAGCCTAAGATCAGTTCCTTAAGAGAAGTTAATGAGATAAAAAGCCGGTGTGAAGGAAAAGAAGGTTTTATAGAATCTATTGAGAAGAAAACCTCTCGCCGACGTAGACCTCCCCCATTTAATCTAAGCTCATTACAAGCTGAAGCCTATAAGCTCTTTGGATATACACCGTCAAAAACCCAAGCCATAGCTGAAAAGCTCTATCTTGAAGCTCTGATATCATATCCGAGGACCTCAAGCCAAAAACTTCCTCCCTCAATAGGCTACGAAGAGATCATAAACTCTCTTAAATTGAATCCCGCATATGAAAAGTTAGCATCTGAAATACTCAAGAGGGGCATCATAAGGCCAGCACAAGGAAAACGCGACGATCCTGCACACCCAGCAATATATCCAACTGGTAACCTTCCGAGTAGACCACTTGAAAAAGATGAAGAAAGAATATATGATCTCATCGTGAGGCGTTTCCTAGCTTGTTTCTCTGACGATTTAGTTAAAGAGCATCGTAGGCTAATAATCAACGTTAATGACCAAGATAAATTCGTTGTCGTGGGAAGCACGATTGTAAATGAGGGGTGGCTTAGATTTTATCCATATTCTTCAGTTATGGTAGGTGAATTACCTAGCGTTAAAGAAGGGGGTGTCGTCCACATAGAGAAGCTTATCATACATGAAAAGCTAACACAAGCAAAACCTCGTTTCAACCCCAGTAGCTTACTAAAGTTTATGGAAAGAAACAACTTAGGTACGAAGTCTACGCGAGCTGAAATCATCGATACGTTATACCAAAGGGGATATATACAAGGAGATAGAATAGCCGTGACAGAACTAGGCTTCACCGTAGTTAATATCTTAAAGAAGTTCTTCCCCGAAATGCTTTCAATAGAACTTACCCGAAGACTTGAAGAGCAGATGAATGGCGTCGAAGCTGGCGTTCTCTCTCCTAAGGAGGTAATGTTAAGCGTATTAGATGACTTACGGCAAATATTTGAGAAAGCCATTATAGCATCTGAAGGGCTGGGTTTTCAGCTCTTAAAGTCTATCGAAGATGCTAAACACGTGAGAAGGGTTATTGGGAAATGCCCTCTATGTGGAGTTGGCGACTTAATAATAATGTTCTCCAAGAAAAGCGGTAAACGCTTTATCGGATGTTCAAGGCATTCTCAAGGCTGTCAACTAGGACTACCCTTGCCGCAAAAAGGCTTCATAGAAGCTACTGGGGCAACGTGTAAGATATGTGGTTACCCGATCATCAAGGTTAAGGGGCTTAGCTCAAAGCCATGGTATCTATGCGTAAACCCTAACTGTCCTTCAAAGAAGCGCTAAACAAGAGGTCACTTAAAAGTGAAGTGTTTAGTCTGCGGAAGAACCTCTAAAAAAGCTCTATGTGCTAGGCATTCCTTAGCGTGTAAGAAGCTAATATTGAAGTATGCGAAATGGAAGAAAGCCTTAGAGATAAGCTGGCCTAACTACCTTGAGCGTCTTGTGAAAAGCGAAGAAGCGGGCGAGTGGGTTAAGCAAGTAGCGCGTTACCTGTTAGCCAATAATATTGACTTAGAGCAAGCTAAGAAGTTCTTAGAAACTCGGCAATAGCCTTTTTCAAAGCGTCATCTGAAGCTCTTAGTTTTTCAAGCTCAAGCTTGACCGCCTTACTCAGCTCCATCAAGGCTCTTCTTCTACGTCTTAGCATATTCTTAACACTTTTTATTGAAGAGCTACCACCAGTCTTTAGCGTTGTAATAAACCGTTTCACGTTAAGTGCCTCTCTAACATCTTTAGGTTCTACCCTTATACCTAGCTCCTTGCTCAAGAGATTAGCGATCTCACTTGAAGAGGCCTTGAAAGCCCTATCTACGCTTAAAAGCTCCTTAATAACTCTTCCAACAGCTATATGTGCTTCTCTAAACGAGACTCCATATTTCCTAAAGAGCATATTAGCTAACTCTGTCGCGGTCAGAAAATCTCCTTTCATTGAATCTCTTAATCTTTCAACATTAAACATTATCTTCTCAACTAAATCGGCTAAGACCATCAACGTTTCTTCTACTTTTTCGCATGCACTCCATAAGTGAGGCGTAAGTTCCTGCATATCAAGATTATAGCTAAGCGGTAAAGCTTTCATGATACTAATCGATGAGACTAAATCGCCTAAAACTTGTCCAGCTCTAGCCCTCATAACCTCAGCTGTCACAGGATTTTTCTTTTGTGGCATAATGCTACTAGTTGATGCATGTTCTTCAGGTACATCAACAAAGTTAAATTCTGATGTACTCCATAAAACCACTTCTTCAGCAAATCTCGATACGTTTACCATCAAAATAGCTAAGCTTGATAAAGCCTCTAATGCAAAATCTCTTGAGCTAACGGCATCAACACTGTTTTCAACTAAGCCGTCAAAGCCAAGGAGCTGTGCTACGTACTCTCTACTGATATTGAAGCTTGTCCCTGCTAGCGCTGCTGCCCCAAGAGGAGATAAGTTAACACGCCTATAACACTGTATTATTCTATCAAAATCCCTCGCAAAAGCGTCATAATACGCCAGCAAGTAGTGTGCTATAGTTATGGGCTGAGCCCTCTGAAGATGTGTATATCCAGGCATGATGTCTCCTACGTGGCGTTCAGCTTTCTCAAGTAGCTTTTCTTCAAGACTAAGAATTTTACTCAAAATCTGCAACAACCAGCTCCTCAGCCTCATTCTTATTGCAGCAGCTACCTGATCGTTTCTACTTTTAGCGACGTGAATCTTCCCTCCAAGCTTAATCCCCAGCTTTTCAATGACTAAGTTTTCAAGCGCCATATGCACATCTTCCAATTCTGGTGAAAGCCTTATTTCCTCCCTAGCCTTATCCAAAGTCTCAAGCAGCTTAGCAGCTTCCTCCTTCGCCAATATACCTGCCTTAGCTAAAGCTATGACGTGAGCTTGATTTATCTGAATAACCTCGTTGACGATGTAACTATCAAACTTTATGGATGAAGTGTACCTAGCAACTTCTTCGGGGTGCCCTTTTTCAAGCCTACCTCCTCTAACTATCTCCATTCAAATCCCTCTTTCTTACGAGCTATGCTAGACAATATCGTCGGAAGCCCCCAAAGCTCGATAAAGCCTTTTGATAAGCTTTGGTCAAATGCTGAAGTCTGCCCATAAGTTGCTAACTCAATGCTATAACTTGAGTATGGAGAACTCCTGGCAACTGGCATGATAGAGCCCTTATACAGCTTAAGCTTAACGACCCCTGTTACCTTCTCATTAGCTTTGTTAATGAATGCATCAAGTTCTTCTCTCAATGGGTCAGCCCAAAGACCAGCATATATGAGATATGACCATGCTGAATCAACGAGTTTCTTAAATTCAAGCTCACGTCTATTTAAAACGAGCTTTTCAAGATCCTTATGTGCCTCAATCAGCGCAATAGCCGCAGGGCACTCATAGACTTCCCTTGACTTAAAACCCACAACCCTATCTTCCATATGGTCTATCCTTCCCACGCCGTGTGCTCCTACCACCTTATTAAGCCTAGTAATTAACTCTACAGCATCCAGCCTCTCTCCATTGACAGATATGGGAATGCCTTCCTCAAACTCTATATCAATAAGCTTAGCTTCGTCAGGAGCTTTCTCAGGCAAAACCGTCCACTCAAAGGCATCTTCAGGGGGCGGGATCGATGGGTCTTCAAGTTCTCCCCCTTCAATAGATCTACCCCAAAGGTTTTGATCTATGCTATACTTGCGGCTTTTAATAGGTATGGGTATGCCATGTTTAACTGCATACTCAATTTCTTCTGCCCTGCTCATTCTCCAATCTCTTATAGGAGCTAAGACCTTTAGTCTCGGGTTTAAAGCCTTAATCGTTATCTCAAACCTGAGCTGGTCGTTGCCCTTACCTGTACATCCATGTGCAACCGCGTCGGCATCCTCCAGTTCAGCTATCTCAACAAGCTTTAAAGCGATTAGAGGTCTCGAGAGAGCTGTTGATAAAGGGTATTTCTCTTCATAGAGGGCATTTGCCTTAACTGCTTGAAATACAAATTTTTCAGCAAACTCCTTTTTAGCGTCAATAGTATAATGCTTCTTAACACCAATTTTATATGCTCTCTCTTCAATAGCTTTAAAATCCTCCTGTTGTCCAACATCAACAGTTACGGTAACTACGTCAACTCCATACTTCTCCATAAGCCATCTAATGGCAACTGATGTATCAAGCCCTCCAGAGTATGCTAATACCACCTTTTTCATTTAGCTAGACACCTTTCTTTTTTCACTATAACCGCGTGGTATGGATAGGCTCAGGAGCCTTTCCCTCTTTAATAGGTTGAAAAGTTTCAGTTAATAATTCAGCTTTTAGCCTGTTGTAAAACGCTAGGTTCCTAACACACCCTGGATCTGGTGCAGTAATTTCGTTAAAATACCCAAAAGCTCTAGCCCTACAGCCCCCACATACATACCTATACGGACATGTGCCACAGCTTCCTTGTAAAATATCCCTCTCTCGCAATGTCCTAAAGACGGGAGAGTTTAACCACAAGTCCTCTAAGTCATCCTTTCTAACGTTGCCTACAACAAGTGGGAAGAAGACACACGGTATCACGTCACCGTTTGGCTTTATTGCCATGTAAAACCTTCCTGCCCCACAACCGCCTATAAAGTCTGATAACGATCTGAGTTGGTTAGGTAAGTTCGGGTTATAGAAATGTGTTGGGATTACCGTAGCATCTTCAGCTTCTAATGCAACGCGTGCAAATTGTGGCGCCGTTGATAACACGCTTACATTACTTGTCTTAAGCTTCTCCCAAAGCTGTTCAAGCAATTCCTCTCTTTCATCTGGAGTTAGATCATTTTCAAGAATAAACCTACCTCTACCCGTTGGCACAAAGTTATACATCATAAACCAGTTGACATTAAGTTCTTCACATAGCTCAATGATCTTCGGTATCTCATGATAGTTTAACTTAGTAGCTGTTGTAGCAACGCTAACAAAGAATCCTTCCTCAACAGCATTCTTAATACCCTGTATAGTTCTTTCAAAAGCCCCGTTAACACCTCTAAAAGAATCATGAGTTTTAGCGCTTGCTCCATCCAAGCTTATCTGCAAATATTGAACGCCCGCTTCCTTAAGCTTTTTAGAGGTTTCTTTGTTAATCAAAGTGCCGTTAGTAGCCACTGCTACGTAAAGTCCTTTATCAGAAGCATACTTCGCTACTTCATAGAAATCGTGTCTAACTAAAGGCTCTCCACCAGAGAAGGCTAGTATGACCACCCCCATCTTAGCTAACTTATCTATAACCTGCTTAGCTTCACTCGTCGTTAGTTCGTCTCTAAGTTTTTCACCTGCATTTGCATAGCAATGCTTACATTTCAAGTTGCATGCATATGTTATGTCCCAGACAACTTGAAACGGAGCCCCGGGAATAAACGGCTTATGTACGCCAAAGACCCCCAACCCCTTAATTACGTTAGCTAAACCTTTCCTCCAATACTTATCCCTAAACTTCTCCTTAATCTGCTCTTCAGAAGCGCCAAAACTTCCTCCACCAAGCCTAATTAAGCTTGATATAAAGCGCTTAGCTAATTTACACTTTAAACAAGCATCTTTCCTAACACCTACATAGAGCTCAAGAGCTACTTCAAGCCTACTTGCACCATCTTTTTCACAGTACTCACTAAGCTTCTTAATTATCTTCTTAGTCGACCACTTATTAACGACGTTTTCAAACATCTGAATCATAGAGGGGGTTGATGCGGTATTAGTCACGAGCCTCCCCCTTGCTTAAACGTGATGACCACCTTTAAGTTTAAAGAGCGCTTAATACTAATGTCCCCTCATTAAGATATACTTTTCCGCTAAGAAAAACAGCTTTAGACTTGAAGCTTTTTCTAAAAGAAAAGAGAGGTTTAAAGCTAAGGGAAGCAGCTTAGTAGACGGTGTTTAAACGTGGACATAGAGGCTTTTTTCACAAAAATTTTTGATAAACGCTTCATAACGGCATTGCTTGTCCTATTGATGATCTTCCTAATAAGCGGAGGCGTATACGTAGTAGTTGAACATCCACCAGCGGCTGTGCCAATTTCTGAAAGAGAATCCTCCTTCATATGGATTGGCCTTACTGTTCAAACAACAACTGAATTTTTCGCAGCTTTCTTCCTAATATCAATAGGCTTAGTTGGCGTATACATATTAATTGAAGAGAGGAAAGCTGATAAGATAAGCTCTATGAGGCTTATCGTTGCCTTGACATTCATAATAATATCCTTCGTCCTCTTAGAGTACTTAATTAAGCTTAAGCTAGGGGGATGAGAAAAGTAGCTACCAAGGCGTGTCCTTTAACTTAAGCATGTAGGCAAGCCTATTAGTGAGTACATGCAAAGGCGGTGTAACCAGCAGAACAGTAGCAACTATGTCTACGCCAGGAATGTATATAATGCTTGATAAAGCCAAAGCCCCTATTATAAAGTCAAGCTGGTCAAGACCAGGAGCTGGAGCTCCTCTTCGTAGACCTAAACGCCGCTTAATAAAAGCTCCTAGCAAATCTCCAAGTAAAGCTCCAAGCGAGAGCGTGAGACTAAGCTGAATAACATGTCCAACGATAACTCCAGAGGCTACACCAGCCAAAACTCCAGATATGAAGCCTTCAAAGGTCTTCCCGTCCCCGAAGATCCTCTTTCCATCAATAAAATTCTTGCCCAAGTCTATTGGATGTTTGCCCCTAACGATAACGGGAGTGGCATTAGCTACGTAAGCTGGAAGTATAAACAATAGGGCGGACAAAACGACTCCTAGCAGCAC
>Ga0180302_10001425_pt1 | contig 11353 bp, 10 predicted proteins | sample GuaBasSediGuay17_FD_121794 | JGI IMG/M metagenome (GOLD analysis project Ga0180302, IMG submission 121794) | Subseafloor sediment microbial communities from Guaymas Basin, Gulf of California, Mexico - Guay17, Core 4571-4, 12-15 cm | ecosystem: Environmental > Aquatic > Marine > Hydrothermal... | reverse complement strand
TTCGTAGTTAAAAGCGGAACATTCCAAAACGACGTAATGCTAGAAGACGCTTTAAAAGCAGGCATAGATAAGGTTGCCGACGAAATAATTACTACGGGAAGCGACGCTGCAGGAATAATACTGGAAGAGTGTTCGAAAGAATTTATGAAAAAATTGGAGGAGACAGATCTCATTATAGCAAAAGGATTAGCAAACTACGAATCATTAACAGAATACACAAACATCATAAAAAAGCCGATAGCCTATTTTCTCGTAGTAAAATGTGAACCCATAGCAAAATCAGTAAATGCACCGAAAGGAACAGGCTTAATAAAATTCTACAATGTATGATATCAGTGAGCATATTATACTTGATCCTCTTTTTGCTTTTAACGATCTTGCTATTGGCTCGCGTATTTTGTATTTCCATGTTGGCTCCATCAAAGACATTGTGTCGTTGTTATGTGCTTCTCCCCCTATTTTGTCTTCATTTGTATCTATTCCAGTGTAGTTGTCCCAGTAGTTTCCAATCCTCCCGATCCATATTTGATCGCCGTAAATATACGTTATGTCCCCCGACGTAGTCCAAGTGTTGTTTTCATACGTGTTACATGCCACATGTTATTTATGAGGTTGTTGAAAAACACTCTATTACCGTCAGAAACCCAGAGATATATTCCGTTCCACTTGTTGTTTTGGAACGTACAATCGTATATGCTATTCTCATCAGTGCGCGCTTTATTTATAATTGATTTCTTTTAATATTCTATCTATTTCTTCCTTTGGGAGGATTTTAGAGTATTCATTACCTATAATATTGTTTATCAGTCCCTTAAAGGATCTTTCATCATAAGTTGCTAAGTAGTTTATTCCTAATTCACTAATAGTTATGATTGAAAAGGCATCTGCGAAGCTTAATCGCTTATTTGGCTGCTTTACAAGGGTTTTAATTGTTTTATCATATAAGAGTTCGTCCATAAAAATTATTTTCATATTACTACCATTTAATGCTTCCAGAAAGCCCATTGTAGCTTTTAAACCTATTCTATAGCGAAGCAGCGTTGCAGTTTCAGCCACTATGAGATTTGTAGTATAAATTCTACCCCATTTACCTTCCATAGCATGCACTAGTATACATATAGAATCTAAGTGATGTATATCTCGTTTATTATAAAAAGCATAAAAAATTCCTGTATCTATTAATATGCTCACTCTTCTGCACCATAAAACAGTTGATCAATCTGCTCTGAATCATGTGTACCTGCTTCTCCCGCAAATTTCAAAGTTTTTAAAAAAACTTTGGGATCTCCTTTAAATTTGTCTAATTCTCTTTCTGCAACATCAACTATGAGTTTAATTAATTGAGACATACTCTTAGTTCCAATTTTCTTCTTTAATATTTCTAATTTTTCACGCGTTTCACTATCAACTCTAATTACACCGCCCATTAAGTGACACCCTGTTCACATGTAACAAGTAACATGTATATAAAGATTTTGAAGTTTCAAAATCTTTACAATTACCTGTGGTGAAATGATTGTAAAAATAACTACTAAACACCAGTCAGATTAAACAATGGATACTTTGTAACTATTGACTCAGAGAAAAGTTAATTTTAAAATTAACGTTAGAGATAATAAAACCCTATGACACATAGAGTTTATAGCGATTCTCAGAAAACCGAGAATAAATTCTGGTAATGTACGATGAGAAATTTTACGTTGTAAAACGATGCATAGAGCATAACTTAAACCTTGTATTAAACTTTTGCGAAATATAAAGCTGTAAAAATCAAAAACCAACTCTAGATTAATATCATACCCAAAAACCGTTTTGCCAAAAACTTCAGCATCACCAATTGCAATGATATCTTGTACCAAGATAACAAGAATATTCCCTTATAAATCTGCACGCATTTAAATATCATCTTGTATCAAAGTAACAAGATACACATCAATGATTTCGTAAAACATGCGTTTTACGACGTTATATTCCGATATTACATGATATCGGACATTAAGGACGTCATACGACCATAAAGTTCCGATTGAATTCCAGAACCAATTAAAACCACCAAGAGAACAGTTACCATTAAACTAACAATAACCAAATAATATTAAAATCATAGACAAGGTTATCGCAAGTTCTGGCATATTGCAATTATATGTGAAGAAAATTAATAAAGTTTCTGAAATACTACCAAAAATCCAATAATGGCGGCTGTAAACTTTATTTCAACGGTTTTCTCTTTTTTAACTTCTTTATCGATTTAATTTTTCTCGAAAGCTACCTATCTTTACTTAATTACAACACATCACATAAAATTCGATAATCTCACTTTCAATGTTCACTTGTAACCGCCACAGTGATTACTCGCAACTTAACGTTAAAAGCTGGAGATAAACATTTTGAAAGACTAAAGAAGCACAATTTGAAACGAAACCTTAATATTAATACATAAATTCGCTGAAAAATACAAGGCATTAAGTGCCATAGTCAACAAAACTATCATAAATATGGCACACCAACTTTTATTTCAATAGGTATGTTGATCATAGGGGTGACAGCATCTCTAGCGGGATATGTATCTCTTCGCTTCCTCGGGGTTCTCGGGTCCATAATGAAATTAATACCAAGCTCCCTTAGGAACTGAAGTATCATCTCTGGATTATAGCGTGATAATGGGGCAGACCTATAAATCAATCCTCTTCTTAATTTAACTCTTCTTGAATATGTGATAATAGGTTTGCTAATCTTCTAAAATTATAAAACACTGAAAACTTGGCTTTAACAAGCTTTATAAACTCGTAAATGTAATCTTTGTTAATATTAGTACCATATTTACTCCTTAATTTCTCTACCACATTCAAGAATAGAGTCAACATTTTTTCTTTTTTATAAAATAGATCTAAGGGATCCATAGTCGAAGAAGCCTCATAGAAGGCTCTAACAAAATTCTTATTTTTAATAATTCTTGTTAAAAACCAAGGCTGATACAGGTTCCTGGTTTCACCCTCCATTAAAGCCAAAAGCGATGCTAGCTTGTAGAATGCTATTGTATAATTCATATATGCTCTAAACATATCGCCCCGCGAATACTGAACCATAAACCCCTCATAGTAATATAAGAAGGAAAGTATGTACTCCCGTATTAGATCCCTCATATTCTTATCTGGAAGATTATTCCAAAGTTTTTGTAAATTACTGAGCACTCTTCCTGATCTATCGAATAATACCGCGTTCTCAAGCCTGTCTATTCTAGATTCCCGTATAACGACGATATCATCGAGAGAAGCATCAGAGATTCTCTTAGTCTTTATTTCAAGCTTCAAAAAATAGTTTTCATATAGATTTTTCGTGTATATGGTAAGTTTTCCATGCTTAAAGAAACTAAACATAATCCCATATTTCCTATCTATAAAGTCTACTATTTTATTTGAGATAATATCTGGGTTCGAATTTTCACTTACATAAATTATTATGTCTATGTCAGAATAAAAATCTACTTCACCACGACCATAACTACCATAAACGACGATCCCCTCGACAGATTCTATTTCCTTTAGAAAGCTTTTAAGATCTTGAACAACGGCATCAATTATCCTATTCATCCATGATCAACCTCTCATAAAGCCTCTTAACAACTCTAGCGTATTCTTTTTCCCAAAAATCAAAATGGGCATATGAACAGCCGGAAAAATGACCCCCATAATACCTAGAGACTAACTTATCCGGTGGGACTCTAATTATGTTTAGTTGCACAACTTCTTCGAGAGGTATAAGGTATTTTATTCCTTCATACAACGCAAAATTGAGTGCTGTGAATCCCTGTTCAGAATGAAAGAAATCCTTTAATTTGACCATTTTTATTAGTTCAAAATCAACCTTAAATCCTGGTGGCATTCCTAGGAGCCCTGCATTTAGCCTAAGGGATGGATCTATCCTGATTACCAAATCATGGAAATCCCCGTAATATTGACCCGCAGCATCAGTTAGTGCGACTAGAGCATTCTCTCGTATTGCTCGCTTAAGCGTAGGAGGTGCACGCCATAGGATAACATCATTATCCATAATGATCTCATATGCATCATTATCGAGTCTCGGTATAACATACTTCCACCAAGAGTTTTTAACATCTGTTCGAGCAAGATGTCTAGGCAAGAATCCAGTAACATCAATAGCCTTTATCTCCGTTTCAATGACTATTTTCTTTAACTTCTCTAAAGTATCTGGACTAAGGTTATTATAGCACACTACAAAACGAGCATTTTTAAAGATCAATTTAGCAAATTTAATTGAAGTTTCCAACATATCTAGTGCTTGAGGTGAAAGAGGCCTTGCTTTAGTTTCCCCAAATGTCCATCTAATAACGATTCTGGGCATCGCAATCCCAGATTTTAATTTCATTGTTGTTTTCTTGCGATGATAACGCTAAGAATATTTAGAGGAACGATTTTTTCAATTATAAATGAGTTGCTTCTTAATAGTTTTTCAAATTCCCTATATGTTCTTTCTTTACCCCCAGTTATGCAGAGCATATTAAGATTGAGTGTTATTCCTAGATCTCTAGTCGGTTCTTCGGGCCTTATAATTTCAACAATGTATAGTGTGCCTCCTTTCGGTAATGTATCGTAAACATTAGAAAGTATTCTATGTGCCTTCTCATCATTCCAGTCGTGTAAGACTCGACTAAGTATTATCGCATCGGCTAGCGGTGGTATATACTTCAGAAAGTCTCCTGCTACTAGTTGTATCTTCTCGTAGAATGTATCTCTAAGTTGCTTAATGTATTCGATAACTTTTGGTCTCTCAAATAGTATTCCTCTAAGCTTCTTGTATTTCTTCAGAATTAGGCGGAGAAGTTCTCCTAAACCACCACCCACATCCATAATCACATTGTGTCTAGAAAAATCTATTGCTTTGGGTATATACTCGTAGTCGATACGTGCATATTCTGCTATTGCTTTTTGGTAGATCTCTAAATGATCTGGATGTTCATCGAGATAATCAAAGAAGTTTTTGCCGTACATCTTTTCGAAGTGGTTTTGTCCATATTTTATCGACCACCATAGACCAGAAAAAGCCAAATAGTGCTCCTCGCCCCACATTAGCGTAGCATGTCTGAGTTTTTCCCATAGGAGCCTGCCTTTTGTTGTAAGCTTATACTTAGAATCAGTTTTCTCAATATACTTCATGACAATAAGGCCGTATAATAGACGCTTCAGATCCTCAACGTTAATATTAAGGTCATCAGACATTTCTTCTAACGAGCTTTCATTTTTCATATATAGATAATTAAATACTCCCAATTTAGCTCCAGCATAAACAATTTGCGTTCTCCAAAACGCTACTAAGTCGCTCATTATCTCGTGCAATAATTGATCTTGTCGCTCACTGCTATTATAAATCGTGTGAATCCATCTGCCCGACTCGTCAATAATACCCATCTTACCGTCTTTTGTTTTCACTAATGCATATCCGTTGTAAAAGGGTTCAACCCACTTATATCGTTCGTCATAAATTGGTTCTCCATTCTTATCTATGTGGAAGCAGCCCTCTTCATCCTTAGCTATGGCAAAACCTTTGTGATAAGGATGAAGCTCAATATATTTCTTGTCATGAATAAACTTGCCGTTCCTATCAATATGCCTGGCGTACCCATCATCACAATACACAACCGCGGTGCCATATTTAAAATCACCACAATATCTATACTTCTCTCTGTATACGGGCCGCCCATTTTTGTCTATGTGAAAATATCTACCATCAAAATCTCTGACTGGTGCTCGCCCCTCTTGGAAATTCCCAACCCAAGCGTATCTCTGTGGATAGGCTGGCTCTCCCTTTAGATTTATGTGATACCACCCAGTCTCGTCCTCTACGGCGGCTCGCCCCTCATAGAATCCAAATGTTCTCCTGAAGCGTTTATTGTATAGTGGGTTCCCTCTTAGACTTATATGATACCAACCCGTTTCATCCATTACCGCTGCGACTCCTGGGGGGTGAAAACTAAGCACTTTAAGGAATCTTTTTTTGTATAGGGGCTTGCCTTTGTAAACATGATGAGTTTCATCTTCTGAAATATAAATTTCTTCCAGGTTAATCGACTCTCTCATCTTCACAGCCCCTAATATCCTTCTTGGGGCGCCTCATATTGCAAATCCTACAAACCCTATAACTTCCCCAGTTTTCCACAAATTCATTGTACTTACTGCCGTTCCATAGATCCATAAAGTCTGTATCTTTAACATTCCCAAAGTATCCAAATGTTCTCCTTAGTTCATCAGGTGCGCAGCAAACATTAAATGTTCCGTCCCACGCAATCCAAGCTTCTCGACCAACAAAAGGGCATACCCAGTCCTCAGGAACCTTTGTATCTTTTTGATCTAACGGTAGCTTATAGACATTATCAAGTCTAATTTTCTTGCCATCTTTTTTACGATAAGAATCTCTCACGCGATAAAGTTCATCAACAATTCTATTCCATCTCCTTATAGCACCAGTATTCCTTCGAAGAGACTCTTCCTCGAGTTCCGGCCATGTAATCCATAGATGGTGGCCTTTAAATCTGTCCACATCCATTTCAATTGCCATCTTCAGCAATTCGGGAAGCTCCTCCAAATTGCTTTCCATATAAACAACCTGAAAAGTAACCGTCGGGTAATTCACACCACTTTTTCTGACTTCATCACGGATCTCAATAAATCTCTCAATATTCATCAACTGTTTCTCAAAATCTAAACCAACCATAAGTTTTTCAGCAGTTTCCTTAGTGACGCCATTTATGGAGATCTTAACATCACTTGCTACAGGAAGAATAAGATAGCCCCATCTGTCAACACCACGAATCGGAAAAGTCCCATTTGTTGTGAGATTGATCCTTATACCATATCTCTCAGCGGTTCTTATGAATATATCAAAATATGGATACAATAAGGGCTCACCCATAGTGCTCGGTATTACCTCCTTTAGACCCAAGGGTGCCGCGCTACTTATCACCTTCTCGATAATCCACGGTGGCATAATCGCCTCGTGTTTTACTAGGCGATTTTTATTGCAGATACTATGAACTTCGCAAAAAATACATCTAAGATTGCATAGATAAGGATTCGTATCGAAGGTTATTCGCCAAGGACCAGAAAGCTTTTTACACGCTCGCATTGGTATCGCCTACAAGTTTTCTATATATCTCCAATGTTGATTTCGCATCGTCCTCTATACTCCGCACAGAATCTCTGCTTGGTCTGATATCATTTAGTATTTCTGGATTATCTGCTATATAATCCATTTTTTCTGCGAGATCATCAATATCTCCCACCTTAAAGGTAAACCCATTAATTCTATCCTTAACTAGCTCAGCCATACCCCCGATATTCGATGCTATAACTGGTATTCCAGCTAGGAATGCCTCCTGAATAACCAAGGGTGAATTCTCATACCAGATAGATGGAACCACAAGGACATCAATTTGATCAAGAATCTTGTCAATTTCTCTATTATGAAAACCGCCCATAAAATATACACGTTCATTGGCATACCGCTTGAGATAGCTCAGCAGGTTACCATAATAACCAAAGACAAGAAGCCTAGCATTTTTGTTTCTCATTCTATTGAAGGCCTTGAGAAGTATATGAACTCCTTTTGTTGGGACTATCCGCCCGATGAAACCAAATCTAATGATTGAGCCGCTAGAATGTTTTCTATCCTTATATTTAATTAAATCTTTCCTGAAGCCGTATCTAGAATATACAATTTTGTTCTTAGGAATACCATGCCTTATGAACATGTTCATAAGGAATTTCGAGGGGGAGAGGAATAGATCAACTCTGCCTAGAATTCTATTCATGTGGCGTCTATAATAGTCAATATCTACTATATCAACGGTATTTTTGAAGAAAAATCTGGCGCATCTGAGGCACCTTTCAGGGCTTGGACCCGTACACCTATTAAACAAGGGATCTGTTAGTTGGCCTCTGAAACACAACATCCAGAAGTCATGCAAAGTGAACAATATTGGTATGCCGTATTCGTCCTTTACTAGGTCAATGATGTTCGTTGATAGATGAGATAGATGCTGTATGTGAACTATGTCGGGCTTAACTTGATCCATGTATTCTCTGAAGAGTCTCTCTACATTAATGTCAATATACTTATCCCTGAATGTGTATTCCCTAAAAGGTCTATTTATTCGCCTTACCTTAACTTTGCCGAACACTTCATCGATATATGAATATGGAGGCTCGAATGGGTTTTCATACCTAGTAAATACATAGACATCGATGTATTTTGATAGTTCCTCGGTTAGATTGTAAGTATATATCTCCGAGCCCGCCATATAAAATGGCGGAAAACGATGTATCACATGCACTACTTTCATAAGCCAAGCACCTTCCTAAATCTTTCAATAGTCATAGGGATTCCCTTTTCAACAAATATTTTTGCCCTAAATCCCAAAATCTCATATGCTTTTGAGGGATCACCATAGAAACGAATGACATCAAATTTTCGGGGAGGCGTATGCACTACTTTTAAATCTTTTTTAAGGTAATCAGCAATTATCTTCACAATTTTTTGGAGCGTAGAAGGTCTACCTGGAAGAATATGAAAATGCTCGTAGGATCCAGAATTAGAATCGATCTCCTCCAAAAACTTTATAGCTTTTACAATGCCCTCTACAGTATCGATAATATGCGTAAAATCAAATATTTGTTGACCTCCATGAATCTCTATAGTTTCGTTTCGAAGAGCGGCCAAGATAAATCGGGGAATAACCCTATCTAGGATATCTTTCTCATTTCCATAAACATTAGAGAATCTAAGCGTAATGGCATTCAATCTGTGCTTATTCACATACTGTTTCACCAAACGCTCTCCAAGAAGCTTTGTGTAACCATACACATTAATTGGAATTTTGGGAAAGCTTTCCTTTACAGGGAGTGTCTTAGGTTCGCCATAGACTTCCCTGCTGCTACCATAGATTAGTCGTGGCCTATATTTTGATCTGATAATAGCTTGCAAAACAGATATGGTCCCATTAATGTTAATATCGATGCACTTTTCAGGATCTTGTTCTCCCCAGACCACCCTAGAGACTGACGCCAGATGAATCACATCATGAACTTTACAGGAATCTATTATTTCCTGTATTTTTTCCTTATTTCTAACATCACATTGAATATACTTTATAGAATCCAGTATCCCCGCCAAATTTGTAGGGTTCTTTTTAATATCAGCAATCACTACTTCATAGCCTAGCTCCAATAGCTTTATGGCCAGGTTTGATCCAATAAAACCTGCTCCACCTGTTATAAGCAATGCCATCAATATCCCTCTAGGACAGCAAACAAAGGTAAGTCGGCTAAACATAAGTATCCTTTCGGTTAAAAAAATTTCAAGAAAGAGCTACTGGCCGACCATATTGCAAATACGGTAGCGTTAAGAATTGAAATATGCCTATAGGCGATGTAAGCACAAATATTGGATAGTTAACTAATCCTATGTGGTAGAAGGGATAGTCTTGAAAATAGTAGGTATAAATACTTCTTTTCTTAAAGCACTGTATCCTAATGGGCAAAAATTCTCTGCTGCATGGGAAATTGTATTCATGAAAAATTTACATAGTGTGTTGCAAAACTTCTTGAACTTCCTGTTTTTTAACTCTCCATCTTTTTGCAAGACGAGAAATATCTACGGTAATTCCTTTTTCTAATTCATCTACTATTCTCCCAACGTAGTAAAATTTGCTGTTAATAATTACGTAGCGTTTTGAAAGTTTTTTGTCATGTTTTACGAAATCGAAACCTGAAAAGTATGATCATAATTGGGCTATAATTGCTTTATTTGCAGTTTAGATTAGACTAAAACACGAATTTTAAAAGGTCTTTCGCCAATTCTGTCGTTTAACATAGTTTTCTTGGTTAAAACGCTTTATATTTAAAATTGTTTCTAAGTTTCCATTTTTAAGTGAAGACTTTAGTATTAATGTTAGTGTAGAGGCAAGGTTTCTGGAAACTGTTTTAAGGTAAATTGTTAATCCATTATCTAAGTCGATTCGAATGTTGATGAGGTGTAAATCGATGGTTAAAAGACTAGATCCCAGTTTTGTTAAGAATCTTTGTCTTAAATCTGGTTTTGACCTTGTTGGGATAACTGAGAAGGATCCAAGTTGGAACCCTCCAAGCTGGACAAATTCCATTATTGTGCTAGCAGTAGCCACACCGGATGAAGCTTTGGATTACACAATCCATATAAAGTATGATGGGGTGGATTTTTGGTCTAAGTGGATTTACGAGTATTTAATGGCACGATCATCCCTTGTATGTTTTAGACTTGAAAAACAGGGGATTAGGGCCAGACCGTTGACGTTTATGGATAGTTGGGAAGTTATTTTGTTAAAGAATGCTGCGGTTAAAGCAGGTCTTGGCATAATAGGCAAAAATAATTTGTTGGTAACTCCACAATATGGTCCAAGGGTAAGGCTTACAGCAATATTCACTGACGCTGAGATAGAACCTGACAAAGAATTGTCTGAAGATTTCTGTTCAAACTGCAACCTATGTATAAAAGCTTGTCCTACGGGAGCTTTGTCTGAGAATGGTTTTACAAGAGATAAATGTATTGCCGAATTTGATCCTAGCGAAGAAATGTTAAGGCTGCAGAGGAAAATGGTTAAATACTTAACCAACTACACTAGGCTTCAATGCAGAGTATGTATGGATGTATGTCCTGTGGGTAGAGATATAAAAATAGAGAATATAGAAGGGTTCTGAGCAACTTCTGTCGATTAATTGCTCTTAAAAAAGAAAAGGCCATATTGTTCTACGAATTTCTTTAACAACCTTTTCTACCTTATTGAAAACAACTTCTTTTCTTATTTCAGTCAATTCAGGGGCTCTTTCATCGTGCAGATATTTAGATGGTTTTACTCCATATTCTTCACAGAGTTTTCTCCATTCTTCCGGGGTTTCTTCGGGAAGTTTGATTCCGAGAAATGTAGCGAAAGCAATGGCCCAAGACCTTGCGGTTGCTTCAGGATTATATCCTCCGCCTCCCACAACTACTAGTCTATTATGGGAGTACTTGTGTGCAAGTTCATGCATTTTTTCTGCAATTTTCTCGTATGTTTTAGTTGTTAGAGCGAAATGGGTAAGTGGATCCGTATAATGAGTATCTACGCCAAATTGTTGAATAATAATGTCTGGGCCGAAAAATTCTATGAGAGGAGGTACAACTGCATTAAAAGCGTAGAGATAAGCGTCATCAAAGGTTTCTGGGGGCAAAGGAACATTAACAGAGTATCCAATACCAGGACCAGAGCCACATTCGTCGATGAAACCTGTACCAGGATATAGGTAGCGGCCATCTTCATGAAGAG
>Ga0180302_10001424_pt1 | contig 11357 bp, 11 predicted proteins | sample GuaBasSediGuay17_FD_121794 | JGI IMG/M metagenome (GOLD analysis project Ga0180302, IMG submission 121794) | Subseafloor sediment microbial communities from Guaymas Basin, Gulf of California, Mexico - Guay17, Core 4571-4, 12-15 cm | ecosystem: Environmental > Aquatic > Marine > Hydrothermal... | reverse complement strand
TCTACTCGACAAGGCGGGAGACAGGGCGGGAGGAGACTACCTTATCTACAAGATAGTTAAGACCGACGAAGGCTACAAGTGGGTGGTTGCAGGCAGATACTCGCTAGCTTCGGACTCCGTAACCTGGTTCCCCTAACAAAGATGAAATTTTTTTGAATATTTGCCCAGTTTCTTTATTAAACTTCACATCGATGAGGGAGGGGCCGAAAATGGGACCCTATCTCAAGGCAGAGGGTCTCGTGAAAACGTTTGGGGGTCTAAAGGCCCTCGACGGCGTCACTATTGAGGTAAAGCCTAGCAGCATTACCATGGTAATAGGGCCGAACGGCAGTGGAAAGACTACGCTTATCAACGTTCTGAGCGGGGTCTATAGGCCTGATAGAGGGCGTGTGGTGTTCAATGGCCGTGACATCACGGGCTGGCCCCCGCACAGGGTCTACGGTGAAGGCCTCGTCAGGACGTTCCAAATACCGGCTGTATTCAGCAGGCTCACAGTGCTAGAGAACCTACTCGTTGCCGCCAGGAGCAACATGGGAGAGAGTATACTCTCAGCACTGCTAAAACGTAAAGAGTGGATGACCCAGGAGGAAGAGCTCGTGGAGAAAGCTGAGGGGATCTTAGACCTGCTAGGCTTAAGCTCGGTCGCGGATAGAAGGGCTGCTGAGCTGAGCGGCGGCCAGATGAAGCTACTGGAGATAGGCAGGGCCCTCATGAGCGGGGCGAAAATGCTGCTCATGGACGAGCCGCTCGCAGGAGTGAACCCCAAGCTGGCACATGAGGTAATGAACCACATTGTCTCGCTTAGGGACGAACTAGAGATCTCCTTCCTCGTAGTCGAGCACAGGCTAGACATCGTGCTCTCGTACGTGGACAAAGTATACGCTATGCACAGGGGCCGAGTAATAGCAGAGGGGAACCCGAAGGAGGTTATAAGTGACCCCCTTGTTGCTGAGGCCTACTTGGGAGGGTAGCATGGTAGTCCTCAGAGTGGAGGACCTCGTCGCCGGGTATGGTAACCTCAAAGTGCTCTTCGGAGCTAATCTAGAAGTGAGAAGGCGAGAAATAGTGGCTGTGGTGGGGCCTAACGGCAGTGGGAAGAGCACGTTGTTGAAAGCTATTGCAGGCTTAGCCACGGTGTTCTCGGGAAAAATCCTCTTCGACGGAGTTGACATGACTGCCATAAAGCCTCACGATAGGGCTAGGATGGGGTTAGCCTACCTCCCTCAGACAGACAACGTCTTCTCAAGGCTAACGGTCAAGGAGAACTTAATCCTTGCAGGGTACACGGTCCCTAAGGACGAGTTCGAAGAGAGACTGAAGGCAGCGCTCGAGTTCCTGCCGCGTGTACGTGCAGTGTTGCATAGAAAGGTGTGGACGCTTAGCGGTGGGGAAAGACAGATGGTGGCTATAGCGATGGCCGTAATCCGTAAGCCTCGCCTGGTAATGCTCGACGAGCCTTCGGCTTCTCTCGCGCCGAAAGTGGCTGCACAGATATTCGATAAAATAGTTGAGTTGAGAGACAGGCTGGGTTTAGGCGTAGTCTTAGTGGAGCAGAACGCTAGGAAGGCGCTGGAGATAAGCGATAAGGCCCTGCTCTTGGTGGCCGGCAGGCCCGTATTTTGGGGCCCCTCCCACGAGCTTAGGGGGAGAGAGGACTTACTAGAAGTCTACTTGGGGGTCGCTTAGCATGGTGCCCGTGGAAGTTATAATAGACGCTATCACATTCTCGAACCTCCTGGCTCTCTTAGCTCTAGGGCTAACACTAACCTACTTAACTCTCAAAGTGCCTAACTTCGCTCACGGCGATCTAGTTGCGGCCGGAGTGTACGTGGCGTTCTCGCTCCACAAGCTTTGCGGGCTCCATCCCTATCTAGCCATACCGGCGGCTTTCCTGATCTGCGGCATCATTTCTCTCATATCATACCTTCTCGTGTATCGCCCGCTTTGGAGGAGAGGGGCTAGTATAGTAACGCTAATGATAGCGTCAATAGCCGTTGAGATAGTCCTGAGAAGCGGGCTTCACATATATGCTGACGCATTGTCCAGTCATTTGAAGACCTTCACTAGAGGCTTCTCATTCGCTTGGCTTGACCGGAGCGTGGAAGTGTGTGGGCGAACTTTAGCCTTCGTAGCCATAGCCTCTACGTGTACTCTTATAGCAGTGACAGTGTCGATGTACCTCTTCCTATCTAAGACGCGATTTGGAACAGCAATGAGAGCGGCCATAGAGAATCCTTCATTGGCCAGTTCCCTCGGGATAAATGTTGACCTAGTATATGCGGTGTCCTGGTTCTTGGCTGGAGCCCTCGCGGGAGTGGCGGGCGTGTTCTTACCCTTCCGCATGCCATCGGATCCGGAAGTCGGCTGGGAAATGCTCCTCAGGACGTTCACAGCTTCCATTTTAGGCGGGCTTGAGAGCCTCATGGGCGCGATCCTGGGAGGTTTGATCACGGGCTTCGCCGAGGTGCTCGGCATATACGTCCTGTCTAAGCCTCCTGTGTCGCTCTCCACGGCCTACAGGCCCGCAATATCGTATGCTCTCTTCATAATAGTGCTCCTAGTAGCCCCTGGAGGTATAACCAGCTTGGACTGGAGAAGATTGTTAAGGGGGAGGCGGAAATGATAGACGTCTTAAGGCTTCTCCTAGACTTCGTAGCGCTTTACTCTATCTACCTCATACTCTCTGTCAGCCTAAACCTAGAGTACGGTTATACGGGAATACCGAACTTCGGTAAAGTGCTGTTCTTCGCGGGTGGAGCGTTTGTTGTTGGCGCCGTAACTGCTAGAATGCTCGCGCCGCTGGCTGGGGTGTCCCTAGCGGACTACAAGCTCAGAAACGTCGTGGTTAGCAGCCAGATAACGTCCTTCTTATCGTCTAACCCCCTGCTAAGCATGGGAGTCCTCTTCTTGATGCTCATTCTGGGCGCCCTTGTGGGAGCTATACTGGGCTGGATAGCCAGCTATCCCGCCATAAGGCTGCGAGAGGACTATCTAGGTATGACATTGGTGGTCGCAGGGGAGATCATGAGAAGAATAGCGTTGAACTACGACCCACTAATATGCGGCACGTTAGGCGTGGCTGTGCCTAGCCCTTACTCCTTCCTGAGAGGGATAACGCTAGACGTGTTCCGCACCGGTTTTATGTTTGGCGTAGCAATGCTCGTGTGGTACCTAGCCGAGCGGCTCGCGCACTCGCCGTTCGGCAGGCTCCTAAGGGCGGTCAGGGACAACGAACTCGCGGCGGAGGCTCTCGGCAAGGACGTCGTGAAGGTGCGCGCTACTGTGCTCGTCGTGGGCTCAGGCATGGCGGGCCTGGCGGGTGCCCTCTACGCCTTCTACACAGGCGTAGTCCATCCGAACGACTGTGTGCCAATAAGGACGTTCGTGGTGTGGGTCATGGTAATAATCGGAGGGGCCGGTAACAACACCGGTGCCGCCTTAGGCTCGCTGATCTACCTCGGCGTTGAGAAGATAATTGCAATAGCCAAGTACTATGTGCACGGCATACCGTTCGAGATAAACTACATTAGCTACATAGCCTTAGGCATAGCTTTAATACTCCTACTGATGTTTAAGCCGGAGGGACTAGTACCTGAGCGCCCACCCCAAATAAGGCCGCGCAGCGAAGCCGGTGAATCCTGATTCAGTGACGAAAAACTCCGACTTCACTTTAGATTAAATTAAAAGAAAAGGAGTTCTAGCCTAACATTAAGGAAGGAAACGCTTAAATAAGCAATTACCTAAACCCAGAGGAAGCAACTAGGCTCGCAGGGTGTTTAGCCGTGGGGCAATAGCGTCTATAAACGGCTTGGTGCCGCTTCCGAACATTAATAGGCGCTTCCTACTTGAGTTATGGATCGCCAGAATGGGTGCTTTATTAGATCTGCTAGCGGGCTTCATCTTCTCGTGGACGGTTTCTTCTCTAGATCTCTCACCGTGGGAGCTAGCCCTTTACCCAGTACTAATAGGGGTCAGGGGATCGGTAGTTGGGATATTCGTTGGCAGGCTAAGCACGGCGCTTCAGATAGGTACAGTAGAACCAGTAGTAAGTAGAGATAATTACGGTCTGATGTTGCTGGTAGGTGCAGACTACTTCCTCGCAGTGGTCTCGTGTTTCATGATAGCGGTATACGCGCTCGCCACGGGCCCTATTCTCGCGATCCCTATTCATTCCGTCCTATACGTTTCATTGCTGTCAATGACCCTCTCCGTCGCAGCAATGGCGCCGCTCGTAACAATGCTGTCAATAACAGCGTTTCAGAGAGGATGGAACACAGACATAATACTCTTCCCCGTGACGGCAGCGCTGGCTGATGTTATCGTCACGGCCCTCTACGCACTAGCGCTGCTAGCTAGTAGGAGCCTGGGGACTCTTCTTGCAGCATGCATAGTCCCCCTAACCGCTGCTGCGGGTCTCGTGCTATTGACATTTAAAGACGATAAGGACTTCATGCGTATATTACGTGAGTCAGCGTCATCAATAACTATGGCCCTGGTACTTGAGGCCCTCGCCGGGCAGTACCTCTCAGTGGCTGCTCCGCGCCTAGCGGATAGGCTTAACCTCCTGGTAGTGTACCCTCCTCTAATCACATCGTTAGGAGGCTTAGGGTCCGCTCTGGGTTCGATTGCAACCACAAGGTTTCATTCGGAATGGTCGGAGGTATCCGGGTTTAGGGAGATACTTAGAGAAGGAGGCTCAGAGGTAGCTGCTACGTTCCTAACAGGGGTAGCTCTCTTCCTGATCATCGCCGCACTGGGTGGAGGATTTGTTAACCCTTGTCTGCTAGGGGTTGTTTTTCTAAGCGGTGTCATGGCCTTAACAATGATACTTCCAACATCTTATCTTCTAGCCTTCTTTACGTTCAAGATAGGTTTAGATCCTGATGACTATGTCAATCCTGTAATAAGCTCGCTTTCAGACCTCGTAATGACAGTGTGTTTGTTCTCTACAGGTTTATTCCTAGTCGGCTATTAAATATAATGGTTTTAACGGGGATAGTTCTATGCATTGAAGCTCAGGGGCAGTACCTCCTGTCACTCTCCGGGAGGTGGAGTCTCTATGACCTTAGCTACAAGCTTGATTGCGTATTCGATGTCTTCCTTCTTAGCCAGAGCGATAGGCGAGTGAATGTAACGGCAAGGCACCGATATCGCGGTGGCGGCCGCACCGACGTGAACGAAGGAGCCCGCATCCGTCCCGCTTGCGGGGGACAGCTGTAGCTGGTATTTTATGCCAATTTCTTTTGCTAGTCGTTTAAGGTAGCCGAGCAACCTGGGGCTTGCTACGAGTGTTCTGTCCATCAAGCGGAGTGCGGGTCCTTCTCCTAGGCGAGTGATCCAGGCCGGTTCTGGCATGCCAGGGACATCGGAGGCTATCGTCCCCTCTATTGCTATCCCGTAATCCGGTTTGAGCCTATGCGCCGCTGCTAGGGCGCCTCGAAGGCCCACTTCTTCTTGTACTGTGAAGACTGCGTATACGGTCCCGGTGTCGGGGGGGCTCGACGTTCTCAGCGCTTCTAGAAGGACGGTGCAGCCTATCCTATCATCGAAAGCCTTCCCGGCAACGCATGTTCCCAGGTCTCTGAACGTAGCTGAGAACGTGAGAGGGGAGCCTACGTCAACTCCCATTTCTAAAGCCTCGTCTCGGGAGGAGGCCCCAACGTCCACGAAGAGGTCCTCCACTGTTAGTTGCTTTTGGGCGTCGGTTCCCTTTAGGAGGTGGGGAGGCGTAGCACCTATCACGCCGTACACGTCTCCCTTTTCGCCTAATACCACGACCTCCGTTCCCACGGCGGCCGAAGCGTTGATCCCCCCGAGTGCTGCCACCCTTATGAAGCCTTGACCCGTAACATAACGTACTATGAAGCCTACTTCGTCCATGTGAGCGGACACCGCAGTGACAGGCCTTCCACTACCAAGCCTCACGTAGACATTGCCCAGTCTGTCTACCTCGTAGTCAAATCCCCACTCCTCTAGGCGCGTAGTTACGTAGGCTCTGACCCTGTCCTCGAAACCTGGAGGAGCTATAGTCTCGCTGAGGTCCTTGAGCACGTTAAGCCACGCCATACCTGCCACCCATCTTTCTTCAACTTTTGCCGAGCTAGCTTAAAAAGACTGTCGATCGCAGTATAAGGGGGGCTGGTTTGATAAGCACAGCGGTCGTGCTCGCGGGCGGTCAGGGAAAGCGCCTGCGCCCGCTTACTTATGTCACGCCTAAACCTCTCATCCCCGTGGGTAATGAGCCTCTCTTGGGTCATATCCTCCATTTTCTCAAGCTTAACGGTGTCAAGCGTGTCATTGTAGTTGTTAACTACCTTGGAGAGCAGGTCAAAAAGTACGTTGAGGAGCGGGAATGGGGGCTCGAGGTATGGGTCTGCAGCAAGAGGCCCCTTGACACCGCCGACGCTGTCAGGAGATGTCGACACATGCTCCCTGAGGGCGAACCTTTCTTCGTGGTCATGGGCGATGTGCTCACGAACATGAATATTAGAGAGATGGGAGAGTTCCACGTCTCCTCCGGGAGTTTTGCTACAATAGCGCTAAAGGCCGTTGACAATCCTCTTGAATACGGGCTTGTGTTGCTTAGCGATGACGGTCTCATAGAGTTGTTTCTCGAGAAGCCGCTAAGCCTGGAGATATACCTGTTGACGATAGCCTACCACAGGAAGAGGTCAAAGTCCTTCTACTCAAACCTCGTCAACACAGGGTTCTACGCTTTCGACTACCGCATAGTGGATATTCTCGAGAAAGAATACTTCCTAATGGACTTTGGCCGACACGTCTTCCCATACTTGCTCGAGTCGGGATATAAAGTCATGGGATGGGACCTGGGGGACGCCTACTGGAAGGATCTCGGGAGACCATCCTCGTACCTTGAGGCGCATAAGGATCTCCTGGCAGGGAAGATAAAGCCTCTGCGTCCACGCGGTCGCTTAGTCGAGCCCGAAGGCGTGTGGGTAGAGGAGGACGTTGAGGTTGAGGGCCTCGTTATACCTCCGGCGGTGTTAGGCAAGGGCGTGCGCATAGGCTCCAACGCCGTGGTGGGTCCCTACGCCTCGTTGGGAGCCGGTACACGCGTGGGGGCGGGAGCGCACATAAAGAACAGTATCGTGTGGGACAACGTAGAGATAGGTGCGGGCTCAGTGCTCGACGGGTGCATAGTGGCCTCAGGAGCAGTTATAGGCAGAGAGGCCCGGCTAGGCCCGAATACCGTAGTTGGTCATAGCTCTGTGATTAAGGACGGCGTCAAAGTGATGGGAGCGTTTATTGTCAGCTCAAATATACATTTAGTTGAGAAGAGAGAAATTATGGTTGATGGAGAGCTACCAACTAGTTAAAGACGAACGAATTCGAGGTAGTGCGAACTCCGAGCTGACCCCCGAGGTAGCAGCCGAACTCGGTGCGGCCCTGGGCACGCTCCTAGGCGAAGGTGTCCTCGTGGTCACAGCGCGCGACTATTACCCCCCGTCTCGTATGCTAAAGCGCTCGTTCTCGGCAGGACTGATGTCGACAGGCGTTACCGTTGTTGACTTTCACGCGGCTACATTTCCCGAGCTTGCGTTCGCTGTGAAGAAATTCGGGGCACGGGCAGGAGTACACTTCACGGTGTCCTCCTATAGGAGCCACGAGATAGCGATAAAGTTGCTCGACTACCTAGGCATAGAGTTCAGTCACGAGCGCCTGTCCAACTTAATGAGGCTCTTCGAGACCAAGCACATAGTGAGGACCCTCCCCGAGAGAATAGGGTGGGTCACGTACGCAGAGTACATCCATGAGATATACGTAGCCTCGCTCGCATCCTTCTTAGACTCCACGCTGATATCTGACAGAAGGCTCAACATCGTGGCCGACCTCAACTTCGGTCCCACGGCCGACGTCGCGCCGTACATATTCTCAGAGCTTGGAGTGGACGCCACTACGTTAAACGCCCATAAGCCGCAGGCGAAAAAGGGAATCAGGCACCTACCCTCACCCATAGCTCTCATGAGGTTAGCCCGAATGGTGCGGGCAGCGTCGGCCGAATTCGGCGTCGCTTTCTGCGTTGACGCTAGCCGGGCGGTGTTCGTGGATGACAAGGGCAGGATAATGCCCCCAGACAAGACAATCGCGCTGTTCGCCTCCTTCCTGCCATCGGGCTCGACGGTAGTGACGACCATGACTGCATCGAGCATCGTGGACAAGGTTGCAGAGAATAAGCGCCTAAGGGTGGTTAGGGTACGTGGCTACCCGGGGGACGTGTCCAGGCAGGCGAGGAGAGTAAAGGCACCTTATGGGGGCTCTGACAAGGGGGAACACATCTTCACGGGCTTCTCTATGTCGCCGGACGGCTTAGTGGCTCTAGGCAGAATGATGGAGATTCTTGCCGGCCAAGACAGGAGGCTATCAACGCTTGTCGACGAACTTCCCGAGGTTCCTGTTCACGAGGAAACTGTGGATGTACCAGGTTACCTAAGCATGCAGAGGGCCCTAGACCTAATCGCCGAGCACATGGCCCCCAGCAGGCTAACGGTAACAGGTCTGAAAGTCATTGTGGACAAATGCGTGGTTTACCTAGAACCATCGCTGAAAAAGCGCGTTCTCGTGCTCTCAGTAGAGGAACCTTCACGAGAAAAAATCGAGGCCGTGAGGAAGCTGAGAGATTCGATAAGTGAGCTCTTTAGTACCAGCGTAATGTCCTCATAGCTCCGTAAACTCGCGATCTGTGCGGCTATACGGCATGGCTCTCTTCAGCTCAGAGGGGATATTCTCGCCCAGCGCTGACAAGACTTGAGCGACGAGGTAAGCGTCAGGCACTGCTCCCTCAAACTCCAGTACATCCTGCCCATCCACCTGTATCACGTTCTTTGGAACTGTGAACACGTTATACCTGTTAGCTAGATCCGGGAACTCCATGGCCTCAATCATATCTCCGTATACTAGAGGGTTGGCCATTGCCATCTTGTGTGCAGCCCTCACCGCAAGGGGGCAGTAGGGGCACGTGGGAGTGACGAAGACCATTATCCTAACTCGCCGCCTAATCTTCTCGCGCACTATCCTCCTAAGAAGAGGATTCATCGAAGGCGCCCCCCTCGATACGTCTAGAATGTCTTCCACGAGTGCTCCAAACTCGTAGCCAGCAGGTATGCCAAAGAACCTTACGTTGTACTCCTCCTTGCCGTGGACTAAGAGGGCAGGATACATAGGGAGGTCGTACTTGACCGCCTCGGGCGATCCCTCGCTGTTAACTTCTGCGCTTAGCTTGTCAGATAGGCTTGCAAGAATCTTAAGTATCTCCTCAGTCTCCTCGCAGAACCTACACTCGCCCTCGGGCCTAAAGAACCTTAGTCTCACGGGATTCTCCAACTCCCTGAACATCTCCCTAACTTGCCTTAGAGTCTCAGGATCTATCTCGACCATTACCTGCACCCACAGCTAACCCATTAACAGATAAGCCTTGCAGTGTGTTTAAAGTGCGTTACTGGGAGTATAAGCCTTGCCAAGGCTAGTCCTCTAGCGTGAGTGTCTTGATGCCTTCCTGCATACCAACGAGGACCTTGGACGGTTTACGGATCGCGAAAATACCATTCTCGAACACCCCAGGCATGGAGTTTATCTCTACCTCAAGCATTGAGGGCTCTATGTCAGCCTCAACAGTCAGGTCGAGTACTAAGTTTCCATTGTCCGTAACTACAGGACCATACTTACCGCTGCCGCTTGCTCTAAGCCTGGCGGTCCCGAAGCGTCTAAGGTCCTTAACGACCCTACGCCAGGCGAAGGGCGCTACCTCAACGGGCACGGGTTTCTCGAAGACGCTATTAACAAGCTTCCTCTCGTCAACTATCACTATGAACTCTCTAGCGGCGTAGTCTATGACCTTCTCTCGCCCGAGGCACGCTCCACCTCCCTTTATGAGGTTAAGGTCCCGGTCTACAGCATCGGCACCGTCCACTGCTAAGTCTGGCTCTGGGTATTCATTTATCGAGGAGACTTCAAGGCCGAGTTCTAGCGCAATCCTCTCGGTTTCAAGCGACGTTGGTATCACGATTATGTCGAGATTCTCCTCCGCTACCCTATCTGCCAGCAGCCGCGCAAAAATTTCAGCGGTAGAGCCGGATCCCAGGCCCAGTATTATTCCATCTCTTACGTGCTTAAGGGCTTCTCTGGCAACAAGCAACTTCAGGTCCGACATGGACACCACCAGACGGAGGCCTCAGCCCTTAGCGGTCTCTTCACCAATCGACCCTTACACGGCTCCTCATCAGCCATTATCTAACGGCCCGACCTCTGTTAAAAAGTAGTCGTCTTCCTCACTGATCTTGAGAAGTACCCATGTTTTAAGCTCAATGCCCGAGTCCGAATCAACCTCTACTATCACTCTCTCTCCGCCTTCATGGTCTCCAATGAGGGACACGCGCAGCGGTCTTAACAGTCCTTTTTCCAATATCGGCCTTAAGAACCTCTCAAAGAACGTCAGAGGGAAATTGAAGCGCATCATCGCTCCCGTATTGACCACTAGTATCTCTTCCTCCATGAGTGGCCACGAGCCAGCGCTCCAAGGATCGGTCTCCATAAAGCAAAACCCATTAGAAAGCCTTGGCGGGCCGTCTTAAAGTCCTCGTTTACGAACTGACACCGTACCGGCGGGGCCCCGTGCTAATGCTCCGAGACCTTCTCGTAGAGCCTGGCAAGGTATTCTCTGATTTCAGGGTTCGCTAGCAGTCTCCTAACGGGCGGCCCGCTACTCTCGCCTAAGAGGACATGGTATAATCCTCTGTAGACTCTAAGCCGCTCCAACCTAGCTCTAAGCCCGGCACGCTCGGCAAGCTCCCGTATCTTGGCTTGTGCTTCCTCTGCCTGAAGACCGCTTGCGACCTGCGAGAGAAACTCTGTTATGACTCCTCTCTCGGGCTCCGGGAGAGAGAGTAGCCTGGAGGCCGCGTCTTCGAGAGGTAGCAGCACTGACGTTGCACCCACAGCTTCCACCCAGTTTCGCGCCATCACCAGCCTTCTCCTGACGTCTCGTACTTCCCAATCCTCCATGTCTCGGAGCTTGCCTTGACGTCTCAGTATCTCCATGCCGTCCTCTATGTCTCTCATCCACAAAGCTACCAGGGCTAAGGACTTGTAGGACACCCTGCGCGGCCGTCTAGTGGGGACCTTGCCCGCCATGACCAGCCTGTAAGTGTCCATTATAAGCTGGGACTTCCTAACCTTACCTTCAACCATGTCGAAGTAAGTCTTCTCGTACCTGTCGAACTCCTCCACGTACTCGGGGAGGAAGTGCATGTCGAACTCCCAGTGACTTAAAGCCTCGCTCTGTATGTCCGTCACGTCGCGCTTTAGTATCTGGAACCTTAGGACCTCTGGGGGCGCGTACC
>Ga0180302_10001423_pt1 | contig 11359 bp, 10 predicted proteins | sample GuaBasSediGuay17_FD_121794 | JGI IMG/M metagenome (GOLD analysis project Ga0180302, IMG submission 121794) | Subseafloor sediment microbial communities from Guaymas Basin, Gulf of California, Mexico - Guay17, Core 4571-4, 12-15 cm | ecosystem: Environmental > Aquatic > Marine > Hydrothermal... | reverse complement strand
CTTCCAAATGTTTTCGTGATATTAGGTGGAGTACACGTATCATTTAAACCACACGATGCTCTAAAGTACCCGTACGTCGATGCTGTTTGCGTGGGGGAAGGAGAGGAGACAATAGTGGAAGTTGCGGAGAGAATAGAGTCAGGAAAAAATTTAGAAGGAGTTAAGGGAACCATTTATAAGGAATACGGGAGAGTAATAGAAAATAAGAGGAGAAAATTCATAGAGGATCTCGATTCGATACCATTTCCCGCATTTGACCTCATGCCCCTCTCCAAATACCGAGTCTTTGGATACAAGTTGGAGCAATTCCCCGTAATAACCTCCAGGGGCTGTCCATTTTCCTGTAGATACTGTTCATCATCCCTTTTTATGGGTAAAAAATTTAGAGCTAGAAGCGCAGAAAACGTCGTAGACGAGATTGAGTGGCTTATAGATGACTTTGGGGCAAAGCATATCGCTTTTGGCGACGACACGTTTACGCTAAATAAAAAAAGGGTCGTAGAAATTTGCAACGAAATTAAGAGTAGAAGAATAGAAATTGAATGGAGTTGTTCATCAAGAATAGACACCATAAACGGAGATTTGCTTAAAAGAATGAAGGAAGCTGGATGTTCTGCAATTTACTACGGAGTAGAGTCGGCATCGCAAAAAGTACTAGAGTATTACAATAAGAGAATAAACTTGGATATGGTAAAACAGGTGGTTAAGCTAACAAAAGATGTCGGAATTTCGACTATATGTTCATTCATTATTGGGGCACCTATGGAAAAGAAAATCGACGTTTTGAAAACATTGAGATTCGCCATAAATTTAGACCCAGATTACGCCCAATTCTCGGTTCTTACACCTTATCCTGGCACGAGCATATATGAGGAAGCAAAAAAAAAGGGTTTACTCCTAACTGAAAATTATGATTTTTACACAGCTGGTAAACCCGTCCTAAAAAATTTGTACATGTCACCGGAGGAGATTGCGAATTTGTTGAAGTACTGTTATGTTCGATTTTACCTTAGACCATCCTTCATCATAAGAGAACTTAAGAAGGGTCACTTTGGTGTAATTTTAGGTGTGTTAAAACGCATCTTTACTAAAACTTGACTTCATCCTTTCTATTGCTTCTTGGATTTTATTTACAGTTTTGGTTAAAGCAAATCTAACGTAGCCTTCACCAAATTCTCCAAATCCAATTCCAGGTGTGACGACTATTCCAGTTTTGTTTAGCAACTTCTTAGTAAATTCAATGCTACTTCCACCTACATTACACCAGACATAGAACGTTGCTTTTGGACTCTTAATTTTGAATCCCAATTCTCTAAGCCCCTCTACTAAAACGTCCCTTCTTTTTTCATATATCCTACAATTCTCATCAATAACTTTGTCACCGTAATCCAAGGCAGTTGCTGCAGCAACCTGTATTGCCTCAAATACTCCGCTGTCGACGTTAGTCTTAACCTTCAGAAGTCCCGAAATAATCTCCTCATTTCCACATGCGAATCCTATGCGCCAACCAGTCATGTTATAGGACTTAGAGAGTGAATTGAATTCTATAACAACTTCGAAGCCAGAGTCGTATTCCAAGAAACTATGGGATCTGTAACCATCGAATGTTATCTCACTATATGCGGCATCATGGGCAAGGATAATTTCGTTATCTTTGCAGAAATCGATAACTTCCTTGATAAACTCTTTCGTTGCAATAGCCGTTGTGGGATTGTTAGGATAGTTGAGGAACATAATCTTTGCTTTTCTAGCAACGTTTCTTGGGATCTCCTCAAGGCGAGGCAAGAAGTTATTATCGCCCATTAGGGGAAGCTTGAAAGGCGTACCATTTGCTAAAATCGCTGCGGAAAAGTATACAGGATAACCCGGATCTGGAACCAAAACAAAATCACCTTTATTAATAAATGCAAGTGGTAAGTGGGCTATCCCTTCCTTGGATCCTATTAAGCTTATAACTTGACTTTCTGGATCTATTTTGACGTTTTTTCTTCTTTTGTAGAACCTAGCAACACTTTCTCTGAACTCCATCATTCCCTCGTAACTCGGATATTTTTGTCTTTCAGAGTTTTCTACTGCTCGTTTCAAGGCATTAACGATGAAACGGGGTGTAGGTAAATCTGGATCTCCTACTCCGAAATCAATAACATCGATACCTTTCGAAATCACTTTCTTTTTTAGTAAATCTAGTTCCGCAAATAGATATGGTGGGATTTTAGCTAGTCGTTGTGCTAATTTGAACATGTTTTAAGAACTATTTAATCTGTATATCAGTTTTTCTTAAGTTTCAAGAGAATACACAACGCCTTGTCTCTGAGCTAACTTTAAAAATTTGGTGAAAATTTACATTAGAAAATGTGAAGTAATAAGCTTAATTTGACTAAAGTTGTAAGGTGAAAAGATGGAGGACATAAGATTTTGCCCCGAACATGGATTCTATCGTGGTGAGACTTGCATTTGTGGAGTTAAGGGAGAGTTAATACTAAGAAGGGACAAAGTTGAAAGGCTGGGCAGGTTAATCTCGGGCATACTACGACACTTCCCCGATAAGTTTGGATTAAGCATTGACAAAAATGGCTGGGTTAATTTTGAATCTTTAGTGAGAGCGGTTAGGAGGAAGTATAAGTGGGCAAACAAGTGGATAATAAAGGCATTGGTCTATAGTGATGCTAAGAAAAGATACGAACTAGTGGGAGAAAAAATAAGGGCGAGATACGGTCATAGTATTAATGTAGAACTAGACGATATGCCTGAATGTCTAAACAACATCTTATACTATGGCACTAGTGAAGAGGAAGCCCAAAGAATGATAGAGATAGGGATAAAGCCCGTAAATCAGACTTTTGTTCATTTATCCATAACAATCGAAAAAGGGGAGGAGGTAGCTCGATTAAGAACGGATAAACCGATTATACTTGAAATAGATGCTAAAGAAGCAAGAAAGAATGGGATAAAGATAATTAAGGCAAACGACGTTATAGCTTTGGCAAAAGAAATTCCTGCAAAATTTATTTTGAGGCAAATAAAAATTAATTACTCTTCGAAGTAATAATCTTCCTCAAATTCCTCCTCAGCTTCCTCTTCTTCGTAACTCTCCAGTTCCTCTAGGTCAAATTCTTCATTCGTATCTAATAGTAGGAATTTACCCTCCTGGTAAATCATCACTGAGCCACAAAGTTTACAGTTGATTTCCATGCCCTCGTATAGGTCAGTGAGTTCAATTTCTTCACCACATGATGGGCATCTGATAATCTTTGCTACCATGCTTTGCGAGTAGGTTTCGAACTAATTTAAATTTTATGCAACGATTCTAGAGTTCGTTGTACCAATTAAAAAAATAAAATTTTGGAGTGGACTCGCCGGGATTTGAACCCGGGGCCTCCGCCTTGCGAAGGCGGCGCTCTACCTCTGAGCTACGAGCCCCTTAATTGGACGAAAACTTTTGTATTTAAAAAATTATCTCTTTGCCAATCTCATTCAGGAGTTAAAATTCCAGGGTTAATCTTGTTTCAAGACAAAAAATACATCCAAGAGACAAAGAGTAAAACAAAAAAATATACGCTTCTAATTATTATGTGCTACCTCCCGAAGACAAAGAAATGGAGTTGGTGGAACATTTAGGTGAGTTACGTAAGAGAGTTGTGAGGATTTCTATTGCCTTCATTTCACTCATTTCTATAATATTTTATTTTTCTGGATCATTACTGGAGAGGTTCTGGTACAATACAGTTGGTTCTCTGAATCCGTACTTATTGTCTCCACTTGAATGGATTTTAGCGCGGTTGACACTATCTCTCATCGTATCTCTCATTGTACTATATCCATACATAGCGTATGAATTATATGAATTCGCAAAACCTGGTTTATACGATCATGAAAGGAAATTTATCAAAACCTTAGTAATACCCAGTTACATAGTTTTCATTCTGGGATCTTTTATTTCATACAAATTTATTATTCCTCTACTATATAAATTTGCACTAACTTATCAAGCTGAACCTTATCTTTCCGTAGGGAGAACTTTGGATAATGCGATAAAATTACTTGTTTCTTTCTCACTCTTTTTACAAATTCCACTCATCGTTTTTTTACTCGAAAATTTCAAAATAGTGGAATACAAAGTTCTTAAAAATTTTAGATACCTGGTGTACATCGTAGCTTTCTTGCTCCTGACAAATATTTCGATGGATTTTTCCGGATTTACACAAATTCTATGTGTTGCTATATTTGTCCTGATGTATGAGTTCGGTTTGGCCATTATACGTGTCGCAAAGAATATATAAGATTACGAAAACCGAGCTTGCTGATGCGGATAGTAATAGCTGGCGCAGGAGAAGTGGGTTGTGGTCTAGCTCAAGCATTGGCCGATAAATATGATGTCTTTGTCATCGAAAAAGAATTGGGTAGGTGTGATTCTCTCTTGAACTTGGATGTAGTTACAATTCCTGGTAACGCAGCGAATCTGGATACATTAAGGACGGCAAGAATTGAAAATGCGGATATATTTCTGGCTGTGACCGGAAATGATGAAGTTAATTTGCTTGCTGGTTTAGCTGCTAAGAAATTGGGGGCAAAGAAAGTAATCGTAAGAGTAGAAAATCCCGAATACGTTGATAGACCCATAATAAAAGATCATCCACTTGGTTATGACGTTTTGATTTGCCCACAACTTGCTTTAGCACAAGAAGCGGCAAGATTAGTAGGTTTACCTGGGGCTATTGAAATAGTTAGTTTCAGTGGCGGTAAAGTTGAAATGGTTGAAGTCCAAATTATGGAAGGATCCAAGGCCGATGGATGCAGAATTAAGGACCTCGATTTACCGAAAAACATCGTTATAACTTCAATTTACAGATCTGGCAATTTAATAATACCTAGAGGTGAAACACTTCTAGAGAAGGGGGATAAAATAGCCATCGTTGGAAAGTCCGAGGAAATTGAAAAGATAAGAGGTTTATTTGGTCCGCCTATTGTGAGGAGGGTTACAATCTTTGGAGCGGGGACAATTGGGAGCTACGTTGCCAAAATATTGGAGCGAAGTAGGATTAGTGTTAAGTTGGTTGAATCAAGAATTGATAGGTGTGAACAAATAAGTGATATTTTGAAGGGTGTTAAAATTGTCTGTGGAGATGCCACTGATATTGAATTTCTGGCAGAGGAGGAGGTTGGTAAATCTGACGCAGTAGTTGCCGCTACCGAGAGCGATGAAAAAAATCTCCTTATTTGTCTTTTAGCTAAAAATCTTGGTGTAAAGACTACGATTGCTAAGGTTGAAAGGGGAGAGTACGTTAAACTCTTTGAGGCTGTAGGAATAGATATCGCACTTAATCCAAGAAGAGTAACGTATAACGAGGTAATGAAACTTCTTCGTAGGATGCAAGTTGAAACTGTAGCTGAAATAGAGGGAGCAGCGGTTGTCGAAGTTGTTGTTAAGAATAAAAAACTAATTGGAACAAAACTTAGAGATATAGATTTACCAAGAACTTCGATTGTAGGTGCAGTTTTAAGAAATGATGAATGTCTCGTTCCGAGAGGAGATACCGAACTCAACTTGGGAGATAGATTACTTGTATTCACGACATGGGATGACTTGGAATTCATTGAGGAGATATTTGAATGAGATTTGAGCAGTTAACGAATTTAACCGGGAAATTGCTTCTATTATTTTCAACTACTTTTTCGTTACCGTTATTATTTGCTATTTATTTCGGAGAATTCGTATATCCGTTCTTGGTTGCAATGATTACATCAGCGGTTGTTGGAATAATACTTTTAATTACGTCTAAAAACCAATCTGCAACTCTTGAATCGATGAGACATAAGGAGGCATTTGCCCTCGTAGCTATTGCTTGGTTCCTTGTTTCAATTCTAGGTTCTATACCTTATTTATTCATTGGAATAAATCCAGTAGATGCCTTCTTTGAATCTATGTCTGGTTTTACAACCACGGGGGCGTCTGTTCTTACGCCGGAATGCTTGCCTAGGTCAATCCTTGTTTGGAGAAGTTTAACGCAATGGCTCGGTGGAATGGGCATAATAGTGTTGTTTCTAGCTATAATCCCAAATGTCGCAAGAAAAAGCGCGATTATATTTCAAGCAGAGTATCCGGGGGTCACTTTGTCGAAAGTTAAGCCAAAAATAAGAGATACTGCCCTAGCACTATACAGTCTGTATTTTCTATTTACGATCTTGGAAATTTCGATTTTAATCTTACTGGGGGTTTCGCCATTTGACGCCATAAATCATACTTTTACAACGTTGTCTACTGGGGGTTACTCTACACATTCTGAAAGCATTGCATTTTTTAGAGATGAGAGAGTTGAAGCTGCCATAGTTATCTTTGCTTTTATTGGTGGAACGAACTTTGCGCTACTTTACTTCCTCTTGCGAGGTGATTTGAGGATAGTAAAAGATCCCGAATTTCGATTTTATGTTTTATTTTTATTGGTTGCATCTCTGACAATTAGCGTGCTAAATCTTAAGAAATTTACACTTCTAGAGTCGCTCCGTTACTCGATTTTTCAAGTCGTTTCAATAATGACTACAACTGGGTACACTACCTACGATTTCGACCTCTGGTCGGATTCTTCCAGATTGATTTTACTAACTTTAATGTTTATTGGCGGTTGTTCTGGGTCAACGGGTGGGGGTATTAAGGTTATTAGGGTGTACTTACTAATTAGGTATGCGATAATTCAAATATTAAGGGCCGCTGAACCTAGAACGATAAGGACAGTAAAGTTTGGAGACAAATCAATAAGAAAAGAATACCTTGATGATATTGCGGCTTTTTTCGTTCTTTATATCTTCATATTCACGATTTCATCTTTGATTATAGCTCTCTCGGGATATGATATAGTAACATCGATATCGGCAACTGCAGCAACTCTTGGGAATGTTGGACCTGGATTGGGTCTTGCAGGTGCCGGGGAAAATTACCACTCCTTTTTACCGCATGTTAAACTTCTACTTTGTCTGGACATGTGGATTGGAAGACTAGAGATCTTCACTGTAATTTCACTTTTCATTCCTTCTTTTTGGCGTGAGAGGTGGTGATGTAGGTTATGGCATCCTTAAGTTCCATCATGAATTGTTCGCCAGTTGATAAGTTTTTGATAGAGACCAACCCGCTTTTTACTTCGTTCTCTCCTAGGATTATTGCATAGTCCGCTTTTACATCATTGGCATAGCTCAATTGCTTTTTGATGCTTCTTTCCATGACGTCTACAATAGTGATTAATCCGTGTTTCCTGAGTTCCTCAGAGATCTTAAATCCCAAAATTTCAAAGCCTCTGAATGAGATCACAGCTACAACAGGTGACTTGGGTTTTTTTGGTTTAGACAATTCGCAAACTCTATCGAAACCTATTGCAAATCCTGTTGCTGGAATTTTTTCTCCACCGAACAAATGTGCCAGTTCATAACTACCTCCACCACAAATTTGATTCTGGGATCCTAGATTTTCAGCGTAGCATTCAAATACGACACCTGTGTAGTAGTCCAATCCTCTTGCAATTCCGAGGTTGAATTCAAAATCAATTCCGAGCTTGTATAAACTGTCACCTAGATTTCTCAGGTTACCGATATCAAAATCTACTATTTTTTTCGCCTCATCCAGAATTTCAAGACCGCCCCTCATTTCTATTAACTGAAATATTTTGTTCCTTATGTCATCGCTAATTTTTTTCTGGTTCAAATAATGGTCCAAAGTCTCGATATCCCTTTTGTCTATCAGTCTCATTATCTTGGATGAGGTAGTATCGTCCAAATCTGCAAGAATCGATCGCATAAGACCAACATGGCCGATCTCTAAATTGAATTTTATTTTCAACTCATTTAATATTTCATAAGCCAAAGTTATGACTTCAAGATCAGCTAGATAAGAGTTTGAGCCAATCAGTTCGACGCCGAACTGCCAAAATTCCCTGTATCTACCTCTCTGTGGCCTTTCATACCTAAAACAATTTGTAAAATAGTAGAATCTTAGTGGCTTTGGCATAACACTGCATGAATTAACGAACATCCTCGTAACTGGAGCGGTAAGTTCAGGTCTTAACGCCATCATTCGACCAGATTTATCTCTAAATGTGTACATCTCTTTAGTGATCTCCTCACCTGATTTTAAAGTGAAAAGTTCAACGTGCTCAAATGTCGGGGTGAGTATCTCCCTGTATCCATATTTTTCCGCGATATCTCTCATAATTCTCTCAATCTCTCTCCTCTTCTCCATATCTTCTGGAAGAAAATCTCTCGTACCGCGTGGTTTGTCAATTTTCACATTTTGTTCTCAAAAGTAGGGTTAATAAAATATTTACTCAGTACCATAACTTTCATAAACTTTTAGTTAAAAAGATGTCTGAAATGTAGGGCCCGTAGCTTAGCCAGGTAAGAGCGCCCGGCTCATAACCGGGCGGTCGAGGGTTCGAATCCCTCCGGGCCCATCAGCAAATTTTTTAAAAATACTACAGTAGCTCTTCTTTCATGCAAAGGGATGACATTAAAATAGCGGTGCTGAGGATGGAAGGTACTAATTGCGAATACGAGACTGCAAGAGCTCTTCAAACTTTTGGTGTAAACGTAGAAATAGTCCATTTAAAGCAATTTTACAGCGACATGATAAGATTTGAGGACCAAAGAAGCATTTTTGATTACCAATGTCTAGTTTTTCCAGGTGGATTCTCGGCAGGTGATTACGTTAGGGCTGGTGCAATATTTTCTGCAAGAGTAAAAAGTGTTCTACGTAGAGATCTTGAAGAATTTATAAAAATGGGTTTACCAGTTCTTGGAATATGCAATGGCTTTCAAATTCTTGCCGAATTGGGTGCTTTACCAGGCTTTGATGAGGATAAACCAATATCGGAAAAACCCGAAATGGCATTAACCATTAACGATTCAAATAGATTCGAATGCAGACCAGTACTTCTTAAATTAGAAAGTAGGAAGTGCATCTTTACAAGAAAACTTGATAAAGAAGTTGTTATGTTTCCAGTGGCGCATGCAGAGGGTAAAGTTGTTTTCCCCCGGGGGAAAGAAAATGAGTATTTAAATCGACTTTTAGAAAATGATCAAATCGTTTTCAGATATGTAGACAAACATGGTAAATACGCGGGATATCCCTGGAATCCTAATGGAAGTTTTTATAATATCGCAGGAATGTCTAACGTTACACAAAACGTTTTTGGTCTCATGCCACATCCAGAAAGATCATTTTTTGGTTACCAAGTTGGGACTTCAGAGCCATTAGGCGATGGTTACTACATATTTGAGAGTGTGGTGAATTATCTCGAGAAGTTTTATTAACTCGAGATATATACTATACTTGATGGAAATTCAGGTTTCTGAATACATGACGAAGAACGTCTACACGCTAAGTCCGAATGACACTGTGAAGGATGCAATAAACCTAATAAAAAGAACGGGACACGATAGTTTTCCAGTTGTTGATGAGGAAAATAAAGTAATCGGATACGTGTCTGCAATAGACATCATCGATAAACCCATGACAACAAAGATCCGCGAAATAATGTCAAAGGAGCTTTATGTAGCTCGGGAATTTATGAATTTAAGAGATGCAGCTAGAGTTATGTTTAGAACTGGCCATTCTAAATTGCCCGTAGTCGATGAGGAAAATAGGCTTGTGGGTATAATCTCGAATGCCGATGTTATTAGAAGTCAAATCGAGAGGGTTAATCCAGCGAAAGTGGAGAAATTGAAGAAGACAATTGAAAAAGTTCATGGAATTGGTACAAACGTGGTTAGGGGAAAAGTTGAGACTTGGAGGCTAATTCCAACTCAAAGTAAAGTATACGCAGACGAACTTCGTGGAAGAATACATGAACTGAGAAGAGGCTTAGCTGAACCGATTGTTGTTGTGGAAAAGAGCTCTAGATTTTATTTGGTCGATGGTCATCATAGAGTCGTTGCAGCTTTTAAATTGGGCGTAAAAGAGCTTGACGCATACATAATTAAAGTACCACATTCAGTCGAATTGGGAATTGAGAAATTGATCAGAAAAAAAGGATTAAGATCCGTTAAGGACATCAAGATAATTGAAGATATACCTCATCCGCTTGTTGAAATAACTTTTAGAAACATGAGGTGAATCTTTGAGCAAGCTTGTAATATGGACAGTCAATTTAGATAAGAAGAAGTCTAGGTCTCGGGGAAGAAAAATACCCAGAAGATTTGCTGTACCAAATGTGAAATTACAGGAAATCGTCGATGCTTGCAGAGATCTGGGAATTGAAGTCCAAGTTGAAAGGGATAAAAAATATCCCAGGTGCTGGTGGGAAGAGTCGGGAAGAGTAGTTATAAAAAAGGAATTTATAAAAGAAACAAAAACCAAACTGATGATCGAAATATCAAAAAGGATACTGGAATCGAGGAAAACTAAAACAAAACATAAAAAATAAAAATAATGAAATTGATCTTCCTCCTTTCCGGCGAGAACGTCCAATTAGCAAAGTGGGAAGTAATAAGACTTGCAGAAGCTTATGGAACCTTGAAGAATTTTGAGCACTCTGGAAGGCTCTTGATAGTTAGTTGGGTAGGCGATAACTTCTATCATAGACTCGCTCTTTCACATGAGGTAGCCCATCTAATTGCAGAGTGTAGATTAACTGAGCTAGAGGACGTTTTTCAAAGTGTAAAGATATTCCCAGCAAAGTTATGTGTAAGAGTCAAGTCTTTCATTCGCATTAATAGGACTGAGATAGAAAGAAAATTGGGTGAAATATTGTGGAGAAGAGGAGCAACCATTAGCGTGTCAGAACCGAGGGTTATATACAGGATATATATAAATTCGGAAGAAAATTGTTACGTTGGAGTATTAAAGTACGTTGTGAATAAAAAGCAATTCTACTTGCGAAGACCAAATGTAAGGCCATACTCGGCTCCATTTACAATTGTACCCAAGTTTGCAAGAGCTCTGATCAATTTGGGATGTGCTCGAAGAAATATGCTCGATCCAATGTGTGGAACTGGTTCATTTCTAATTGAAGCCGAGTTAATGAACATAAGTTCTACCGGCATTGACTTTTTTAAGAAAACGATTTCTGGTTGTGCGAAAAATCTGAGGTTCTTTGGATTGCCTTCCAACTTGATAGTTGGTGATGCAAGAACCTTGCCCTTTAAAGACGAAACGTTCGAATGTATCGTAACAGATTACCCATACTACAGATCTACAAAATCACCTTCCGATTTAGTCGAATTGTATGAAAAAACCAGTGAAGAATTTTATAGAGTTTTAACCAAAAGTGCCGTTTTGGTTACCAACATTGACGTTGAGGATTACTTTAAAAATTTTAAATTGGTTGCAAAGTTTAAGCAAAGAGTACATGGGAGTTTAACTAGGAGGATATATCTT
>Ga0180302_10001422_pt1 | contig 11361 bp, 9 predicted proteins | sample GuaBasSediGuay17_FD_121794 | JGI IMG/M metagenome (GOLD analysis project Ga0180302, IMG submission 121794) | Subseafloor sediment microbial communities from Guaymas Basin, Gulf of California, Mexico - Guay17, Core 4571-4, 12-15 cm | ecosystem: Environmental > Aquatic > Marine > Hydrothermal... | reverse complement strand
AAGTATATTTAGCATCCCCTGCAACTGTTGCTGCTTCAGCAGTAACTGGAAGAATAACCAACCCTAAAAATTTTCTTAAAAGTTAAATTTTAAGGGAAATATACAATTTTTTTCTCTTTTAACCTGTAGATTTCATCTTCACTATACCCTAAGTCTTTTAGGATTTCAATACTATGTTCACCAAGTTTTGGTGGGTGGTATCTAAGCTTAAACTTAATTTCTGAAAATTTTATAGGCATACCTACAGATTTAACCTCAGAATTTTTTGTTGGATGTTTAACCTTAATAAATACTTCTCTTTCTTTAAGATGAGGATTATCAACAAGATCTGCAACTGTTAATAGAGGTCCGCAGGCTATTTCAGCCTTAGTTAACCTCTCTAAAACCTCATCACAACTCATTTTTCTAAGAATCTTGTTTAGCTCTTCTTCAAGTTCTTTTCTATGTCTGCATCTATCATCATTCGTTTTAAATCTTTCATCTTCTAGGAGGTATCCTGCATCTAAAGTTTCACATAAAGCTTTCCATGCCTTCTCATTATGAGCAGCAATATATATTGGTCTATCCTTAGTTTCAAAAAGTCCGTAGGGAAAGAAGGCTTTATACCCTGTACCCATTTTTTCTGGAATTTCTCCAGTAAGTAAATAGTATATTATGTAGTAGTTCATCCAGGAAACAGCGGATTCAAAAAGGGAAATATCTATCCTTTGACCTTTACCAGTTTTTTCGCGTGCAATTAAGGCTGCTAGGATAGAATAAGCTAACATTACCCCTGTACCAGTATCTATAAATGACCCCGCATTTCTTACAGGTCTACCTCCTTGCTCACCTGTTGCAGCCATAGAACCACACATAGCTTGGATAACAGGGTCAAAAGCTCTCCACTTTGAATATGGTCCTGATTGGCCAAAACCTGAAAGTGAACAGTAGATAATTCTTGGGTTAATTTTTGAAACATCTTCATATCCAAAACCTATTTCTTCGAGTTTTCCTGGAGTAAAGTTTTCTACAATTACATCTGAGATTTTTATAAGTTTTCTTAATACATCTCTTCCTTCCTCAGTTTTTAGATTTAATGCAAGAGATTTTTTATTCCTGTTAGCAGCAATAAAGATTCCACCTTCATATGCTTCTCTAAATGGGTCTCCTTCAATAGGCTCTACCTTGATAACGTCTGCGCCTAGGTCTGCAAGTAAAAGTACTCCATAGGGTCCTGCAAGTGCATGGGTTAAGTCTATTATCCTAATTCCTTCTAAGGGCTGCATAATTAATTTAGTTATTACACTAGAAATATGTAAACTTTACCATTAGTAGGGAAAAAATAAAAATAGTTTATGTCTTACATAAGAAATTATTGGTTGGTGAAAAGTTTGCCTACAATCATTGAAGGTAAAGTCTTAAAGTATGGGGATAATGTAAATACTGATGCTATTTATCCAAGTAAATACATGGTTTACACAAAACCTGAAGATATGGCTAAGTATGCAATGGCTGGTTTAGACCCTAATTTTCCATTAAAAATTAAAGATTATGGTTTAATAGTTGCTGGTAGAAATTTTGGTTGCGGTTCAAGCCGTGAACATGCACCCTTATCTCTAAAATATGCTGGTGTAAAATGTATCCTAGCAGAATCTTTTGCAAGAATATTTTTTAGGAATGCTATAAATGTTGGATTACCAATTATTGAATGTAAAGATATTTATTCAAAAACTGATGAGAATGATATGCTCCAAATAGATATGAAAAAAGGGTTAATCAAAAATTTAACAAAAAATGTAACCTTAAACTTTAAACCTTTCCCAGACTTTCTTCTAAAAATATTTGAAAGTGGAGGTTTAATTGAATATTTAAACGTTGTTGGATACTAAAAAATTTTCTCTGCTATAGCTTTTCCCACCTCAGATGTTGAAGAATTACCACCTAAATCTCTTGGTTTAACTTTTCCCTCAATTAAAACATTCCTAACAGCTTTATCTATTGCTTTAGCGGCTTCTTCTTCACCTAAATATTCAAGCATAAGTTTTGCAGCTAAAATTGCTGCAATAGGGTTAGCTAAACCTTTTCCAGCATATTTTGGTGCAGAACCATGGATAGGCTCAAACATAGAAACACCGTTAGGGTTAATGTTTCCTCCAGGAGCTAGCCCCATTCCTCCTTGAATTATAGCACCAAGATCTGTTAATATGTCTCCAAACATGTTTGGTGTAACAACAACATGAAATCTTTCAGGGTTTTTAACAAACCACATAGCTGCAGCATCAACAAATGTAAATTCTGCTTCAATTTCAGGGTAGTCCCTTGAAACTTCCATAAAAATATCCCGCCAAAGACCGTAAATTTCGCTTAAAACGTTTGCCTTATCAACCGAGGTTACACGTTTTAACCCTTTTCTTTTGCAAAATTCAAATGCATAACGAATAACTCTTTCAGCACCTTTCCTACTAATAACCCCTATTTGATAAGCAAATTCTTCAGACTTATTTGCTAAAACTTTAACATCAAACCTTAAACTGTAAAGTTTACGTTCAATATTTAGATTAGCTTTATGTGTATCAGACTTAAACCTGCAACCTAAACCAACATAAAAATCTTCAGTATTCTCCCTAATAACGTAAAAGTTAATGTCCTGAAGACTCTTATCCTTAAGAGGTGTTTCAACATTAGGATACAAGGTTACAGGTCTAAGATTTACATACTGGTCAAAATAAAATCTTAACTTTAAAAGTAAACCTTTCTCTAAAATTCCAGGCGGGACTTCAGGATGCCCAACAGCTCCAAGGTAGATAGCATCCATCTTCTCCATTTCCTTTAAAGCTTCATCAGGTAAAATTTCGCCAGTTTTAAGGTAATGATTCCCACCATAAGGGTAAATTTTAAAATCAAACTTTACATTGTAAGCATTGCTAACTGCATCTAAAACCCTTAATCCCTCGTTGATAACTTCAGGCCCAACACCATCTCCCGGGATTACAGCTATGCGGTAACCCATTACTCCCAACCTGAACTTTTTGCTATATTTCTTAAATATTTAAAAGCTTCTTCTAAAATCTTATTAGGCATAGCCTATAGTAGAATAAAAAACTTTTTAAACATCTTAAAGTAATCAACTATACATCATGAGTTCAGATTATGTTAGAATCTTTGATACAACACTTAGGGATGGGGAACAAACACCTGGTGTGGCTTTAACAGCTCAAGATAAGCTTGTTATTGCAAGACAGCTTGATATGCTAGGGGTTGATGTTATTGAAGCAGGTTTCCCTTCAGCTTCTCAGGGTGAATTTGAAGCTGTAAAGCTTATAGCTAAAGATGGGCTTAATGCTGAGATATGTGGATTAGCAAGAACAACAAAAGAGGATATTGATGCTTCACTTGCATGTGATGTTAAATCTATTCACATCTTTATAGCAACCTCACCCCTTCACCTTAAGTATAAACTTCATTTAACAGAGGACCAAGTGCTAGATAGTGTTGCTAGATCTGTGGAGTACGCTAAAAAGCATGGTGTTATTGTTGAATTTTCAGCTGAAGATGCAACTAGAACAAAAATTTCTTTTCTAAAAAAGGTTTACCATGTTGCTGTTGATTGTGGTGCTGATAGAATAAATGTTCCAGATACAGTGGGGGTAATGATTCCTAAAAGAATGAATCTACTCATCAGTGAACTTAAAAAAGAGTTTAATGTACCTATAAGTGTTCACTGCCATAACGATTTTGGTATGGCTGTTGCAAATTCTCTTGCTGCTGTGGAAGCAGGAGCATCTCAAATACATGTAACTGTTAATGGTTTGGGTGAGAGAGCTGGAAATGCAGCATTAGAAGAAGTTGTAATGGCTTTGTACTCCTTTTATGGGAAAAAAACAAGAATTAATACAAGATTAATTTATGAAACTTCCCGACTAGTTTCTAAGCTTACAGGAATTATCATACCTCCAAATAAGCCTATCATAGGTGAGAATGCTTTTGCCCATGAATCTGGACTTCATACGCGTGGAGTTGTTGAAATGCCTGCAACCTACGAACCTATAAGCCCTGAAATTGTTGGAAGAAAGACAATACTGGTTCCAGGTAAGCATGCTGGAAGTTACGGATTAAGAAAAGAAATTGAAGAGCTTGGTTTTCATCCAACAGAAGACCAGATGAAGCAAATTCTTCTTAAGGTTAAAGAGATGGGCGACCAAGGCAAAATGGTAACAACAACAGACCTAATTGCAATAGTAAGTTCTATTTGCGGAAAACCTTTAGAGGAGCCTCAAATTGTAGGTTTAAAAGATTTAACAGTAGTTACTGGAAGTAATGCTATACCGACAGCCTCAGTTAGACTTATACTTGAAGGTAAAGAATATGTTTCATCTGAAACTGGAGTTGGACCTGTTGATGCAGCAATAAAGGCTATTAGTAAGGTGACAGATGCTCTTATAAATGTTAGACTTAAAGAGTTTAGGTTAGAAGCCTTAACAGGAGGTTCCGATGCTACAGCTGAAGTTATTGTTAAGGTTGAGGATGCTGATGGAAGAATAGTTTCAGCTAGAGCGACAAATAACGATATTGTTATGGCTAGTGTTGAAGCAATGATTAATGGTATAAACAGGCTTCTTCAACTTAAAAGAGCTAAAGCTTAACCTAGAACTTAAATAATGAAATACACCTCACCTAAAACATCAAGTTTATCTTTAATGTTTTCATCAGGTTTACCAAAAATTATATTTCCAATTTTATGCATAGTTTTTAGGTCTTCTTCAAATGGTTTAAGATTTTCTGGCACGTAGGCAATCTTAATTTTCTCATTTAAAGCTAAACCTTTACTTTTCTTATATCTCCAAACTGTTGAATTAAACTCCATAAAATTATTAAGAAGTTTTCCATAATCATTAAGCCATTCACTTCTTGGTTGTGGAAATTCTTCAAGATGGATAGATTTTTCTGAATAAAGTTTAGTCCAAATTGCTTCAGTAATAAATGGGCATATTGGAGCTAAAAGCTTGATAACTGTTTTAAGGCATAAGTGTAAGGTTCTCCATGCACCTGCTTGTTCCTCAACACTAAAAACTCTTTCAAAATTATATGCTCTAGATTTTACAGCTTCAACATAGTGGTCTGCAAAAATGTTCCAAACAAAGCTTCTTAAAATGTTTGCTGGAATAAAGAAGTCCATTTGCTCATAGCCGTCAATACATTCTTTAACAACCCTGTAAAGTTCATTAAGAATCATGTAGTCTAAAGGTCTAAGCTTAACGTTTTCATCATTCTCAACAACCGGGAATTGGGAGATAAACCTTGAAACATTCCAAAGCTTTGTAAGAAACCTGAATGAACCTTCAAGTCTTTCTCTACTAAACCTATAGTTTGAGCCAAGTTTAGCTTCAGATGCTCCCCAAAGTCTAAATGCGTCTGCTCCATATTTCTCAATATAAGGTTCAGGCCAGATAATGTTTCCCTTAGACTTGTGCATAGCCTCTCCATGTTCATCTAAACCCATTCCAGATATTCTAACATATTTAAAGGCTGGTGTAGAAAGTAGCTGAAAAGTTCGAAGTATAGAGTAGTAAAGCCATGTTCTAACAATATCTGACCCTTGGGGTCTTAGAGAGCATGGAAAGCATTTTCGGAAAAGGTTTTCATCCCAACCATAACCTAAAATGTATAGTTGGCTTATGCTTGAATCCATCCAAGTATCAAATGTCCTAGTTTCACCTATAAATTCGGCAGAACCGCATTCACATCTCTCAATCGGAGGTTTTTCTCGCCATGGCTGGTAATATCTACCTTTTGGTGGGACGTAAGCTTTCCCACACTTAGCACAATACCATAAAGGTATCTCCGTACCATAGAATCTTCTTCTAGAAATAGGCCAATCTGCTGTGACAGAATTACTCCAGTTTATTAAAAGATTCTTTGATTCTGGTGGATAAAACTTTATCTCATCTATAACCTTCTTTAATTTTTGAATAAATGGTAACTGTTTTAAGTAATATTCTTCCATAACTATAAATTCAACAGGATTTTTCGATCTCCAGCATACAGGTATTGAATGCTTAATTTTCTCTTTTTTAACAAGAAGTCCAAGTTTTTCCAGGTCTTCAACAATTTTTTCTCTGGCCTCCTTAACAGTTAAACCCTTATATAAGCCTGAAACCTCATTCATTCTTCCATCTTTTGTAATTGCTATAGTTGGTTGTAACCCTAATTCCCTAAAAATTCTGATATCAGTATAATCTCCAAAGGAGCATATCATCGCTAAACCTGAACCAAATTCAGGTTTAGCATAACTACTTGCCTTAATAGGAACCTTCTGATTGTAAATCGGTGTTATAGCATATTTTCCATCCAAACTTGAGTATCTTTCATCTTCAGGATGAAAAATAACCATCTTACATGTGCATAAAAGTTCAGGTCTTGTAGTTGCTATAACTATATCTTCACTTGTATCTTCAACTTTAAACCTTATATAGTAAAGCCATGTATCCTCTTCAACATATTCAAGCTCTGCATCAGCAATAGTTGTTCCACAAACAGGGCACCAATTAGTTGGACGGTTATCTGAGTATATTAAGTTTTTATTCCAAAGTTCTATGAATGTTTCTTGCGTAACCTTCCTATATTCTGGGCTGTCAGTCCTATAGATACTCTTAAAATCACAGCTCATTCCAAGTCTTTTAGCTATGGATATTATTTCTCTTTCAACATTATCTAAAAAGTCTTTACAAAGCTTCAAAAATTCTTCTCTATCAATTTTATGAATGGATATTCCAAGTCTTTTTTCAACTTCAACTTCTACGGGTAAACCATTTCTGTCTATTCCAAAAGAAAATAAAACTTCAAAACCCTTCATCCTAAAGTATCTTGCCACCATATCTATTTGGCTATAATGTACAGCTCCACCAACATGCCACTTACCAGAAGCATAAGGTGGAGGGGTATCAATACTAAAAATAGGCTTTTTAGTATCCCTATTAAACTGGTAAATATTCTCCTTTTCCCACTTTTCTAAAATTTCAACTTCTATCTTAGGGTTCCATCTTTTTTCCTCTATTCTTGGTTTAAACTCCATCATCAACCTTTAACCCTGACACCGTATTTTTAAAAAAAGCTTGTTAAATCTTTTTTCTTTTCCTCTTCTTCAACTTTAAAATCTAGATGCATACCATCATATGCTGCAATTGTTGGTATACCTGTTTCTTTTTCAACATATTTTGCTTCAGTATTAGGGTCTGCATTAACAATCATTTTCATTCCAAAGTGGGTTATTACAGCCTTTTTAGGTTTAGCTTCATTAACAATTCTTATAGCATCATCTATTGACATATGCCATTTTAATGGAGATTTTTGTGGCCTCATAGTACATAAAATTAAAAGGTCAACGTTAGCGTATCTTTCTCCTAAACCTTCAAAATATTCGGTATCTGAAGTGTAGCCTAAAGTTTTTCCAGAAGGAAATTTCAGCTTAAAACCTATAGTATCAGGATCATAGTGGATTGCTTTAATAGCCTCAACTACAACTCCTGAATATTCATACTTTTCTTTATCTTTTAACTCTACAACTTCTCTAGGTAAATTCTTATGATACTTTGATATTGCAGGCCCACATACATCATTACCAGATACTACGCTTCTTGCACAAATAAGACACCCAGTTTTTTTAAGTGCTCCAAGCGTCATGGCTTCAATAAGAACCTCTCCATCTGTGTAATGGTCTGGGTGGGCATGAGAAATCAGAATCATGTTAATCTTTTTTGGGTCAAGTTTATTCATAAGTGAATATACTAATGCTCCAGGACCTGGATCAATGTGGATGTTTAATTTCTCCTCCTTTGAGATTATCCTTAAACCTCCAGTTTTCCTTTGCTGAGTTATAATTGAAAATCTTCCACCACCAGTGCCAAGGAAAACTAGCTTCATAAGTTTAGGATAAAACTTTAAAATGTTTAAGGTTAACCTTTAAACTTACAAAGATTTATTTCTACCCTTTTATCCTCAATCCTAAGCTCAGCATAATGGCCTCTATAAGCAGGTCCAGGATTGCAGATAACAGTTTCCCCTATATAATCTACACCTGGAGATTCGTGTACATGTCCACATAGTACCGCTTTTGGTTTAAACTTTTCAACGATCATTCGTACCTCAGGATCACCTATATGGTCTCCGCTCCATGTAAGATCAACCTTGCAATTGTATGGTGGAATATGGGTTACAACTATTGTTAAGGTTTTAAGTGTATCAACATCTTTTAATGCTAATTTAAGGGTGCTTCCAAGATTATCTTCAAAACCAGCCCCAACGAAACATACATCCTTAATGATTACTTTTCTACCATGAAGGTTTACTCCTAAACCCTCTAAAGCATTAATTATTTTCGGCGGATCCATATTTCCAGGAACATATAGTACAGGGATGTTGGTTTCCATTAGTGTTCTTATAATTTTTTTAGCATTTTCAAGCATCCAGTGGCTTGAAATATCTCCGCAAATAATTATACAATCAAATTTTCCTGACAGGGTTAAATCCCTAATTTTTTCAGCAGGTTTAAGGTTTCCATGGTAATCTGATGTTACAATAATCTTCAATTTTCCCCTTAAACATTAACATTTAAAGGTTTAAAATATTTTTACCGAACTCTCTTGCTTAAATATCCTTCAATACTAGTAAACTTAGTGGACAGCAAAATTTTTCCTTAAAGAGGGAGTTTTTTCGTGGTTAAAGGTTTAGAGGAATGCATCGAAAGTATGAGGCAATACTTAGAAGAAGGGTTAAACAGGAAAAATTCTCAGGTTGAGGAGCATATTGAGGAAGAAAAGCCCTACTATGAGGATCTTGACCCTAAAAAACTTTACATATTCACTCCCACTAAACCCAGCTCAAAAATTTTAGCTGTTGATGTATCAACGTACACTATACTTCCAGGAGTATGTTGGAGGATTAAAGTTGCACGTGTAGCTTATATCCTGCTAGATTGTAGAAGTGGCGAAATAAGACTTGCTGAGGAGGGTTATGAAGATTATGTTTTCACTGTTAAAGCAAGATCAACAGGTGAAATCGAGAAAAGTATAAATTTTCAAGTTTGGGAGAAACTTAGAAACCTTGAAAGTAGAATGATTTTAGATAAAATTAAAATGCTAGATGAAGATGATATTTGCCTACTTGATGGAGCAGCCTATTTTACTACTAAAGATAGTGCTGGAAAAGATTATTCTCCTCATGCATTCTATCCTCGTGAAATATATGATGAATGTAAAAATCTTGGTGTAAGGCTTATTGCAATACCTAAACATGTAAAACATTTTGATGGTAAAGGTAGAGAGTTTAGGTCTGTGGTTTTTTCTTATGCAAATAAGGTTAAACCTAAAACTCGCTGGTTTTACTATCCACTAAATCATCCTTCAAAGGAGAGAACTCCAACTTTTCTTGCAAAATCATGCTGGGCAAGATTTTCTCCTGAAGCTTTAAGAATTTTTAGATGTGATATTGCTGATTACCTTGTTGAAAACTTTGAAGTTAAAGGTATACTTAAAACAATTTCTGAGCTTTCTTATCTTTGTGATGATGCAAGATGTTATGGTTACCCTGCTCCACTTTACTTTGCACATGAAAGAACAAGAATTCCTGAAGCAAGACTTTTAGAAGTTGAAGAAACTGTTTTTTCTAAACTTAAAAAAGAGGGTATTCTTGACCAGCTTTTATGTGAAGCTGAAATCTCGCATTTTAGAGCAAAACAGCTTCTTAATATCTTTCACTATTACCAGATTTTTGAAATGTATGAGGTGTAGTACTTGGAGATTGGCAGAGTTAGGGAGAGTAGAGGTGATATAGTTACTTTTGTTACTGTGAATAATGTTAATGTTGGATATGGTCAAGTAGTTAAGTTTGTTGATAGTGAAGGTAGAAGTTTAAAAACCTATTATGCTAGGATAGTTGATGCTGGAAGCCGCTCAACTTTGAGGGATGTTGATGAGCTTAGAGATTTAACAGGCCAGGTAAGAACAGTAGGCCCTTATACTCAGTACCGTTATATTGATTCTGTTCTTTTCCTCGAAAAAGATGCTTCTGGCACTGTTAGAGCTCCAACATTAAACCCTGATTATGGTTGGAAGGTTGAGATTCTTAATGAGGATGATTATGATGCCTTAAATATTTCAGGTGGCAAACTTAAACTTGGCTATCTTCGTGTAGGAGATTCTACTTTTAAGAAGATTGTTGGTATAGATGTTGGAAGCATACCTAGAATGATGGCTATAGTTGGTCAGATAGGTTCAGGTAAAACTAATGCTGAACTTGTTTTAAACTCCTCAATAATGTTAACAAACGGAGAAGCTGTAGGTTTAATTTTTGATTTTGCAGGTGAACTTTTAACTGGTAAGGGTATAGGAAAAGGTTTAGCAGATTTCCCTAATGTTGAAGAAAAGCTTGTATACTTTAGTGTTGAAAAACCAAGAAGAAAAGTATTCTATCAACCTATTCATATAGGTTTAAGAAAACTTTCACCAAGTGATTTAGAGCATCTTTTCCCAGATTTAACTTTTCCACAAAAACATTATGCTGAAAAACTTTACCGTAAAATAGGCTCTCCTGATTGGATTTTAAAGGTAGTTTCTAAGTATTTTGATGAGGATGTTGAAGGTGTAAGAAAGCTTGTTCCAGGACAGAAAAGTGTTGTTGAAGCTCTTTTAAGGAAGCTTTCAAGCCTTAATGAGAAGGTCTTCATAGATCTTGAATATGATTTTAGGCCTATGGTTATTGAAGCCCTGATAAATGGTAAAACGGTTCTTGTTGATATTTCAGGTTTACGTGAGGAAACACAAAAGCAAATTGTAACATGGGTTACCGCTTCAGTTATAAATTATTACCGTGAACTTTGGCGTAAAAACTTTGAAGCATGGAAAAGGTTACCATACTTACTAATAACTCTTGAAGAAGCTCATAAATTTCTTGCAGAAAAAGATACAATTTTTTCTGATATAGCTTTAACCTACCGTAAGTATAATGTTGGTTTAAATGCAGTTACTCCTAGACCATCAGGGATAAATAGGGATGTTTTTGCTGAACTATGGACAAAAATAATACTTAAAACAACTTTAAAAGAGGATAGGGTATACCTTGTAGAAAACACTCCATACCTTGAATATTCAGGTACTGAGCTTAAAATGCTTGATATAGGTGAAGCATTACTAATATCTCAGCCAGCAATTCATTTCGCAGTACCAATAAAAATATTTGATTATAAGGAGTTTCTTGAAGAATATGTAGAAAAAAGCTTCAAACCAAAAGAAAAACATGAAATAAAGCTATCCTCTATAGATGAAAATGTGATCTAAGAAAGTTAACTTTAAACAAAAAAATATTAAGCAAGCCGATAAACTAATATTT
>Ga0180302_10001421_pt1 | contig 11374 bp, 11 predicted proteins | sample GuaBasSediGuay17_FD_121794 | JGI IMG/M metagenome (GOLD analysis project Ga0180302, IMG submission 121794) | Subseafloor sediment microbial communities from Guaymas Basin, Gulf of California, Mexico - Guay17, Core 4571-4, 12-15 cm | ecosystem: Environmental > Aquatic > Marine > Hydrothermal... | reverse complement strand
GGGAAGCGGAATAGGGAAGTATTTTAAAAAAATCATTATTACTTCAAAAAGAGACAAGACCCCAATTATTAAAAAAATACTTCAAAGAGATAAAAAAGCTGTCTTTGTTGATGATGATCAAGAGACAATAAAAAAAGTTAAAGAAAATTTTCCGGAAATTTTTGTTATAATGATAGATCGGGAAAAAAAGAAAAAAGACAAAGGCTTGGCTGATCTTTTGATAACAAATTTAAAAGAATTGCCTTATGGAGATTTCAAAAAAGGATTTTAAAAAAATTTCGCCATATCTTTGGGAGCTTCCCAAAACTTTTTGGGAAAAGATGAGAGTTCCGGCAAGAATTTATATTTCAGAGAAACTTTGGGATTTAGTTGAAAAAGAAGCTTTAACCCAATTAGTTAATACTACTACACTGCCGGGTATTGTTAAATATGCAATTGCTATGCCTGATATTCATTCAGGTTATGGTCCTCCAATTGGAGGAGTGGGAGCAATGAGAGTAGAAGATGGAGTCATTTCTCCAGGGTTTGTAGGATATGATGAAAATTGTGGTGTTCGGATTTTAAAATCAGAGTATAAAGAGAGCGATTTAAAAAATTATCTTGAAAAATTAGCAACAGAAATTCAAAGAGAAGTTCCTTCTGGTCTTGGAAGAGGGAGAACAAAAAGTCTTTCAATAAAAGAAATTGAAGAGATTTTGGAAGGAGGAGTACCCTATCTTGTAAAGAAAGGATTTGGGGAGAGTGAGGATATAGAAAATTGTGAAGAAGGAGGAAGAATGGAAAGGGCTAATCCAGATTTTGTTTCAATGAGAGCCAAAAATAGAGGAAGAGATCAGGTAGGGACTTTGGGTTCTGGAAATCATTTTCTTGAAATTCAAAAAGTTAAAGAAATCTTCGACGAAGATGTAGCTGAGAAATTTGGACTATTTTTAAATCAAATTGTAATTATGATTCATACAGGTTCTCGAGGCCTTGGGCATCAAAATTGTACTGACTATTTGAGAATCGTGATGAATGCGATGAGGAAATATAACATTTGGCTTCCTGACAGAGAACTGGCATGCGTGCCATTTAATTCACCCGAAGGTCAGAGATTTTTTGGAGCAATGTCGGCTGCTTGTAATTTTGCTTGGGCAAATCGCCATATGATTTCTTTTTATGTCAGGAGAGCTTGGAAAAAAGTTTTAGGAGAGAGGGCAAAACTTTCACTTCTTTACGATGTCGCTCACAATATTGCTAAACTCGAAAAACATGAAATTGATGGCAAAAAAATAGAAGTTATTGTTCATCGAAAAGGGGCTACCAGAGCCTTTCCTCCAGGACATCCAGATCTTCCAGAAAAATATCAAGAGACAGGTCAGCCGGTTTTAATTCCTGGCTCAATGGGTACTCCTTCTTTTGTTCTTGTAGGAACAGAAAGATCAAAAGAAGCCTTTTATACTGTCTGCCATGGAGCAGGAAGAACGATGTCAAGAAGGGCTGCCACAAGACAAATTAGAGGCGAGAGAGTAGTAGCAGATCTTAAAGAAAAAGGAATAATTGTTAAATGCTGGTCAATGCGAGGAATAGCTGAAGAGGCTCCCCAAGCTTATAAAAGAATCGAAGATATTATTGAAGTTGTAGACAAAGCAGGTTTAGCAAAAAAAGTAGCCAAACTTGAACCTCTAGCAGTAATAAAAGGGGAGTAGGAAAAATAAAAAATGGGAATCTTTCTTGGCTCAAGAAAAATTTTTGAGCTATTTTTAAAAGAATCTAGTTTTCTTTTGGCTTTTTCTTTTCTCTATGAAGAAGAAAAAACTTCCAAAAAGTATCAGAAAATTTATCAGGAAGGAAAAAGCTCGGATTCGGCGGGAGGTTTTAGATCCTCAAAAACAAAAAGAGGAGATAGAAAAACTCTATCAGAAATTTTTGAAAGAAAATTGACAGAGAGAAAAGTTTTTGGTTAAAATAAAAAACTTTCTATGAAATATCAAATTATTAAGCGAATGAGAAAAACAATTGAAAGGAATGAAGGGTATGATGCAATTGTAGTTGTAGCTTCAAGTGCTAATTATCGTTACTGGGAGTGGCGACTTTCAGCCACCAAAGATAAGATTTTACCTAAAAAAACAAAAATAATATGTGTAGATGAGGATTGGGAAGGAGGAGCAGGACAGCTTCTGGGCACTCTTTATGCCTTCAAGAAGGCTCAAAGGAAATTTAATTTGGAAAAACTTTTGAAAAATGGAGGAGCGGTAGCTTTTTATCACACTGCTGGTTATGGAAAAAGAATGGCTCCTCTTTGTGGAACAGAAGGTAACAACAAACCCGCAATTAAACTTCCTTCTCCTTTAGAGACAAAAGAAGGAAAAACTCTTTTAACCCTTCTTGAGGCAGTAATTTTTTCTACTCAAATTTTTGCTAAGACAAGAGAAGGAAGAATTTCTGTATTTTGGGGAGATCAGGTAATAATTCCCTCTCGAACTCCAAAAAGAGAGACAAAATTGCCAGTTGAGATCTTTGGTATAAAAAAAGAATTTGTTTTAACTCCAAGGGAATGGAGAAGAAATTGGCAAAGTTATGGAATTTTAATTCCTCGGAAAGGAGGAGGAGTGCTTCAGCGAGAAAAACTTAAATGGAAGAAGGTGAAAAGTCTGCTTGAAAAAGGAATTATAAAAACTGATTCTGAGGGTAGGGTTAAGATAGCAAAAAGTATGGGATGTTTTTCTGTAAGTTTTGAATTTTTCAAAGAGCTTTTAAAAGAGTTTTCCAAGGAACTTGAGCTTAAAAACCGAAAACTTGACACTGATCCTCATCTTTGGATGCCTCTTACCTCTACCAAAAGAGAATATGTAGATGAAGGAGGAAGTGTAATTTATTGGCAAAGAATAAAAAAATTGAAAGAGAGATTGAAACGAAAATTTCAAAAGAAATTTTTAATAGGTGAAAAAAATTTGGGAAAAGATACTCTTTGGTGGGATTATGGAAATTTAGCAATTTATCATAAAAATATTTTAAAATTACTTGAAAATAGTGATGAAGGTGAAGCAGCGCGAGCTTTTTATGGAGTAGAAAACTATCTTGTAAAAAGAAAAAAAGAGAAAAACTTGAAAATAAGAAATTCTATTTTAATAAATTCAGAAGTTTCAGGAGAAATCAAAAATTCTGTCATTGTTAATTCAAAAATTAAAAAAGCTAGTCTTGAGAAAGCAGTCTTAATTAATAGTCAAGTTGGAAAGATAAAAGGTAAAAACCTTCTTTTGTATTATGTCAATAACGGAAAAAGAAAAATGAAAGTTTTGCCCAATGAAGTGGTGACTGATATTGTTTTAGGGGAAGGTACTAAGATAAGAATGCGAACAAGTTTGCTTCGAGATAGTAAAAAAGATTGGACTGTAAGACTTCCTCAGAATCCATTTTCTTATAGTGAAATCGAAAGGTGCCTTGCTCGTTTAGCAGATGATGCCTTCAAATGGAGGGTGAATAAAATCTAAAAAAATAAGATATGACAATAAAAGAAATTTACAATTTAGCAGTAAAAATGGGAATTGAAGCTGATCTTCGGGGGGAAAAGAGAATCAGAGAGATTTTAAGAAAAAGAAAAGAAAAATTTGAAAAGCTTTCACCAAAAAAGAAAAAAGATTTTGATAAAGAAAGTTTAAAAAATCCATTCTCTGACACTCGGATTTTAAACATTGCCTCGAATACTCCAATTAAAAGGATACTTGTAGGAATTGACATTTCAGTGAGTGAGCTTTTTTTGGCAAGAGAGGTCAAGGCTGATCTTGTTATCTCTCATCATCCTCTTGGAATTGCATTGGCAGGACTTTCAGAAGTGATGGACCTTCAAATTGAGGTTTTAGCCCAGTATGGAATTCCTATAAATGTAGCCGAAAAGCTTCTTGAACCTCGAATTTCTGAAGTCTTCAGGAGTCTCTCTCCTGGTAATCATCAAAGAGTAGTAGATGCAGCAAAAATTTTGAAAATAAATTTAATGTGTGCTCATACAGTCTGTGATAATTTGGCTGCTCAGTTTTTGAAAAAGGAAATTGAGAAAAGAAAATTTGAGAGAGTAGGAGAACTTCTTGATTTTCTCGAAGAAATTCCAGAATACAAAATTGCCAAAAAATTGAAACAAGGACCTGTACTTTTTGCTGGTAAAAGAAAAAATTTTTGTGGAAAAATTGCTTTGACAGAAATTACAGGAGGTACAACGGGTAGCCCAAAAAGCTATGAGTGGTTGGCTAAAGCAGGAATTGGGACAATTGTAGGAATGCATATTTCAGAAGCTCATCGAAAAGAAGCAGAGAAAAATTACATTAATGTTGTAATTGCAGGACATATGTCATCAGATTCACTGGGAGTCAATTTATTTTTAGATAAACTTGAAAAAAGAGGAATTGAGATTATTCCTTGTTCAGGTTTTATCAGGGTTTCGCGAAATAAATAAAAAAATATGCCCATTTTTGAATATAAATGCAAAAATTGCAATTTTCAATTTGAGGAACTTGTAAGAAAAGGAGAGAAAATTAAATGCCCAAAATGCGGAAGTAGAAATTTGGAAAAACTTCCTTCTTTGATAGCTTCAGCAAAAAAAGAATGCAGTTTTTGTCAAAAATCAAATTGTAAATTTTGTTTGAAGTAAAACATTATTTTTATGAGAAAAACTCAACTTTTAAATTTTTTAAGATGGCTCAAAGAAAATAAAAAATATACTATAATTGCCCCTTTCAGAAAAAACGGAAGAATTCTTTTGGGAAAAATCAAAAAAATAAAAAATATAGATCTTTCCTCAAGGCTTCCTTTATATTCTTTTAAATCCTTTTTTCTTCCACCCTCTCATCTTCTTTTTAAATCAGAAAAAAGTAGAGTTGTTGAAGCATTCAATATCGAAAAGCAAGTAATTTTTGGGATGTCAATTTTCGATTTGAAAGCATTAAATTTGTGGAATCATGTTTTTGAGAAAGATCCTTATTATCAAAAAGTTTTAAGAAAGACATTAATTTTAGGACAAAGTCGTTTTCCAAAAGAAACCCCAGACTTTTTAAAATTTGAAGAAAAGTTTGAAGAAGATATACTGGAGCATCTTCAATTTGATATTTTTTTTGGAAAGATAGAAGGAAAAGATAGCTTCAAAGTTTTCACCGGTTCTGAAGAAGGACAGAAAATACTTGAAGAATTTGGGTTTAAAGATTTCACTCATGTCCAATTTGCTGGACCAATTAAAGAAGAAGGGGTGGAAGAGATATTTAAAAAAATAAGAGAAAAAATCATTTCTTCTTTAGATAAAAAATTTTGGGAAGAAGTTGGTAGAATCTGTCTTGCTTGTGGAAAATGTAGTCTTGTTTGTCCGACATGCTTTTGTTTTGATATAAAAGATGAATTTTTAGAGGGAGGGACAGTTTTAAGGAAAAGAGTCTGGAGTAGTTGTTTTTATAGTGAATTTTCAGAGATAGCTGGTGGATACAAATTTCTACCCGACCCCAAGGCCCGAATTCAAAATTATTATCTGCATAAATTTTATAGAATTCCAAAAGAATTTGGATTTTTTGGATGTGTTCTTTGTGGAAGATGTGCTGAGGTTTGTCCTGCAAAAATAAATATTTTTGATCTGCTAAAGAAAATTCAAAATTCATGAAAAATCCTTACAAACCAAAAATTGGAAAAATTGTAGCTATAAAAAAGCTTTCAGAGAATGTGAAACTTTTCACGATAAAAGGAGAAAAGATAAGTTTTACTCCAGGACAGTTTGTTGAAATTGGAGTTTTTGGTTTTGGAGAAGCCCCCTTTGCTATTTGTTCTTCAGCCAAAAAAGAATCAAAAAATTTTCAAGTTTGTATAAGAAAAGTAGGAGAGCTTACCTCAAAACTTCATTCTCTTAAGATTGGGGAAGAAATTACTTATCGAGGTCCTTTTGGAAATGGTTTTCCAGAAGAAAAAAGTAGAAATTTAATTTTAATCGGAGGAGGGCTTGGAATAGTACCTTTAAGAAGTGTAATTTTGTCACTTAAGGAGGTTGAAAAAAGAGAAATTTTTGTTTTTTATTGTGTAAGACGTGAAGAAGATATTTTATTTAAGGAAGAAAAAAAGATGTGGGAAAAGAAAGTAAAACTTTTCTTTGTGGTTCAAAATCCCAGAAAAAATTTTAAAGGCCATCGAGGACTTGTAACCGAAGTTTTAGATAAAATTGACCTTCCCAAAAATCCTTTAGTCTTTATGTGTGGACCTCCTCCGATGTATAGACCAGTAGCTGAAAAACTTAAAAGTCTTGGAATAGAAGAAAAAGATATTTTCGTTTCACTTGAGAGGCGAATGCATTGTGGAATTGGGACGTGCCAGCATTGCGCTATTGGAGAGCTTTATGTTTGCAAAGATGGGCCCGTCTTTAATTTTGCTGAAATAAAAAATATTCCCGGAGCAATTTAAATTTAATTTTTATGTGTTTTTCAAATATCGGAAAAGTAGTAAAAATTGAAGGAGAAAGAGTCTTAGTTGAGACAGGAAAAAGAAAAGTTAGAAAGTTTTCACCATTTCTTAAAGTTAAAAAAGGAGATTGGGTTCTTTTTTCTAATCAAATAATCGTTCAAAAGATCAAAGAAAAAGATGCGGTAAAATTTTTTAATCTTTTACTTAAAGGTTCTTTAAAAGAAAAAAAGGAGGGAGAAGATGAAAGCTGAAAGAATTGCTGCTCTTTTTTCCTTTGGATGCCAGAGAGCCAGAGAGAAGAAAGTTAATCATCTCTTGAAAGAAATTGCCGAAGGGAAAATGGAAGGGGAGAAAGCCTGGGAAGTTTTGTCTTTTCTTGAAAGTTTTTTTTACTATGAAATTTTGGCCAGGATGACTGGAGAAAGAAAAATTACTCCAAAGATAGTTAAAAGTTACTGGATAGGCGGAGAGATTTTAGAGAGAGAAATTGAAAATAGAGATTTTGAAAAAGAAAGAGAAATTGTTTTGAAAGAAGGCAAAGAATTTGATTTAGAAGAGAAAGGAATGATTCTTTTAAAGCTTAAAATTTTGGAAAAGAAAAAAGGATTTTTATTCCACAATCTCACTACCTTTCTTTTTTTGGGAAAAAATTTTTTAGAGTTTCCAGAACGAAATAGAATTTTTGATTGTAGAATAGAGATAGGAGAGGTGAGAGAGATTGATAAAGATAAAGTTCTGGTAGAAGGAGATTTTCTTGGAATAGAAAAAGGAGAGTTTATCAAAAAGAAAGAGAAAAGATGGATAAAAAAAGGTTTCCTTTCTTCACCTCGGGTTGGAAAATTGGTAGCTTTTCATTTTAACTTGGGAAGAATTTTTGTTAATAGAAAAGAAAAAGAAATTTTTGAAAGGTTTGATAAAAAAGCAATTCAAATCTTAAATTCTGGCTCCCCCAAAGACTGATTTTTTAAAAAATTATTGGGGGAGCCATAAAAATTTAAAATGAGAAAGAAAATAAAAATTGCAATTTTAAGTCTAACCTCTTGTGCCGGATGCCAAGTAGAGGTTTTAAATTTGGGAGAAAAAATTGGAAAAATTGGAGAACTTTTTCAAATAGTAAATTTTCCTTTAATTGAAGATAGAAGAGATTATCCAAAATATGATGTTCTTTTCATTGAAGGTTCACCGGCAAAAAAGGAGGAAATAAAAAAACTTAAAAAATTGAGAAAGAAAACAAAAATCCTTGTGGCTTTGGGAGCTTGTGCTTGTATTGGGGGAATTCCTGAAATGAAAAATTATAAAAATAGATATGAGATTATGAGAAAAGTCTACAAAAGACCAGAAGGGATTGATAATATAGAAATTAAACCTTTAAAAGAAATAGTAAAAGTAGATTTTGAAATCCCTGGCTGTCCTCCAAGAAAAGAAGAAATTTTGCGGTTCCTTATTGATACTTTTTTTTCAAAAAAATTTAAAATTCCTCAATTTCCAGTTTGTTTTGAATGTCAAATCCGTCAATATGAGTGCCTTTTGCAAAAAGGAAAAGTATGTCTTGGGCCTATAATTTTGGGAGGATGCGAGGCAATTTGTTTAAAAAACAAGATTCCTTGTCACGGATGCCGAGGTTTTCTAAAGGAGCCTTTTTTAAAAAATTATTTGGAGGTTTTGAAAAAATATGGTATTGAGGAAAAAGAATTTTGGTTGGCTTTGGAAAAATTTGGTCTAAAAGATGAAGCAAAAAAAATTTATGAAAAAGAAAAAAATAAAGATTAAATATATAGCTAAAAGCGAAGGTCATAGCGATCTTGAGGCAAAGATTTTGAAAGGAAAAATTGTTGAGGCTCGAGTTGATGTTCGAAAAGGAGCTCGATTAATTGAAGGAATAGTTTTGGGAAGAAAAATAGAAGAAATTCCAGAAATAGTAGCTAGAATTTGCGGAATTTGTCCTATAGCTCATAATTTAGCTTCTATAAAGGCTTTAGAAAATGCCTTAGATATTAAAGTCCCAAAAGTGGTGGAAGACCTTCGAAAAATAATGCAATATGGACAAATTATTCAAAGTCACATGCTTCATATTTTTATTACTATTTCTGATTATTTTGGTCTAGAAGATAGCCTTGAAATCAAAAAACTTTTTCCTTTGCATTTTAAGCGAATTTTTGAAATAAGAGAATTTGGAAATGAGGTAGTGGAAACAATTGGAGGAAGAGCGATTCATCCTGTAGCTTCGATTGTAGGAGGATTCTCTGTTTCTCCTTCAAAAAAAAGGTTAAGAGAAATTTTAAAAGAGGCCGATGACATTTTAGAAAAGGCTATTTTTCTTTCCTCTCTTTTTAAAAAAATCAAGTTTCCTGAGTTTAGAAGAGAAACAGAATATATAAGTCTTTCAAAGAAAAACTCTTATCCTTTTTATGAGGGAAACATCGTTTCAAATAAAGGACTCTTTCTTTTGGCAAAAGACTTCAAAAAGGAACTAAAAGAATTTCAAAGACCAAAAGAGGTGGTAAATTTAGCCAAACATAAAGGCTCCTCATATCTTTTGGGAGCTTTGGCTCGAATAATAAATTCAGGAAAATATCTCTCTCCTCCAGCTAAAGAAGTTTTAGAAAATCTTAAAATTGATTTTTCAAGCTTTAATTCATTCCATATCCTTCCGGCTCAAATGATAGAAATTGTTGAAAGTATTTATCAAATTAAAAAGATGCTTCCTTCAGTTTTGAAAGAGAAATTTGATTCTCTTTATGTCTCTTTTAAACCAAAAAAAGGAAAAGGAGTGGGAGTAATCGAGGCTCCAAGAGGGCTTCTTTTTCATTTTTATGCTACCTCAAGCGATGGAAAAATAGAAAAAGCAGATATTATTACTCCTACTGCTCAATTTCTTTTTAATCTTGAAAAAGACATCGAGGCTCTTTCGGAATTTTTTCCAAAAAATGCTAAGAAAAAAGAGAAAATTCAGCTTTTAAAGATGCTGGTTAGGGTCTATGATCTTTGTATTGCTTGTGCAGTAAAATAAAATTCAAATTCTTCAAAGCTGACTTTTAAGTGAAAAGCATCTACCGAATAGGACTTGAGAAATTGAGAGGGGGAGTTGACTTTTGAGATTTTTTTCTTAAAATTTTTGTAAGAAGCCACCCTAGCTTAATTGGTAGAGCAATAGTCTTGTAAACTATGGGTACCGGTTCGAGTCCGGTGGGTGGCTCATCAGGTTCCTTTCATTCTTTTTTTATTTGGGTAGGTGGCGGAGTGGACAAACGCACCAGACTGTAAATCTGGCGGCCGTAAGGCCTTCGGGGGTTCGAATCCCTCCCTACCCACTTTAATCAAAATGATCTTTTAAAAAGCCAGGATAGCTCAGGTGGTTAGAGCGCCACACTGGTAACGTGGCGAGGTGGGTTCGACTCCCACTCCTGGCTCTTATGGCAAAAAAGAAAAAAAATCCTTTTGTGAAGCTTCAGTGCCAAGAATGTAAAAGAATAAACTATTACACCAGAAAATCTGCTCGAACCGAGAGAAAACTGGAATTTAAAAAATTTTGCAAATGGTGCAGAAAGCATACTTTACATAAAGAGAAAAAATAAAAAGGTTTTTTCAAAATTTCATGCGGGGGCGTCGGTTAATCGGTAAACCACCTCTCTCCAAAAGAGGGACTGTAGGTTCGAGTCCTACCGCCCCTGCAATTTTTTTATTTTATTTAACTTATGACGATTGCTAAGGATCTGCCTTTACATGTAGCTTTTATTCCTGATGGTAATCGGCGCTGGGCAAGAAAAAGAGGTTTTGCTCCCTGGGTTGGACATAAAGCAGGGGTTAATGCATTGGAGAAAATTTTAGAAAAAGCACTGGAGCTTCAAATTCGCTTTTTTACATTTTGGGCTTCTTCTCCTGAAAATTTAACAAAAAGATCCAAAGTAGAGGTAGAGTTTTTGTATAGAATTTATAAAGACCAATTTAAACGATTAGCTAAAGATAAAAGAATTCATCAAAATCAAGTTAAAGTAGAAGTAATTGGGCTTTGGCAAAAATTTCTTCCAGAGGATGTTAAAAAAGCAGTTGAGAAGGCAATTGAAGCTACAAAAAATTATGGGAAGTATTTTTTGACCTTTCTTTTGGCTTATAGTGGAGTAGATGAGATGGTTTCTTGTATTCAAAAACTTGTAGATTTAGCCCAAGAGAAAAAAGAGAAAATAGAAGTTACAAAGGAATTGGTTAAAGAGAATCTTTGGACAAATTTTCTTCCTCCAGTAGATCTTGTAATTCGGACAGGGTGTGAGGACGATCCCCATCTATCTTCTGGGTTTATGATGTGGGATACTGCTTGGAGTCAATTTTATTTTTCTCCCACACTTTTTCCCGATTTTACTCCAGAAGAATTTGAAAAAATCATCCTTGATTTTTCTCAAAGAGAAAGAAGAATGGGAAAATAAAATTTTTATGGATTTGATCGAAAGTTTAATCTATCAAGGGTATCTTAAAACTCCTCGCATCATTGAAGCTTTCAGAAAAATAAAAAGAGTAGATTTTCTTCCTTCTCATTTAAAAAGTCTTTCAGAAATTGACGAAGCTTTACCAATTGGATTTGGTCAAACAATCTCCCAGCCTGCGGTTGTCGCCTTTATGCTTGAGCTTTTGAAGCCAAAACCAGGAGATAAGGTACTAGATGTTGGCTCTGGTTCTGGCTGGACAACAGCTCTTTTAGCAGAGATTGTAGGAAAAAAAGAAGGAGGAAAGGTAATAGCAATTGAGATTATTCCAGAGCTTAAAGAATTTGGTGAAGGAAATGTAGCAAAATATAATTTTATTGAAAATAAAAAAGCAGTTTTTATCTGTGGAGATGGTTCAAGAGGATATGAAAAGGAAGCTCCATTTGATAGAATTTTAGTCTCTGCTTCAGCTCAAAGAGTACCTCAGGCTTTAAAAGAGCAACTTAAGGTTGGAGGACGGCTTGTGATTCCAATCAAAAACAGTATTTGGC
>Ga0180302_10001420_pt1 | contig 11374 bp, 13 predicted proteins | sample GuaBasSediGuay17_FD_121794 | JGI IMG/M metagenome (GOLD analysis project Ga0180302, IMG submission 121794) | Subseafloor sediment microbial communities from Guaymas Basin, Gulf of California, Mexico - Guay17, Core 4571-4, 12-15 cm | ecosystem: Environmental > Aquatic > Marine > Hydrothermal... | reverse complement strand
GTTAGGTAAGTTGATTTAGGTTATTAGGGAGATTACTTGGATTTTAAGACTTTTCCTTCGCTATTTATTTCACCTTTCCAAATTCTTGTACTGGATATAGGAAGGCCGTCTTCAGCTAATACAAGGGATGTCACAAATATATCGAGTCCTTTAAGACCTCTCTCGATTCTAACTCGGTTTACCTGTAGGGCTTTAATAAATGTCTCTTCACTTACAAATAGCACCTCAACTTCCTTATTAGTTACTGCAGGGCCGTACATGTCTTCTAAAGGGTAAAAGATGGCCCTTTCTAAGACTCCTATGTCTTTTAAGAACTTTGTTAAGGTTGTTAGCCTAATATAGTAGTCTTCTATTGGGTGCTCTTTTCCTAATTTCTGTACATATTCATCAGTAGTTATACAGACTATAACCCGTTCTGCTAATGAGAATGTTCTCTTGAGTAAATGTTTGTGTCCCTTATGTAATTTAGAGAATGTCCCTGCTACTATACCCCAAGTGTACTTTTTATTCGATTTTTTCAATGTAAATTCCATCACCTAGGTCAATTAATTTCTCTTTTAGTTCTTCTGGTATTTTGTCAGTGAATATAAGCTCCTCTATTTTATGTGTAACTTTTAGGTCCTTTTCAAAAGGTTTCAAAACTTTAGGAGCATAGACTCTTCCTCTTATCGGCTCTTTTAGTGAGATTTTTGTTTGCTTCTTATATGACCATATTCTTCTGTTGAACTTAATTAAGTAGTCGATGAGTTTTCCATACTCTGGCTTCTCAACCTTTATTGGCTTAGGGAACTCTTCTAAGTGAATACTTTTACTATTATACATTTGTCTCCAAATAGCATCAGTTACAAAGGGAATTATTGGTGCTAGTAACTTTAGTATGAACCTTAACACAACGTGTAATGTGTACCATGCAGCCTTCTGCTCTTCTTCACTGAATTCTTTTTCTGTATTATAAGCTCTAACTTTAACTGTTTCTATATAGTGGTCAGCGAATATATGCCAAGCAAAGTGGAATAATGTAGTGGATGGGATAAAGACATCCATTTCCCTATAACTTTTAACTACTTTCTCTATGACTTCGTTTAGTGTAGACAAAATCATTTCATCTATTGGGCATAACTTGGAGACATTAGTAGGCTCAGGGAATTGAGAGATGAACCTAGCTATATTCCAAAGCTTCGTTATGAATAGACTGCCTGTCTGGATGTGCTGTTCTGAATATCTGTAATCACTGCCTAATTTAGCTTCAGAAGCAGCCCAAAAACGAATGGCGTCTGCACCATACTTCTCAACTACAGGAATTGGGTCTATGATGTTCCCCTTACTCTTATGCATGGCTTCTCCTTTTTCATCTAAACCCATTCCAGTTATTCTAACGTATTTAAAGGCTGGCTTTCCAGTTAGCTGATATACTCTCAGTAATGTATAGTAGAGCCATGTTCTGACTATGTCTTTGCCTTGTGGTCTTAGGCTTACAGGAAAGGCTCTCTTAAAGAACTCTTTATTGGTTAAATACTTAGAAACGTACAAGGGAGATACACTTGAGTCCATCCATGTATCAAATACTCTAGTTTCACCTATAAACTCAGTGCTGCCACACTTTTTGCACTTTTTGAATGGTGGATCCTCAGCCCATGGTCTATAATATTTACCTGGTTCTGGAAGGTGCGGTTCTCCACACTTTTTGCAGTACCAAATTGGAATTTCTGTTCCGTAAAACCTTCTTCTGCTAATAGGCCAGTCAGTTGATATGGAGTTTATCCAATCTATAAGCAATCTCTTATGTTCAGGAGGGTAGAAAACTATTTCATTGGCTAACTTGAGGATGGCGTCTTTGTATTCTAGTTGCTTTAAGTAAAATTCTTTCATAGATATGTATTCTATGGGAGTCTTACACCTCCAACAAACTGGAACTTCGTGTTCTACTTCTTCTTTTCGATCAAGAAGCCCTTTACTTTCCAAATCTTGGGCTATGCGAGTCCTAGCCTCTTCTATTGTTAGGTTTGCATAGGGTTCAGCAAGTTCATTCATACAACCTTTTTCATCGATTACTATCCTGCACGGGATACCTAATTCTCTAATTATTCTAACATCGTTTATATCGCCAAATGAACATATCATCACTAATCCAGTTCCGAACTCCATTCTAGCATAAGGATGTTCCATTATGGGGACCTCATAGTTGAATAAGGGAACTATAGCGTGCTTTCCTTTTAAGTGCTTGTACCTCTCATCCTCTGGATTAAATATCACCAAGAGACATGCTGGTAAGAGTTCCGGTCTTGTAGTGGCTATTATTATGTTCTCTCCAGTCTCTTTTACTTTGAATTTAATGTAGTACATTATTGTTCTCTTTTTGGTGTATTCTAGCTCTGCATCAGCTAGCGTTGTTCTACACCTTGGGCAATAATTGTTTGGTCTCTCCGCTTCATAAATTAATCCTCTTTTATAAAGCTCTATGAAGGTGGCTTGTGTTATTTTTCTATATTCAGGACTGTCAGTTCCTTCACTCCAAATTTGAAAGCTAAAACCGAATCTTTTAACTATCTCTACTAGTTCCTTTTCTACTTTGTCCAAGAACTCTTTACATAATTTTAGAAATTCTTCTCTGGGAACTTCCCAAGCTCGAATTTTATAAGCTTTTTCAACCTGAACCTCTACAGGAAGACCATTTCTGTCAGCATAAAAGGGAACTAAAACATTATAGCCTAACATTCTATAAGCCCTTGCAATCATGTCTATGTGGGCATAATGGGCTACTGCGCCTATATGCCACCTTCCACTAGCATATGGAGGGGGAGTGTCTATGGTAAACACTGGTTTACTTGTATCGGAATAATCGAAGGCATAGACTTTTTCTTTATCCCATAATTCGATTAACTTTAGCTCTTCCTTTATATTCCATCTCTTTTCTTTAATCTTAGGCTTAAATTCCATCTTCACACCGCAGAGCTTTACTTCCCCCCACTAGTCCTGTATAATACTATACCCTGTTAAAATAATTTTAGGAAAAATCCTAAACCTAGCTGATAAAGAGTTTAACTAATTGCAACTTCAATTTCTCGAGCTGCTCCTGATTTAGGCAGGTGTATTTCAAGAACACCATCTTTCAAGGATGCACTAGCACTCTCGGGTCTAACCTTGGCTGGTAACTCTATTCTCCTTCTAAATCCCTCATAGACTCTTTCTCTTAATACATAGTTCTTTGATGTTATTTCTTTTTTCTTTTCTTCAGAGTGTTCAGCGGAGACTTCAACAAAGTCTTCAGTTACCCTCACTTTTACTTCGTCTTTTGAAAAACCAGGAACATTTACGTAGACTACATATTCGTCGCCTCTATCCTCTATATCGACTAAAGGTTCATAAAATCCAAATCGTAATTCTTTGGGTGCTGATTTCCAAAATTCTCTAAACATACGCTCTATTTGCCTTTGCATTTCAGTTAGTGAGTCAAATATTTTCTTAATATACATCTCTGTCTCTATCGACATCGTGTCACCTTATAAACAAATCTGTAGGGGCTAAAAAACCTTATTACCTTATCGAAAAACTATATTTTAGGTGAACTATTTGATTGAAGTACGATGGCATGGAAGGGGAGGACAAGGCGTCTGGACTGCTAGTAACCTTCTAGCGATGGCTGCTCTCATGGAGGGAAAATACGTCCAATCATTTCCTACTTTTGGACCTGAGAGAATGGGCGCACCTATAATGGCTTTTACTAGAATAAGTGATGAGCCAATAGAGTTACACTGTGGTGTGTATGAGCCTGACATAGTTGTTGTCCTAGACCCAACTCTCTTAGGACCAAGCATAGTTAAAGGATTGAAGTCTAATGGTACTATTATAGCCAACTTTTCTAAAAAGCTAGATGAGCTATACAAGATATTGGGAATAAGTAAGGAAGAGTACAAAGTATACGCTGTTAATGCTACTGAAATCGCCGTCAAGATCCTCAAAAGAGGGATAACTAACACAGCAATGCTAGGAGCACTAGTAAAGGCTACTGGAATAGTAAAACTTGATAGTGTATTTGAGGCTATTAAGAAGAGGTTTCCAAGTCCTATAGCCGAAAGGAATATAGAGGTAGTAAAAGTTACGTATGAAAGTACAAAAGGTGATTAATTTGGCAGAACTCAAAGGTTGGCGAGAAATACCGATTGCTGGCGTTCCTTGGAAACTTTCTACAGAATTTAAAACTGGGGATTGGAGAACATTTAGACCAGTCATTGATCAGAGCAAGTGCGTCAAATGTTTAATCTGTTGGGTCTATTGCCCAGACATGGCGATTCAATGGGATGGAGAGAAAGTAAGCGTAAATTACGACTATTGCAAAGGTTGTGGGATTTGTGCTAAAGAATGCCCAAGAAAAGCCATAGAAATGATTCAGGAGGTGAAATAAAGATGGCAGGAGTTGTGAAACAGACAACTATGGCCTTAAGTGGTAACGAAGCAGTAGCATGGGCAGTAAAGCAATGCGATGTGGATGTAGTAGCAGCTTATCCAATAACTCCTCAGACCATAATAGTTGAAAAGTTTGCAGAATTTGTGGCTAATGGTGAAGTGGATACTGAATTTATAGCAGTAGAATCTGAGCACTCAGCTTTAAGTGCCTGTGTAGGAGCAGCCGCTGCTGGTGCTAGAGCTTTTACAGCTACTGCCTCACAAGGACTAGCTTTAATGTGGGAGATAGTTTACATAGCATCTAGTTTAAGACTACCAATTGTTATGGCCATAGTAAACAGAGCCCTTTCAGCTCCTATAAACATACATTGTGACCATAGCGATTCAATGGGTTGTAGAGATGCTGGTTGGATACAAATTTACGTCGAGGATGCTCAGGAGGCTTATGATACCATCATACAAGCTTTTAGAATAGCTGAGCATCCTAAGGTTCAATTACCAGTAATGGTTATGTTAGATGGATTCTTCTTAAGTCATACACTTCAAAATGTCAATATCCTACCAGATGATGTTATCAAGAGTTTCGTTGGAGTCAGGAGACCAGTTGAAATTGAGGTACCATATCTTGGTAAAGTTCCATTAATGCTTGACCCTGAAAAACCTATAACGTTGGGTCCATTAGACCTTTATGATTACTATTTCGAACACAAGATGCAACAAGAGGAGGCAATTGAGAACTCAAGAGAGGTAATAAAGCAGGTTAATGAAGAATATGCCAAAATAAGTGGTAGGAAATATGGAGATGGATTCCTTGACACTTATGCAATTAATGATGCAGATGTAGCCATAGTTGTTTTAGGATCTACTGCAGGAACTGTTAAGTACGTTGCTAAAGAGTTAAGAAAGAAAGGGTTGAATGTAGGAGTTGTTAGAGTGAGAACCTTCAGACCGTTCCCGTATAAGGAATTAATCAATGTGCTTAAGAATGTTAAAGTGGTGGGCGTTATGGATAGATCAATGTCATTTGGTGGATATGGTGGTCCTGTCTTTGTAGAATTGCGCGCAGCTTTCTATGATGTGCCTGAAAAGCCAGTGATAGTAGACTACGTTTATGGTCTAGGAGGGAGGGACATGCCTCCCACTATGGTTAAAGGGATATATGATGAGCTTTTAGAAATAAAGAAAACAGGAAAAGTAGAAAAAATCTTGAAGTTCATAGGGGTGAGAGAGTGAGCTCATTTAGAGTAAACCTTAGGGAGTTGGCACGCAAACCTCCACTATTACTATCAGGTCATAGACTTTGTGCTGGTTGCGCAGCGCCGGTTATCGTAAAGTTAGCCTTGGCAGCATCAGATAAGCCAACTATTATTGCGATTGCCACTGGATGCCTTGAGGTTGCTACGACCATATACCCATATACCTCTTGGAAAGTTCCTTGGATTCATAACGCATTTGAAAATGTAGCAGCAACAGCATCAGGAATAGAAGCAGCTACTAGAGTTCTAAGACGTAAAGGTAGGATAAAGTACGATAAAGTTAATGTGATAGCTTTCGCAGGGGATGGAGGGACTTATGACATAGGAATTCAGGCACTCAGTGGAGCTCTGGAAAGAGGACACGACTTCCTTTACATACTTTATGACAATGAAGCCTATATGAATACTGGAATTCAAAGAAGTGGAGGGACACCTAAGGGTGCTTGGACGACTACGTCTCCTTCTGGTAAAGTTATACCGGGAAAGAGAGAGCACAAGAAGCCAATAGCCGACATAGCTGTTGCTCATAGAATACCTTATGTAGCTACTGCTTCGCCTGCTCACTGGCTTGACTTGATGAGGAAGGTGCATAAAGGTCTTGAAGTTGAAGGTCCTGCATTTATACATACCTTATGTCCTTGTCCAAGAGGTTGGAGATTCCCTGAAAACATGACTATGGAGATAGCTAGGTTAGCCGTCGATACATGTATATTCCCTCTGTGGGAATGTGAAGAAGGTGAGTGGAGATTGACTGATAGAAGTTTACAAATAGCTAAAAGACCTGAATTGAAGAAACCAGTTGAGGAGTACTTTAAGGCTCAAGGGAGGTTTAAGCACCTCTTTGAGCCTCGGAACAGACACATAATTGATGAGATCCAGAAGTATGTCGATGCTGTCTGGGAGGATTTGCTTAAGCGTTGTGGTTTCGCTTAAACAAATATACGATTTTTACTTTATTAAGTCTTATCTTTCTTTTTCAAATACTACTCTTGTTAATGAGTTAAGGTTGTCGAATATTGAGTTGTCAAGATAAGGGAGAAAAGCTTAAATCGTCAAAGTCTAACTAATACTAACAGCAGAGTAATATGTTGTCGGCTGGATAGGGTGATATAGGGGTTGCAAAAAAGCTTTTGGCGTTTCCTAATACCTATGAAAAACTCTATAAAAACTGAACACAAAAAGAATTCAAACAACCCTGGTGTAGAGGAAGAAGAAAAGGAGATCACTATAAGGAGAATAACTATAGATGCCTTAAAACCTAGGGAGATAGAGATAATAGACCTGTCGAAAGTTCTTTGCGATGTAGATGGTGTTGATGAGGTTGAAATAGCAGTTACTGAAGTCGATGCAAGAACAGAGACCGTTAAGATAGTTATAAAGGGTAAAAGTGTCAATTTCGATGAAGTTTCTAAAATAATGGAGGAGTATGGAGTTGTCATGAGGAGTATTGATGAAGTCAGTGTTAGGAAAGGATAAGTTCTTTTGAAGTACGGAATTCTTTTACTAATTCTTCAAAGCTTTTTCTGGGTTTTTTTATTCCCAGCTCAATGAAGTCTGGCACTTCATTGATTTTTAGCCTAACTTGCTTCCATGTATCCCTATCCCTTACTGTCACTGTTTCGTCAGAAAGCGTCTGAGAATCTACTGTTATTGAGAAGGGAACTCCTATTTCATCTACTCTGACATATCTCCTTCCAATACTACCTTCCTCGTCGTAAATTACTGTAAAACCTCTGTTTTTGAGCAGATTGTATATTTCCTTAGCTTTGCTTACAAGCTCATCAAATGTAATTAAGGGAAAGACAGCTACCTCCACTGGAGATAGGTCTCTAGGGATAGATAATATTACCCGTGAATTTTTTTCGCAATATGAGTATTCTAAGGTTATATAAAGACACCTCTCAGCTCCAAAAGATGGCTCAGCAACGTGGGGAATGAATCTTTCAGTAGTTACTTTCTCTTCTGTTTCAAGGATACTAAGGTACTCTTTTCCTACTTTCTCTCCTGCAACTTCTACATACCCGTTCCTCTCTAACTGTTTTGCTATGTTCTCAGGTTTTTCAGACTCTAGGTAGGCTATAATCTCTTTTGCTTTTTTCCTAAAAACTTTGCCTATAAGTGGTTTGTTTAGCTTTACTACTAGCTTCTTCTTAATTATAGGCTCTTTGAGAAACCTGTATGCCCTTAGGTCTTGTCCACTAAACTCCATATGCCTTCTTAAGTCGTAATCTGTCCTATATGCATGACCAGAAACCTCTACCCAACCCCACCTTTCAGTCCATACAACTTGATCATATGTTTGTAACGCATAGTGCGCTCTTTCTTCAGGCAATTTAGCTACGAACATCTGCTTATCGTCGGGAACGCCTAATTCGTTAACAAATAGTTTTGCTAGTGCCATAAAGTACGCGTTCCACTCACTTACTATGTGCTTTTTTTTAACTGCCTCCTTAACAGTTTCAATTAATGGCTCCTTTATGCCTTTAGCCACCCTGTCTTCAGTTAGTAGACGAAGCTCTACATCAGCGACTTCATTAAGCAATTCACACTTAGGATTTTTAGGGTCATAAAATAGCTCTAACTCCATTATAGTGAATTCACGCAATCTAATTGGACCCTGTCTTGGCGATATTTCGTTTCTCAAAACCTTTCCCAGTTGAGCTATTCCAAGAGGTAACTTTCTGCGCATAGCTTCATAGACTCTCATAAATGAAGTGAACATTCCCTGAGCAGCCTCGGGTCTCGCATACCCTATGTTTTCAGCATAAGGACCTATGGTTGTCTTAAAGAGTAGATTAAATTTTTGGACCGTTCCCAACGTGTTGTTACACTCTGGACACTTTACGTTGTTCTTTCTTATTAGCTCGTCCAGATCCCTTTCAGAAAATCTCTCTAAACCCTCAAGTCCTAGTGCCTCTTCAAGTAGGTGATCCGCTCTAAATTTTCGATGGCAATTCAGACACTCAACAATGTAGTCTGTAAAATGCTCTAAGTGACCAGATGCTTCAAAGACTTTCCCTGGCATTACAACAGGAGTCTCTATCTCGACTATGAACTCTTGATGTCTTTTGATGAAAAATTTTCTCCACTTTTCCATTATTTTCAGCTTCATTTGGACTCCTAAGGGACCTAAGTCGATAAAGCCACCCACTCCTCCGTATATCTCTGAGGAAGACCAGAAAAATCCCCTTCTCCTAGCTAGTCTGCTGATCTTCTCGTACTTGTCGATTCTATTTCTCGTATTCCTTGCCAATAATGCTTCACCTCGCTGTACTATCTGAAAATTCCTCTCTTAACTATTAACTTATTGTCTAAATGAAAAACTATATGTATCTTCGTATGAAGAGCTTAATGGTGATCTAAGTGAGTTATCTAGAGCTTTACGTCTCCGACACCTTCAATTACTTAGGTGGTAGGAGAGGCGAAGTAGACGCTGAGAATGTAGTTATCGGTGTTCCCTTTGATTGTACAAGCAGTTTCCGTGTAGGAGCCAGATACGCTCCAGGGAAGATAAGGGAAGTGTCTCAATACATTGAGACGTATAGTTATAGGGCTAAGTTAGATTTTGATGATGTAAGTTATTATGATACTGGTAACATAACAGTGACACCTGATGTATCAGTCACTCTTCATAGAATTAGAAAAGTAATAACTGAACTAGCTTCTCAAGAAAAGAGACCGATAGTCTTAGGTGGTGAGCACACTGTAACGCTAGGTGTGGTTAAAGGATTATTGAAAGCCTATCCCGATTTAAAGGTACTAATATTAGATGCTCACTTTGATTTGAGGGATGAATATCCTGAAGGACAAAGAGTGTCGCATGCTACAGTTGTAAGAAGATTGATAGATGAAGTTGGGACTGATAGGGTCTTACTAATAGGCTCTCGAGCCTTTTCACGTTATGAATTGGAGGTGGCTAATAAATTAAAGGTTCAATATCTCACTTCTTATGACTTAAAGAGATTTGAAGTGAATGAGATCATTAGACTCTTGCAAAAGTTCACTGCTTCTGGTAAGTATTACGTATCTCTCGACTTAGATGTAGTGGATCCCTCATATGCCCCGGCAGTTCAAAATCCTGAGATAGAGGGACTAATGCCAGCCATGGTTTTTGACATGTTGTACGAGTTATGCAAAAATGATAACTTCGTAGGCTTCGATTTAGTTGAGTATACGCCACTGTATGATTTTTCTGGAGTAACTTCAGTATTAGCAGCGAAAATAGTCTGTGAAGTGATCACGTACGCTTTTTCTAGAGGTAGAAAATCTAAATAGCCTTAACTCTTTTAGCTATAGGTGGTCTTGTTTTAAGGATTATTCTATAACCGCAGTAAGGACAGTGAACTCCAGGAAGCAATTCCATGTCCTTTTGGTCAAATTTTCTCCCACATCTGGGACACATATAAGGTTTCCACTCTATAGCAGACATAAAGATTCGCCTACCTAATCTTAAAGGGACTAGTATATAACATTTATCCCGAAAATCTAGCTGACCTAATCATATGTTCTTAAGCCCCTGAGGTTCTATAAACTATAACCTTGAGATTAACTTAACTTCCCCGTCTATTGAATTTTTGGAGTTATTCTGTAATTCGAAAACTTAATAAGGGCTTGAGAGTTCTCTTCTACTAAGAGGGAATCTTTGGGAGAGGATGAAAGAGGACTTTTCAATTATAAGTGGTTTACCTAAAGAACTGCTTCAGTATGAGGAAATATACAAGGAGCAGCAAATAATTAAAGTACGATTAGAGAGAAGAAAGCGAAGAAAAGAAGTGACAATAATCGAGGGATTTGATAATAGTATAGATATAAAGAGAATAGCAGCTGAGTTGAAGGCTAAGTTTGCTTGTGGTGGTACAACTAAAAATGGTAGAATAGAGTTACAGGGAGATCACAGGAGCAGAGTAAAAGAAGAATTAGTAAAAATGGGCTTCCCTCGAGAGAACATTATAGTAGAGTAGCAAGTTAGGGGATATGTCCAGGGAAGGTATTTCTCACTGCTTTGAGCGTAAGCCCTTGAATATCTTCCTTATCCTATCCTCACCGCTTATTTCCTTTATGAACCTGGCTACCTCTTTAGGAACTAAGTGTTCCCAAGGCTTTCCTTCAGCAATTAAACGCCTTATCCTCGTTGCAGAATATTCGCTCCTATTGAACATTGGAATTGGAAAAACCTCGATATTAGCCTCTTTAAATAGTAACTGAGAGAGTGGGTCATTAGTATAAACGCATTGAAAACGAGGAGCATAGTGAAGTACCATAGAAACCCATAAGGAGTGTTTTTTGTTAGTGTCGGGTATAGTTGTTATTATACACCTGCTTAACAAACCCTCGCTTTTCAGCACCCTCCATATCATTTCAATTCTTTCGCCAGCTGTGAAAGGATTAATAGAGTCATGAGAGAGCTGAGAGCTTCCGATACCTACTATTACTATATCTTCTCTGTTTAAAATCCATTTTAGTGCTGCTAAGTGTCCTAAGTGGAAAGGTTGAAAGCGACCAATGAATAACGCTCTCCTCTTCAAGGGGACAACCTCATCATTCACTTTGAGCTACTGGAAGTATTTCTTCATAAAATTCCTTGAGTATTTGCTGGTAGTCTACCTCTCCTCTTTCAACCTGCTCCATACGCGCTTCTCTTAGACTTGTTCTATCCTCTGAAACTAACTGCGAATAATTTTCAATTAAGTACTTCAATACTTTAATGCCTCTTC
>Ga0180302_10001419_pt1 | contig 11377 bp, 9 predicted proteins | sample GuaBasSediGuay17_FD_121794 | JGI IMG/M metagenome (GOLD analysis project Ga0180302, IMG submission 121794) | Subseafloor sediment microbial communities from Guaymas Basin, Gulf of California, Mexico - Guay17, Core 4571-4, 12-15 cm | ecosystem: Environmental > Aquatic > Marine > Hydrothermal... | reverse complement strand
TCTTCATACGTGCAAGTATGCACAAATAAGGTATTTAAAGCTAACGGTCACTCCCTAAATGCTAATTCTACTTTTATTACTTTTTGGCTTTTACAGCATAATAGCCGAACCAGCATACGCATACAGCTAAAAGGCTGAGAACCATCTTGACTACGATGTGTGGCTTCGAAATTTTTCGAACCAAAAATTTCCCACATATATTGGTCGCTAAATGAGTCTGAATAATGTTGGTGAATACTTATCAAGTATAAAATCATAACCCGGACCCACTCTATCATCCCACTCTGGGAATAAAATACTTCATCTTTTCTTATACTAAACTTTGAACTTATTTATATTTTGATGCTACGGAAATATTGCTATTTTCAGCATCAAGACCTCTAATGATAGAAAAGGTAATTAAATGATTTCACCAGGTTTAAGTAAAATTCATTTTATGCTAGATTGCCAAATAACCAGGTTTAAGTGCATAAATCAAAAATTTACTTCGTGACCTTAGATGAAACAGGAGGAATAGCATTGATTCTCGCACTTGGTACTCCGCTTCCTGTAAATGTTAGACCCTGGAAGTTTTTTAAAGTAGACGCAGTAATGACCTCAGCTTATTATATAATTAAAAATAAAGCTTTGCGGAGAAAGATCTACCAAAAGGGTATAAAGGACGTACTTGATTTTGATGGTTTAGTCATTTTAGATTCAGGTGCTTTTCAAGCTCTCCATTCGGGTATTCAGATTGATTTTTATGAGTTGGTCGATATATACAAAAATGTAGAAGATGCGGACTTCAAATTGAGCCTAGACTGGCCAGAAGACAAAATTATCGAAAATTACAGCAAAATGCAAAAATACGAAGTATCACCAGTTATTTCGGCAGAGACTTTAGAACATTTAAGTTTTTTTGAAAATGTTAACGGGTGGATATTTGTGGGCCGTCTTGCCAAAATATTGAGACACTATGGCAGAAATGGCTTTAATATCCTGAATGATAAACTGACATATGTTAGTTCGGTTGCCAAAAGTAATGTTTGGGCATTGGGTGTGGGAAATTGTAAAACTCTTCCTATATTGGCTCAGAATGATATTGAGGGGGCAGACACTAGTTCCTATCGTGTAGCAGCCGCTTACGGTGATATAATAATTCCAGGCCGTGGTACGTGTCATATAAGTGGTAGAAAAATCAAGAAAAGAAATTGGGGGTTATATAATGTGGTGGAAAACGATGTGCAAGAGTACTTGTCTTTTTTGGGTTTAAGTTTTGATGATCTAAAGAGGTCATTCGAAGCAAGAGTATTGTTTAATGCGTATATCCTTATGACGGTGAAATCATTTCTTTTAAATCAAAAACCAATTAAATTGGTGAGGTCTCCCACTCTGTAAAGGTTACAATGTATTTGTTTTTATGAAGAAAAACTATTATGCGGTTTTTGCTTTCTTCAGAAAATGAGCAACAATGCCGTTCCATCAGATGTTTCTTGGTTTTTTCAAGTACTTCGTTTGAAATAATCTTCTCTTTTTCTAGATCATAAAATCGAAGGTCAACCGTTGCACCACGTTCTATGACACACCTTAACACCTCAAAAATAAGCGCAGATAACCTTTCTGAATCTTCAATATCAAGTGGTAGTATACGCAGTATGGGTGAGAAGAAGGATATATGTCTGAAATCTGGAAAATCTTTCATAGCCTTATTTAATCGAGAATATGGACGGTCGCTATCTATATAACCCCACTTTTTTGTGACAATGCGAAAGCAATAAGATGGATCCACGGGTTGAATGGCCCACGCTACTTCCGAGCAAATTTTTAGTTTTTTAGAACCTTTCCATTCACCATGCTGCACGATTAATTTCGAACGATCCAAAGGATGGTCAAATACATCAAGGTTGGTTCCCTGTTTCCAAGCTTTTTCAAAGAAATCATAGCACAATGAGAATACTTTGGTGTCGTTGGTGATAACTCCCGCCTCAAAATGACCTGCATAAGTTATGCTCTTCAGATCAGTTGATGATATCATCACCAACTTTTTGTCGGAGATAACCATTCTGGCATGAATATTGTAATTAATCTTAACCTCGAACCATGGTAACTCTTTATTTTTTAGAAACTTCCTTGCTGGATTTTCGCTACGTAATAGTAAGCGCAGGTTGAATGATTGTTGATTATGACAATCTTTGAGGCATGCTAAGAAACGTAAATGGGGCTCATCTATATATGGTGTCATAATTTGTAGAGATCTAGTTGTATGAGATATTACATAAAAGAAGGGTACTAAATATTCGTCTCTTGCAGGTGCTATATTCACAAAGCACGTACCATGGCAATCAAAGTTCCTCACCATCTCAGCGATCCTACTAACAGAATTTAAGATTTTATGCGTAAAATCAGAAATTTTAAAGCTCAGAGTTTCAATCTGTTTCTTTACCTCTTGTATCTTATCTTGAACAGAAATAGAAGCACCTTTTTTCAATTCTTCAATCAACGATTCCAATTCTTTAATAAGTTCATCAATAATTTTTCTTAACTCGGCATAAAATATCCCTAGATTTTTCCGAGCGTTGCCGGAGAATGTAATTCCTGTGTTAAATAGATTTTTTGTGCCTTTCTTTGCTTGTCTAATGCTCTCTAAAACTCTATTTACTTTTGCAACATCAAAATTAAACACCATAAAAGATTTTAGCTCCAAATCAGCGTTATTTAATTTTTCCTCCAGAAACTTCCAATCTTCATTTATGATTTTCTTCACTGCGAGGACAGGGTCCGGCATTGCAAATATTTCTAATGAAAAGTTTTATTTATAAATCATTATCGTGTATTTAAAAGATAGGTGATTAATTGGTTACACTGAAAGATTACAATTTAAGCTCTAATCCATTCCCTATGGGAGCCGGTGTTCCCCTTACGGATGTTGATTTTTTTGCGAACAAAAAGGAATTTAGAGAAAGAATTGAAAGATTAGTACGCGAAACCATTGACAATGAACGGTCATCAGTTTACATTTTATTTGGCAAATATGGTTGCGGTAAAACACATACATTAAGATATTTGAAACATTTTATAACAGAAAATTACCAAGATGCGGACGCAATTTACATTAATAACCCAGGAAACTCGTTTCTTGATCTTTATCGGAGCGTTATTAACGAGATCGGAAAAGATACTCTGTTAGGATATGCAAAAGAATTCGCAGGAAAAGTTCATCTTCATTACGCGAGACAGTTAGTTCAACAAGCAGATAATGGTGAGATTACTTTAGACGAACTTCCTTCATTCTTTCAAAAAGAAACGGTTCGTTCCGAAACGCGGCGTATAATGCGCACAATTACACGCGACGAGTTTCCAGAATTTGCTCACGTTCTAGTGTATCTTCCAGATAAAGAAAAAGAAGAGGCTGCCTGGCAATTTTTGAGTGCCCAAACAAGTAGATGGTCGCATCATCTCAGGACTTTTGAAATTGGCCGATTCATTAGTAACGATGAGACGGCCATCAGTGCTTTTACCGCTCTACTTAGAATTATGCATGAAATTGGTAAAAAAATGATTTTTCTGCTTATCGATGAAGTTGAAGATCTAATTCCAGAGGAAGCAAGAGAAATACGTCTGGGAACATATACAAAAAATCTTAGACGTCTTTTAGACAAGAATCCGAAGGGCCTTTGCCTTATTCTTGCATGTTCAGATGAGGTGAAAAGCAAGTACGATCAATATGTCCACAGCGCCTTTAAGGAGAGGACTCCTACTTCAAATATATTTGATCTAACTGTTCTTGAAAATGTAGAAGAGGTTACGCAGTTTATAAAAGATTACCTAGACACTGCACGAATAATATCCACAGAGGATAAATCCTTAGAAGAACAGATACACCCGTTTAAGCTTGAAACCATAAAAGAGATATTCAATAAGACTGGTGGTCTTCAGAGAGAAATTGTACGGTTATGTTCACGGTTAATTAATTTGGGCATTTCCGAAAATTTAGAAAAAATTAGCCCAGAAATTGTTAGTAAATGTTTGGGCACTTAATATTCTGATATGTAATAGTAGCGCTTTCCATTTACAAAAATTTCAGGCTCTACTGTTTTATAGGGACATTGGTGTAACTGGAAATGCTTTTTTCTTACGAGATTTAGTAAAAAATCGTCAAAATCATCTTCTTCCATAACCATACCCTTCAATAATAGAACCACACAAGCAACGTACCTAATCAAAGGGATAGGGACCAATATTGATCGGTTCTTGAGTCGGTTAAAAATTTCCATGATTAAATTTTCTACATCTTCTGGAGGTTTCTTCTCAAGTTTATAAGTTTCCGCAATGGTGGTATAATGTCTTTTAGTAAATGCTGGTTCGTCCTTGATTCTTTTAAGGATACAACCACTTTGAGACAACTTGTAACTTCTCTGGGTTCCCTTTTCCTCAACTTCAATTAGGTCTAAATCTACTAACCATTGCAACTTCGGAAAAATTCTATGTTCTTTCGTTCTAGGTTTTAGGTTCTTCAATTGAGGAATCATGCCTGAAACTTCTTCAATTACTTTTTTCTCTTCTCGATATTCATTTTCTGGAACACGCATGATGATGCAATAAATCCAATTACCATTCCACAACTCATCGAGTTCCAAAAACCTTTTCAAAAAAAGGATTTTTTCAAACATATTTAATTTCGGAAATTCTAAGCGTTTCCCATTAACTTCTTCGGTTAAACTTAAAGCTTCACCTAAACAAGTCAAAGTGAGTATCCTTGCTTTGATTGTTCCCTTCCATGTCCCTTCTGATCGTATTATACCTAATGACACCGCGTTATTGATATACCCCCATGCTGTGCCTTTACTTTTTATTCCACCGATGCAGTGAATGAGTCCTTTTTGTTTGCTTGATTCAATTAAGCGATCAGACAAAAATACTTCATGCATTTTTTTACTATCTCTCAAAATGTTTGCAATTTCTGACATATACCAAAGTCTACTTCCTTCACGGTACAACGATAATTTTTTAGGAAAATGGAGCATAGTAATACATGTATTAGTCTATTGCCATATTAAAATCTTAACTAGTTCTCAAATCATTTAGGGGATTATTCTTGACATTGAAATTGTTACTATTGTACCACCAATCCGGTTTTATCGCCCTTTGGCTTTGACTGCGTAATAGCCGAACCAACAGACGCATCCGCCTAGAAGAGCTAGGGCAAGCGGGTTGCCTAGTATTGGCTGGGTTGAGATTCCACTGTCAACGCCTGCGCCTTGGCTCTTGCTGATTACCGCGCTTATTGAGGCTTGAGCCGAGATTTGTCGGCCGTCGCTTGTAGACGCATAAATGGTGTAGGGTATCATGAAGGTTCCTTCAGTGTTTTGCGGCGCGTGGAAGACGGTTTGGATTTTGCCGATTCCTATAATGTCGGTTCCGCGGCTGAAGGTTTTAGGCAGTAGCGTGTCAAGCGTGAACCATTCGCCTTGTTGCTGAAATTCGACGCGGTCGATTCTTATTTGGACTTGGTCGAATGAGAAGTCTATATCAAAGTTGACTGTGCTTCCAGCTTTGACTATTCCAAGCTCGACGTTGAAGGCTTCAAAGTGGACAGGTGCGTAGCCGCCGGAAGGATAGGTAGGCGGAAGCGAAGACGGTTCCTCTCCCTCATCGCTTGAAGGCGGCGTCTCTTCACCGCCTTCCGAAGGCGGAGTTTCTACGCCGCTGCTAACCTCAGAAATTACATAATGCATGGTAGCAGTTGTGTCTCCGCTTACATTGATGGTTATGTTAAGCTCCGTGGAATATTGCGTTCCGTTCACATACCAAGCCGTAAAATTGGATTGATGGGTGCTGTTAATAGCTACTACTTGCTGGACAACTTCAAGCGTGTGCTGGCCCATTTCTATGCTGAGCGTTTGGGGCGCCGTGTAGACTGTTCCGTCAAGCTTGAATGGAACATAGAGGCTTTCAAGCGTTGATGGATGAACGGTAACGGTTAGAGAAGCTGTCGGATTCTCCTCTTCTGCATACCATGTGGTTGGCTGAGGCTCCGGCTCAACGTATTTTCGGATTTTGAAATTGCCGAGAATCGCGTATTGGTTTTCATGGTATAAATAAGCGTAAATATAAACGTTGGTAGGCGTCCCGGTGTTAGTTTCATTCACTCTTAAGGTTCCTTCTTGGTAAATTTCGATGTAGTTTGTTGGCCTTCTAATTATTTTGGCATAGGTTGTATAGGAAGAAATATCAACGCTTGCGTCGGTGTTCCCGCCTACTCCGGCCTTAAACTTTCTGGTGTTGGTGCCTTGAAAGCTGTAATTTTCAATGAATGCTATGCTTGGCTCAATTTTGAATTTTAAGTCCGTGTAGTAGCCAGCGTTGCCGAAGCTATATGATGTCAGCATTATTTCTGTTCCGCCCGCTCCGAAACATGCCTCAACAATGTAGTTGTTCGGAAACACTATTGGATTTTTGCTTTTTATTTGGGCTGACCCGGTAAAGCCGGTGAACTTGATATAATGGTTGGAAGTACTTATTGTATAAGCTTTCTCTGAGGTTGTCCATTCCCATTTGTTGAGGTTTAGGGTTGAATTGCTCAAGTCTTCTGCGAAAATGAAGGTTGCGTCGAGGTTTGAGGCTGAAATGCCGGCTTCAGCCGTTAAATTGCCATAGTATACGAAAATATATTGGTTGTTGTTCAAGTCTATCGTGTTCGGGTTAATCCAAACGTCGATGTAATCGGTTGTTTGGGCCTCAATCCAATATGGAAAGACGTTTCCTTGAGCGTCGGCGAATCTTATGTCTCCAAAGTCCGGTAGACATTTGGTTCCGAGATAAGCCTCGTTTCCGCTGTCTTCCCCGGAAAGGCGCCAAACGCGGAATTTAAGCTGATAGCCTACCCCGGCTCCCTCTACGCCGCTAACCAAGACAGCTTTTCTATATCGATAGCCCGTCAGCCACGTTGTTGGAATGGAAATGGGTTTTGTCTCTGCGTTTCCCCATGAAACGAAGGATGGTTCCGGGTCTACTACAATGCGATAGCCCATAACAACGGTCCAATATTGGATGTAAACTGCGAGGCCGGAACCGCTTTGTCCGACTTGAAGGTCCTTGTTTTCGATGTAGATGTAATAGTAGCCGCCAGTCGTGTCCCTTGTTGGTGCTTTGCCGTCTCCATATAAGTGGAATCCCGGATGCCAGCCATTCTGGACCGTAACTTCCCATTCTGAGCCGTTTTGTATTATGTCGGCTATTCTATGGACTCCGCTTCCGTTCACTTGGAAGAGCGGCGAAATCCATTGGCATGTGTATGGGCCGTTCCCGGAGAACCATTTTAGCTTCATTGGGGCTGAGTTTGCCGTGAAGCTTGCATACCAGAACACGGTCTTTCCCATGCTGGCTCCGAAGGAATAGGATTTTCCAACATACTCGTTGGTTTGGACGAGGTTTCCCTTTGAGCCATAATTGTTTAATCCGTGGCCGTATTTCGGGAAAAAGTCCAGCTCGTCTATTGATTCGTCTATTTCTTCTGGGAATCCGTAGTAGACGTAGATGTCGTATTGGGTTGAGGCGTTGATTTCCGGGATTTTTACGAAGAAATAGGCGTAGTTGCTCTGATTAACGTAGAATTTGCAGTAGTCCATGACTTGGCTGGTAGGTCCGAAGACGAACCTAACATCGTTGAAGTCGGCTCTGCAAGCACTTCCCACATAGAATTTGCCGAAGTATGTTGTCCCTATCAGCTCGACGTAGTCGGTTCCGGAGCCGACTACCGCCTTGAAGCCCATTATATAGTTGGTTACGTTCGCTGACGGAGAGCCTTCAATCACACAGCGCTTTCTATATTGGTAATGTTCTAGATGCCATGGCGCCGAATCGGCTTTAACGGTTTCAATTTTCGGAGTCATGGGCAGAAAGCTTTGTATCAAGCTTAGAATCAGAAATGCAAGGATTAGACTGACGAATGCTTTTCTGGCCTTCATACGGCTTATCCCTCTAAAGGAAAAATGACAGGGAGTTAGGACGTTTCTTTTCTGGGCATGTAGATGGCGATTAGAAAGGCTGTGATTTCAAGACCGAGTAGGGCTTTAATGTATGGAAGCGAGGCGTTAACCGGGTCGTTTGGCTTCACGCCGTAGGCCCAAACTATGTGATAGCCTAGAGGCCCGCATCCGCCGCCAACGTAATAGTCGCTTCCGTCAGTTGTTCCATCGGTAGTTGTTTCTTGATCTCCGTTCTGAGAGTCGGTTCCTTCTTGGTCCGGCTGAGACTCTTCATATTCCATTTGGCTGGTGGTCCATGTTGTAGCCACTTTAGAGGTTACCGGACCGGTTTCCGCCGTGGCTTCTGTTCCGTCATCTTTTAGGGCCGTGGCTGAAGCGTGTATGGTTAGGCTCCACTCTATTACTTCGCCTTCAGTAGGAGTATAGCCGAGCTGAGAAACGCTTATTGGAAGAGTGAATAAGGCTGTTCCGGTCTTGGTAGCGTAGGTTTGCCGGTCCGAGTAGCCGCCGGTCCCGGAAGCCGTAAACAATACTTGAAGCGTGTCCCAGTCGATGTCTTCGCCTTCCACTTGCCAGCTCACTTGAACGCGGAGCGCCGTAACTTCCTTTTCTTGATAGATGAAGGATAACGTGGCCACTTTCCTTAATAGGGCGATTTGGATTGGCTGTCCATCCGCGCCTATCAGCATGCTTGACCCAGTTACTGTAAGCGTTAGACCCTCTCCTTTGCCTTCAGTCTTCCAGTTGGCTGAGACTGGAACTTGCACGAGGCTTAGAAGGATGATTGTGAGAACAACAAGGCCGGCGATGATTAAGGACAGCTCTGAAGGCTTCAATTTCTTAAGTTTCTTTAGGCTCATGGCTTTTCATCTCTATGAGAAAAATGGAGAGGGTTATTGCTTGCGGAACAGCATGGGCAGTAGGATGAAGGCCAGCCACAGCGCCGCCAAGCCTATAATGAATAGGTCGTCCGTTGAAAGGCCAACCGGGAAGAGCGGATAGGTTTTGGCGAGTGAAGGCCAAGAGTTGACGATGAAGGTAAAGGTGTTGTAGGCTCCATGGGCGATGAGCGGCGCAAGAAAGCTATGCGTGTATTCGAGGAGCCACACCATGATTATGCCGCAGATGAAGGCCGGAATAATGTTGAGGATGTTCCGGTAGGCTTGTATGGCGTGGAATCCGGCCCAGAAACCAACCGCGATTAGAATAGCCAGAGCCATGCTTTTGTATCGGGCCTTAAGCTCCGTGTAGGCCGCAAATTTTAGAAGTTCCTCTCCGGTCGACACAATGGAGAATTGGTAGACGAATTCGGCCAGTAGACATGTGAAGACGCTTGCGCCTCCAGCCATAGCCAGAAGCTCCGCCATGCTTGGATAGTAGAGGACCGACTGGAAGGCTCTCGCCATTACCTGGGCGAAAAGTAGGCTTACGGCTATCATGATTATTGTGGCTGTCAACGTGTAGATTAGGCCGTTGAAGTTTAAGTTGCGATAGTAGTCTTCGTCTGCGCGGCTGTGCATTGTGGCGAATAGGCTCATGGCGGCCATGACTATGTAGGCGATGGTTGCGCTGAAAAGCATCATACTTCCATAGGACTTGAGAATGAAGAATGTGGCTGAAACCGAGAAGACGATTAGGAATATGCTCATGTCCGAGAAGCGTCTCTGCGACATTTTAAACTCCCAGCCTAATCTTTTCTGAGACGAGAAGCCCGCCAATCAGCGTCAATATAAAGGGCGTAAGGACGAAAGTTAGGATTCTGCGTTGATCAACGCTCGCGTAAGGCAATAGCTGGCTCCAAATATACCAGACGGCTCCATCCTCGCTCTGAACCATTATCGGGCTTACCGCATTCTCCGGATAGCCAGTTGCGATTTGAATGTAGCCGCTTTCCCAGTTAACTAGTATGAAAAAGCTGAACGTGATTAGCACTAAGCCGAGAGTTTGAAGCGGCGTTTTAATACGGTGTCCAAGCATGACAAGGCCCATTTTGGCTAGAATAGTTATTACGGCTCCCATAATAATGTAGTAGACGATTAGGCCGGCAACCGGGTTTAGTCTGGCCAGAAATGTTAGGAAAGCTCTAGACGAGAATGCATAGCCCAGAAATGCGAAGCTTAAAGCTAAGAGCAGTTCCTTGTCGGTTAGCTCCATGGGCTTCTCCTCTAAAGGAAAAATGTTGCCCGGGCAAATTGCACCGCAATTTTTCTTTTGGTGAAGAAAATTGGGTAAAGGCGGAAGCGTCCGAGTTGCCGGATTCATAGTGATGTGTGCTGGCATACTTCTGATAGTGCTTGGCCTTCAGCCCTACACGATTAGAGACATGAACGGAGACGGCGTCATCGACTGGAAAGATTACGATGTTAATGGAGATGGTCATGTCGACATATTAGACATTATGCATGTAGCGGCGGCCTATGGCTCAACGATAGGCGACCAGAAATATAATGCGAGGGTGGATTTCAATGGGGACGGAGTAATCGATGATTTTGACTTGAACGCCATAAAAGATTATTATGGGCAAGGAAGCCTAAGCCTAATAGACCTATGGACGTATCGGGCGACAACGCCGAAGGGCATAATGTTTATAGCCGGCCTAATAATGGCCATTATCGGCTTTCTACTAATAATCTTCGCCTAAAATATCCTCTTTTTTGATTTTAAAATAAAAATGGGGATTTCAAGGATAAGCTATTAGTAGGCTTGGCCGCCGCCTAGTCAGGCTTCGCTGAGAATTACCGTGTCGGTTATGGTTGTGAGCGTGCCGGATGATGTAAATCCGTAGATTGTTATGGTTAATTGTAGAATGTCGTTTGAGGCTAGCTGAGTCTGAATTTCTGTGGTGAATTCGAATTTGTTGAGCTGGTTTGAGCCGTATTTGATGTAGGCAGCTTCCATTAGGTTGTTGCCGATTGTGTAGGTCCATGTGAGGGTGCTTGTTCCCTTGTACGGTGCGCCTAGCGCGTCGCCAGATATGTAGCCTACTCCTGGAATGTTGATGTGCTGGATGGTGATTTTGCTTGTGTCGGTCGTGTTGACGGTTAGCTCTATTTTGGCAAGTGCGAAGGCTTTCTTCTCGTTGCTGAAGCTCAGATACCATTCGATGTACTGAGTTGAAATGGCTGTTCCTATGCCGCTTATGTCCGATGGAGAGTTGATGCTTGGCTTCTCGTAGGCGAGGAAGTATGGGTAGAAGTATACGGTTGGGTTGCCGCTTGCCGGTTTCGGAATGTTGTATAGGCTGAATTTGAAGACGAATTCCTTGTAGCCGTCGCCGTCGGGATCTTCGTAGCTGACCGCGTAGACTCTTGGGTTCTTAAGCTTGGTTTCCGAAGAGTCTACATAGTAGGCTTGACCGGATGGAACCTCTACGACTGCGTAGGCGAAGCCTCCGTCTTGCTCGGTTGCTT
>Ga0180302_10001418_pt1 | contig 11378 bp, 18 predicted proteins | sample GuaBasSediGuay17_FD_121794 | JGI IMG/M metagenome (GOLD analysis project Ga0180302, IMG submission 121794) | Subseafloor sediment microbial communities from Guaymas Basin, Gulf of California, Mexico - Guay17, Core 4571-4, 12-15 cm | ecosystem: Environmental > Aquatic > Marine > Hydrothermal... | reverse complement strand
TTTTCCCACAACGAATATGTAGTCAATAATTGTTGTGATATCCGTTCCTCTACTCTCAACAGTTACAAGATTCGGGGAAGAACTTCTAACTACCTTAAAATCTTTCAATTTCCCAATCTCCCCGGCGTGGCTACCACCAGTAATCATCACCAATGCGCCATCTTCAAACTTAAGGTGATCCACTATCTCCTTCTCAGGAATTCTCAAGAGCAAGCTATCTTTTGTTTTATAATCGTTGGTTGACAAAATGTTTGTTCCATCGAATAAATTTAGTTGAACTTTTCCACCACGGACGACGGTTTTGTTGATTATTTTGTAAAGCTTCATATTATGATCATCCACCTCGCGCGGTACAAATCTACCTTTTTCATCGAAGATCATCCTATAGTTCTTCTCTATTTTGGGAATGGATACGACATCAAATAAACCAATAGGGAACTTGTAATCTCTCCTAACGATGCCATCAACTAATACTTCACCTGAAGAAATGATTCTTCTTGCCTCTCTTGCGGTATCGGCTAGGTTTAGGAAATCTCTAATTACAACCAGAAGTGGTATGGCGTTCCTATTATGCGGACCTGGAGAAGGTTTCACGATCCATTTTGATATTTTTCTCGGAATTTTATAGGTTTTAGGTGCGGACAGTCTCTTTTGATGCAATTACTTCACCTCTCCAGAATTTTTCTTCTTATATCATCTATCTCACCAAAATCTAAAATCATCAGATTTGACGGATGCATTGGAATTGACACTTCCGTTCCATCTGATTTTGTGATGGTTACACCGTCTACCTTCACCCTAGATTTTTTTAAATCGACCTCGATAACTTTCCCCTCATGCCCAGCGAATTCACCTCTTAGGACTCGAACCTTATCTCCCTTCCTCACCCTAACAGATCTTTTTCCATACTTCTCTCTCAATTCTTTACTGAGTAAGACGTTGAGGAGTCTATGTCTATCATGGAGTTTGGAGGATCTGTATAACCACCTTCTTTGCTTTTTGGGTTGTTTTGATTTTGGAACGGACATCACATCACCTATATAATTGTCGAGGCGATAGTTCCTATTTTTGGGAAACGTTCCGCGGCCTCCCTTGCGACGGGGCCTCTTATCTCCGATCCTCTTGGCTCACCTCTATCGTTAGTTATGACTGCAGCATTGTCTTCAAATTTGATTCTAATTCCATTTGGTCTTCTATATTCCTTCTTTTGTCTTATAATGACGGCATAATGTACCTGCTTTCTTATCTCAGGCGTACCACGCTTTACCGTGACCACTACAATATCTCCGATTCCCGCTACCGGGTATCTACGTCTAACACCCTTGTATCCCTTAACCGCTATTATTTCAAGTTCCCTCGCGCCAGTATTATCAGCGCAAATTAACCTGGCCCCAGTGGGGAGACAGCGAGGGATTTCAGCTCTTACTCCTTTCACTCTCAATCACCTCTACTATCACAAAGCTCTTAGTCTTACTTATTGGTCTGCATTCGGCAATTGTTACAAAGTCCCCGGGCTTTGCATTGATACAACTGGGATTGTGAGCATGTAATTTAGATCTCTTCTTCATATATCTCTCATATTTTGGTACAAAACGAATTAGTTCTCTTTCGATAACCGCCGTTTTGCCATAAACTTTGACAACTTTCCCCTTAAGCACTTGCCCTCTAACGGGCAATGTCCCGTGAAATGGGCAATTCTTGTCCTTACAAACATCTCGAGGTGGATTTACATCCAGTCCAATATCTCTCATATTTTCACACCTTTTGCCCTTTTTAATGCTATTAGGCCCTTTTTAATTCTATCCTCAGGTCTATATCTGATTAAATTTCCACGTATGAGCATGACTTTATTACCCCACCAAACTCTGAAGGTTCTTTTCTCTTTTGCGACTGTTTTTAAAGATTTTTCAGTTTTAATCTTTAACGTATTCAGGGTTTCATCAACGACTTCTCCGGTGATTCCAATCTCACTCTTATTCGGACTCTCAACAACTTCAACTTTTAAGCCAATCCAATCCATGGCCAGTATCAAATATTCACTCCATCCTCGCATAAAGCAAGTTTTAATCTAGCTATGTCTTTTTTGATTTGTCTTATCTTACCCGGGTTTTCTACTGCTCCTCCACTTCTAACAAGCGTTCTTAATTTTAATAATTCAATCTCGAGACTCTGAAGTCTCTTCAACTTCTCCTCCCTGCTCATCTCTCTTACTTCCTTCATCTTCATTTGTTTCACCTCCTAATGTCAAAGTTTTAACTTCAAACTCATCTGGAAGAATTACATCAGGAGGTATAATTCTCACATTGACTCCGAGAACGCCAAGTTTCTTAATTGCAACGTCAAAACCCTTATTAACCATGCTATAGGCCGGATCGCCCGTATGAATAATCGTCCCCGCTACAAATTTTTCAGTTCTAGCCCTTTCACTAACAAGTTTACCGCTTATCTCAATTTCACAACCCTTAGCACCTGCCTCCATTATTCTGTAAAGGAATCTATAACCTGCCCTTCTAAAGTACCAACCTCTCTCCAAAGCCCTAGCTAGTAGTGATGCCATAAGTTGGGCGTTAAATTCAGGTTTCTCGACCTCATCGACACTTATTTGTGGATTGTCGAGGCCAAATTCTTTCAATTTCTCCGTAAGCATTTTAATTCTCCTTCCACCTTTGCCTATCACCAATCCTGGTCTTTCAACGAACAATGTTACTTGGGTTCCAAGAGGAGTTCTGATGATGTCCACTCCGCCAAATCCTGCATTTTTGACCTCCTCTTTTATCCATTCCTTTACCATCAATTTTCGAAGTCTATCTTGGACGAATTTTCTCTCAACTGCCAACTATTTCACCTCCGCCACTAGCTCTACTGAAGTTAGGTACTGAAACTTAGGAGTGCTCCTACCAAACGCCCTGGGCATGTATCTCTTAATAATTCTCCCCTTCTGAGCTTGTGCATGGACTATCCTTAACTTCTCGATTTCTAAACCCTTGTATTCTGCATTGGCCTCTAAGTTTCTTAGAATTTTGAGAATATACTTCGCAGCTTTTTTAGGATATCTTCCAGCGTACCACTTGTTTAAACCAGATTTGTGTGACACCTTCTTTTTATACCTTCTGAAGGGAACTGGATTTTGCATCTTAATTATACTTTCAAGCAATTTTCTTGCTTCCTCAATTTTTTTCCCTTTTAATTCTCTACAGATTTCCACAGCATGTTTAAAGCTGATAGGCATTTCATAGCCCATTGCCTTTGCAGAGGCCAACTCGTCCTTAGGAGTGTATGCATATTTAATTCTCGCCATACAGATCACTTTAACGGTACATATTTGCTGCTTCTCGTAGCTCCCACTCCCGGTCCACTATGTTTTTCAAAACGCCTTGTTTGAGCGAATTCTCCGAGCCTGTGTCCAATCATTTCGGGCTTAATTTCAACTCTAACAAATTCCTTACCACTATAAACGAACACAGTTTTACCAACCATTTCTGGAAGAACGATCATATCCCTGCAGTGAGTTCTAACCCTGTCCCTTCTCCTCAATTTTCTCAGGAATTTTTCTTCTTGCTCTGTAAAACCTCTTTTAATTTTCCTCCTCTCTCTCGCTGGCAACAATTCGGCCAATTGTTCTAATGTCATCTTCTTAAGTTGATCCAACGTATATCCCCTGTATCTAAACTCTCTAGGACGTGTAATCTTACTCTTTAATGCCATAAAAATCACCTCCTAACTCCAGTCCTCTTTGCAGCTATGCTTCCAACCTTCCTACCTGGAGGCGCGTTCCTACTAACAGTTTTCGGTCTCCCCACATGCTGATGCTTCCCACCTCCAAATGGATGATCGACAGCGTTCATCGCTACTCCCCTTACTCTAGGCCATTTAGCAGCTTTGTTCTTCATTTTATAGTACTTTTTGCCAGCTTTAACAAATGGTTTGTCGGTCCTACCACCGCAAGCCACGATGCCGATAGTGGCTCTACACATTGGATGGAACCATTTTAATTTACCCGAGGGCATCTGAACTAGGACTTTATCTTCTTCCCTCGAAACTATTAGTGCAAATGTACCGCTAGCTCTAGCAAATTTTCCCCCATCTCCTGGTTTAGCTTCGATATTACAGATTGGTGTCCCCTCTGGAATATTTTTTAGGTATGTAGTGTTGCCAGGCTGTATCTCAACATCGTTCCCAGCGTAAACCCTATCACCGGTACCAATCCCCTCAATTGCCACAATGTACTCCTTTCTTCCATTTGGTAGTTCAACTAAAGCTACCGGACCATTACGGGCGGGATCATGATCGATACTAATTACTCTAGCTGTTACTGTCGTGTCCGAAAAGTTGAGATGCCTAATCCTTGCCCTGTATTTATGAGAGGGGGAAGTGTATGTCGGAGTTCCCTTCCCTCTATTTTGTGAGATTATACGCTTTCCCATCAAATCACCTCAGAATACTCCCAGCTTAGACAAGATTTCCTCCGCCGAGTACTCCGGTTTTAATTTAATATAGGCCTTCTTTTCGCCCTTAGGCGTTACTAAAGTATTCACTTTCTCGACCTCTACTTTAAATAATCTTTCAATTTCCATTTTGATTTGTTTTTTATTCGCCCTAAGATTAACTATCGCAGTCAAAATGTTTTTCTCAAGTTCTGAAACGCTTTTTTCAGTAACAAGAAAACATTTTATTAACATAACCATTCACCTACATAATCCACAGCTGAACGAGTCCAAAGAGTCAGTCTTCCTGGCAAGCAGCCGGGTGCTAAAAGTTCTACGTTCAAATCCTTAACTTGAACTGCGTCAACACCAGGTAGATTCCTAACGGCCTTTATGATGCCTTCGTCCTTCCCTACCACGACTAAAATGCTTTTCTTAATAATGTAACGTCTACCCCTCATTTTTCCCTTCCCGGCTCTGTACCTTTTCCTTTCCTTCGATCTTAAAACGTCCGCGTAAATACCCAAAGACTCTAAGGTCCTAATAGCATCCGATGTCCTTTTAACCTTGCAAAAATCATCAATCACAATTTTAGGTAACTCTCCCTCGAAAACGTGATTTCTCTTCCTCACCAACTCTTCATTAGCAGTAGCAGCAATTGCCGACTTCAGCGCTTTCTTCATTTCTTTTTTATTTATTTTTTCAAACCACTTCTTCTGTGGTTTTGGAGGGTGAGCTTTTCTCCCCCCAACTGCTTGAGGTACCACTACAGCTCTCGTCCCAGTTTTTAATCTAGGAACTCTCGCATATCCATATCCAGGACCCCAATTTTCCCATGAATAATTCAATCCACTTAGTGGACTCGGACCGTATGGCTGACGTCTATGTGATTGAAGAGCCAAAACCGCCCTTTTAATTAGGTCTGGGCGATAATCTTCCTCGAATACTGGGGGCAAGTCTAATTCATCTACAACATTTCCATCCAGATCCAAAATCTTGGCTTTCATTCTACCTCCCCTGCTTTGACGTTGTACTTATATACACGACGTTTACACCCTCAAAAATCTGCTTTGGAGGCCTGATTGCATCTCTCATTCTAATCAATCTTTTCACGCTTCCTGGAATCGTACCCGAAATTAGTACATAGTGATTTTTTATTACACCATAATGTAAGAATCCACCAGCTGGCGTTATCTCCTGTCCGTTCTCACCAATCTTGATGATTCTCTTATTAAGCTCAATTCTTTGATGAAAACCCGTTTGACCCGCTTGAGGAACGGTCCATCGGACTTTTGATGGAGTCCAAGGACCTAGTGTCCCAACTCTACGATGTTTTGAGCTTCTTGCATGTTTAGCATCTAAAGTTATGACGCCCCATCTCTTAACGGGACCTTCAAATCCCTTACCCTTAGTAATCGCCGCCACATCAATTAACGAACCTTCCTTAAAAACCTCCGAGATCGATATCTCCTCCCCAAGTTTTGAAATGGCGTAATTCAGAGCATCCTCAACATGTCCACCTACTTTTTGTTCCATGATGTCGGGAACTTTCTTCGGGACCCCTGAGATTAAATACGGCTGAGTATAGGTAATTACCCGAATTTCTGAAATGCCGTCTTCCTCGAAAGTCTTTATTAGTCTTTCAGGATCCTTGTGTTTCTTGGGTATAGGAAATCTCCTTGCTAGATAATTATCCAATTTCTCACTCCAGACTTCACATGCTATCTGGAGACCATATTGCGTCTTTTTATATAACCTAACGCCTGCAATTTTAATGGGAGGAGTTTCTACAGCTGTTACAGGGACTACTATCTCATCTCCATAAGTATTTGAGTTTTTTCTATCGTCTACCATTACGACGTGAGTCATACCTGCTTTGTAACCTGCAAATCCTTGAAGTCTAACCTCCGAACATTCAGGCCAGCTCCTAATCCTAGGAACTATGCTGCTCGCTCTCTTTCTTGGCGAAAAACCTAATGAACCGCGTCTAGGCTTATGGTGCTTCACTCATTTCCACCTCCCAGAGAACTAAAATAATTAATTAGTGCTAGAGTTGCTAGGATGGATTCCTCTAACCGAACGGATCTGGTTCCTTGGTCCGGTATTGTATTCCAACACTCAATATTCAATTTCAATCCCAACCTATTTGCGATTTCAAACACTCCATCCACTGGATTTCCAAATATTAACGTTACATTTCTCCTTATTTTTTGTGGTTTAACGATTTCGCATTTTCTCGATGTGAGTACTGCATTAGGTCTCCGAATGATCTCTTTCAGCTCCATACTCTTGACTTTATATCCCCAATATTCCTTTGGTTTTGCTTCCTCAACTCGCAACGGGTTCTTCGAACAGACCCTGACGGTGACACGGGCACCCCTTTGAAAGCGGGATTTCAAGGGTGCCAGGGTCTTTGCACCTATATCAACCCATCGCGTACCGTCAGGTGCAACGTATTTTATGGCACCTTCCCTTATTTCCCCGATTTTTAAGCTTTTCGTCTTATGTGACGGGATAGCTAGGGGAGGGAGAACTCCGACAAATCTAAGCGAGTCCTTAAATGGGATAACGTATTTCCTAAGGTATTGAGGCGTCTCTAAGTACTCAAGAATGTCTTTAATGTATTTTGTTTCATCTTTTATGGGATCTTTATAGATGAGGATTTCATCCACTCTAAAAATGGCCGCAGCCCTCGCTATTATTCCCACCTTGTAGGCCTTGATCTTTTCATCTGTCTCGGTGATAAGTGATGAAGATGGAATTGCGATTGATAGCATTATTCTAGATTGGAACTAAGATTAGTAAATCTAGCGTTTACAAAAATTCACAAAATTTTCAATTATTCTTATACCAAGTTCGCCGCTTTTCTCCAGATGAAATTGGAATCCAATTAAATTATCCCTTACAACAGCTGAGGGAAAACTTACACCGTAATCGGTCTCTGTTAAAATATATCTTGGTTCAGTTTTGAGGTAATAAGAATGGGCGAAGTAAAAATAGCTATCATCTTCAATGCCATCCAATATCTCATGCTCTTTTCGAATCTTTATCGAGTTCCAACCTATATGTGGAATTTTACCTGCCGTTTTTGGTAACTTTAAAACTCTTCCGGGGATTAAATTCAAACCCCTGTATAAACCACCTTCGGTACTATCTGTAGCAAAGAGTTGCATTCCAAGGCAAATTCCAAGTACTGGTATATCAGAGAACTCAATTTTGCTTCTTAACTTTTCTAAAACGCGGATGGCGGCTTTAAACGCGCCAACCCCTGGAAATACCATCCCCACCGATTCCTTTATTTTTTGGGGATCAAGAGTTACGATAGCTCTTTCACCTACAAACTCGAGGGCTTTTGATATACTTTTTAAATTTCCCACACCATAATTAATTATTGAAATCATTTAATACGGAAACAACTCAAACCAATCTATTTGGTATTCCTCTATTTTTCCCTTATCCGCAAGTTCTAGTAGTTCTGAATCAATGGGAAGTTCCACTATGAACTCAATTTTATACTTCCTAGCTAAGTCACTTGCTCTACCCTTTCCGAATATATACACTTTTTCACCACATTTTGGACACTCGAAGTAAGTCATATTTTCAACTATCCCCAACACAGCTGTATTTGTTTCCTCTGCCATGTTTATTGCTTTTTCAACTACCATTGAAGTAAGTTCTTGGGGTGTTGAGACTATTAGGACTCCGTTTGGTTTAGCATCTTGAATGATCGTAAGTGGAGCATCACCAGTTCCAGGGGGCAAGTCTATAATAAGATAATCCAAGTTACCCCAAGCTACCCTTCCCAAGAACTCTCTTAGAACACCTGCGATCAATGGTCCCCTCCATATCACTGGCATTTCACGTTTTGGAAGGAGAAATTGCATTGACATAATCTTTATTCCGTAATTTAATGAATGTACTGGTTCCAAACCTTCACTACTTACGGATACGCGATATTTTTCAATACCGAATAAATAAGGAATACTAGGTCCAAGAAAATCGGCATCTAATATTCCAACTTTTTTATTTAATTTTGCAAAATGAACGGCTAAGAGCGCGGCAATAGTTGACTTTCCAACACCCCCTTTTCCGCTCATGACAGCGATTCTAAATTTGATTTTCTCCAGTCTTTCTTTAATTTCTTCGTCTGTCACCCTCTTTTGCATATTCTACACCTCTAGTTGCAAAACTTAACATTGCTTTGAATTTTTCAAGATTTTAAGTTTTTTCGGATTATGAATCCATATTCAGAACATAAAAAAGCATTTTTAATATCAACCAAATTCTCCTTTTCAATTACGATACTTTATAAAAAAGTTATAAATATAACTCATGTGAAGGGAGCAAGGATGAATCCTTAAATCAATCCTAGATTGGACAATAATCCTAACTCATTAGTAAAGGATTTAAGTGTACATCTAGCCCATTTATGCTTGCGTTGAATATACCAATTGCAAAATGAGTAACCTTATGAGAGTCTTCCAATAACATAATTATAGACGCAATTAGAATTATTTCTGAATTCAAGGCTTCCATTGCTAGAATCTCTTTTTCAACGCTAATACCCGATATACTTCTTTTAAGATTGAAGAAGCAAGTTGAATTAAAATAAGAAGATAGATGTTGTCAGAAGTCGAATTTGAAACTTTCTAACCAAAATCTTAATTTTTCTACAGTGAATCTTTAAGATTGCGCAACCTATATATTACTCAGCTTAGTAGTTTCCTTATAAACGATATTAAATTGCGTAGACTTCCTATGGGAGTGAGAGCGTGGTTACAGTCGACTACGTAGTAGTCGGAGCAGGTTATGCAGGTTTAATGTGTGGAAGTAAACTAATTGATAGAGGTTTCAGAACACTAATTTTTGACATGAGAGAGATTGGTGGAGAACTCGCAGTTTTCTCAAGACTAAGTCATTTCAGAGATATATATGAAAAATATATAAAAAAGATTGAAGAACTAAAGGAGGAAGTTCCAGTTGAGAGAGGTACAGTAATAAAATCAAAACCAGTAATTGTTAATTCCGGAGCTGGTTTGAGAAGATATGAAGCAAAAAAAGTAATTCTATGCACAGGTGCAACTGATGCAGCTCCGCCAAAAATTAATATACTACGAAAGAGGATTTCCGGCGTTTACACACTTGAAAATGCTCTTAGATTACTTTCAAGCAATACCAAGCTCGGGGATAAAATACTAATTGCAAGTAAATACGATGAAATCGTGAAGATAACTGAATCACAGCTCAATACTCTTGGATACAACGTTGAACTTAGCGAACTAGACGATGATTTTAACGTAATTGGAAAAACAAAAGTTGAGGGGGTGGAAATATCTGGAACTAAGTATAAATGTGATACAGTAATAATCTTCGGAGGTAGAGAGCCGTTCAATCCACTAAAATTACGAGGTTTACCTGTCGGCAATCTTGTAGCATGTACGTACGATTACTCCAAGGTAGAAGAGAACGTTAGGAGCTTTATTTCCAAGCTTTGATCCTTCAACTCTAGCCCCCGTGGGGTAGTGGATATCCTTGAGGCCTTCGGAGCCTCGGACCCGGGTTCAATTCCCGGCGGGGGCACTTTAGACATACAGAATTCACTTTAGGTATTTTGGTCTGAAATGCTTATTTTGATCGCCTTCAATCCTTAAAATTATTGTATTTTATTCTTTACTTAAAAAATTTAACTTCAACGCTTCTTCTAGCGTACTTCGCTTTAAAAGGTCTAACAAGCAAAAAATAAACGTTTTTCCGGGCCTTTAACTTATTTAAAGATTTTGGAGATATAAAACCTAGTATTTGAACTTCGAATACATGTTCTTTCAGCTAATGATTCATCGAGATGCGGAAGACTACAAGGCAGATACATAAAAAAATATATAAATTCGATATTAACAACCAATATGAAATTCGGACTTTTGATCATTACAGCTTTCGTTGGTGGTCTAATCCTTGGCTGCTATATCGGTTTCAAGATTATATCCGGAATTTATCTCGAAAAGCTTGAAATCATAGAGAACGTATCATTTACAAAGGATTTCTGCGGATATATTCAGTGCTTAGATGAAATCGTTGGGCCAGTTTGCAGCTTATTGTTTTCCGTATCTATAATTACCTTACTCCTCATCCTCCTTTCATCGATTATGTTAAAAAACGATTCTAAAATTCCCATCATCGTATTGTACTTAATATCCGGAATTCTTTGTGGGAGTGTTCTTGGTGGTATAATTGCTACGAATCTTTTGGAAAATATAGAGTTAAGCTTGGGAATTTCGATGAGTGGTAATGAGACGATCTCAGGAGTAAAATACGTATACAAAACCTTAAGAGATGATCCGTTTTTGGTATACAAAAGTTTAGTCAAAGTTCTCAGCTACATTTTCAGATAGGAGCTCGCGTATTTTTTAGATTTCAAAATAAAACCCAGGATTTAAAAAAGGAATAAGCGCCATTGTGACGCACAATCTTGTCAATTCAATCCTAGTAATAACACCTTTTGTTAAATAATGTACTGCACCAAGTTTTTTTCCTATATCTCTAATTCCCGTTAGTTCACTCATTACTTTCCCGGCTTCAGTCTTCTCATTAAGTACTCTCTCAACAACTAGGGGTGGGAATTCAAACCCTGGGCCGAAACCAAGTGTAAACCTCTCTCCATTATAGATTGCCGCAACTTGAAAGTCGACATACCCAGTAATTGTTCTTTTAGTCTTAAAAAAGCCCGCCTCAACTCCAACGCTAAAGTCACAGCTGTCATAGGCTTTAATGGCCCTATTAATTGCCCCTTCAATGACCTCGACATCAAATGGTTGAGATGGGACACCCGAAACTACGGGCTTGGGCTGGATAGTCACTTCGTTAAAAAATTGCTCAAATGCCAATTTTACTCCTTCTACCTTTGCAGGATTCTCCGAACCTACGTTTATTTTCATGTTTTCACCCTCCTTAGCCATA
>Ga0180302_10001417_pt1 | contig 11382 bp, 9 predicted proteins | sample GuaBasSediGuay17_FD_121794 | JGI IMG/M metagenome (GOLD analysis project Ga0180302, IMG submission 121794) | Subseafloor sediment microbial communities from Guaymas Basin, Gulf of California, Mexico - Guay17, Core 4571-4, 12-15 cm | ecosystem: Environmental > Aquatic > Marine > Hydrothermal... | reverse complement strand
TATATAAGCTCAAGAAGTGGATGGGAGATGCGTCTGCGCAAAATGCTATTTAGCTTTAATATCCATGGCTTTAAGTGAAAGTGGGAGATTAACATCTCGTCAAGCATCATTAACTTAAGGTTCTTTAAAGGCGAAGACGACATAGGGTTTATATACTTGATTGGGTTTTTAAACCTCTTTAAGCTTAAGGTGTTTGAGATGTCTGAGACTTCGCTACCCGTATGTATATCGTGTAAGAGGCCGATTCTTCCAGGGGAGAAGGGTGTAGAGCTTAGATGTCCGAATTGTGGGGAGGTTACTTTTTGGCGTTGTTATAAGTGTAGGCAGCTTGTTAACCCATATGTATGTCCTAAGTGCGGTTTTCAAGGCCCTTAGGAGGTCTTGGTATGCCAGCTAAAGTTGTGGCTACTGTTAAAGTGCTTCCAGAAGGTGACGAAGTTAATTTAAATGAGCTTAAGGAGGAGCTTAAGAGAGCCCTTCCATCTGGGCTGGAGATCTATAGAATTGATGATGAGCCAATAGCTTTTGGCTTAGTTGCCTTAAAGGTACATGTGGTAATGCCAGCTGATTTTGAAGGGGGTACTTCGAGTTTAGAAGATGCTTTTTCTAAAGTGAAAGGTGTAGGTCAAGTAGAAGTTGAGCTTGTTAGACAAGTGTCCTTGTAACTTATTGATTGCATTAATGCAAAAGCTTTAGTAGTGGCTACGTAGTAAAGGTAGCGTAGGTAATGTGGTATTTTTGAAGATTAGGGGTAGTATTTGGAGGTAAGCCATCAGCAATGGTTAGCCAGAGCAATAGTGGACGTCGCCCAGAAATAGTCTTGAGAGTAGCGGAGGCAAGGCAACGCGATGTTGGTAGGGGTAAGGTTAGAATCGACGTTAACGCCATGAGAGCTATTGGCGTTAACATAGGGGATGTCGTGGAAATTGAGGGAAGAAGGAAGACGGCAGCTATTGTCTGGCCTGCTTATACAGAAGATCAGGGAATGGACATAATAAGGATGGATGGGCTAATTAGGAAGAATGCTGGAGTTAGCATGGGAGATAAGGTAATTGTTAGGAAGGCTGAAGCCAAGCCGGCTTTGGTTTCAAAGCTGGCTCCGCTCTCCTTTACGATAACTGTTGATCAAAGCTTCATAAGCTTCGTTAAGAGACGCTTAATCGATATGCCAGTTGTAGAAGGAGATAACGTGTTAATACCAGTACTTGGGCAGGCAATACCCTTCTTAGTCGTATCTACGAAGCCTTCAGGCATAGTAATAATCAATGAGAACACTAACTTGGTCATTCTTGAGAAGCCAGCTGAGCAAGCTAAAGTACCCAGGGTAACATATGAAGATGTCGGCGGACTTCAAGAAGCTATTGAGAAGATCAGGGAAATGGTCGAGCTTCCGCTTAAACACCCAGAGCTGTTTAAGAGGCTTGGCATTGAGCCACCTAAGGGAGTATTGCTATATGGTCCACCTGGCTGTGGCAAGACATTACTAGCGAAAGCTGTTGCTAACGAGACGGATGCCTACTTCATAGCAATTAACGGCCCAGAGATTATGAGCAAATTCTATGGAGAATCCGAGCAAAAGCTAAGAGAGGTATTTGAAGAAGCTAAACAACACGCTCCAGCCATTGTATTCATTGACGAAATTGACGCTATAGCTCCTAAGAGGGAAGAGGTTACAGGTGAAGTTGAGAAGCGTGTTGTAGCTCAGCTCTTAGCTTTAATGGACGGTTTAGAAGCTAGGGGAGATGTCATAGTCATAGGTGCAACTAATAGGCCTAATGCTATCGACCCAGCTTTACGTAGGCCAGGTCGGTTTGACAGAGAAATCGAGATCGGCGTACCTGACGTTAAAGGACGCTATGAGATCCTTCAGATACATACGAGAAACATGCCGTTAGCGGCTGATGTAGACTTAAAGAAGCTTGCAGAGATAACACATGGGTTTGTTGGAGCTGACTTGGCAGCTTTATGTAGAGAAGCGGCTATGAAAGCGCTTAGACGATATCTGCCTAAGATAGACTTACAACAAGAGAGAATACCTCAGGAAGTTTTAGAACAAATGGAGGTTTCATTCCAAGACTTCATCAACGCGTTTAAGGAAATAACACCTACTGCGCTAAGGGAAGTTTACGTTGAAGTACCTAACGTTAGGTGGGATGATATAGGTGGCTTAGAAGAAGTTAAGCAAGAGCTTAGAGAAGCTGTTGAATGGCCAATTAAATACCCAGATGCATTCAAGAGAGTAGGCATTAAGCCACCTAAGGGAGTATTGCTATATGGTCCACCTGGCTGTGGCAAGACATTACTAGCGAAAGCTGTTGCTACAGAAAGTGAGGCCAACTTCATTAGCGTTAAAGGCCCTGAAATCTTGAGCAAATGGGTTGGAGAGTCTGAGAAGGCAATAAGAGAAGTGTTTAGAAAAGCTAGGATGTCCGCTCCATCGATAATATTCTTCGACGAGATCGATGCCATAGCTCCTATGAGAGGCTTAGGTATTGGAGACTCCATGGTAACGGAGAGAGTCATTAGCCAGTTATTAACAGAGATGGATGGATTAGAATCCCTTGAAAACGTAGTAGTGATAGGCGCCACCAATAGACCTGACATCCTAGACCCCGCTTTACTACGCCCAGGGAGATTTGATAGAATTGTCTACGTGCCTGAGCCGGGAGTTAATGAAAGACTACAAATCTTAAAAATTCATACGAGAAACATGCCACTAGCTGAAGATGTGGATTTAGAGTACTTAGCAAGGATAACTGAAGGATATGCGGGCTCAGATTTGGAAGCTGTATGTAGAGAAGCTGGTATGATGGCGCTTAGAGAAAACATAAATGCCGACAAAGTCTGCATGAGGCACTTTACCGAGGCTCTGAAGAAGATTAAGCCTACAATCACTGAAGACATGAAGAAGTACTATAGGCAATGGACTGATAGATATAAGCAAGCGTTGAAAGCTGCAAGAGCACAGCCGTTGATAAGCTTTGTATAATCATAGCCTAGCGCTTAAGCCATGTGAGGAGAAGCAACTTTGAGAAGCGGTGCTATTTGGAGACCTGAGCCTATCGAATTAATAATAGTCGACATACTAAGACGAAAAGCAGGGTCAGCTAGAGACAGGGAACTTTATGAAGCTGTTAAGAAGGTTGTCAGAGATCTCTCATATAGGGATTTTAACAGAGCTTTAATGAAGCTTGAGCTTAATGGTATCGTTAATACCTCAACGATTAAGAAGACTATTAAGAACGTGGTGTTGGTCGAAAAAGCTAAGGAATAGAACTCGGTTATAGTTTCACAGTGGAGAACAATGGGCGTAGATTTGAGAGAGTTGATACCAGAAGCAAAGCCAATAGACTTATCTAGTTTAAGAGGAAGGGCCATAGCGATTGATGCCTACAACGCACTATATCAGTTCTTGTCTATAATAAGGCAGCCTGACGGCACACCTTTAATGGACTCTAGAGGGAGAATTACAAGCCATTTAAGCGGGCTATTTTACCGCACCATAAACTTGCTTGAAGAAGGCCTTAAGCCAATATACGTCTTTGATGGAAAGCCACCAGAGCAAAAAGAAGCTGAAATTGCGAGTAGGTTAAAGCGAAAAGAAGAGTATGAAGAAAAGTATGAAGAGGCTTTAGCTAAAGGGGATCTTAAAGCTGCCAAAATGTATGCTCAGGCGACATCAAGGCTTACAGAGGAAATGGTCAATCAAGCTAAGAAATTACTAGATGCTATGGGAGTACCGTGGGTCCAAGCCCCATCAGAAGGAGAAGCGCAAGCTGCGTTTATAGCTTTAAGAGGAGAAGCTTGGGCTGCTGTAAGCCAAGATTACGATTCCCTACTTTTCGGAGCACCTAGACTCATAAGGAATTTGACAATTTCTGGTAAGAGAAAGCTACCTAGAAAGGACGTTTACGTGGAGATAGAGCCTGAGCTCATAGAGCTTGATAAACTATTATCAGAGCTACAGATAACGAGAGAGCAGTTAATCGACATAGCAATAATGCTTGGAACAGACTACAATCCTGATGGCGTTAAAGGAATTGGCCCTAAGAAAGCGCTTAAAATCATTAAGATGTATGGTTCTTTGAAAAGGGCATTAGATATGGGAGTTAAAGAGCTTGAAGAGCTTAGACATCTGCCCATTCCTATTGATGAGATTAAGAGAATCTTTCTCGAACCTAACGTCTCGAAGGACTATAAGATCGTGTGGAGACCACTAGATCCAAATAAGGTTATTGATGTGTTGTGTAGAGAACACGACTTTTCGGAGGAGAGGGTTAAAAACGCTATCGAGAGAGTTGTAAAAGCAACTAGAGAGATCAGCGCTCAGAGAAGTTTAGATGCTTGGTTTAAGTAAAATGCTCACTCCACCCATATTTGCCTATTAGCGGGACAAAAACGCAGCCTCCAGCTGAAAAACGTCTTATGGAACCATCTTCCTTTTTTTCAGCTATTACAAGCTCTTGTATTGAGTAGGGCTCTCCAATTGGTATGACTATACGCCCACCTATGCGAAGCTGCTCAATTAGTGGAGGAGGTATGTTAGGAGCCGCTGCTGTAACTAGTATTCTATCATATGGAGCAGCTTCTGGGTAACCTAGGGTTCCATCACCATGTATAACCGTCACCCTATCCGCATAACCAGCTTTCTCCAAGTTTCTTCGTGCAAACAAAACTAGCTCATATACGCGTTCTACAGCATAAACATACCCTTTAACTGGTGAGTCTTTAGGTGCGACAATTTCGGCACACACAGCTGCGTGATATCCTGATCCTGCGCCCACTTCAAGTACTTTATGTCCGGGTTTTAGGTCTAAGTGCTCACACATCATGGCTACCATGTGAGGAGCAGATATCGTCTGGCCGCTAAGTGTTGGTAATGGCGTGTCCGCGTAGGCGTATCTTCTGTGTTGCTCTGGAACAAAGAGCTCTCTAGGTACTGAAAGCATGGCTTTAATGACCGATGGAGATCTCAGCACTCCTTCATCGACTAACCTGCTTATTAAGCGTTTTCGCTGTTCTTCAAATGGTTCCTCAAACATCTTAGCTAGCTCCGCTAGCTACTCATTAAATAGGGAGGTTTCTAAAGTAAATTGCTTTGGTGTCTAAGGTGATCATTGAAGAAGTCTTTGGAAAAGGGCATCAGAACATCAGGGCTACGCATAAATCAACTTTTGAAATAACTAGGGAAGATTACGTTACCTTGAAAGGAGACTGTATTATATTAACGTCAGCTAACAAGGCGGTATCAGATTTAAGCGATGATTTTAAACGTCTTGCTAAAAGCCCTAGAACCGTGATAGAGATCGAAGTTCACGTCAATGGATTAAAAGAAGTTGTTATCGCAAGAGGGGATCAAAAGCTGAGCTTTGAAGATAAGAAATCCATGGTTGTTAGAAAGAGCGGCTATGTTTGTGGTAGGACATTGGCAGTTTATGCTAATAAAGCTGCGGCGGATTTTAGCCGTGAAGTTGTAGAAAAGCTTCGCCAAGGATTGCCTGCGCGTGTCGTCATCAAAGCCTATAGGTTATGCGATTAAGACATCTAACACCACTTGCCAAGTTCTAGGAGCTACGGGTCTTACAATACGCTTTGAAAGTATTTGCTTAATTGTTCTACCAGATTTTAAAACTTCTCGTGTTAAAGCTTCCTCAATGTTTGCAAAACCTCGTTCTTCAGATGTGAATGAGTAAAAGTGCATTATCCCGCCAGCTTTCTTAAGCGTCTTACAAGCTGCGTCGACAAAGCTTATAGCTTCGCCGGGCAAGTTCATGATAACTCTATCGGCTACGCCTCTTAACTTATTTTCAATCACTTGCTTAGCATCACCTAAGATTGGTACCACTTTGCCTTGAACGTTATTTAGCTTAATGTTTTCTTCAAGATACCTTACTGCATCAGGGTTTATGTCAATGGCATATATCTTTACATTTGCTTTATTCTTAGCTATCATTATTGAAAAGGGGCCTATGCCTGCAAACATGTCCACTACGGTTTCTCCTTCAGCAACTTGCGATGCTATTCGCCAATGTTCCCAGCTTAACCTTGGCGAAAAATATACTTTCATTACGTCAAGTTTAAACACGCATCCATATTCCCTATGCACTGTTTCAGTTTTAAGCTCGCCAGCTATGTGCTCAAGGGGTCTTATTCTATAAGTGCCGTCTACTTTTCCATGCTTCATGTAGACAGCCTTAACGTTATCGTAAATGGTCAGTAGCGCTTTACCTATGATTTCCTTAACATGTAAAAGTTCATCGGGCAGCTCAATGACAGCTATATCTCCTATAATGTCAAATGACTTGGGCACAAATGACAGCTCTGCAGGAGATAGAACATCGCTTAAAGCCTCGATCAAATCTCTTGGCTTCTTAGATACTCGTTCAAACTCCATGTATGTAAGTGTAAAGGGGCCTAGCTTCTTGAGCTCAGATAATAGTTCCTCTCGGGGTAATGAAGTCAGCGGTAAGGCGAGTTTGTCATCAAGCCTCTTAATTCTATAGTTGTTATCAAGTAAATTGAGTTGCGATAATTTTCTCCTAAAAACCTCTCCAGTAGACTTTTCGACAAGTATACAGGGTTTCATGAACAAAGCCTCAAGGTGGCGGGCCCGGTGGGATTTGAACCCACGACCAACAGCTTAGGAGGCTGCCGCGCTATCCATGCTGCGCCACGGGCCCAGCTATAGACATTAATTGATGGGGGTTGTTTAAATTTTATCTTTTATCACTTTCAAAGCTTTATTATGGTTGGGTTAAGTTCTTTTGCTACTTCCCCTCCTAAGTCGTAGACATAGTTGGCTCTGGATACTATGGCGTAATCGCTACTTGCAACAATCTCCCCGCTTTTAAGGACTTCAGAGTCAACTTGTTTAACAGCTTTAGCTTCGCAAGCGACATTGTATTTTGTCAGTATCTCATACGTTAGTTTAGCTAGGTCACCGCTATGGCTTACTGGGCTATCATAAAAGAAGAAGACCTGTTTAGGATTCAGCTTTGATAAGTGGTTAGCTAACGCTGTCAAAGCACTGAGAGTTATGTCCGATAATGTATGACGGCCATGTACTGCTGATATGTCCCTTATAAAGCCATCATCACATAGTAGTAAAGGTTTATTGCTCAGAGCCGACTCGACAGTTATTAATACGTTAAAGCCGTCTATTGCTAAAGTTTTCCTTTGAATAAAGTCTCTTGAAACGCGCTTTCTCCTATGGATTAAAGCCGTTATTGGGTCGTATACGCCTCGATATATTACTAACCTCTCCTCTTTAGATAGCAGGTATCTGTCTCCTACAAAGCGAACCACTGCTTCCCTATTATATCCTCTTGAGAGAAGATACCTTGCGTCAACTGAGGCTTTAGCCAGCTTTTCGCTCAATATGCTATTCAATGTAAATCGCCGGCTTTAATGGTAGCGCATACTGAGCTTTGTTTCTTGGATCATATAAAGGCTTTTCCTCGCATTTGAGTATGTGTATTCTGCATTTAAAGAGCGAAGATATGAAGTCTGTATTTTCTACTAAGACCTTATGTTCATCAATTTCCTTTGCTAATGATAAAGCTTCGATAATCTCTGGAGACAAGGTCTGTACATGTTGTACTATTTTCTGAGCAGCTTTAGCAGCTTCGCCTCCTTTAGTTTTAATTTCAGGCTTTGATATTACCTGTCTAATGATAGCTTTAACATCTAGTTTACCTTCTTTGCTAAGCTTAAGCACTTCGTTGAGAATTTGCCAATGCCAAGTTGGAGCTATGTAGTAGTAAACGTGTTTCGGTTGAATTCCGGTCACTTTTAAAATTTCAGATGTGTCTTCAATAACCGTCTTCACTAAGTATTCAGAAAGCTCAGCCTTATAGTCTAATAGTGATTGGTCGATGGTTGGCCATCGAGCTAAAGATACGTATCCTCGCATGCCCATTTTTTCCCAAAGTTCTTCACATATGTGTGGAGCAAATGGAGCTAGAAGCTTTACGAGAACTTCACTTATCAGCCTTAATATCGATGTTTTATAGGCACTTGAAGATGCCCTTCGTAAGTACCAGTTTATATCTTCCTTGAAGGCATAGAGGATTAGGTGAAGAGCCTCTCTATAGCGCATATTATCCATAGCTATTGTGACTTTGTTTATCAGCTGTTGAAGTTTGTGCAATATCCACCTATCTGCTAATGTGAGCTTGTTTAACTCTACCTGCTGCTTATTACCTGATGAAAACTCGATGATCATTGAGTAAAAGGATTTTAGATGTTCCTTTATTGACTTCGCTAAAGCATCGCTGAAATCAGCGTCTTGTAGAAGCTCAGCTGTAGATAAGACAGCTAAGCGCACTGTATCAGCACCATACATTGCTATTGCTTTCCTCAGCGGTATGATATTGCCAAGCGATTTCGACATCTTCTTACCCTCCATTAACACACTGCCATTAACTACAATTTGCCTAGGCCAGAGTTGCTCTGGGAATATTGCTACGTGGTTAAAGATGAAGAATGTCAAGTGGTTAGGCACAAGGTCTCTACCTGAATGACGGCAATCTAGCGGATAGTAGTATGAAAACTCCTCTCTCATGCGCTCAATAACGTGGGCTGGTAAACCTGTGCTCTTAGATAATTGGTCAAGATCGCCGATTCCCAGAAAGACATAGTCAAAGAGCTCTTCAGTAAAGGCTTCTGGTGGCGGGTGAAGTTCGTTTATGATTCGAGCTATTGTGTAAAAAGCCATGTATATCGTTGAGTCGGAAAGGCTTTCAATAATCCACTCCTGATCCCATGGAAGCTTTGTGCCAAGCCCAGATTTCCTAGCGCAGGCTTTTTCTTTTAGCCAATCGATGACATTCTTAAACTCTTGTCTAAGCTCTTCAGGAACAATGCTCATCGTATTTAAGCACTTATACGTTAACTCCTTCCAATGAGGATCGTTATAGTTGATAAACCACTGGTCTTTAAGCACCTTTACTATTACTTCAGCACCGCAGCGACAGTACACGGGGCGGTTAACTATCTCATAGATTGTAACTGCTAACCCTGAAGATATGAGGTCTTTTTTAACAGCTCCTTTAGCTTCAGAAACTCTCATTCCAGAGTATTTGCCAGTATTATCGCGCATTACACCAAAGTGGTATTCCTTTGAGTAGACCTCACGTGTTGCATCTTCAGCTTTTGGGTCATGTTGTGTCTTTACGCCAAGCATTTCTATAACGGATTTAGCCGGTATTTCTCCAAGCTCATCTACCTTAATTATAGGCTTAGGCTTTATTGAAGTCATGAGATCGTAGGTTAAGTTGAACCTCGCCAACTCCTCTTTGTTAGAAAGCAAGTCCATTAAAGCTAAGTAGTCGTATGGAGCGTGTGCCGGAACCGACATTACAATGCCTGTTACATTAGCTGGATCTACAAAAGACGCCGGTAATACCGGTATGCGCTCTTTGGTTACGGGGTTTTCTACCTCCTTACCTACTAAGCTAGTGCCCTTAAATTTCTTCAGTATTTTGACTACATGATGTTGGTAAACAAGCTTTTTAGCACATACCTCGCTTATAATCCACTTCTCTCCATCAACCTCAGCTTCTACGTAGTCAGCCTCTGGATTAATCCATATATTAGTTACACCGAAAATTGTTTCAGGCCTTAAAGTACCTGTTAGTATTGACGTATCTCCCAGCTTGAACTTTATGGCTGTAAACTCTTCAATTTCTGGCTCAACATCCCCCTTAGTATCATGCTGACCTACTGGATTTCCACATGAAGGGCACCAGCCAACCGGATGCGAACCCTTTGAGATTAAGCCTTTTTGATGTAGCTTCTTAAACTGCCATTCAATAAACTTGTTGTAGTGAGGATCTATTGTGGTAAATTCACGCCTCCAATCTATGGAGAAACCCATCTCTATCATACCCTGCTTTAAGTCTTGGTGAAAGTATCTAGCAATGTTTAACGGCTCGTTAAATGTCTTCACGTGCTCTTCGGGAACACCGTATAATCGCGTAAATAAGTTATAGAGCTCTTCGTCACCGGCGCTTAGTCTCTTGCTCATAGCTAAGATAGGCGTTCCTGTATAGTGAAAACCCATTGGGAAGAGCACGTTATAACCTTTCATCCTCATGTATCGCGCATGAACATCTGTTAATGTGTAGGTTCTTCCATGACCAACGTGTTGAGGCGAATTGGGGTATGGGTAAGCTACTGTTATGAAAAACTTCGGCTTACTTGGGTCCACTTCAGGTTCAAAAACCTTGTCTTTTTTCCAACGTTCTTGCCACTTACGCTCGATCTCTGTGAAGTTGATATCCAAGAAAACCCTCACCTCAGCTCTTCCTTGATAATAGCCAATGCCTCAGCTAGCTTCCCAGCATGCTTACCACTTCCTTGACCAAAGTCCCTCTTACCTCCACCTTTTCCCTCAATTAAAGACGCTAATTTTTTAGCAAGTACTCCTGCATCAACATGCTGTGTTGCTTTCGACCCTGCTAAGATCACGAAACGTACTAGCTCTTGATCTGAAGACGCGATTATTGCTAACGCGTCTTCACTTTTTGATACTATACTCGAAGCTATTAAGAGCAGATCATCTTGGGAGAGACCTTTCTCGAGCGAGAAGATGAGCTTTACGTTGCCTATGGTGATCGCTTTTGATAATAGTTGCTCAGCTCTATACTCGGATAATGTTTTCTTTAACTTCTCTATTTCCTTACGCGCTTGTCTAAGCTCTTCACTAAGCTTTTTAGCTGCTTCTTCTACTTGATCAATGGGCGAATTAAGTAGTTCAGCTACTTTCTTAAGCTTGGCCTCTTCCTGTTCTAGGTATTTTAAGGCTGCTTCACCAGCTACGAACTCTAACCTTTCAACGCCGTCTTGTATTCTATCTACGCCTATGACCTTTATTATGCCTATTTCGCCAGTAGACTTACAGTGTAGACCACCGCATGCCTCGGTATCCCATCCTGGTATCTCAACAACTCTTAGAAGCTTACCTGGTACCACGCCTCCTTGATATAGTCTAAAACCGTATTTCTTCTCAGCCTCACTTCTATCGCTAAAGAAGATATTTACTGGGCGGTTTTCCATAACTATTAAGTTGGCTAATTTCTCGATTTCTTTAATTTGTTCAGGCGTTATCCTCTTGTAGTGAGAAATATCTAATCGGCTTTTCTCTACATCTTTTTGCGCACCTTCCTGCCACACATGTTCCCCTAAGACTTTTCTGGCAGCTCCCAAGATGATGTGAGTTGACGTGTGGTGGCGCATTAGAGCTTTTCTCCTAGTCCCATCTACCAGCCCCCTCACCTTAACACATTCGCTAGGCAGCGGAGAATCTAGGTAATGCACGATAACGTCTTTAAACCTCTGTACATCCACCACATTCACTTTACGACCATCAAATATTAGTAT
>Ga0180302_10001416_pt1 | contig 11385 bp, 5 predicted proteins | sample GuaBasSediGuay17_FD_121794 | JGI IMG/M metagenome (GOLD analysis project Ga0180302, IMG submission 121794) | Subseafloor sediment microbial communities from Guaymas Basin, Gulf of California, Mexico - Guay17, Core 4571-4, 12-15 cm | ecosystem: Environmental > Aquatic > Marine > Hydrothermal... | reverse complement strand
TGCTGTATCATCAACATCAACGCTTATTATACCCGGACGCGTTGTATCAATTTCAAATTCCTCCGTGTTATTGTAAATCATTACATTGGCCGACAAATCAATAGCGCCGGATATGTTTACTCTGTATACACCGTCCTCGTACTCATCAAGAATCTCAAATGTTGCATTAAATGCTATACTGTGCCCGTCTGTAACATTATACCAACTGTGTGTTTTAAGTGTTGGTGTGTATGTGTTGTACGGCTCGTCCTTGCCAAAGGTTATTGTGGGCTCTACACTCGCGTTCATGGGCTCACTAAACGTTAGATTGAGATATACAATAGCACCAATGGGCATTATATAGTTTGGATGCATCTCAATATTAATCAGATAGGGCTTGATTTTATCAGCAGCCGTTAGATTTCTCGCAGGGTTCTGGTTACCTACATGGTCAAAGACCGCACCCGCACTTATATTAACCCATGGTTTTGCATCACCAGGCATGCTTTCATTTAATACAATCTCTACAGACATTTTATCCAACGCTCTACTAACGCTTTTTATCTCGTATGTGTGCCCTTCCCACTCCACAGAAAATCTGGATTCATTTACATTTGTTGATATCTCCTCACTGAAATACACAATTATTTTATCCACTTCAACGGCATCGGCGGAAGTAGCAGTTGGTGGTGTGGAATCTATGTTAAATATAAAGGATGGTGAGTAAAGTATTGCTGCACCACTATCGTTAGTAACATTTGAGAGTACCAAATATGCTTTTCCATTGTATGTTGTAATGGTAGCACTTCCATTCCAATTTGTTTTATTGCTACTTTGTCTGCTTATATCATACTGTGTACTCGGGTCATCGCTGCAATAGTAGCGCACGAACATGGATGTGGTCGACACATTCTCGCTGAATGTTAGGTTGAAGTATACCGTATCCCCTCCCTTAACATATACACTACCATCCTCAGTCACAGACGGGTAAAGGGCAACGGCAGGACCAGTTTTTACCGCAAATTTTCGTACATAGATATCCATAACATTTCCTGCCTTATCGCGGGCATCTTTAACAGTTAATGTATATGTCCCTGTTATTCTCCCATCATAATGACCCATCCAAGTCCTCTCGTCCTGCCATGACCCATATATTGGTATAGAGTCAAACGTAACATTTGGCATAACCGAGGTATCCATATCTTCGTTAAACACTATTGTGAGATTGAAACCATTAAGTACTCCATCATCAGCATATGCTGGTGTGAACTCTGTATATAAGACTGTAGGCTTTGTAGTGTCATAATGTATCGTTACTAAATCAGACTCTTTGTAATTACCGCTCCTATCCCAGACCCTGGCAAATATGTGATATGTTCCATCGTTCCACGATGAGGCATTTATCGAACACAACCACGTTGTGTACGATGCACCAGGCGATGCATCCATCGTAGCATCTAATCCTACCTCACTTCCCCACGAACTTCCATCCCAGAAGTTATCAGCTACATCCTTCACATAGACCTTGACGTTCTTAATACCAGAATATACTGTGCCACTTCCAAAATTGACTATACTCTCGTTCGCATCCCCTTCAACATCAATAATTGTGGTGTTGATGTACTCACCATCTGCAGGAGATGATATACCTATAGACCTAGGCTCAGTATTATCATATATAACAATAACATTCTCCCAGCCGACATTTCCAGCCTTATCACGTGCTTTCACTAGAACTTTATACTTGCCGTCCGACCAGTTTTTATTTTGATCCCAAGGATACACCCAGTACGCCCCTCCACTGCGAGCACTCATGAGTAAGGGAATCCTACTGTTGGTTTTCACCCATACACTACCATTCCAATAATACGTCTGCCCATCTACTGTATAATTAATCGAGACATTGATGCTATCAAAGTTTCCTTCAGCATCGTTCGCGGATACATTAATCTCTGTAAAATTATCCCTATTTTGATACACCCAGCTCTTCGGTGGCATTATAAAGGATATTGTTGGAGCCTGTGTATCAGCCTTTATCTGTTTGGAACTAACATCGGAGGACGGAGCATCACCATATGTAGCATTTATATTGTTTGTTTTAATTTCAACTTTAAATTGGGCGCCATTTTGGAGATTTGAAGACGTTTTTATCACGATATATGTTGTATTTTTAGTAGCCGATGATGGCAACGCAAAATTTATTCCCGTAATATTAACATACCAAGGCCCACTGCCAAATATTGTTGTACTGCTCTTGTACTCAACATCATTAGCGTCCCAGCCATCAGCATCTCCTGACTCGTTGTAAACACGCACTTCTGCAATATCTCGTGTAGCGTCAAAATTCAAAACATTGGTGAATGTCACATTTATCCATTGTAGTTTGTTTTCCCAGTCTTCTGCACCCAGAGAATTGTTATCTATCTTCATATTAAACACCACATAACTAGTATCAGCCTTCACAAGACTAGGCGCAACATCACTTATCGTAGCCCTCGTTTCTGCCTTGCTACTCCCTGCAATGAACACCAATGTAATCACTATAACAACCAATCCCACCAATATCAACAAACTTTTCGCCCTCATCGCGTCCTACCTCCTAAATAACGCATCAGCGGCTTAAAAACTAGAGGTGCTTATAAATTTTATCATCACAAATTTTACAAAAATCTACCACATATTCAATTTTTTGTATATCCTCTGTATAATAATAGGCTACCTAACGTATGTCAAAGCACTTATCTATCTATTCAACCACCGCATTACCTGCTCTCTTTCTGCCTACAATATATTATTGCTTTTCCTAATATAAATAACTTTTCCGCATGAAAGGACTAAAAAGGTGCAATTTTTACGATTGTTTACAATTTGACTACTATTGTTAGACATAGAAGTAATGGTTTACTATACTTAATGTTAACTATAAAAATATGCAGATTTATATTTTAAATGGCAAGAAGTTCCAATTCAAGTTTTTCCTCATCATAGTTTTCAATAACTCGTTTCATATAAAGGTCAATTAGTGAATATATTGGTACCTCTTTTACGAGAACCTCGCCAACCTTTTCTATTTCTCTTGGTATTCCACGGGTTATTATCCACACTCTCTTCTTACATCCGTATGTTGGTATCTTCCTCCTACCACCATTCTCTTCCCTATATGAAACTCTATCGTGTAATAACATATCGCAGTAATTTTTTATTTGTGTACTTTTGTTGTCTAGGTCACGTTTCAAACTGCAATCATAAATAACTACGAGGTTTTTTACTTTGAAAACACCATCAGGTTCCCCTTTCTGCTCTCTGTATGTATGGATGTTATGAATTCCTAACAATTTTAGGAGGTAATATGTATATTGTTCAAATTGTCTCCAGTTATTTGTTTCTTCGAGTATCTGAAATAGTGGTGGAGTTATTATACTATTCTCTGGTATGCCCTCTACATACCATCCTATAGGATAATCAGCATATTCTTTAGGATTTGGCATCTTTCCATCAATTCTTGGATTAAACCATATCGCAATTTTATTGGATTTCCTGTCCCGCCCTATCTCAATATTACACACCTTCCCAAACCATGCATTTTTTATTTCTCCTCCATGAAGCTGTATAAATATCGTTTCGGTATTTTCCTTAAGTTTATTTACCTCCATACCTCCCCGCAAATAGTCTATTGTATACCGTCTTCTTCCACGTACTCGAGCCCAATTTATGTTAGAAACCATAATATATTTCATTCACTGTTAAGGTATGATTGAATATCATATAAATATTTTCGTTATTGCACACTTACCCACTCTTTGGGCCCCCCGTCCCTTGTTTACCAAGGGTGAGGTTTATATATCAAGGATGCAATCAACTTATAGTATGGAGAAACTCACGCCGATGATGAAGCAATATTTCAGCATTAAAAGACAGTATAAGGATATGATACTATTCTTTAGAATGGGGGATTTTTATGAGACGTTTGGTGATGACGCAAAAATAGTTTCCAAGGAGTTAAATATAGTGCTGACGTCAAGGAATAAGGGAAAAAATGCTATACCTCTAGCAGGAATTCCACATCATGCCCTTGACGCTTACTTGGGAAAGTTATTAAAGAAAGGGTATAAGGTTGCTATATGCGAGCAGGTTGAAGACCCTAAAAAGGCGAAGGGGCTGGTAAGACGCGAGGTTGTTAGGGTGGTAACACCAGGAACAGTGCTTGAGGATTCTATACTTTCTACTGGTGAAAACAACTATCTAATGGCAATTTTTCCCGAGCGCCGCGGCTATGGGCTAGCATTCATAGATATATCTACAGGGGAGTTTTTTGCCACCGAGGTTGGAAATGATGAAGATGTTCTTGGGGAAATTAACAGAAACATGCCCAAGGAGGTTGTGGTTCCAGATTATTTTAATGCTGGTTTTTTAGAAGAAGTTGAAAAGAACGCCGCAATAACGCGGGTTGAGGACTGGATTTTTGACGAAGATAGATGCTTAGAAGCGCTTAAGGAGGCTTTTTCCGTATCAAGTGTTGACGGTCTCGGGCTCAGAGATATGCCTCTAGCATTAAGGGCATCTGGTGCTGTTCTCAATTACCTGATTGAGACACAGAAAACACTGCCTGCGGCTATTACAAAAATATCTCCCTATAGGCTTGGTAACTATATGGTAATCGATTCGTCAGCAATTAAAGGGCTAGAACTGGTAAAGAACATTATTGATGGAACGGATCGATTCACACTAATATGGGTTATTGACAGGACGATAACCCCGATGGGCTCCAGGCTCATGAAAAAATGGATGTTAAAGCCTCTCGTAGATGTTGAGGAGATTAACAGAAGGCTTGATGCTGTTGAGTATTTAGTAAATAACCCATTTCTCAGGGCTGAAATAAGGGAAAAACTTAGGTCAATAAGGGATATTGAGCGCGTAATGGCACGTGTTGTTTTCAGGTCAGCAAATGCTAGGGATTTGATTGCGCTGAAAAACTCACTTAAGGTTGCTCCTGACATAGCTTCTTGCATCAGGGGATGTGGAGTTTTTCTACTCGAAGATTGTGCTGAGAATCTCGCTGTACCAAGCGAGGTGATTGATGATATAGAGAGTGCTATTGTTGAGGAACCGCCTAATACCATAAAGGAAGGGGGCATAATAAAAGATGGATATAACGAGTACTTGGACAGTTTAAAAGCAAAAGTGAGGGAGAGCAAGGAGTGGATTGCTAGGCTTGAGGAAAGGGAGAGGCGTAGGACGGGAATTAAGTCCCTAAAGGTGGAATATAACAAGGTTTTTGGATATTATATTGAGGTGACCAAGGCGAACTTACACAGGGTGCCCAAAGATTATATAAGGAAGCAGACACTAAAGAATGCTGAGAGGTTTATAACACCCGAGCTCAAGGAAAAGGAGAGCATTATATTGAGTTCTGAGGAGAAAATAAACGCTCTCGAATACGAGATTTTCTGCGAACTACGGGATAAAATAGCGAGCAAAAATGATGAAATACTCAGGACTGCAAGAGCGATTGCTATTCTGGATGTTCTGTGCTCATTGGCGGAGGTTGCCGTCACAAATAATTACACAAGACCTGTGGTGGACGATGGTGACGAGATTGTGATAAAGGACGGGCGGCATCCAGTACTCGAGGTCATAGAGCAGAATTTTATACCGAACGATGCAACGCTTGATTGCAAGGAGAACCGTATCATCATAATTACAGGACCAAACATGGCAGGTAAGTCCACATATATGAGACAAATAGCACTCATTGTCATCCTCGCCCAAATGGGCTCGTTCGTTCCAGCGAGTTATGCTAGGATAGGCATTGTGGATAAAATATTCACAAGAATAGGTGCTCATGACGTGCTTAGCAGGGGGCAATCGACATTCATGGTGGAAATGGTCGAACTAGCGAATATTCTGAGGAATGCGACAAAAAGGAGCCTTATAATACTGGATGAGGTTGGCAGGGGCACAAGCACGTTTGATGGACTGAGTATAGCATGGGCTGTTGTCGAGTACTTGCATGACCCCAGAGTTATAGGGGCAAAGACTTTATTTGCTACGCATTACCATCAGATTACCGAGATTTCAAAACACCTCAGTGGTGTGAAAAATTACCATGTGGATGTTAGGGAGGACGGCAAGGACATAACTTTTCTATACAAAGTAAAGCCTGGAAGCACTGATAAAAGCTATGGAATACACGTAGCACGCCTTGCTGGTGTGCCAACAAATGTTGTGGAAAGAGCAGCGGAAATTTTGAGAAAAATGGAGGAGGAGCATAGGGTTGAGGTTAAAAGCGTACCTAGGTCGACACAAACAACACTGGGCCTTTTTGTGGCAAAAAAGAGCGAAATTGAGGAAAAAATAAAGAGCATTGACATTATGAAAATGACACCAATAGAGGCATTAAACACTTTGTATGAGTTAAAAAAGAGGTTGGAGCATGGGAAAGATTAGGATACTTGACGAGGATACTGTAAGGAAAATCGCAGCCGGTGAGGTTGTGGAGCGCCCAGCATCCGTTGTGAAGGAGTTAGTGGAGAACTCCATAGATGCATCTGCAACTAAAATATCGGTGAGCGTTCTGTCGGGTGGAAAAAAAGAGATTGTTGTTGTAGATAATGGTATAGGGATGGACAGTGAGGACGCAATTCTCGCTTTTGAGAGACATGCAACAAGCAAGATAAGAAGTGCTAGAGACCTATTTGGAATAACCACACTGGGCTTCAGAGGTGAGGCTCTCGCTAGCATTGGTGCGGTGTCCAAGATTGATCTCACAACAAGGTGTGAGGGATGCGATGTTGGGGTGCGTGTCAGGGTTGAGGCTGGTAAAATTGTGAGTAGCGAAAGGGTTGGATGCCCTGTTGGTACCAGCATTAGGGTTCGAGATTTGTTTTTCAACACACCGGCAAGAAGGAAGTATATGAAGAGTGATAGGACAGAATTCGCCCATGTGGCTTCCGTTTTAATGGAAAGAGCGTTAGCGTACCCCAAGATAAACATTAGCCTTGTGCACAACGGTAGGGTTGTGTTTTCCGCACCACCCGCTGATGATAAAGTTAACATTGGGTACGTGCTTGGGATGGATGTGGCAAAGAATATGATTGAAGTTAGCTACATCAATGATGTTGAAATAACGGGTTTTATTGCACCTCCGCAATTTTCGAGAAAGAGTGCAGATTGGTCGTTCTTTATAGTAAATGGGCGTCCAATCAAGAACTCATCATTACTCAATGCCCTTATTGAGGCGTATGGTGGAATGATTGAGAAGGGAAGGTACCCAGTGGCAGTTTTGCGTATAAATGTAGCGCCAGAGAGTGTCGACGTTAATGTGCACCCAACGAAAATTTATGTCCGGTTTGCTGATGAAAGAAGTGTGTGCCGTGCTATAAGCAACGCGGTCAGGGAAGCACTCTCGAACGCAGACCTAAGGGCGAAGGGAGAGTATATAATAAAACATCTCAGTGTACCACAAATCACTGGAAAAGATGTGGGTGGGGAGGTGCGTGTTGAGCATGAAACGAGACCTGTAATGATCGAGCAAAAAATGCTCGTTGAAGACAAGAAAGTACTAGATGGTGCGGGTATGCTCTCTGGTGCTATATACCTTGGACAATTATGGAACACCTACATATTGCTTCAGGCAGGGGATGAGTTTGTCCTTATTGACCAGCATGCAGCCCATGAAAGAGTAAGATATGAGTCTTTGAAAGAGGCGTACAGGCGTGGATATATTGCTCAGCAACTCATTGAACCAATTATAATAACTCTCAGGCCCAATGAGTTTGCAATCCTCCTTGAGTATTCTGACAAACTCAAGGAACTGGGAATATCTATAGAGGAGTTTGGAAAGAACACTGTTAAGGTATCGGCAGTGCCCACGATTGTCGGAAGAGTGTGTGGAAAGGATGAAATCAGGGCGATAATAGAAGATATAATCAGAATAGGCAAGGTGGATGTTGAGACATTTGCCGATGAAGTGCTAAAGATTGCGGCATGCCACACTGCTATAAGAGCGGGTGAAAAACTAGATACTGCAAGAGTTGCAGCGCTAGTTGAGGAAATGAACAATACTAAGAACAGGTTCACATGCCCACACGGGAGACCTGCAATCATAGTGTTCAAGAAGAGTGAGTTAGAGAGGATGTTTAGAAGGAGGAAATGAGAAAAGCATTTGAAGAATATTTCTGAAGCTTTTGACATCTTAGTTCTTGTAAATTTTTAATTTATGTATTATATAATAATTAAACTCTACACTAGGATTGGGTCTCAAACAAAGTCTTGTTGTCACCATCTACGCCAAAACGCGCAAAAATTTCAGAGCATTACCTCCAAGCATCAATATTACAAATCTTTTGACAAGTTCTTAACCACATCGCAATGCTCTATGATTATGGTTCATAGCCCTATAGCCCTAGTTCATCTTCGCGCAGTCCCCGCCTTTTCCCAGTAATAATTGAACACCCTTCTAAGCCAGTCATTGAACTCCGTATCACCCATTAGTGCGTGGGAGTAATCAATTTGCCCAGTGATCTTGGGTAACACGATACCTCCACGTTTTTCGTTTCTCTTAAGTGATATGGGTACTTCCTTCAAAAACCTGACTTCTATGTTCTTTGCACTAACATAATCTTTCGGAACTTTTACACCCTCTGGATAAATTATCCTTATTTTCACGCCCTTTCCTGCTTTCTCAAGATTTAAAGGCACAAGTGCATCGTATACCTCATCAGATATTATGTTTATCTCAGCCTCGGCCTCATCGCTCAAGTCCTTTATCAGGGATAAGATTTCAAGTGTTCCTTTTACTACCTTGCCTTCAACAATATTTCTCGACCATATGAACTCTGCAGGAAGAACAGAAATATCATGATTAACGAAATATTCAGTATTTTCTATGTAAAACTCTAATCTCTCTATATACTCAAGCAATACCTTACCCAACGGTGTCAAAAAATACCTCTGATCCTCGCTCTTTGATACCATCTGAGCGGCGGTAAGTCTTCGTAGATGCCTTGCTGCCTCCGCTGGAGTTACATCGAGTTTTCTAGCAACTCCCGTGAGTTTTAGTGGCTTTTCCTTCAGCATCTTCATGATTTTTATCCTGTTCGGATGCGACAACTCAAACATCATTTCATGGGCCTCCATCTTCACCTCCTCCTATCGTCTTTTGTCTAATATTACGTATAGCGTATTATACAACACCTATATATATGTATGTTTTGTTTGTTACGAAATTTTGTTATTATGGCTATAAATATTGCTTATATTTTTCATGTTCATACCACACTTTCATGAATCTCTTATCTCTTCCCAGCGCCTGCTTCGCCTATAGGCGAGGCTATCCCCCAGTAATTGTTGAATAGGGATATGCACCAGTGTATGAAATCTGCAGATGTTGATATGAGAGCCATCGAATAGTCAATTTTTCCCGTGGAAATATTGGGAAGGGCAATTCCCGCTATCTTATCGGTAACCTTCAGACCAAGGGGTATCTCTCGTAGCACCCGTACTTCTAGGTTTCTTGTTTTAAGATATTCTTGTGGCATTTTCTCACCCTTCAGGTAAATCTTTCTTACGCAAACACCCGCTCTTGCTCTTTCAACCTCAATATCAACAACAGAGCGCATTAACTCCTCACTCATAACGTATATGAACTTTTCAGCCTCTTCACTTGCCTTCTCTATCAATGAGCCGACCTCCATTGTTCCGCTAAGAGTGGTTAAGGTATTCCATGGGAGTATTACAAGATAATCGCTCGGTATTACAGATACATCATGTGAGGATAAGTATGGGGATTTGTTTATCATAAACTCTATATGGCTTGTGGCGACTTCCACTATTTTTCCCAAGGGAGTTAAACGGTACATGCCGTGTTTTTCTCTGTAAATGATTTTTGCCATGAGAAGGCGGTTTATATGTCTTGATATTTCAGGTGTAGGTGCGCCAATGTGCCTTGATATTTCCGTCAGCCTTTTTCCTCCTTCGCGTAGAAACTTAACTATATTAAGCCTATACGGATGTGTAAGCTCAAATATCGGATTACACTCATCCAAACAGCATGCCCCCTTCATTGTGTGCGCAAATGTTTGCACATCTCTAGCATTAATAATTAATGTAATGTGTTCTTGGGTATATAAAGTTAGCCCATGCACTGCGTTGTCGCATAATTTGCGATAATTATCCTTCACACATTACTAATATATTTAAGCGGCATATAAGTGCCATGACTTCCACATCGGGCAGGGCGTAAGGGGGCGTGAAACACCGCCTAATTAAAAATAAATACGAGCGGCTAAGAGCTAAGAGGATTGTTGCTCGCCACCAATTTATGCGACATGCGGTTTATGCCCTATCAGCCCATCAGCATTACACATTACATTGCCCAAAAGTATATACCCATAGGATAAATTCACCCACGCGATGCTTGATGACATGGGGACATGGAGGAGAACGCATTATACCGCAGACATTCGTAGCGAGGAGCAGGGCAGGGAAGTAATACTCGCAGGGTGGATACATGATATGAGAGTTGTGGGAGGAATATCTTTCATAATACTCAGGGATAGGGAGGGAATGGTGCAAATTACTGTAAAGAAAAAGGATGTTGGTGATGATAAGTACAAACGCCTAATCACGTTGCCGCGGGAATCGGTTATCATGGTTAAGGGTTTTGTTAATTTCAGCCCCAAGGTTCATGCAGGTTTAGAAATAATTATTTCGGAGTACAAAGTTCTAAGCATAGCAAAAAAACCCCTACCCTTGGGTATTGCTGATGATGTGCATGCCGACCTTGACACTAGGTTGAACGCTAGATTTCTTGATGTGAGAAAACCCGAAGTGATGGCTCTTTTCAAAATAAGGGCAACAATGCTCTCCTCCATTAGAAAAACTCTTGAAAGTATGGGGTTTATTGAGGTGCATACCCCAAAAATTGTGGCTACAGCAACGGAAGGAGGAACCGCCCTTTTTCCCGTGAAATACTTTGAAATGGACGCTTTTCTTAATCAGTCCCCACAGTTATACAAGCAAATACTAATGGCAACAGGGATGGATAGAGTTTACGAAATAGGCCCTGCGTTTAGGGCGGAGGAGCATGACACAACCAAGCACTTGAATGAGTTCACATCGGTGGACATAGAGATGGCCTTCTCAGACCACAATGACGCCATGAACGTACTGGAAAGGGTTATAAAGGATGCTGTTAGAGCGGTTAATAATGAAATGGCGGAGGAACTCGAAGTTCTTGGGGTTGGTCTGCCAGATATAGAGTACAATTTTCCAAGGGTTTCTTACGACGAATGTGTGGACTTTGTAAACTCCCACGGGGCTAATGTGAGGTGGGGGGAGGACTTTGATGCAGAAGCCATGAAGATACTTGGCAAAGAATACGATTGTTTTTACTTCATTGTAGAC
>Ga0180302_10001415_pt1 | contig 11386 bp, 9 predicted proteins | sample GuaBasSediGuay17_FD_121794 | JGI IMG/M metagenome (GOLD analysis project Ga0180302, IMG submission 121794) | Subseafloor sediment microbial communities from Guaymas Basin, Gulf of California, Mexico - Guay17, Core 4571-4, 12-15 cm | ecosystem: Environmental > Aquatic > Marine > Hydrothermal... | reverse complement strand
GAACTTCCAGTAAACAAGCTATCATCGGAGTGATCTAATTGACGGCTCTTTCAAAATGCGGACAGGCTACGGATGGCAAGTTCTGGGATTCAAGAAATTCAACATCCTGGTATGCAAAGCTTTGAGTGTGGTAAAGGATTTGGGCGAGCGGAGCGAGCTATATAGCCGCTATTATGTGAAGTAAGCATGAATATGTCAATCATTGGAGTTTCTGGTGATGCAGGATTAGGCATGAGCTTCCTTGTCCTCGGATCTACCACGAGGTCTAATACCTCCAAAACCACCTGCCCTATAAGAGGTTGTGAACCTTCTTCTTCACATATAACATCAAAAGTTCCCTCTCGCCCAAAAATTTCTATTACTACAGCTCTGTAAACAGGCTTCATTTCTACCTTATTATTCGCATATCTCACTTTTACATCACGAACTTTCCTTAATTCGAGTTTACGCACTATATCCTGGGGCAACACCACCATTGTAGCTCCTGTATCGATGAGTGCATCTATCTCTGTGGATTTGCTCGGTTCAAACACATTTGTTATCTTAACTCTTTCGATCGCCTTGCCCATTTTGCTTCTTTCACTATGGATTATATCATAAACCAGATATGTCAAGCATTTTAAACCGTTTCTGCAATGTCGCCTAACGTTTCGGGGATATGTGAAGTTTCGCTTTGCGAAATTTGGGCAAGCGTAAGCGAGCCACATGTCCTCCTGTTGTCCAAGTGCGTAGCACCGAAGTGGAGAGTTGCGGGCGATGAGCAACAGATCGGGACACAGAGTATGTTTGACTTTTCTATTATATTATACTCTTTGACGTTTCACCTGCAGTTCTCTCAGCAGGTTATCAATTACTTTCACAATATGCCACACAGGTTCTCCCTCAATCAGTACACCTATTTCATAATTCGCTCTGATTCCACCCCATGAAAGATTTGCGGAACCGATTACAGCTTTCTTCCTATCGGCGATTACAGCTTTTGCGTGGATATCCCTGTCTGCAAAATCTCTAAAATTAATCAGATTAAAAGTTCTGGGAAATTTCCGCTCTATGCTGAAAAGACGGTTTCTGACATCCGGGTCAAGCTCATTAATGTTATTGATGACTATTGTTATTTTCACGCCTCTATGCAGGGCTTTTTCCATAAGTTCCAGCACATGCAGAGCAGAGGATGTTATGACATATGATATAACCAGTATTTCACTTTCCGCTGAGGAAATAATCTCTTCCATCACACTTTCAAATCCCCTTATTCCTCTCTGAGTGAATTCAGGCCCTGTGGCAACAATCTCAATACGGGTCATGGCAGGTTCTCCCTCAATACTCTTCTGTCAAGCCACATGTTTCTGTGTTCGCAGGAAGTTTCCGAGAGGAACACGCATCCATAACATGAAGCACCGCAGTACCTTCCGGGATGAAATGTATTCTCATAACATACCGGATCTCCAGGACAGTTTTCAAGCAGGTCAAATGCCCTGTCAAGCACTCTGCGGAAATGAGGAACCAGTCCGGTGAGTCCTCCGAGCGTGCCCTCGCTCCCCGGCTGAACGGCGTACAGGAGAATACCTCCCCTCACACGGTCTTGACCAATCTTAAGGTAAACCCGTTCTCTTATGGATGCGGATGGATAGCCAGCCTCCACGGAGATTGCCCTGATGAGGAGATGAGAAAGTGTATGCCACCATACGAAAACGGGATGGAGCTCATGCTTGGTACGAGTATCTCTGAAAACAAAATGAGGATATCGTGAGACAGAGCCATTTATTTCATCCCTCCATGCGGATAACCATCTATCGGTATCGTTTCCCCCCAGCCCAAAGTGCCATCCATCACTGTCATCGAGCATTATGAAAATACCTTCTCCAAAAAACTCAACACCGGGATACCATCTCTGTGCAGGGTTCGAGGGATCGGGGATGGATACATCCACCACCTGCGCGGGCCTGCTGGTATCCACCTCACGCCGATATCCTGTCTGAACAATGACCGTTCTCAGGCGGAGAACGGGCACTATTCTGAACATCCTCTTACGGGGTCCCCTGACACGCCTCACTCTGTTCGGGTCCACCTCAATGAGAACGGGGGAGGATGGAGCAGGTCCCCTGATGGGAGGGATGCCATTGACAGAGGCATCGATGAAGGTTCGCATCTCTTCAAGCAGAAGATCAGAATAACTATGAGATACTGATGAAAGAACATCCTGAATCGCCTGCTGTATCTCATTCCATGGGTGATTCAAAATTTCCTGAACTGTGAGGGAAGATACAAGATTCTTTTGCTGAAGATTATTCAGGATGGTTTGCAGATCCTGCAGGGAAGAGGGAGGACTTGCCGTTATAGCAGAAAATATCGGCGTGAGCTGAAGAAGATTGTGAAGACGGGTATGGCGCGGAGGGATTGTGAAGAGAGTTCTCAGTTCCGGAATCCTCAGATTGGAGGCCTGTCTCTGGATAATGCGGGCATCTCTGTTACATCCAGGACGATGTGGTAAGGTACCTGGCCCTTCTCTTTCCGGAAGTCTACCGCTGCAGGGCCATGACTGCTGATACGCCCATCCCAGATTCACCCTTCTCCCGCAGCGCGGGCATTCAACATTGATGTCTGCCAGTCTTCCACCGGCTCCTGTCCACATGAACCATGACGAATGCTGGCAATTCCCCGAAGATTGATGTACCATGTACCACCAGTCGGCATCATCCAGATGTCCATCTGGACAGGCCCTGACAAAGCGTACAGGTTCCATATGCTCTCTCCGTCCGGATCTGCATACAGGGCAGCGCTTTCCTGCAAATAATACTGAGAATCCTGCCTGACCACCATGGCTGTGATTCTGTATATTGTGACACAGTTTCCATTCAGGGAAGGGGACAGTGCGGTAAAGTGGCTGTGTCTGGGAAACGTTCAGTTCAGCATTCGATGGCAGTCTGAATATGCGATTGCCATCCAGCAGCCCCTCTGACATCCTTCTGTCAGAAATCTCAAAATTTTCGGGTCTCAAACGGTTTGGTGAGAAAAGACCGATATCGGGGAGAGGTATGATGCGGGGACCACGGGGTCCTTCAAGAATGCTTCCGGGTCCATATGTGATCACGAACTGAGATATCCTCATGTGCTGTGTCATCTCCATTCACCCCCTCATGTTTCAAAACCGCATGTCTCCTCGATATCCCGCAGTGATTGAGGAACATTCTCATAAACCACATCCATACCGGCATGTCTGTGTGGCGGATCGCCTAGGACCACCGGATACCGGGGAGTTCCGATGAAAACATACTCCACATATCTGAGATTGCCATGCAAACCGGCCACATTCTGCCATCTGTCCAGTTCCGAATCCACGATACTCTGCAGATTTCCATGTTGCTTTTGCGGAGATTGTCCACTGTTCCTGTTATTGAAAATGTGAAGCAGATGTCTCACCTCCGCGGCATTACGCTGCGAAGCCATCAGATTTGCGCGTGTCTCCTCATGCCAGCGATTTTCGGTATTCCTCATATTCCGCAGAAGGAAAACACAGACCGGTCCTAACGCTCTTTCAAGTACTCCGGGAGCAAATGGATACACACTCAGGGGTTCCACATATCTGTGCAGCTGGCGGTGGTATCCGCAAAAGAATTCATAATGGCTCAGGTCACGGGGGCGTGTAGCCCTGAGAAATGTGATCACAAGCGCTCCGCGCTGTCTCCCCACACGCCCGGTAGCCTGAATATAAGAAGAGGTTGTTTTGGGCTGACCATTCACCACCATAAGTGAAATTCGCGGTATGTCAACTCCCGTTCCGAACATTGATGTTGTGAAGAGAAAATCGGGAGCATCAGGGTGAGACCGGGACAGCAGATCAAGTATTGCTGGCAGGGATGTGGAACTGGTACGGCTGGAGAGTTCCACCGTTCTGTCATCAGGGATCCGGCGTGCCCCGTTCCTAGCAATCTGCATCAGCCTCTCGGGTATGTCCTGCCGGTAAAGCGCCCTTGCCCCGCCGAGTTCTCTTATGGCATTGAAATATCCGGTGAGTGTCCAGTATGGGTCCACATCCATGTGAGGATGATTTTTTCTTATTTCCTCGGCTGTCTGGAGCAGCCGGGCGTATATCCTGATCTGAGGAGTAAGAGGACCGCGGCCGGGAGCACATACCCCCACATAAAGTCTTCCGGGCGGACCATCCTCCAGTGGATGACTTTCCCTCTCCCTGATGAAAAAGTGGTCGTCCACCGTGAGACCGGGTGGCGGAAATACGAAAAGTCTTCTCACAAATACATTCTGAACCTGCTCCCGGGCATTTCTGACGGTAGCCGTTGAGGCTATGTATTTGATGCTATTTCCATTTTCCTCACATAGATATCCGACCGCGGTTTCATAAAATCCCACCAGACTTCCCAGAGGGCCATCAATGAGATGTAGTTCGTCCTGAACTATGAGCTCCGGCGGATCGGGAGGAAATATTTGAATGTAATTTCTACTGTTACCCCGGCCTGCTGGACCGGGATGCACACGTCTGCTGCCCGCTGCTGATGCGGGTGGAGCCCCCTCACGGTAATAACCCCACACGCAGTGATAGTGATCCACATTGCCAAATATGCCGGACGCATGAGATTCAAACGGGGGTCTTGCAAGCTTGTCCACTGTTGCAACGATTACCGATGGAAGACGATGATACACCTGCTCATCCACTGTAAGTGCTGGAATGGGAATTCTGTCGGAAATGTAAAAATTACTATTCCATCTGAAAGGCTCCTGAACACGCACAAATCTGTTTCCATCTCTGAGATCAGGGATACCCGGGATGCCTCCCGTGGGAGAATACGGATGTGGACCGGTGCCATGTACCCATCCCAGAGGCGTTCCGGCACACCACATGCGATGGAGGGGACATTCCGGGTCTGGACAGAAGATTTCAAAATCGTATTCTATTCTTCCACCTCTCTGACCTGTGTACCATCTGATAAAGTAGCCCGGCCTCGATGCCCTTGCGGGTATGAGGGTGATACCTTGGGGAAGAATATGCTGAAGATTCTGCCATAGAGTATCGATATCCCGGGGCTCTGCTTTTCCGTTTATATCCAGCTCAAGGCTGAGCGTGTAAAAACCTGCCGATGAGTGCTGAGTCAGACAGGCTGACCTGACGGTTATTCTATTAAACGTCAAGCCGGATAGTGTGTTTATGCAGTTTTGCAGTGTATTCTGGCTCACATTCGCCGGGACTTCGATTACAAGATGAAGGGTTATGTGGCCCGAAATTCCCTCTTCCGGTATCGCAAGAATGGAATTGCACGCAGGACAGTTGAGAACCTGTGCGGGTTCTCCCTCCCCCTGCCCTTCTCTCAGAATGCTGAGTGCTCCGGGAATCCGTCTGTTTCCTCCCCATGTATTCCTGAGTCTGTTGGGAGTGACTCCCCCACCGACCCACAGTCCGGCGCTGAACGGCTCGGAACCCCATATGAAATCTCCGGAAATATTACAATTCTCGGGTCTCCATCCCACGGGTGTGCCTGTTCCCAGTCCATCAACCCGGAGATATTCGCAGGCTGTGATCGCTCTGAGCAGTCTTCTGAATTGCTGGATTGTAAGGAGCCGGAGCGTATAGCGCATGATCACCGCCGTGCCTGACCCTATCCTGCCATTTATCTGTGCTCTCCGTCGTCTGAGGGCAAGTGTGAAAACGATGAGAAACAGATATGCCTCCGTTTTTCCCGCCCCCGTCGGAACCCACAGAAGGTCGCATACCTCCCTGTCAGGAGAATTCTGATTTGCCACAGATTCAAGTGTCATCAGAATGTAACCGAGCTGAAATGGCCTCCACCGGAGCGGCCCCCTGCCTGCCCAGCGTGCCTGAAGATCCATGACTTTGTTCGCAAAGCAGAATGCCAGCCGGACATCTCCATCCCTTTTCAGGATGTCAAGGCCAGCTCTCATTCGTCTGAGCACCTCCTCACATCTCTGCACAATCCTCCCGGCGATCTGCTGCTCTGCAGGTGAAAGGCGGGATGTCTCGTGGTTAAGTGACTGAACCCACTGTTCATATCTATTCACGAGAGGAATAAGAGCTCCAATGAGAGCATCGGGATCATATGTTTCTGCCAGAATATCGGCACGTAACTCTGGCGGGTCTCCGTAGTTATCCGGCCAGTCCATGTCCGGGAAGGGAATTGAATAAAGCGGTATGAACTCGCTTCTTATATCCGGGACACGGAATCTATCTCGGTATTCCTGAGGAATAATCTCACCGTCAGGCCATCCAAAGGGAGGTTCTTCACGACACTCGGGAAAATCTAGTCTTCCACTGTAATTTTGTTGTGGATCGATGTCCCTCCACACCACTGAACACAGAAAACCCCGTCCCATAACAGGACGATTTCTGAACAGAAATGATAGTTCCTGAGATTCCTCATCTTCTCCCCGCAAAATATCGGCGGGAACCATCTTTGTTCCTTCTTTCAGTACAACGCGAATCTGTGGCTGAAATATGTGATGTTCCACACCCGGTCTCTCACCTGATGACACCCTGATCCGGTTCACAAAATACAGATTCACAAGCCATCTTCTACCATTCAGATCCTTTACCTCGACATGAAAAGATATTTCAGCATCACTGGCCGGTACCTGTTCTCCACTATCATCAAAATAAAATACTCCCCGTTGATCCAGTCGTAGGGTGAATATCACATATCGTGGTCTGCGTTGCCAGTTTACAGTGCCTCCGCGTTTTATTCTGTAGTATCTAGCCCATGTGAGACATATATCAGCCTCTGGCGTTTTATCTGTTTCAACAGCAAAGGATATTCCGAATGACACAGGGAGACTACGGGGGTCAAGCGCTGGAGAAAGAAGAGGAGGAGCCTGAACATCCTGTTCCTGATATTCGTCCTCGGCAGGTTCAGGAGCGGAGGTGCTTACAGGTTCCCCATCAATGCTTTCCGGTCTCATACCGGTGGATGCAGGGATATCGGTGATCCGCGGTGCAAGGACACCGGTGATATACTCAGAAAGAGGAGAATGAGTCATAACCTCATGTGCTCCTCCACGCGGGCCCAGCATATCTTTCACAAGTTCGGCAACAAACAGCTCACGCATTGTTTTCCCCTCCTTTCGCCAGCGAAATTTTTCGATGATAGGTGCACCACCTTCTCAGCGGACATTCAGCACATAAGGGAGTGCGGACTCTGCATACAAGTGCTCCCAAGTCTATCATTGCCATGTTGAAGACCTTGGGGTTATTGTGATTCATAAAACGCAGATATATTTCCCGAAATTTCCTGCTCCTTCTTGAGCCATCCGTAACGGGTGTACCGGTCAATCTGCCGATGATTCGGACCGTATTTGTATCCAGAACAGGCTCCGGTTTATTGAAAGCAAAACTCATAACAGCTGAAGCAATATAGTCACTCACACCCGGCAGAGAACAGAGCCATGCTTTATCTGGTTTTATTTTGCCCCCCCTCCTTACTATTTCTTTGGCCATCTCATGAAGCAATTCTGCCCTCCACCTTAATCCCAGCGGATAAACCATCCTCACCACTTTATCTTTGCTGGATTCAGCAAGAGAAAAAACATCCGGGAATTCACTGATAAAGGCTGAATAGACAGGGATAACCTGTTCAGCTTTTGTCCTGTGAAGAAGCACCTCCGCCACCAGAATTCTGTACGGATCCTCTGTTTCCCTCCAAGGAAATTTTCTTTTATGAATTATCCACCATTTCATAAGCTCGCTTCTGAATTTCGCAAGTTCCGTTTCATTCATCGTAATACCTCCTTAACCACTTTTGCAAGCACATCAGAAAACACCGGACTGACAGCATCGGCCACCATCTGATAGCGCATTCCCAGAGGCATTTTTTCAGGGAACCTGAAACTCTCAGGGAATCCCATAATGCAGAGAGCCTCTCTTACCGAAATGACGCGAGGTGGAGTTCCATTTAGTGAATCAGGATGAAGAATATATGTTTTCATAACATTTCCGAAAGATGGAGCCGGTTCATCCCATTTGAGAATATACCATCCGTATTTCCCTGTCCGGTAGTATTTCATATATTTGTGGATGGTTTTCAATTTCGGAAAAATATGTTCGGAGTCATTATCAAAGTCCCTGTCTATGGCGTCACGCACAGTAGCAGGTGCACATCTGAATTGATCCACAATTCGGAAAAAATCCCTAGGAGTGATATCCGTATCTTTTCTGAGCCCGATTATAAATAATCGCCTGCGGCGTGTGGGGGCTCCAAAATCACTGTAACGAAAAACACGAAAACCCAAGAAATAGAGTTTTTTCAGGTCTGCAGTAACCTGTTCTGCATCACTCCGTACCCCAGGTACGTTTTCCATGATAAACATCGGCGATTTCAATCTCCTTACATGCTCGAAAAAAGATTCCAGCAGTGGAAAATCCGGATGCATGTGTCTTCGTTTTCGCAAATTCACCGAAGACCACGGACGACATGGGGGTCCTCCGATTATAATATCATATTCTCCCCATATTTTTTCTTTCTTCAAATCGGCTATTTTCAGCTCTCCAAGCCCATTTATTTGGAAGATCTTTTCTGAAAATTTGTTTATATCCACTCCATATACCTCAAAACCTTCTTTCCAGAAACCATAACTCAATCCTCCACAGCCTGCAAAAAGATCAAGAACTTTCAACATTCCTCTACCTCCAGCTCGTCGCCCGCAATTTCGGAGAACGTTCTGGGGATATGTGAAGTTTCCCTGTTAGGGCAAATTTGGGCGAGCGTTAGCGAGCCACATATCCTCCTGTTAAGTGGCCCCGATAGGAGCAAGGTGCGAAGCACCGCAGAGTGCCCAAGCCTGCCCAATTCCAAATAATTCGTCATTTTTCCTCTTCATATAACTTAGAAAGAGCTATTTTCAGAGATATGTCTTTGGGAAGAGCTCGAACCGGTGATTTTGTTATCTTATCTCTCAATAAATAATTGGGTAGCTCCTGATCTTCCCCTATGATTTCGTACTCAAGTGTTTTAAGAAGTATTGCTCGTATAAGATCTGCAGTTTCACCAGATGTACGCGTTACAAATACCCCTCTAGCAATACCGTCTAACGGAGAAATTTGGAAACTCAATGGATGGAGGTCTTTGAATAATAATGCTCTGATCTCAAATTCAAGCATTTTTTCGAAAGAATATTTTCTAACATCTTTGTGAATCTCTGGTTTTGTAGGATCATACCCCTTGCTCGTTAATTCGGCTCGTAACTCATCAATCGAGATTCCGCTAAATATACTTTTTAATTTCCTACTTTTTCGAAGGATCCCTTTGATAGCTTCTCCTTTCTCTGTTTCTGGAGCTATAAATTCATAATATTCATCTTCTAATAAATATCCCTTATTTTTCAATGCTTTACCTAAAGGTTCTTTTTCATATCCTGCGGTATCAACTATCTCATAGAATTCTCTTAATTTTTCGTGATGCGGTAGTATTCTTGGCACATAAATTATTACGGGCTTTTGATGGGCGAGTCCTATTCCAGCTTCGGCGTCTTTACCAAATGTTTCTTGTTCTTGGGCGTTGTACACCACTATTTTGCATCTTTTTATCATGATACTTTCAATTAACCCTTTCTGGATTCTATCGTCCAAATAAGATTGTGTCGGATCGAAGTATAGGAGATTTAGTCCGTTGTTTTTCAATATCCCTATAACTTCCTCTACAAAATTTGAATTCGATACAAAATCTAACCCTGTTCTCATAGATGTGGCAAAATAAATATCGATTTCATTTGTTGAAAGATAAGCATATGTGTTTTTTCGACCAAGTTCTCGTATCTTCTCTATATGTTTAGGGTCGAGTTCTTCACAAGCATTCTTGGCATCTTGCAAAAGCATAAGAAAAGAGGAGTATTTCCGTATATCGGGTCTCGAGGAAACAAACAAAGGCGAGTCCCACCATAATAACCCAGTTGAGTGGTTTATAACAGAACGGATCACAATCTTATCCCAATCTTTATACCCCATACTTTCTGCTATTTTTCGCAATCCCTGTGGACTATTAACGCCTTTTTGAATACCCTTTTCCAAAACCTTTATTAATATCTCTCTATACCCATTGATATCTTTACTTTCTTTACTTGCTAAATATCCAAGACAATATCGTTTTCCTACTTCTATAGTTTCAAAGGCTGGAATGTTTCTACTTCTTCGATAGTATTCAATTATTTTTTCCCTTTCATCTTCCGTTGAAAAGTACTTATTGATGACTGGTTGAGGGTCGGTGTCTCTTAGTTTTCTATAGCCATAATAAAAATTTCCATATTCTAACATATACACAGATCTAATCTTATCGACACACTTTTTAACACTATCTATATCATCAAATGTTACATTTCCAAAAACTCTTTCAAAAAATGTTTTACTCATAGGTGGTATTCCCAAGATCAACAGGATTCGGACTATAAGTTCGTATCTTTCTTCTCTTAGTGCTGCTTGTTGTAGTCTCTCTAAAAGCTCCGTTACTATCTCAATTTTTTGATTATTTTTATCATTAGAAAGTATATCATCGAGCAGTTCTGGATCTCTTCCCGTTGCCAATATTATATTTTTTAACAGCTCTTTAATTTGTTCATTCATCATATTCACCTCCTTTAAAGGTAAGCTTGGGCATTTCACTTAACTCATTCATATCCGAACTGTTCGGATATACATCTGAATTTGGGAAATATGCGAACTGTTCACATATACTTCCCTCTAGACAACCATTTTTCTTTGTTTTCATCCCCATGTTTCACCTCCTTTTAAAATGCTATCAAATGGGTTTTTATTGTAGAAAGCTTTTTCGTGCTTACATGAGTGTAAATTTCTGACCTTTTGCTGCTTTTACGTCCGAGTATCTCCTGCATGTGTCTTAAATCGACTCCACTTTCCAGAAGACGCGTTACAAATGAATGCTTTAAAGAAAGGACTGAGACGCCCTTTTTAATCCCTGCTTTTATGCATGCACGCTTAAAAATTGCTCGAACAGTCCCCATTGATATGTGTTTTCCGGTGTTGCTCCTTCAAAAAACCATTCTTTTGGTCTATATCCAGTGTAATATTCCCTCAACACAATCATCACAATAATATATAACAAAGAAAAGCAAAAAGTCAAGGCTTCATTATTATCAATCCAGAATAGGGAAAGAGATGATTTTATTTTTTCTCCTTTTTCCTTGTGCGGGCAAGTCGAAAGGACGCCCTGAATGAGTTTGAAACAGCCATCAAAATGGCTCACTACCGCAATTTATAGAGGAACTCGGTGTTAAGGGCGGGAACGAATGGACGGTTGAGTTTCGTACGATTTAAATAAGGTGGAAACCATAAAAGTTCGCAATCAACCGATAGCAGGCGACCGGATAGACCACGGTAGAGGAGGCCCAACCTTGGATGTATATCGATGATGGTTTT
>Ga0180302_10001414_pt1 | contig 11387 bp, 10 predicted proteins | sample GuaBasSediGuay17_FD_121794 | JGI IMG/M metagenome (GOLD analysis project Ga0180302, IMG submission 121794) | Subseafloor sediment microbial communities from Guaymas Basin, Gulf of California, Mexico - Guay17, Core 4571-4, 12-15 cm | ecosystem: Environmental > Aquatic > Marine > Hydrothermal... | reverse complement strand
TTCTTCACAGAAACAAATGGCTTTTCATTCTGAAGAACTGGAGAGTTTTCTTTATCCTTGCAAACCTCCCTTTCATAATTTTTTATGACTTTCTCTCCCTGGGATGGGCTTTCCTGAAAGGAGAAGGATTTGAGGCATTGAGAGCAAGAAGGGATGCATTTATCATGGGATTGAAGGTGTTGAAAAAAAGAAAACCTTCAGGAATTCCGGAGGAGTATTTTACATGGAGGAAACCATGGGAGACAGGATAAGGGTGGGAATGGATGGAACCCTTCTCCGTAGGTCCGGGGGTCCTGCAACCTACATAAGAAACATTGTGCGGGAACTTGAAGAGAGAGAGGATGTGGAGGTGGTTCTCTTTGATTATCCAGGAATTCCAAGACCCCTGAGGGAACATGTGCTTATTCCCTCTCTCTCGGTAAGGTGCGATATCTTCCATCATGTAAAAAGCATTGCATCCCCTTTCTTTTCTGTTCCTCAGGTGGTTACCCTTCATGATTTTATCCCCCTTGATTTTCCTGGGACAGAGTCCTTTCCTGCAAGAATTTACTGGAAGTTTCATATTCCCCTTGCACTTGAATATGCAAAAAAGATAATAGTTCCTTCCCGATGGGTTGAGAAAAGGGCGGTTGAGTATGGGGTGGAGAGGGAAAAGATAAGGGTTATATACCACGGGGTGGAGGAGAGATTTTTTAAAGGAAGTGAGATGGAGATAAGAAGGTTATTTTCCCTTCCTCAGGAGTTTGTTCTGTATGTTGGAACTGTGAAGCCGAGAAAAAATATTGAAAGATTATCGAGGGTGTGTGAGAGATTAAAGATACCATTCGTTGTTGCGGGAAGAAAGGGGTATATGGGAGAGAAGATATTAAATAGTATAAATGCAATTTACCTCGGGCATGTTCCTGATATTGTTCTTCCCTCTCTGTACCGTGCCTGCACTGTTTTTGTTTATGTTTCCCTTGCGGAGGGGTTCGGGCTCCCGGTCCTTGAGGCAATGGCAGCAGGCGCTCCCGTTATTACTTCCAGAAATTCACCCATGGAGGAGTTTTCTCAGGGAGCGTGTATTTATGTGAATCCTGAAGACGAAGAAGAAATAGAGGAGAAACTCAGAGAATTGCTGAAAGACGCCCATTTAAGGAAGTTGCTCGGAGAAAGGGGAAGAAGGATTGCAAGAGAATTCACCTGGAAAAGGGTAGGTGAGGAGACGGTAAGGGTTTACAAGGAGGTGGTTTAGGGAACCATTCTTCTTCCCATTGCGTCTTTTCTTCCAGGTGAGTTGTCAAATACCTCTATAATGTGAAAAATAATGGTGATAAACTTTTTGGGAAATTCCCCATGGAAGTAAGAGTGTATGAGGTTTACATATTCCACAGCATTTCTTTCCCACTCGGTAAGGTTCGGGTCGTTTGGGTCAAGTAACTGGGCTATGGTTCTTATCTCATAACTCGGAATGTCAAGAAACACAACCGTGGCAACAGGATTCTCCATCAGATTGAGAAAGGTATGGGTCTCAAATTCCGGGGTTGTATAAAGTTCAAGGGATGTCTGCCTTTTTTTATCAAGCAAATCAGGGTTCTTATAAAGGTCCTGCAGGATTTTTATTTTCTCCTCAAAGGGAGAGTTCATTGTATCCTGGAGGAGTTTTATTTTCTCAGGCAATATATCCTTTCTTGGAAGAAATCCCATTCCTTTCACTGCGTTATTCAGGGTGAATTCCGAATCAAGCCTTCCTGCTCCATAGGTTGCAACCATTCCGGAGTGAGGTCCGTGAAGGGATGGTGGCTTGCGCTGTTTTATGTTTTCAAGGTCCTCAAGCCTTGACTTTGTATTCCACTCCATGAACTCAGGAGGAAGTTCCCTTATTGTGTACCATTTCCATTTCCCATCAATCCTTGCCTTTATTTTATCCTCCCATATTTTTGATGCATCCACTGTTTGCTGCCTTACGTAACCTCTTTTCCAGTAATTTTTCCTTCTCTCTGAATGTTCCATCTCTCCTCCAAAAAGGGATGTTTTTCCAAAGAGAAGAGAAAGTGCCGTAAGTTTAAGAAATGTCCTTCTTGTTATCTTCCTCATCCTCTATTTCCTTAATGGAACGCTTGAACTCCCTTATACCCTTTCCAAGAGCCCTCCCTATCTCAGGGAGTTTTTTTGCTCCAAAAAGGAGGAGGATAACAAGGAAAATGAGTATTAGTTCACCCCATCCTATCCCGAACATAATTGAAGTTTACAGGAAAAAAGAAAAAAGTCAATATGCGATTTTCCTCAAAAACGAATGTTTGATGGGTCATGGATTTCGCAACCTTGACATGTGCATGATTTACTATTATCATCCAGACGATGGAAAAAGAGCTGGACCAGGTAAGGGCGAGGAAAGAAAAACTTGAGAAATTGAAAGGGATGGGGGTTAATCCCTATCCTTATTCTTTTAAAAGAACCGCATATTCAACCGAAATAAAGGAAAACTACGAAGAATTTGAGGATAAAAAAGTTAAAGTATGCGGGAGGATAAAAACAAGAAGATTGCATGGGAAGGCAGGATTTGTTCATATTGAGGATGATAAAGGAGAGATTCAAATTTACTTCAAATACGATACCCTCCGGGAAAAGTATTCCATTGTGAAGCTGCTTGACCTTGGAGATTTTATAGGGGTTGAGGGAAAGGTTTTCAGGACAAAGACAGGGGAGATAACGGTATGGGCGGAGGAGATTACCCTCCTCTCAAAGGCACTCCATCCACCTCCTGAGAAATGGCATGGAATTAAGGATGTTGAGACAAGATACAGACAGCGTTACCTTGATCTTATGTCAAATAAAGAAATAAGGGGGCTTTTCAGACGCAGGGCGGAGATAATAAAAGGGATAAGAGAATTTCTTGATGAAAGAGGGTTTGTTGAGGTTGAAACCCCAATTCTTCAACCAGTTTACGGAGGGGCATTTGCAACCCCATTTACAACTTACTACATAAAATTGAAAAAGAACTTTTATTTAAGAATATCAGATGAACTCTACCTGAAGAGGCTCATTATAGGGGGTTATGAGAGGGTTTATGAGATAGGAAAAAATTTCAGAAATGAAGGAATTGACCGGACCCACAATCCGGAATTTACTGCAATGGAAGTCTATCAGGCATATGCGGACTACAGGGACATGATGGAACTGTTTGAGGATATGGTTATTTATCTTGCAAGGAAAATCTATGGAAAAGAGGAAATTCAATACGATGGAAAGACCATTTCTCTGAAAAAACCGTGGAGGAGAATTTCCTACTTTGAGGCACTGAAAAAATACACGGGGGAGGAGTGGAGAGGGCTTTCTTTTGAGGAGACAAAAAAACTTGCAGAAAAACTTGGACTTGAGGTTGAGGAGAAGAGAATAAAGGGGAAGATACTTGAGAGCGTTTTTGAAAGGTTTGTTGAACCTGAACTCATTGAGCCAGCCTTTGTTGTGGATTATCCTGCTGATATAACCCCCCTTGCAAAGAATAAAAGAGATGACCCCGGACTTGTTGAGAGATTTGAGGCGTTTATCGGAGGGGTGGAGGTTGCAAATGCCTACAGTGAATTGAATGACCCTGAGGAGCAGGAAAGGAGATTTGAGGAGCAGCTGAAACTGAAGGAAAGAGAGGAATACGACAGGGATTTTGTGAGGGCACTTTACTACGGAATGCCTCCCACAGGAGGGCTCGGGGTGGGAATAGACAGGCTTGTCATGATTTTACTGAATGCATCATCCATAAGAGAAGTCATACTCTTTCCCCAGTTGCGTGAGGAATGAGATTTGAGAGATTCATAGCAGGAAGGTATCTTTTCGGGAGAAAGGGGAACTTTTTCAGGTACCTTTTTCTCATTATCTCCATAGGAGGGGTTACCCTGGGGGTATGTGCCCTTGTCGTTGTTCTTTCTGTTATGAACGGAATGGAAGAAGACCTGAAGGAGAAAATCCTGGGGATGAATGCACACGTGATAGTTGCAAAGTTTTACGGAGAAGAGGTTTATGACTGGGAGGTGCTTGCCGATACTCTGAAGAAGACATTTCCCGAGATAACCGGAATTGCACCTTTTATTTACACAAAAATTTTGATAAGGCATGGAAGGAAGGTGGATGGGGTGGTCCTGAGAGGAATAGATGAGCACTTTAAGGAGATCTCCAATCTTCATGAAAAGGTGGTGGGTGGGAGTTTTTCCCTGGGTAAGAGGAAAATACTGCTTGGGGAAACGCTTGCAGGAAGACTCTTTGCGCATGTTGGAGATACCATTGAGCTTTCAACCCCATTTGGGAGAAAAACCCCTTTTGGAATGCTTCCAAAGACCGAAAGATTTGCTGTTGCTGGAATATTTGATGCAGGGATGTATGAATACAATGCAAACATGGTCATAATGGGACTTGAGGATGCAAAAAGATTTCTGGAAATGAAGGGAATAACCGGGCTTGAGATAACCATAAAAAATATATACGATGCACCTGAAGTTTCAAAAAGAATATCTCAGTTTCTCGGTTATCCATTTCTTGTCACAAACTGGGTTGAGATGAACAGAACCCTCTTTGCTGCACTCAGGCTTGAGAAGGTAACGATGTTTATAATTCTTACGCTTATCGTGGTTGTTGCAGCGTTCAACATAGTTGGAACCCTCATCATGATAGTGATGGAAAAGACAAGGGAGATAGGAATACTCAGGGCACTTGGTGCAACCCGTGCAGCAATCCAGCGCATATTTATATGGGAAGGGTTGATGGTAGGGATTTATGGAACGGTTCTGGGGAATATCCTGGGATACATCCTGTGTTTTCTCTTGAAGAAGTACAAATTTATATCTCTTCCATCCGATGTTTACTTCCTGGACTATCTCCCTGTGAGGATGGAACTCATGGATTTTATACTCGTATCTGCCTGTGCCATCATCCTCTCCTTCCTTGCTACTCTTTATCCTGCAAGAAAAGCGAGTTCTCTTGACCCTGTGGAGGCGATAAGATATGAGTGAGGTCCTGAGATGTGAGAATCTTCATAAAGTTTTTATAACCGGGGATGAGAAAATCCATGTTCTGAGGGGAATAGACCTTGTGGTTGAAAAAGGGGAGTGTGTTTCCATCATGGGGCCCTCAGGGGTGGGGAAGAGCACCCTTTTACACATTCTCGGGGGGCTTGAAAGACCAACCGAAGGAAAGGTATGGGTTGATGGGGAAGAGATTTATAAGAAAAGCGATCGGGAAATATCGGAGATAAGAAACAAAAAAATAGGTTTTGTATTCCAGTTCCATCATCTCCTTTCAGGTTTCACAGCACTTGAAAATGTGATGATACCGATGTTCATGAAGGGGGTAAATACTGAGGATGCAAAAAAGAAGGCGCTTTCTCTTCTTTCAGAAGTTGGAATGCTTGAGAGAAAGGACCATATTCCCTCAAAACTTTCAGGGGGAGAGCGTCAGAGGATTGCAATAGCAAGGGCGCTTGCAAATGACCCTTTGATTCTCTTTCTTGATGAGCCCACGGGAAACCTGGACGAGGAACATGCAAGGGAGGTGCTTGAACTCATAGAGTCCCTTATTGAAAGAAGAAAACTCACGGTCCTTCTGGTTACTCATAACGAAAGGGTTGCAAAGATAGGGAAAAGGATGTATAATCTTATCGGAGGCAAACTGGAGGAGAGGAATGCTATGTGATATGTGTGGAAAAAACGAGGCAATTTTTGAATATCGGGAACTGGATGAGAACAACAAGATGCGGGTACTCCATTTATGTGCGGAGTGTGCCGCAAAAAAGGGTCTTTCCTCCCCTCTCATGATAAAAAAGGACGAGCCAGTGGATATTGCCAGGTGTGGAACATGCGGTCTTTCCTACGAGGAATTCAAGAAAAAGGGAAAATTTGGATGTGCGGATTGTTACAGTGCATTCAGGGCCAAACTCTATCCCCTTCTAAGGAGGATTCATGGAAGTGACCATCATACCGGGAAGATTCTCATAAGGGATGAGCGCATGCTCACCCTCAAGAGAAATATAAGGGAACTCAGAAAGGAGCTTAAAAAGGCACTTGAAGAGGAGGAGTACGAGAAGGCGGCAAAAATCAGGGATGAGATTTCCCACTACGAGGAGGAGTTGAAGAAACTATGAGCATTCAGCCAATGGTTGAAAAGCTACCCTACTGGCTGAGGGAGGAGGGGGAATACTCCGAAATAGTTATCTCCACGCGTGTCAGGCTTGCCAGAAACCTCTCGGATACCCCTTTTGTTCAGCGTGCAAGTGAAGAGGAATTATCGGAGGTGATGGAAAGGGCACGTGAGGCGTTTCTGAGACTTGAGCGTTTTGAAAACTTTTTTTATATGGATGCGCTTGACCCCATAGAAAGGCAGTTTCTGGTTGAAAGAAGGCTGATGAGTCCTGAATTTGCAAAAAATGGAAAAAACAGAGGGCTTGCAGTTGGAGAGGATGAGAAGTTCGGAATAATGGTCAATGAGGAGGACCACTTCAGGATATTCTCCATAGTTCCCGGATTCAATCCTGAGGAGGCGCATGAGATAGTTGATGATATAGACAATTTTCTTTCCAGGGAACTTGAGATAGCGTTTGACAACGATTTTGGATATCTCACTGCCTGTCCCACCAATGTTGGAACGGGAATGAGAATCTCGGTGCTCGTCCATCTTCCCGCCCTTGTCCTCACAAAGGAAATGGACAAGGTTATAAGGAGCCTCTCACAGACAGGATACTTTGTCAGAGGATTGTGGGGTGAGGGAAGCAGAATCCAGGGAAACATATTTCAGATTTCAAACCAGAGAACACTCGGGGTGAAGGAGGAGGATATTATAGAGAACATGAAGAGGATGGTTAAGGAAGTGATGGACTACGAACTCAACGCAAGAGAGATACTCATAAAAAATGCAAGGAGCCAGATAGAGGACAAGATATGGAGGGCATGGGGAATTTTGAAATATGCACGCATGCTCTCCTCTGAAGAGGTTATAAACCTTTCTTCTGCTGTGAGACTTGGAATAGGTCTTGGGTTTATAACCGAGATTTCGGTTCTCCATCTTACAAGACTGCTTGTTCTTTCCCTTCCAGCACATCTGCAGCTCCTGGTGGGAAGGGAAATGGAGGCAGAGGAGAGGGACATAAAAAGGGCGGAGTTTGTCAGAAAAACCCTGGGAGGAAAAAATGATGGATAGTCACTATACAGAAAGGGTTCAGAAAATCCTTTACAAGGCAAGGGAGCTTGCCCACAGGTTTCACCACGACCACATAGGTCCCGAGCATCTGTTGCTTGCAATGCTAAAACTTGGAGAGGGAATTGCAATAAAGGTGATGAAGGGTCTGGGAATTGACATAAAGGAAATGGCGGAGATCGTGGAGGAAAACATAGGGGAGGGGGAGGGCACGGTTGTATCAGGTGAGATTCCCCTTGATGAGCAGGCACACAATGTTCTGAAATATGCGCTTGAGGAAGCAACCCAGATGAATACTCCTTATATAGGAACAGAGCATTTGCTGCTCGGTCTTTTGAGGGAGAGCGAATCCCTTGCATCTCAAATTCTCCAGAATTTTGGACTTGATGTGGATCTGGTGAGACAGGAGGTTGAAAATCTTATGTCCGGAATGAAACCGAGAACAAGAAAGCATCCGAAAAAATCAAAGACCCCTGCACTTGACTTTTACTGCAGGGACCTCACACAGCTTGCAAGGGATGGCAAGCTTGACCCGATAATAGGAAGGGACAGGGAGATAGAGAGGGTTATACAGATTCTTTCAAGAAGGAAGAAAAACAATCCTGTGCTCATAGGAGAACCAGGGGTTGGAAAGACCGCAATCGTCGAGGGGCTTGCCCAGCGTATAGTTGAGGGTAAGGTTCCCGATCTTCTTTTAAACAAAAGGGTTCTTTCCCTTGACCTTGCCGCGGTTGTTGCAGGGACCAAATACAGGGGACAGTTTGAGGAGAGACTTAAGGCAATCCTCAATGAGATAAAAAACTCTCAGGATGTAATTCTCTTCATAGACGAACTTCACACAATAGTTGGGGCAGGAGCGGCGGAGGGAGCCATAGATGCATCAAACATACTGAAGCCAGCACTTGCAAGGGGAGAGATTCAGTGCATAGGTGCAACCACCATGGAGGAATACAGAAAATACATAGAAAAGGACGGTGCGCTTGAGAGAAGATTCCAGATAATAATCGTTGACCCACCCACGGTTAAAGAAACCATAGACATTCTCAAGGGACTGAGGGAGAAATATGAGGAACATCACAGGGTTAAATATACCGATGAGGCACTCCTGGCGGCAGCCACTCTTGCCGACAGATACATAACGGAAAGACACCTTCCTGACAAGGCAATAGATGTGATAGATGAGGCAGGTGCGAGGGTTAAACTCATGAAATCTCCCCCTCCACCCGACCTTGAGGAGTATGAAAAGGAGCTTGAAAAAATAAGGAAAGAGATGGACGAGGCAATAAAGGAACAGGATTATGAAAAGGCAGCGGAATTGAGGGATAGAAGGAATGAGATACAGAGAAAGATAGAGGCGAGAAAAAGAGAGTGGAGGAAGAAAAAGGAAGAGATGGTGGGAATAGTTACGGAGGAGGATATAAGAAAGGTAATATCCATGTGGACCGGAATTCCCATTGCAAAACTTGAAGAGAAGGAACAGACAAAACTCCTGAAGATGGAAGAGGAATTGAAAAAGCGCATTGTTGGACAGGATGAGGCAATAATTGCAATATCAAAGGCAATAAGAAGGTCAAGAACGGGTCTCAAGGACCCGAGGCGCCCCATTGGCTCCTTTATATTCCTGGGTCCAACCGGGGTTGGAAAGACAGAACTTGCGAGAAGGCTTGCAGAGTTTCTCTTCGATTCCGAAAGCGCACTCATAAGGATAGACATGAGTGAGTACATGGAGAAATTCAATGTTTCAAGACTCATAGGAGCACCTCCTGGATATGTGGGATATGAGGAGGGAGGACAGCTGACGGAGAAGGTGAGGAGAAGACCGTATTCTGTTGTTCTCTTTGATGAGATAGAAAAGGCTCATCCTGATGTGTTCAACATACTCCTCCAGATTCTTGAGGATGGACAGCTCACCGATGCATTTGGAAGGAAGGTGAATTTCAAGAATACCGTGATAATAATGACCTCAAATATAGGAACAAGGGAGATAATAAAGGGCAGGACCCTTGGATTTCATGCAACCGAGGAGGAAATAGACTACGAGAGAATGAAAGAGAAATTGCTGGAGGAGGTAAAAAGGACATTCAATCCAGAGTTTCTCAACCGTATAGATGAGATAATAGTCTTCAGACCTCTCGGAAGAAAGGAGATAATGCAGATAATAGACATACTGTTTGGGGATGTGAGGGAGAGGGTTAAGGAGAAGGGACTTGATATAGTCCTCACGCTTGAGGCAAAGGAATTCCTGATGGAAAAGGGATACAATCCGGATTATGGAGCAAGACCCCTGAGGAGGACCATCCAGCGCTATCTTGAAGACCCCCTTGCAGAAAGACTGCTTGAGGGAGGAATAAAAGAGGGGTCCACCATTGTTGTTGAGAGGGGAGACGACGAACTTGTATTCACAGTGAAGGAACCGGTTGCGGTTGAATGATATTCCTGCTTTCGGGCTTCATTTCATACCACGCACCTGAGGACAGTTGCTGTATATGGATGATGGATATGCTCCTTGCATTTCCCAGGATGCAGGAGGAGTCTCTTTATTATTCCGGTATCCATGGAATAAGATACACTGCAGGATGTCTTGACCTTTACAAGTGGTATCACGATTTTGGAATAAGGGGGAAAACAGAGGTATGGGAGAATGTTTTTCTTGAATGGAGAATGCGTGATTACCGGAATTATCAGGATACCGTGAACTATTTGCTCTTCTCTCTTGAGAAAAGCCGGTTTTTCATATACACCACTGCTTCCTATCTGAAAAGAAAGGACGAACTTGGAGTGGGATGGAGGAACCGGCAGGTTGAGGTAAGAGTCGGTATTCCCCACATATTTCACAATTTTGCATACGACCGGACACCGGAACGTGACAGGGACTCAATGAGATACTACAGCCCGATGCCAGTTGGAATACACATTAGGACTTTAATTCCCCATGGGTTTATCCGTGCCTTTTCTGAAGGGGACTGGATTCCAGAAATGCAGTACCGGATGGGCAATACATATTACAGGGAAAGTTATTTCAGGGGAGAGGCAGGAATTGAACTCCCCTTCGCTGGCTGTTTTTTCTATGGATATTTATGGAAGGGGGATAAATTTTATGTTTCTGAGTGCTTCATCGTTCCCTATCTCTTTTTTAAGATAAAGGACCACAGGATAAGAGTGGAGTATGGATGGGAAAGGAAGATATCGGAGGATACGACCTCCTACAAAAGGCTCCATCATGGGGTTTCAATATACGGGACATGGAGAATCTTTTTCTATGGATTCCAGCGCACATGGAGAAGAAGGTGGGTTAATGGAGAGGAAAAACCTGATATCTATGGAGATGTCAGAACCAGGTTCCTTGTGGGAATAAGATTCAGGATGCGGGGTGGAGGATACTTTGAACTCGTTGAGGGACTGAGACCTGATGCGGACAGAATACAGAACATTCACTATCATACATACCTCAAATTCATATATTCCTTTTAAAAATGGCACGCTTCAAACTCGTTGCACCTTATAAACCCACGGGAGACCAGCCAAAGGCAATTGAGGAACTTGTGAGGGGAATTAAAGAAGGGAAAAAATTCCAGACCCTCCTTGGGGTTACCGGGAGCGGAAAGACATTTACCGTGGCAAATGTTATAGAAAGAGTTGGGCTTCCAGTCCTTGTTATATCCCACAACAAGACCCTTGCAGCCCAGCTTTACGGGGAACTCAGGGCATTCTTCCCGGAAAATGCTGTGGAATACTTCATTTCTTACTATGACTATTACCAGCCTGAGGCATACATTCCGGAAACAGACACATACATAGAAAAGGATGCCACCATAAATGAGGATATTGAAAGACTGAGGTTGAGGGCTGCAACTGCACTCATGGAAAGAGAGGATGTTGTGGTGGTTGCCTCTGTTTCCTGTATTTATGCCTTAGGTTCCCCTGAGGATTTCCTCTCTTTGCTTGTCAAGATAGAAGAAGGTGAAGAGGTTGAGAGAACAGCATTCATGCGTCAGCTTGTATCAATCCAGTATCAGAGAAACGATGTTGAATTCAAGCCAGGTGTCTTCAGGGTGAGGGGGGAGGTGATTGATGTCTTCCCTCCATACTCCGCAAGACCCGTGAGGATTGAGTTCTTCGGGGACGAGGTTGAGGGAATATGGGAGTTTGATGCAGTTACCGGAAAAAAACTTACAAGGAAGAAAAAGGCGGTTTTCTATCCTGCAAAGCACTTTGTTATTCCTGAGGAA
>Ga0180302_10001413_pt1 | contig 11389 bp, 12 predicted proteins | sample GuaBasSediGuay17_FD_121794 | JGI IMG/M metagenome (GOLD analysis project Ga0180302, IMG submission 121794) | Subseafloor sediment microbial communities from Guaymas Basin, Gulf of California, Mexico - Guay17, Core 4571-4, 12-15 cm | ecosystem: Environmental > Aquatic > Marine > Hydrothermal... | reverse complement strand
TAAATACTCTGTGGTTAAGGGCTCTTCGGTTTTCTTAACCATTACTCTGGGCATTGGAATAGCACCTTACAATGCCGAAGCAGTATTATCTGTATTCTTACTTTAATAAAGAAGATATATGAGAATTTTAGCTCCATACTTAAATATTGAGGAATAGTAATGATCACAATGCTTAGTCACTGGATATGCTTTAAGATCTTTAAACTCAGAATCTTAACTATCTCAGGTGAAGTACTTGAAGATTTTAAGTATTGAGATTAGGAACTTAAATAAGTTCTTAAAGCACTTTGAAAACCTAGGTTATGAGGTTATAGAAGGTCCGCATGCAATTCTTACTGATGATTCTGAGATTGGAGTATGGTATGTGCGTAGAGATAACGATATTAAAGCTGAAATCATGGCTCACTATGTTGATACTCATTATTGGGCTCTCATGAATATATCTTCATCAACTTCTGATAAAGAGATTATAAGAGCGCTCATCATGGCTCAAGGAATGAACTTATGGAGAGTACCTGTAGAACCTATAATAGTAACTATATATGAAGATGCATTAGAGAAGAATATTGAAAAATATAGTGATGATTATGAATCGGTAGAGGCCATAGAAGCTGTTAGACATTATCTAGTACATAAGGATGCTAAAGTACTTGAGAAGGTACATCCCTACTTTAGACTAAAAAGAGTTAATACTTAATGCTTAGCTTAGAGTAATAAGTACAGGGATGATGTCAATCCCGACCGCTACTGAAATGTGAAGATGCGGTGGCTGTCTGACCTCTTTGGTGTAAATATGCCAAGCACATACCTTTTCGCAACAACAGATATAGGAATTGAGGATCTTGCTGCTAAGGAAGTATCATCATTACTTAACATAAGGGGAACTTCCGTAGAAATTACTACAGGCAGAGTTTATTTTAGAGCTAAAGAATCCGATATAATAACCCTAAATTACTGGTCAAGAACTTTGAATAAGATTTATATATTACTAGCCAGAGAGGGAATTGAAAGTCTCTCAGATATATATAGAATTGCTAAGTCCATAGATTACACAGCATATATTGCTAAAAATCAAAGATTCGCTGTTCGAGCTGAAAGACATGGATTTCACAACTTTACGAGTATCGATATAGCAAGGGTTGTCGGACAAGCAATTATAGATAGTTACTTAGATAGTCAAGGGCACAGATTGAAAGTAGACTTAGAAGAACCAGATGTTGAAATTTACTGTATGTTAAGAAACCAAGAGCTGATAATAGGAGTGAATACTTCTGGCTTTTCCCTTCATAAGAGAAATTATAGAGTGTATAATCACCCTGCAGCGCTGAAAACCACTTTAGCCGCTGCAATGATTATGTTAAGTAATTGGGATAGTAAATCTGGATTTATCGATCCTATGTGTGGAGGAGGTACAATAGTTATAGAAGCTGCTCTAATAGCAAGGAATATAGCACCAGGTATTTATAGAAAACAATTCGCGTTTACGAAGCTCCCAATGTTTACTTATGTAGATATGGATGATTTGAAATCTAAATTTATGTCATTGGCAAACACAAGTTATTATCCAATAGAGGGAATTGACATATCGCCATACCATCTTGAAGGTGCAATAATGAATGCTATGTCAGCAGGCGTTGATGATACAATAGTATTCAAAGTTGGTGATGCTCGAAAACTTAGAGACTATATTGACTTTGAACCAAGAGTCATAGTTACAAATCCTCCTTATGGCATAAGAATGCATCATCGAAATCTACAAAAACTGTACCATGATTTTATCTTTAGTGTTAAAGAAATCCCAGATGTAACTATTGTGGTTATTACAGCAGCATCCAGGGAGATGCGACAGATAGTATCTAAAGCTGATTTAGAGCTAGTACATGCAAGGAAAGTTCTTCATGGAAAATTAAACTCAGAAATTCTTGTATTTAATACATAGGACATTCAATGACCGCATATTTAACTCTTATAGATTTTAATTAGGCAACGCTTATAAATCCCCTTAGATAGATAGCTGAGGCGTAGAGATAGTATGAAAATTAGGACTGGGAGAAATGGAAAGCGATGTAGTAGTTGGTAGACACGTTTACGCAAATCTCTACGAAATAGATGAAAATATAGCTAATAATGAGGAATTACTCAGAAATATAGTTATAGAAGCAGCTAAGTTAGCTAATGCAAAGATATATGATATAAAGAGTTGGAAAATAAGCGGTAAGAAAGGTGGTGTTTCCGTTATAGCTTTGATAGTTGAAAGTCATATAGCTATTCATACATGGACCCAGTACCGATATGCAACAGTTGACATATATACATGTGGAGAAAAAGCAGATCCATGGAAAGCTCTTGAATGCATTATTAAAGCTACTAGACCTAAGCGCTACTCAGTTTATTATGCAGATAGATCAATGATAGTATAGGGGGCTACAGAAATAGCAATGATGTATGTGGCGGTCGCTGATTAATGATGACTTAGGAGCCCCCTGAGCCATGAACTAATTTTAACTAAGTAGAATTCCACACAAGTATATATGTTGACTTTTTGTCAGTTCGTCGCGAGTTCTTCACATTTCTGATTGGAGCGGCTTCATCATCCTAAGCCTAAGATCTTATCTAGTACCTATATACTTTCTCGCTCTCTTAAGAGTTCCTGACACTTTTATTGGCACTATAATTACTTTCCTATTATTCAAATCCCTAACTAGAGATAGAGCTGATAAGACACTAGGAATGCAAGCATAAGGTCCCTTAACCCTCAATATGCCACAGCGCTTCTTTGCTGAAAACCATATGAGCTTAATATTACATGATGCTAGGTTTAAAATACCTAGTTCTCTTGATAATGAATCTATAAGAGCAGATCTCAATTCCTCTATATTGATCCCTGAATCAAATATTTCAAAGACTATATATCGCTTTACTAAGCGTTTCTCATAGGCCTTAATAGCTTTCCTAAATGATCTAGGGCTTAAAAGACTTAGAGCTTTCTTAATATGAATTAACCTCGTTAGTAATATTAGTGAAAGGATAAAGGAACTTATACTTATTATTGATATTGCGATGAGCATGTAGAGGTACCCATTCACCATTCCTACATCGCCTCAAGAGCTAATGTTTTCGCTAAGTGAATAGAACGTTTAATAAAATTACTAGGTAGGCCTAATTTAGTAAGGATGCATATCAAAGAATTTCTGTGCCAAAGTTCCCACCAAGTATGTGCAAAGCTCGAAAACACAACTTTCACATTGTACTTACTAGCAAGAGATAAAGCTTTATACATATTTCTCATATATCGTATTCTCTCATTAATTCCATTCACTGTATATCTCGATGAATGAAGCAGATCTCTAAGTGAGATTTCTGCTATACAATCATTTTCTGCAAGTAAGTGAGCTTCACTTTTATCAAAGAACTTTATATTGCTTTTATCAAATAGTATCACTGATTTCTTTTTATAAATAGGAATTCTCCTGGCTGAGGAAGTATCTGTAGGTTTATATGCTTGTAGGCACTTTCTATTGCTGTATACCCTCCTTTCTAGTTTCCCTCTAGTAATTTCAAGAATGCAACGGGGAATTATTCTGGTATGTCTTGTGATCGTATTTGGTGCTTTATCTAATATTTCCAACGGAATGCCTATGCATTCAATTCCTAACTTCTTGGCAAAAGCTAGCAAACTATTTATCTCATCAATATCTGGGTAAGTAAGCAAATCTACACTCATTACTTAATCCTCTCTTCAGCTTCCATGAGCTCTTTGAGAACTTTTCTAGCATCTTCAAAATTCTTAATTCTACATAGTGTCATTACAACCCTAATCACATCATCACCATCGAAAAGAACTGCAGAGCCTAGGTATGCATCTTGTTTACTAAAACGAATATATAGCTTGCTTGCTCTAGTGTCGAATCTATTATCAAGTGTAGTAAGTAAAATAGTGCGTTCTGATGAATCAATTAAAGAGAATATATATTTTGCAACTTTTTCCGCCTCCTTACCCCTAAACCTCACTACAAGTCGAGTAATGGGGTTCTTATAGTATCCCTTAGCTTGTAAATGCTCAACTCGAGCATTAGTTCTCAATTCCTGCGGAATGAATTTCATTAATGCAGTCTTTACTTTTTCAATATCTTCAGTTGCATGACAAATGGTTGAGATTTCAATATCCGAAATTCTCAAGACCACAACTTATTACCTCACTAAATCCTTACACCAAGATTTATTACCCTAAATCACCATAATAAGCTTGAGTGAAGCTTCATGCACATAGAAATGGATGTTGATGAATTTAAAAGGAAATATCCCCACTTAGCAAAAGAGATCCTCAACAAAGAACCACAACTTAAAGTTAAGATCCAAGATCCTCTTAGAGGATTTCAACCAAGTGTAGTTGATTTCATAAGAAGAGCTAATACAGTGGAAGAAGCTGAGGAAGTAATTAACTACCTTGAGCAGAGAGGGGAAATAACACATGAGGAAGCTAATGAAATTAGAAAACAGTTACATGAAAAGGGTCTTGAAAGTTTTGGTTCTAGAAAAAGACCTGGTTATTACTTCAGATATGCTGCTGGTCTAGAAGATTAACTATTTAATAGTTGAAACCACCTTTATAACATCATTATGTTGTAAAATGTAATTCTCACCTACTCTCTGTTTGGTCTTAGCATTAATTGCATATAGAAAACCCTTACCTAGCTCAGTATGCACCATATACGCAAGTTCCCTAGCTGTAGTACCTTTCTTAATTAAATAAGCATCTGGCAAGATGAAACCCTTGCTATCTGTGAATTTATTGGGATCTTCAACTGGGTAGACAACTATCATTTCTAATACATTAAATACAGCTGCATTAAGTGCTTGCTGCACTCCTGTTGAGCTCCATTTTTTCAATAGAGATTTTACAATGTTAAGCGCTTTTCTCTGCGCTGGAGTTAGTTTCGATTCATTAATTATTTCAAAATCAGAGTCTCCTGGTAAGTACCTTATTAAGCCTCTATTTGCAGCTCTCCTCAATAATAATTCAGCTAATGAGGAAACAGGTATAATTACTCTTCCTGGCAATTTGTTCATTAATCTCTTAATATTATCCTCTGCTTCAGGGATATCGGCTTTATTAGCTACTATAACAATAGGCTTGGAAATTTTCCTAAGTTCAACTATAAATGCTCGTAATTCTTCTTCACGCCATGTACTTGGTTTTGAACTCTCTAGCTTCGTAGATTTTAGAGCATATATAACGTGCTGCCTTCTTATTGATAAGCCTGAGAGTCTTTGAGCCAGTGTTTCAATCATATGTGAATAATCCAGGTGGTCAAGTGTTCTAGCTAATCTAGGCCAGTCTTTAGATATTATTGAGAACATCCATTCATCTATTTCATGTTCAATCTCTATGATATCATCCATAGGATCTCTATAACCTGGTTTTACAGGTCTTCCTTCTTCATCTGTAGAGCCAGCAGCATCCACTATATGTAAGAGTACATCTGCTTGTCTAAGATTATCTAGAAATTTATTACCTAAACCCCTTCCCTTATGAGCTCCACGTATAAGACCTGCTACATCCATAAGTTTTATAGGTATGAATCTCTCACCTTGAATGCATAGTGAATTTCTTGGATTACAATTCTTAAGCCCCAGTTCTTTATGAACACATTTAGATCTTACATATCCTATACCAACATTTGGCTCTATAGTTACGAAAGGTCTATTCTCGATAGGAACAGATATTAATGTAGCGGCTGCAAAGAAAGTACTTTTACCAACATTCGTCTTACCAACAACTCCTACAAGTATTTGGGGTGGTGGCATTAGCGACACCTTTCTTCTCAATACTTTGAGAGAACTAAGGCTTTAAACCTCTCCTAACTAAAAGGCTTGGCAGGTAGTAGGTGTTAGAAATGGCTAGATCTATGTACCACTACATCTCATTATGGTGGAAGAAGCCATATGAAGGAGATCATGGAGATTTAATGCGTCAAAGACTCATGGAATGGAGAAGAAGACCCTCAGTAATTAGAGTTGAGAAACCAACTAGATTAGATAGAGCAAGAGCTATAGGTTATGAAGCTAAGCAAGGTTTCATAGTAGTTAGAGTAAGAGTTAGGAAAGGAGGATTAAGAAAACCAAGGCCAAGATCTGGTAGAAGACCTAAGAGAATGGGTGTTTATGGCCACTCACCAAGAAAAAGCCTTCAATTAATAGCTGAAGAAAGAGCTGCGAGAAAGTATAATAATCTAGAGATTCTAGGAAGTTACTATGTTGGAGAGGATGGTCTTTATAAATACTATGAAGTAATACTTGTTGACCCACATCACCCAGCAATAAAGAATGACCCGGATATAAATTGGATTTGCGAACCTCAGCATCGTAACAGAGTATTTAGAGGTAAAACAGCTGCTGGTAGAAAAATGAGAGGCTTACTTAAGACTAGAGGTCTTAGGGGAACTCATAAGTATAAATGGAAGAAGAAAGCTAAGGAGAGAAAGTTGAGGAAAAGGCATGAAGCAAGCAGAGGTGCAAGATTAATAGTACCTCAAGACAAGTTAGAATAACTAAGACTCTTCAATGAGCAATTTAGGTAATGATATAATATCACCTATATCAACACTTACTAGTATAGGTCTAGGATCAGGTAATATTCTAACAACAGCATCTCCCCGAGTCATTAAGGTCATGAATTTCTCAACGTCCTCCTTACTTAACCTCATGTACTCAGCAATCTCATACCAAAATTTCCTGCTTGTACTACTTAGAGCTGCAAGTAGTGCTACATTCTCTGCGTACAAACTCCAATTATCACCTAAATCCTTGAAGCTTTGAGTAGCCATGATAACAGAAACTCCATAACCTCTACTTAATCTTAGTAGAGATAGGGTTAGATCAGAGTACTTTATATTATGTAGTGCAAGCCATATTTCATCAATGGCTATAACTGCTCTAACAACTTGTTTATAATCTGGTTTAAGAGCTGACACTTTGTTAATCAAGTCCTGAAATGTCATTAAACTTATGAGGTTTAGAATCTCGGTTCTTTCCTTAGGCAGAGATCTCAGATCAAACACCATTATCTCATTCTTCAATTTCATTAATGGATGGATTAAGTTGCTTTGAGGATCTACAATCTCTAGCTCTTCGAAAATTCTTTGGATGATGGATGCTTCAATATATGATTTTGCTCTAGATCTTGCAAGAGCTATTAAATCCTCCCATGAGGGATAAGAACATAGCTCAAAACCCAGTTTTAAAACCTCGTAGAGTAACGATAATGTCCTATGATTATGACCTATGTACCAACACTGAGTTATTGCATCAGCTAACTGCAGAGCTCTTTGCTTAGGAAGGACATGAAAAGGATATAGTAGACCTAGTGAATCGTAACCAGGTCTTATAGTTTTGAAATTGAATTTCCTACTTCTTAGTCTCGATAATATATCACCCTTTACATCTATAAAAACTATTGGGACATCGTATATACTATGAATTCTTAATGCTAGGGCTAAGAGTAGCTCAGTCTTACCAGAGCCTGTTGGACCTACTATTAATGCATGTGGATTAAGGGATTCCTGAATATTCCAAAAAACTGGTGAGTAAAGTTCCTTATCCTTTCCTATATATATGCCATAGCTAATTAAACTAGATTTAGGTCTCTTAGGCAATGTATATGGAACTGCAAACATAATCATCGAGTATAAACTTATTATTGATGGATAACTATGATCCCCAAGACCCTTAAGTATAGCACCTACTTGTAGGTCGAAAAAATGATATCAAAGCACTAAGAGCTTGTTGACCTCTAAGTTCTTCAACATAAATTCCAGAACTTTGTAATACTGATTTGAGACTCTTAATCTTCACCTTCAATTCACTAATAGCTTCATCAACAGTCTCAGCACTAGTGGTAATTGAGAAAATAACCTTGATTTCATAGGGTTGAAATCCCTCTAATAGCTTCTTTTTCAATTTCTCTAGTTTCGCAATTTCTGTTCTTAACCTAGCATTAGATGGGTCATGTTCTAGTACTATTAATTTCTCTTGAAGACTTCTATCAATATCTTTCAATAACCTCTCCTTACTCACTGGTTGTATATAGACTTTGTAAGCTATGGGAACTCCTATATTGAGTAATCTTAGGTAAAGCTTACTCAAGTTAATTATATCACTGGGTGTTAAATCATCTGAGGACTTCAAAACTTCTTTAAGAACTAAGAATCCATGAGCATAGTACTTAGTACCTAGTTTTCCTACTACAAAATCTTTATAGATACTTAGTTCTTCAACTCCTAGTAGTTTCTTTGTAGTATTTAGCAATGCATCCTTAATTATGCCTCTAAATTTAAACCCTTTAAGCAAATGGCTTCACCTCCATAATATTTCTGAGTTTTAAAATGAGCTTTTGAACGAGTGCTAAAGAATACTTAATATTGTTTCCCAATACATATCTCCATGTAGCGGTTCCATCAGTAATTATAATCTCGGTTCTTGAGGATAGAGGATCTAATGGAAATTCTAGCCTAGTCCTACCTGAATTGAGATGTTTAACACTGATATATCCATTATTTAAGAATATCATAATACTATCTCTACAAATTTTAGCTATGAGCTTAAATACTATCTTATGATCCTTAAAGACTAGTAGAGCTTCATCTATTAATATTGGTGGATTCCTTCTAACTATTATTTGGGGGATTTTTCTTATTATTCCAGACTTACTTACTTCTTTATATGATATTTCAACATTGTCTCTGCACTGCTCACCATAGGTCTTAGGAATTAGGGTAATAGACCCTATGTCTTCGATTTTAGGTACTAAACTAAACCTCCTAACCCATTCAAATTCTTTATTATTAGCACGAACTACTAGTAATGCTGGAGCTTTACATTCATTAATTACAGTATTATCTGTTGCTTCTAGCACCTTATTACTGCAAATAATCTCTATAGAAATATCGTATCCCTTTTTCTTAAGGCTTAGTAAATCTGCACCTATTTCAAGCATACCTAGACCATTTGGCAATTCCTTTATTTTCCATGATCTTAGAATTTCTTCAGATATGTCATGTATTGTGAAATTAATGGGTATTTCTACTGAAGATAATTTAAGTGAGTATTCATCAAGTATTGTTAATTTTAGAATTGCTCTCTCTAAGTATTTAGGTATCTCCATCCTCACTCTATAATTGTTTATTCCTGAAGTTAGTTTCCTTGTTACTGAAGTTATTGGTTTTTGACTATTATTTTGTGATTTTACCTGTGCAAGAAGTTTGAGATCTAGATCCACATGAGGAACACCAATATTAGCAATAATCTCTACATATCCTTTACACCCATTTTTAGATCCCTTCAACTTTCCATAGTAGGAGGATTTAGCTTTGATCTCCTTAATATCTAAGATTCTTGGCTCGATAATCCTAAGAGCTAATGGGTATTCAAGATGCTTAAGCCCTGTATTAATGTTAATAACTGTGTTTAGAATTGGGGTGTTGACTATTTGGGGCTTCACGTGAATAATTACTTTATTTTCTGATTCTATTTCTAAGTTCATAACATTAGTATTCTCCACATTAATTATTGAGTACTTAGGAGCTGATACTTCAATTATGGCAGGGTCTTTGTAATCAACTACCTCTTTTAGAACCTTGTATCCTAACTTAATGGCATTAGAGAGTTTGGAAACTATGAGTTCCTTACTTGAGTTTAAGCATATTAGTTTATCCCCTAAGATTGTACAAGTGATTTGGGGATCTAATTCATATTCAATACCCAATTCGCTATTCAATATGAGTAGTTCATCATGGAATCCTACTGCAATATTGTACAAACCTACTGCAACAAATCTTGGCTTGGTAAGTAATTCAAAGTTTCGCCACATACCCTGGTCAAATACTTTAATCGATCTCTCAGACAGAATTACAGGTACTGAACTCTTTAACCATCCTAGGAATTCTGGTTTCTTATTTAAATATGTCAGTATATTTGTAAACTTGCCACTATGTATTGCAAGCCAATTTATACGCGGAATCCACATGAGTATATAATTACGAGGCGATATGGATAGAGCTTCTGCTTTAACTTTAAGTACATTTATGAGGCCGTTAACTGCATAGACATGTGTATAATCTCTAAATTGAATCGATACCACATCATTACCTACCTGTACATTTTCAATACTGCCTTGGTTTATCGAGTAAATCTTGGGAGTTTCAAATCTTGACCCCATAATTAGTAATGATCTTCTACCTCTATTGCATAAAGCATAAACAGTATCATAGCATTTACCAATACGAATTTCCCTACATCTATATATAGAATCATCACTTAGTAATAGAAAACCTCCTCTATCATAGCTTAAAGCCACTATTCCCTCATTGTTAAAAAGTAAATTGTAATACTTATGCACTTTCTTAGAATCGACTTTAACTATCTCACGATATTCATTATTGGAAGCATTATACGTAATTAATTTTCCATTTTCTAAAATAGCCAATTTTCCGTACTTCAACCATCCTATAACATTTCCATTCACTTCTCTTCTCAGATCTCCATGAATGAATAATGTTTTACTTCCTAGATTTATGACCCAGTCCCTATCTAAGACTTGAAATCTCTGATGCTCTTCATTGAATACAATTAATGGGCTTCTTATAACATTACCTCCATATACAAGAGCTACTTTACCAAGTACTTGATTTGCTATGAGTTGTGGTGTTCCATACTTCGCAAACGGCGTAATATCTTCTAATTTTTGCTTCATAATAATTTGCGGATGTACATAGTACTTCAATGCCATGGTAATAACCCCGTAAATATGCAGAGTTCAAAGGCTGAAATTGTAGGAAGTACTGTATTGAGCGAATCATCAAATGAATATCGCGATGCTATAATGCTTGAGAATATAGATGAAAAGATTGCTATAAGCCATCCCCATAAGCCTCCAATTCTCATTAATGAAAGAGCTGATGTTATTAACCATGGGGTTGCCAGAGCAACACATATTACTATACACATAGAGACTAAGTACTCTTTGAAATTTAGACTAAGAACTGCTATGGTATCTCTCAAAGACTCTAATACACTATGCTCTACAGTTCCTACAATATCTACAAACTTCATTAATAATAATGAGAACTTAGCTAACCATGATCTAGGAGAGCAATCAAAATCCTTACACTTTGATAGAACTGAGCTTCTTGAAGATTGTAAAGCACGTTCAGCAGCTTTACTAGCATTTCTTAGTACAAGAATATTATCACAAAATTCTTTAGTTATCGATGGTACTTCAGTTATTTCACGACATCCTTGGATAAAAATATATGTTCTATAGATACCTACAGCTAGGGATAGTACTAGAGCTGGAATTATAAACATAAGCTTTGTATTAATGAGAGCAAAT
>Ga0180302_10001411_pt1 | contig 11390 bp, 10 predicted proteins | sample GuaBasSediGuay17_FD_121794 | JGI IMG/M metagenome (GOLD analysis project Ga0180302, IMG submission 121794) | Subseafloor sediment microbial communities from Guaymas Basin, Gulf of California, Mexico - Guay17, Core 4571-4, 12-15 cm | ecosystem: Environmental > Aquatic > Marine > Hydrothermal... | reverse complement strand
CTTATGAAATTCTCTAGGTTTTTATTTGGTGATTAAGTTATTCGAATTTTCATCATGAAAAAATTCCTAATTTAATAAAGAGATAAACTTTCTTCAAATTAATAATCAAATCAGAGAAAATTTAAAGCATTGTATTCAAATATAATAAGCCGACAATAGCGAATATGATTCAAAACTAGTAGCTATAAGATAAGTATTTCCTATATTTTTTATAAGTTAATATTCATGGAAAAATCGGTTTTTTAGAAATGAAAAGTTCGATGTATATTTCGTTAAACATTAAAAGAATTACTTTGGTTTCAGAAACTTTTCTAGTCACGCTTTTTCTATTATTATTCTCAATCTGTGTTCTCGTATCTCCTCTTAGAGAAATAGGATTGGTTTTCTGGATTGGTATGTTCGTAATGAGTATAATTTGCTTCATTGGGAGTATTCCGTATTCATTAACTCATGCAAAAATTGAGTTAAAAGAAAACTACATTAATATTGATATTGAAACTCACAAGATTATTTGGCCTTTTGTGTTCATACTAGGACTTCTCGCAGCTCTCTCGGGGCAATATTCAAGGGAATACCTTTTCTATAAGCGTGCAAAAATTGAAAGCAATTATGTCGTTGAAACAAAACGTGGACCTTATAGGTTACGGAAAATCATTATTCTAATTCTTGGACTTCTTTGTCTTTTTGTAGTGATTTCTCCATTTGTGGTTACCTTTATTTATCATATTAAGTTGGATATTCTCGAATTTTTCGGAGGAATGTTTGCTCCTCTCGTTGTTTGTGCTTTTCTTTATGTACTTAGATTAGATGTAGTTATAATTAAGCCAGATGGCTCAATTGCTTTGGCTATAAGCGGATTTGGAAAGATGCGAGTAAAAGAAGTTTTAGATGAATTTTTAGCACGATTGAAATCTCATTAATTCATTACTTTGGTGCTAATTAAATTTAAATTAATGAATTCTTACTAGATAAAATAACGCATTATATGATAATAATTGGGACTAGACTTGCAGTCATATCATATCAAACAGATTATGGTAGAGTTTTAATACAGAATACAAGCTTCGATCACGAGGTATACTTTAATACATACTCAGTTCCTAGAAATCCCATTACATATGTAATTCGCCGCGATAATATTTATGTAGAAACTCGGTTGTTTATCTTTAGTAAAAAACTATTCTCGTGGGCGAATGTTATCTTCAGAAAAGTGTGGACTTTGAAAGAAATATTCCTATTCGATGGTCACAAATTGCATTTAGATGATAAGCTTTTAATTAAATGCTGGGTGAACGCAACCATAACTGAAAGCGAAAGTTCTCTTACGATTAAAATAGTTCCGGGGGAATTCTTAAATCAGGTTATAACATACTATGTAAACTATAATCCAAATTTCTCATTGTTTGAAGCATTATTATTCTACAAGCATGAAATATCAGTAGGCTTGATATTCATGATATCCCTCTGCTTATTAATAGACTATCGCTCCACCTTAAGCAACATGATGAGAAGATTGATAAAGTCCACTAGGAAACATCAAACAATCCTATATTCGAGCATCCTAAACAGTGGTTTATTAAGAATCAAAAACATGGATGCATACTTGCAACATTACTTATAAGAAAACATTAATCACTTTTCCAATGCACTAGCGAATAAATTGATGATGTAAACTGAGCTTTGTTAATTTTCTGCTTTGATTGATCTGCTTAAGAATTCTCTTAAACTCAGCTTATGTTTTTTAGCTTGTTTTAGCAAAATCTTATGTACGCCGGAGCCATATTGAATAGCTTTCTTTGCTCCTAAAACAACTTCTTTTGGTAATCCTAATCTTTTGCCAACTTGTCTCAGAATCCATTTTCTTACTCCATTCCTTATTTTGAATTTTAGAGGTAATCTAACAGCAAACGCAACAAGTGCTTTGTCTAAATATGGTGATCGCATTTCTATGCTACTTGCCATTATGCAATGGTCATCTCTTTCTAAATTATTTAGATGAATATTCTTTAGATCATTATGCATTTCCATGAGTGGATTTTTAACTCGCAAATATTTTGCATATCCTCCAAATAATTCATCAGCACCTTGTCCTGTAAGAACTACTCTTATTCCTAATTCTCTTGCTTTTTCAGCAGCAATGTAAATGGGAATTCCAATAGACACTTTCAAAGGATCTATTTCGTCAATAGCTCTGATTGTTTTCTTTGCATAATCTATTACAGTTTCTGGAGATTCAATAACAACTGTTTCTAATGGAATTCTTAATTTTCTGCTTGCGTCAATTGCTCTCTTTAAATCTATTGAGTCTCTAGTTCCAACTGTTATTAGAACTGTTTCTTCACAAATTTCTGATGCAATTTTGGCGATAACTGAGCTATCAATTCCGCCAGAGAAAAATATTCCTACTTTTGGATATTTTCGTTTTATAAGTGCTGATCTTATTAATTGCAAAAGTGTTATAATGGCTTTCTCCTCGTTCATATCCACCGGAGATGTAATTAAATCCTCCACACTTTCAACTTTTTCGATTGAGAGATTTCCATCTTCTACGATTAATCTATATCCAGGTGGAAGACGACTAATATTTTCAGATGATAGAAATGCTTTTCTCTCAGATGCTATTTGTATTCCTTTAGGATCCTCGCAGAAAAATAAGGGGCGAATACCTATGAAATCTCTGTATGCTTCAATTCTTTCTGAATCAAAATCAACTATAACAAACGCAAAATCACCATCTAATGATTGCAACGTCTTTTCCTCATAGGCATGTAATATTACTTCTGAGTCAGTAGTAGTTCTAAAAGTGTGATTTTTACTGCGTAATACTTCACGAAGAACTCCATAATTGTAGATTTCTCCATCATGTGCGATCCAAAGGGACTCATTTTCATTAGGAATTGGTTGTAATCCTTTTCCGGTTATTGCCAATCGATTGTGGCCAAGTCCTAAATTCCCAGAAATTGGGTTCAATTCCTCAAGTTTTCCGTATCTGCATTTTCCATTTACCACGATTCCACTTCCATTGGGTCCTCTGTGCTTCAATATCTTTAGCATCTTGAGTAATAATTCTCCGATGGATTTATTTTGAGAATAAACACATGCAATTCCGCACAATGTTCATCTCCGCTTGAAGAGAAGATAACCATATAGAAAATGTGCAAAATCTTAATAACTTAAAAAGTACTCATGATTCTCTACTTTTACAATCTTAAGTTTAAGAATAACATAAACATCTTTGGGTATGCTTAATGATTATAGATAATCACTCTCTTCGAAACAAGTTTTTTGTCTTCAGTAATCGGGAGCATGCTGGAGAAAAATTAGCAAGATTTCTAGAGGAAAAACTTGAAGTAAAGGAGAATCTAGTTGTTTTGGCTGTGCCTCGAGGCGGCGTTCCTATTGGATGCGTTATTGCTAAGAGATTAAAAGCGCCGCTTGGTTTAGTAATTGTTAGGAGAATCCCAATTCCTTGGGATACTGAAGCCGGTTTCGGAGCTTTATCCCCAGATGGAGATGTTTTCATTGACGAGAGACTAAAGTTTGCTCTGAATATTGATGATGAAACAATAAAAGGTCTAGTTAAAAAAGTTTTGCAAGAGATAAAACGAAGAGAGAAAGTCTTTAGCCAAGTGGTTGGAAAAGTGAGGATCGAAGAGAAGAATATTATACTAGTTGATGATGGAATTGCTGCTGGATTCACAATGTTTGCAGCTGTAAACTATGTTAAAAAGAGAAATCCTAAGAGAATATACATTGCTGTACCGACAGGATGCATTGATGCGCTTAAGAGACTAGAACCCCTCGTTAATGCTATTTTTTGTCTGAATATTAGGAGTCCAATTCCATATTTCGCCGTTGCGGATGCGTACAAAGAGTGGCGTGATTTAACTGATGAAGATGTTCTATTTTATTTGAGAAAATACGGATATATAACATAATTTTGAATTTAAACAAAAGAATTATTCAGCGATTTTGCGCTTTAAGTCATCAACACTCGGAAAATACCATCCTTTAATGTTTTATGGCAAAAGTCTCAAGTTTTAGGCTTTGATTCTCTATAGAGTACTTCTATCACGCGAGTATCTAAATCTCTTAATGTTGGTCTAACTCTTCGTGCAAATTCAACTCTTGATGGACTTATTTCTACTTCAAGAACATACTCTTCAAATGCTGGTGCTTTTGCTATTATAATCCCCGTTGGATCTATTATTCGACTTTCACCGAAAAACATTAGTCCATCGCGATAACCGACGTGATTTGAGAAAATTATGTAGACGCCATTTTCAATTGCTCGAGCTCGGAGAATAGGATCCCATAATTCTCTTGAAGGCAACGGAGAACTTGCCGGAACAATTATCGCATCAGCCCCCTTTAGTGAGTAAATTCTTGCGATTTCTGGGAAAAAAGCATCATAACATATCATGACTCCAAATTTCATTCCATGAAACTCAACTACCAGTCCGTGTTCTGCATTTCTAGCAAAATATCTATGTTCTTCAAAAACGCCGAATGTCGGCAAGTGGGTTTTTCTCCATACGCCCATTATTTTTCCAGATGAGATTAGAACATAAGTATTATAAATGAGTCCTCTTTTTCTAAGATCCAGTTCAGGAATTCCTATTCCAACAGCAAGATTGCCTTTTTCATCTAATATTTCAGCAATTCGAGATATTGTAGGACCATTTAGTGGTTCTGCAGCTTCATACATGGCATCTGCTATGAAGTATCCAATGATAGAGAGTTCTGGAAACACTATGAGTGTTGGTTTCTTTTCGTTGAAATATCTCTTGATGATGTCTATAGTTAATTCTAAATTTTCATCTTTATTTCCTTGCTTTAATTTTATTTGCGGAATAACTACTTTTATCATTAGTATCACCTATCATCGCCAAATAGTAAATTTCCAATCAATTCCTATTGTTGGTCCTTTGTGGATTTTTGGAATTCTTGCGAACATTCTCTTATGCTCATTAACTTTAATCCTTCTTAGAAGCGCATATACTAATTCTCCTCTTACTCCCTTCAAGGATAAAACATCGTTAATTTTCATGCCAAGTTCAAACAGAGCAAAAAGAATAGGATCTATTTCAGTATAATCCGCTCCAAGTTCTTCAGCTGCTGTTTGACCAGCCCATAATCGAGGACTACTGGGTTTCATAGCTATCTTTTCAGGAACTCCAACATGTTTAGCTAGAATTCGAACTTGTGACTTATAAACATCTCCTATGGGAAGTATATCAACACCACCATCTCCATATTTAGTGTAGTATCCCAAGATAATCTCGCTCTTGTCTCCTGCTCCAACGACAATTCCGCGTAATGTATTTGCGAATGCATACAGAACAATCATTCTTGAACGCGCTATGATATTACCATAAGCCATGCGATTGAGAGAAATTCCAGTGTTTTCAATGATACTCTTAATATTCATACTTATTTTATCAATGTTTATCATCTTGTATTCTACATTAGCTAGTTTCACAATCTCTAATGCATCTTGTACATCTTCTTCTGGAGTTATTCCCTTGTGCGGCATTATTAAAGCAAGAATGGCATCTTTTCCAAGAGCGCGTCTCGTAAGCATGAGTGTCGCACTTGAATCAACTCCACCACTTACTCCTATAATTGCTTTTTCAGCACCTACTCTTTCAAAATAATCTCTAATGAATTCTTTTATTAGTCTAGCGGTCTCTTTGATGTTTATACTGAGGAGTATTCGTCTTATATCTTCAATGCTATTAGGATACATCATCTCACCAGTATTAAAAAGGTAATGTAAAATATCTCACTGATAACATATATATTCCTTAAATAAAATTTTTCTATCTAAGGGGGTAAATTCAATGAGTATTGTAATCGAAATACCCGCAGATGTAGTAGCAAGTCTTAAGATCCCAATTAATGAGGATCCTAAAAAGCGTTTGAGAATTGAATTAGCTCTGAGATTGTATGAAAAGGGATTGGCATCTTTCGGAGTAGCTCGGAGAATTGCTGGTTTGAGTAAGGGAGAGTTCATGGAATTACTAATTAGAGAAAAAATACCGATTCACTATGATGAAGAAGAATTAAAACATGATATTAAAGTGGCTGAAGAACTTGCGAAGAAACTTTAATGTAATCGTTAGTCTATTTGCTATTATCACATTTGTAAAGAAGATAAAACTAGTTTATTATTCATCCTCAAGTTTGATTTGAATTAACTTAAAGAAGGTACCCAGCATGCTAATGGCACTAGTACTTCTATGGGATGAATACCCCCATGCAAAACAATTTGTCTGATTTTTGTTTCGAATTTCTTTCTTCCTTTTGGAAATAGAAATAGAATTCTACTCGCGTCAATTATGGATGGAACATTCGTTTTCCTTACCATTAAGGCTATTCGATTTATACCTAGTCTTCTAGCTGGTATAGCGTAAGCTTCACCTTTGCACATTTGTTCAATTTCATGTAGAGATGCGTTCATTTCAACTTCAGAAATAAATGGAAATATTGCAAATCTTGGTGTTTCCACGACAGAGAATACTGGATCTAGTGCCCTCTTTCGTCGAAGATGTTTGAAGACTTTGACGTTTACTGACGTAGTTTCAAAGAATTCTGCAAGTCCATGATCGGATGTGATTATTACTGCAATTTTCTTTTTGTGCTTAATGAAAAATTCAATAATATCCCTTATCAGTAAAGCAATTTCTCTTGCAAATGATTCTGGCATGTGTGCTAAAATTGCTTCTGGCGAACCATGAACTGCTTTTTCCAATTCACTTAAAACTACTGCTACTGCTTGTAGTTTTGATATTTGCTGTAAATTCATACTCCTTACTTTGGTAATTATTTCTTGCGTTGAACCGCATAGGAAAACAGTGTTTCCGATCGCATTCTCGAATAATTCGTCTTCTCGTTTTAAGTAAACCCCCTTAGACGTGTAAGCAAAAAATTCTGGCTGTCGTCCATAGAATATTGCATGTCTGGAATATATGGTTATGGATGGAATCAAAGCAAAGATGACCTTTTCTTCCAATGGTTTGAGTCCAATGGCGAGGAGTTCATTTCTAAGCATTGAAATGTAATCATCAAGTCTAAGTCCGTCAATAACTATTAATATTGGCAAATAGCCTTGTTTAATGAAATTCTTAACTACAAGCAACACGTCTTTTGTGCTTTTATATTCACTTTTGCCTTCAAGGACTTTTCCATATTCTTTAATAAGCAGAAATTCAAGTGTTTTGAATATTTTCTCTTTTGTTTCTTCAAGTGATATTTTGAGATCGCTTAGAATTGGGATTTCTTGTCCTGTTATTAAATGAGTATAATTCGAAATCCATGAGATTTCTGATTCTGCCATTGCTATTTGTTTCCAACAATTAATTAATGCGCTTAACTCACTTTTCTTTGCCATTACTGGAACTTTCTCTACTATACTTGTAACATTTTTTATTTTCTTTAACAATTGTGGCGGAGTAATGTTGTTTTTCTCGTAAATCTGAACTGCCTTCGATATTTCTTCGGGAATTCTTTCTTTTGGTATTGTTAACTCCCATGGGATTCCAAGCACGATACAAGGCGCTTTTCCTAATTTGCTTAATGCTGAATTTAGCAATTTCATTACTTCCACATTTTGCAAGGAAATCGTGGTTAGTCTTAACTTGGATCTATTAGTGAGCGAATCGATTACCATATCTACACTTACTGGATACACTTTTCTATTTGTGGTAATATTTTCAACGGCCTTCGCATATAGCTCTGCACCGTAATACCTATGTGCAAAAGCTAATGCAATAAAGGCACCAACCTTTTCGTCGGTAAAATTATGGAAACTATCTATTACGTATGATAAAATAGATGCATTACATTTTTTATTCATGATTAACGAAAAGAGTTCGTGAAAGAACTCAAAACTGATTTGACCTTGTGGCTTATCTGGCAAGGATATTACAGTAAGAAATAAGAGAAAATTGGGAAAATTGAGTATATCGTTAATGCTACTTACTTTACTTTGTTTGATTTTTTCCAGATTATCTCTAATAAAATGTAGTATATCTTCTTTACTGGTGAGATTAGCTAATCCAAATAGTGCTGGAGAAATTCTCCAATTCTCGCAAATTTCAGAAATCTTTTTGAACATGAATTCAACATCTCCTGGTGTTTTTGATATTTGTGTAATTGCTTTCATTGAGGGAACAGAGTGATTTCTAATTAATTGCTTAAAAATGAAATAATCGGCACTAAAAATTTTGAGAAAAATAGATGAAATTGCATCACGTAGAGTTATTTCTTTTTTAACTAGAGCATCAATTACTTTTATGCAAAGACTAACAACATCAATGCCCGCAGTTTTAACAACGAATTCCTTAGCAAGCTTATTCGAAAAATCATTCACATTAATCCACACACGTGCTGCAAGACCTCGTTTGCAAATTTCATCATTCAAGAATTTTCGAAAGTTCTCTGACTTTAAATATCGACCAGCAGCAACAATGAATAATAATTCTTCAAACTGTGGACCAAAATGAACCACCTCAAATAAGCGATTACATAGATTCTTTATGTCCTCCGATGTTTTTATTTGTGAGATTATGTCTTGTCCAAAAATTTTAGCGAATATCTTAGATGCAACTAACAATGACACAAAATCACCGTTATAAAAAATTATTTTTTAGGATTAGAAAATTATTCTTAGTACGTTTTTATGATGATGCAGGTCTTGTGGTTGTTTCGGCCTCCGTCTCTTTTTCTAGTTTCTCCAAGTATTCGTCGATAAACGCATGAAGCTTGTCGTATTCTTGTCTTCTATAGTAATCAGCAACTATTCTTAAGAACTCCCTGATTTTTGGATTCTCTTCTAGTTCCATCTCACGGTAACGGATTGTAACGTCGGATACTCCAGCAATTGTGGCAAGTTGCGATCTAATTTGGCGTCCTTCAAGATACTTGTATGCAACTGATAACGCTCCAGCAGCGATTCCATTGGGTGCTTTTCCTAATGTGAGTTTTTCAACCTTTGCTATTTTGCTTATTGCCTCAGCGACTCTGACAATAATTGATGGTGTGTTTAACTCTGACGCTATACTATAAATAAAGTCTTCTGCTGTTGCAAACCTTGATTTTGCTACCTCATCCTTTAATACAAGCTCAACAAAGTGTAGTGCTTTGGAGATTTGTCTGCTGTTTCTTACAATCCTGAACTTATCAATGGCTAATTTTTGTAATACTTTGAGAGACTTTGGTTTACCTATCTTTCTTAAGAATATATGAGTCAACGCCGTAGCAAGTGCTCCAGTTGTAGTTCTCCTGATCTGCCTTCCATCCTTGCTACTTCTTTCGAGAACTTTCAAGATGTAACTTTCTAATAATTTCCTTTGATCATCAAGTATTGTGACACCTAGGTGATATAACATTTGCATACAATAGTCAAGGATAGTTTTGAAATTCTTAAGTTTTGAAGATGTATCTGGACTAATCAATCTCTTCTCTTCAACATCAACAACACTTGCGGGAATTAAATGTCTTGCTTTAACATACTGAGTTCCAGTTTGAGTCCTTCCAGGAGGCTTTTGTCCATATGTAGTATCAAATGTAATATCACTAATTATTGCACCACATTGTGTGCAAATTAAATAACCTTCTTGATCCTCAACTAGGTCGGAAGATCCACAGTAAGGACATTTTTTAATTGTTTCTTCTGACATATTCCTCACCCAGATATATTCCCTCTAAAGAATTGTCTAAAAAATTATATAAATCTTTATATTTATTTTTCTTTAACGATTATTTCATAATACTTTTCATCTAAGATAAATTTATGCACATAAAAATTGTCAAATATTATACTATCTTTAAAAATAAAAATTCAATCACATACATATGTATGCTCTATGTCGTAATCAAACATAAATCATTTCAAAAAATAATAATAATTTCATAAGATATATACTTTATTGCGCAGAATTACGGTTCTTCTCTCATTTACTCTTTTGTAATATTTTCTTTATTGTTTCATACAGATCAAGACATGGAATTATGGTGAATACGGATATTATTATTAACCAGTGGAAGATAGAATTAAGCGAACATACAAAAAGTTTTCCACCCAGAAATTATATCAAACATGATTCTCAGTACTGAGGATCCAAGCTTTAGAATCTTATTATTAATCTTTCCTGAGATTTTTATAGTGTAGGATGCGAGAACAAATATTGAGTAACCAATTACAAACATTAATGAGAACTGCAACAATGATGCAAGCAGTATTCCATATGCAATTATTGTATTAGATATTGAATATGCGAGGAAAAAGATACACAAGGGAATGTCAAGAATTAGGAGAATAATGCTAAATATTAGCATTACAAGCGATCCGATCGCGTATCTTTTTGTTATATTGTACTCTAATTTCATTCTAAATCTTTTGCTTACTAGTGGTACCACAATTAAACATATGAAAAACAAAGGTATTAAACCAGAAATTGCAGTCATTATTGTAAATAAGGTTTCATTAAATTCATTTATTACAATATCATATCGGAGTTCAGATGCGTATTCGTATTTTTGAAGAAATGTTGCTCAAAAGTAGTATCCAAAAGCAAGGAGCTCTAATAATCTTTCATCAATATCGGCTATATCCCATCTAGATATAATCTTTCCGTTAATTTCAAATTCCCTTGCGAGAGACTTTGGAATTTTTGGAATTCTTCTTGTAATTATTAAAACATAGATATGAACGCGTCCAGAGTACAAACTAGAGATGTATAGTGGAAACCATGTGTGATCTGTTTTGAATTTTACAATCAATGGCTGAATAAAATTTGTATCATTTGAAACATTAACGATATCCACAAGAAAATATTTATATCCTTTTGCGACATAATTTGAGAGAATGAAAAATTGCGAGGGGTTAATCGTAATACTGATATTGTATTTACTTGCATAATCGAGTATGCAATTCACTAAATTCTCTTTTTCAATTTCTAGACATATTAGATGATGTTGACCGAGAACTTTTTCAAAAACTAATGTTACTTCTCCAGAACTATACGTTGGTAGTCCTTTTCCAAATTCATATTCATAATACATTTCTACTATTTTCTTTAAACTATCAGTGTTTCCTAGCTCAACACTCGGGACTGATGGAAGAGGAAGAATTTGAACTCCAACATCTTTTTGATAGGCATAAATTGATGTCCCTAATAGCATCACTTCATAATTATTTTCCCATGAAATCGCTACAATTTGATATGGTTGTGAGAGAATATTATCTGGATTAGTAACAATGATCATAGTATCACAATTTAAAGGCATCGCAAGTAGAGAAATAGTAAGAAACAAAATAAACAATGATAGTACTTTGCGCATTTTTAAATACCTAATTATAAAATTTATTCTCAAACGTTCTTGTT